>Ga0193725_1000058_pt1 | contig 38010 bp, 36 predicted proteins | sample H2a2metaG_FD_143058 | JGI IMG/M metagenome (GOLD analysis project Ga0193725, IMG submission 143058) | Soil microbial communities from a riparian zone of the East river system, Colorado, United States - H2a2 | ecosystem: Environmental > Terrestrial > Soil > Riparian zone | place: USA: East River... | reverse complement strand
GACGTGCGTAAGCACACGCACACTTTCCTCGAATGGTGCGTCGGAGAAGGTTACGTCGAGCACAACGTGCTCGCCGGCTATCGCGCGCCCAAGGAAACCCGTGCGCAGAGGGTTGGGCGCCGAACCAAGGGCCGCGCACTGACCGATGATGAAATCATCAAGGTCTGGCATGCATCCGCCAAGCTCGGGGCTTTTGGGCTCCTGACACGCATGTGCCTACTCGGTGGCCCGCGCCGCAGCGAGCCGACCATGATCGAGTGGCAAAAGCACATCATGGATGATCGCATCACCTTCGATGCCGCATGGACCAAGATGGGCCTGCACCACGACGTGCCACGCACCCACCTCGTTGACGAGGTGCTCGCGGCCGCGAACATTTCCAGCGCGCGACGTCCGACTATGTCTTCCCGTCACCGAAGACCGGCGGCCAGATGTCGGGCTTGACCAAGATGGTCAACCGTCTGATCAAGGAAGCGGATGTCGCCAAGTTCACCATGCATGACTTAAGGCGCAGCTTGCGAACGATCATGTCACGCTGCGGCTACGACAACGAAATCCAGCGGCTGTGTGTCGGGCAAAAGCCGCGTGGAATCGATCAGGTCTACAATCACGACGAACAGTGGATCATCCGCAAGATGGCGTTCGAAGCGGCCCATGACTACATCGCGCAGTTGGTCGGCGCGAAACGGGTCGGCAAGGTCGTGCGGCTGCAGCGGACGAATCCGCTCGACCCCATCAAGGCCGAGCTGCTCGGCCGTCTCCGCGAGCATTATGCGGCTGGGGCGGCTTAGTGGTCTTATCGCATCTGGCGAGATAGTCGCGCACCCCATCGACGCGATAGAGCGCGCGGCCATCGACGTAGCGCCATTTCAGCGGGTGGTTCGGATTGCGCCGCCACTGCTCCAGCGCTCCGGGCGTGCGCCGGATGACTGCGGCCGCCTCTAATGCCGTCAAATTGGAGCTGCCCGGCAGCGTATCGATATCGATCCCCGCCATCGCCGGAGAACCGACGAGTGATTTTTGTTTCGCAATGGCTTGCGAATCCAGCCGCAAGGCTTGGCCGCGAGATTCGCGTGTCCGATCGTCATCGGCAGCTCAGAGTGCTCGCATCGTCATCAGTACGCAGCCCTGATACCACTGAGAATTGGCGCAAGATCGGGCCAATCGCAGCAAGAAGGGGAAAGTCATTTGCCGGAAGATCGATAATGTTCGAGTCAACCCGGTTGCTGCCGACTTGGGGCGACAATCCCAAGATCCGTTCGTACATCGAGATCGTTGAGTTTGTCTGATCGCGCGCCGAACGCGCCCCTCCGTCCACAGAAACTCAGCGCGTTGAAATGAAGACCGAGACCTAGAGGAGATTACAGATGTCTTCCAATTCCAATCGTGGCGTGGTTTACCTCAAACCCGGCAGCGTCGAAGTTCAGAAGATCGACTTTCCGACCTTCCGCAATCCGGCAGGAAAGACGATCGACCACGGCGTCATCCTCAAGGTCGTAACGACGAATATCTGCGGCTCCGACCAGCACATGGTCAGGGGCCGCACGACAGCGCCGGCTGGCATGGTGCTCGGACACGAGATCACCGGCGAGGTGATCGAGAAAGGCCGCGACGTCGAGTATCTCCAGATCGGCGACCTCGTATCGGTCCCTTTCAACGTCGCATGCGGCCGCTGCCGGACCTGTCGAGATGGCGACACCGGCGTCTGCCTTCACGTCAATTCCGAGCGCGCCGGGGGCGCCTATGGATATGTCGATATGGGCGGATGGATCGGCGGGCAGGCCGACTACGTGATGGTGCCCTACGCCGATTTCAACCTGCTGAGATTTCCGGATAAGGCGCGGGCGATGGAAAAGATCCGGGATCTGACCTGCCTCTCCGATATTCTACCAACGGGATTCCACGGAGCCGTCACCGCCAAGGTCGGCGTAGGATCGACGGTTTACGTCGCCGGCGCCGGCCCGGTTGGCCTCGCGGCGGCAGCGTCCGCGCGCATCCTTGGCGCGGCAGCCGTGTTGATCGGAGACATGAATCAGGAGCGGCTCGCTCACGCCAGGAACGTCGGCTTCGAGCCGATCGACCTCACCAGGCACGATCGCTTGGGTGAACTGGTCGCCGACGTCCTCGGCGTTCCGGAAGTCGACTGCGCGATCGACTGCGTCGGCTTTGAGGCAAAGTCGCAAGGAGCAGACGGCAAAGTCGTCGAAGCACCGGCTGTCGTGCTCAACAGCCTGATGGAGATCACCCGCGCAGCCGGTGCGATTGGCATTCCCGGCCTGTATGTGACCGATGATCCGGGTGCGAAGGAGCAGGCAGCCAAACATGGCAACCTCAGCCTGCGCCTCGGTCTCGGCTGGGCAAAGTCCCACACTCTCCATACCGGCCAGACGCCGGTGCTGAAATACAACCGGCAGCTCATGCAGGCGATACTTTGGGACAGACTGCCGATCGCCAAGATCGTCAATGTCAAGGTGATCGACCTTGAGCAGGCGCCGGAAGGCTACAAAAACTTCGACGCCGGCGTCGCGAACAAATTCGTCATCGATCCGCACGGGCAACTCCCCAAGGCGGCCTAAGATCGGAGGATGTCGTCGTCACACTCAAAGATGCGCGTAACGTCATTGCCGGGGCCGATTTCAAAACAGGCCACTCTTGGCTTCTAAGACAGAATTTAATTGGTATCGGCGGATTGCGAACCTACATTAGGATTGCGCCGGTCTCCGGCGCCTTCAAAAACTGTAAACTTCGGCCTCAGCAAGAACCCCGCGCTGAGGCCGTTTTTTTGGGCGGCAAAGAAAGGCTCGCCGGTTAGGGCGGGGTGTGTGGCTCTAGCCGCCTAAGCGTCCAGGGAAGCCAGTGCGCGCGATATGCATCGCACCAGCGCTGGTACCGGTGGCTGGTCTCCTTTCGAGGAACAACTACTTCCAATCTCACCATGCCAAACGTAGGCCCCATTCATTGCCTAAGGAGGCGAAAAGAGGGCGAGATGAGGCGAGACCTTTTACTTATCTGCAGCGCAACCCTTGCCTGGGTCTCATTACTTGGACCTTCTGGGGCAATCCCGAAATGGGCTATGTGCCCCGGCTGCGTACAGCTCAATCGCTAAAGGCCGACCCGAATTTAAAGCTCATCTCCGAGCGCAGCGCCTCCATGCGGACCGAACGCTAACGAACCGCAATGATTGCAACGGCCGGCCCAGACTACGAATCTAGGGTCTGGAGTTCGAATCTCTTTAGCCGCGCCAAAAACCCAACAAATAGGGGCTTGGGGGTGGTCGAGATTCTCGATGAGCAAGGGCGTTCGCGAGAAAGCCGGCTCTTCCGGTTGGAAGCCCACGGGCACGGACGCGTAAATCAGCCCGCGAAAAGTTCCGGCCTCGAGCCTTAGCAGCGAACACTTTGAATAATCGATAGCGCGTCACTGGCAGGGAAGGTCTGCCTGAGAGCGTCGTCGAGTTGGTCATTTGTACGTTCCCATTCCGCACCTTGCGCTCTTGATCTCGTTGAACGAGGTTTCTTTTGAGCCTTGATTTTACGCTTCGCAACTGACCGGTCGCTCCTGTCATTCATTGGTGGCTCCTTTTATTCGGACGGAAAAGTTGCCGTTGGAACTCTGGGCGAACGTGTCCATCCATCGATGAGCAAAATGGCGAGATATCTGCGAGAACTGTCTTCCGTAGCGTATCTTTCGTGTTGCGTTCAGGCATGCCGACCGCACTCGAAGAGGAACCAGGTTCGCTTCTCGGCTTCGTCAATCCAGTTCTCCAGCAGGCTTGCCGTGGCCACGTCTCCCGCCTCGTCACATAGCGAATGCGTCTCGCGCATGCTCTGCGTCAGTATCGCATTATCGTCCCGAAGCTCAGCGATCATGTCGAGCGGCTCGACGTATTGAGCATCGTTGTCCGCGATGCGCTGAAGACGCGAGATTTGTCCGATCGAGCGAACGGTTGTCCCGCCCATCTTCCGCGCGCGCTCGGCAATGGCATCCGTCATCGAGAAAATCTGCTCACCTTGGTCATCGAGCATCAAGTGATAATCGCGGAAATGCGGCCCGGACATGTGCCAATGAAAGTTTTTCGTTTTGAGGTATAACGCAAACACGTCCGAGAGAAGCAGCATAAGCGCTTCCGAAATGTCATGAACCGCTTTTTCCGAGAGAGTCGTGGGAGTCGTGAGCGACGTTCTGTGCAACATATGAGCAACCTCGTTGATCATTGGTCGGGCGCCCTTCAACCGTAAGCAGGACTGAGCTGCTACGTACCCAACGGACAACCTATAAATCCTTCCCGGTCTCGAGGTTTTCAATTAAATAGCAATTTAGCCTTTTGAGGTCGTCACCTGAGAGCGGCATGGGCCTGGAGAAAGCTGCAGACAACTTCGAAAGGACGATTGGCGAGTTGTGAATGTCGTTGCATTGGACGTCACTTCATTGCGATTCCGCCGAGCAATATCTGGCTCTTTGCGGACGAATTAGTATCGTGGCATTCGCGCATCAGCAGCCCGGCGGAGGCGATACGCCGGGGGGTGCCGTGGCACCGGTGGCATTGGCCGGCGCCATCATCCCGGGCGTGGCCAGGCTCATCGTCGTGCTCTCGGCGCAGGCCGACGTATTTGGTGTCGGCGCCACGGTCATCGTCGGATCGAGGCTGGTGACAGCAAGCTGTGTTATATTCGGCTGGATCGTGCCGGGGGGTGGACTCGTCGAAATTTCCGGTGTCGAGAGCGGCAAAGCCGCGCCGTTGGTCGGCGGGCCTCCCGGCGTAGAGCTGCAGACAATGGTCGATGAGCTGCCGACCGGGGACACCGGCGATATGATTCCTGTCGTGCTGGCGTGCAGGCCGGTACCGGCATCACCGCAATCGCTTCCGTGGCGGCGCCGAGTATGCCGGGTATAGAGACATCGGTGGATGGATCGGCGGGCAGGCCGACTGCGTGATGCTGCCTTCGCCGATTTCAACCGCCCACCGTGTTGTTGCCGATGAGCAGCGGCGCCATTCACTCCGACCTTGAAGCATATGCCTCGAATGGGATTCATTCGGCGGGCGTCCGGGCGGCGGCCGCCGCCATCCCCTCGTGCGCGAGGCGGACGAGGCCGGTGTGCAGAATGGCAGCGACGATGGCGCCAACGATCGGGGCTGACAGGTACAGCCAGACATCGCTGAAATTGCCGGTCGCCACCATTGGGCCCAGCGCCCGCGCCGGGTTGAAGGCGGCGCCCGTGAGGGCTCCACCCATGATGATGTTGAGGGTCAATGTCATCCCGATCGCCAGCGGCGCGAGATTGCCGGCGCGGCCCGCAACCGCGGTGCTGAGTACGACCGTCACCAGGAAAAAGGCGAGCACGGCCTCGATCACGAAGCCGGCCCAAGGGGTGACGGTAAGGGTCGTGGCGCCGAGAGCGAGGTTGTGCGCGAGTGCAGGCATGCCGAGGCCCGTGGCGGCACCACCCAGAACGGTCTTCAGCAATAGCGCGCCAGCGACACCTCCAATGAGCTGGCTGACGATGTAGCCAAACGCCTCGCCGGCACTCATTGCGCCGGCAGCGAGCACGCCCACAGTGACCGAGGGGTTAAAATGCCCGCCCGACACGGAGCCGTAAGCGAAGGCGAAGGCCATAACGGTCAAACCGTGCGCGAAGGCGATCGCGATGAGACCAGGCAGGCCGACACCGTCGCCGACCACGGCCCCGGCGCCGGCGCCGATGAATATTAACGCGAAGGTGCCGATGAACTCGGCAAGGAGCTTGGGTGCAATTCGGTTAGACATGCTTCTCTCCAGAGATGAGAATAGCCGCTGGCGCGATCAGATTTGCGCCAAGGACAACGTTGGTTGGGGGTGGCCGACGGCGCGGGCGAGCGCCGCCGGCTGGCGAAGCGAGCAGGCCTACTCCGCGGCGATCATGTTGGGTTTGAAATTGATGCCCAGCGCCTTTGCGACGCCAGCGCCGTAGGCCGGGTTGGCCTTGGTGCAGTTGGCGATATGACGCTCCTGAATGTGCTTGGCCGCGCCGCCGACCTGGCGAGCCGTGTTATCGAACAGCGCTTGCTGCTGGGCAGGAGTCATCTTGCGAAAAAGGTCGCCCGGCTGCTGGTAGTGATCGTCGTCGACACGATGGTCCCAATGTGCGGCCGCGCCTTCGAACTCCAGCGGCGGCTCGTTAAGCTGCGGCTGGTCGATCCACTCGCCCCGGCTATTGGGGAAGTAGGTGGGAGTTCCGCCGAGGTTGCCGTCAGTGCGCATTGCCCCGTCGCGGTGATAGCTGTGGAACGGGCATTTCGGCGCGTTGACAGGGATGTGGTGGTGATTGACCCCCAGGCGGTAGCGCTGCGCATCTCCATAGGAGAAGAGGCGTCCCTGCAGCATCTTGTCCGGCGAATAGCCGATGCCCGGTACGATGTTGGCAGGAGAAAATGCCGCCTGTTCGACTTCGGCGAAGACGTTTTCGGGATTTCGGTTGAGCTCGAAATATCCGACCTCGATCAGCGGAAAGTCACCCTTTGGCCAGACCTTGGTCAGGTCGAAGGGGTTGAAGGGGAAAGCCTTGGCCTGCGCGTCCGTCATCACCTGGATGAATAGGGTCCAGCGTGGGAAATTGCCGGCCTCGATATTTTCGAACAGATCGCGGTGATGCGTTTCGCGATCCTTGCCGACGAGGGCCTCGGCTTCCGCGTCCGTCAGGTTCTGGATGCCCTGCTGGGTACGGAAATGGAATTTCACCCAGATGCGCTCGTTTGCGGCATTGAGAAAGCTGTACGCATGGCTGCCGAAGCCGTGCATGTGACGGAAGCTCTTCGGAATACCGCGCTCGCTCATGACAATCGTGACCTGATGCAGAGCTTCGGGCAGCAGCGTCCAGAAGTCCCAGTTGTTGTCAGCGCTACGCATGCCGGTTCGCGGATCACGCTTGATGGCGTGGTTGAGGTCGGGGAACCGCAGCGGGTCGCGGAAGAAAAACACCGGCGTGTTGTTGCCGACGACGTCCCAGTTGCCCTCTTCAGTATAGAACTTCAGCGCGAAGCCGCGGATATCGCGCTCGGCGTCAGCAGCGCCGCGCTCGCCTGCGACGGTGGAGAAGCGGGCGAACATTGGGGTCTGTTTGCCGATCTGCGAAAAGATCTTCGCCTTGGTGTAGCGCGTGATGTCGTGAGTGACGGTGAAGGTGCCGTGTGCGCCGGAACCCTTGGCATGCATGCGGCGCTCGGGGATCACTTCGCGGGCGAAATGCGCCAGCTTTTCGATCAGCCAGACATCCTGCAGCAGAGCAGGACCGCGCGGCCCGGCCGTCTGGATGTTGAAATTGTCCGTGACCGGCGTGCCTGATGCATGGGCCAGGGGCGGTCGATTGGATTGATCGTTCATTGGATGGCTCCTATGGTCATATGGTTGAATGGATCATCACGGTGGTCGGACGGGCCGGTGCCGTGATCGATGCCAGCCGGGCGCGAATGGAATGTATCCATCCGCTTCGCAGTGACTTTGGTTCTATTGCTGTGATTGCACCGGTCTTGCGCCAATCTCTGGAAGCCGGAAGCTATTCAGCTGCCACCGCCCAGCGCTTCGGCGCAAGCCCGAGCCTTGCCCACACATCCACGAGGGCCTCGGCGAGAGCATCCACGAGCGCGTCGTCGTGGTAGGGGCTTGGCGTGATCCGCAGCCGCTCTGTTCCGCGCGGTACGGTAGGATAATTGATCGGCTGAATGTAAATGCCGTGCTCCGTGAGCAACAGATCGCTCGCCGCCTTGCACCTCTCCGGATCCCCAACCAGGACCGGCACGATGTGGGTGTCGCTCGGCATCACCGGCAGCGCAGCTGCGTTGACTACGGCTTTGACTCGTGCGGCTCGTTCCTGATGTCGTTCGCGTTCCCAATTCGACGCTTTCAAGTGACGGATGGCGGCGGTGGCAGCAGCGCAGATGGGCGGCGGCAAGGCGGTCGTAAAGATGAATCCCGGCGCATAGGAACGCACCGCGTCGATCAGGGCGCTGCTCCCCGCAATGTATCCGCCCATGCAGCCGAATGCCTTGGCGAGCGTGCCTTCCAGCACGCCAATCCGGTCCATCACGCTGTCGCGCTCCGCTATGCCGGCGCCACGCGCGCCGTACATGCCGACGGCGTGCACCTCGTCCGCATAGGTCATGGCGCCATAGCGCTCAGCCAGATCGCAGATGCGATGCATCGGCGCCAGGTCGCCATCCATGGAATAGATGGTCTCGAATGCGATCAGTTTCGGCCGACTTTGCCCGGCCGCCTGCAGCAATCGTTCGAGGTGATCGACGTCGTTGTGGCGCCAGATCTGCTTCTCGCAACCGGATTGGCGCACGCCTTCGATCATCGAATTGTGGTTGAGCTCATCGGACAGGATCAGGCAGTCCGGAATGAGCTTGGCGATGGTCGCGATTCCGGTCTGGTTTGACACATAGCCTGAACTAAAAACGAGTGCCGCTTCCTTGCGGTGCAAATCGGCGAGTTCCTGCTCCAACTCGACCACGGGATGATTGGTCCCGGCGATGTTTCGCGTGCCGCCGGCGCCGGCGCCCAGGCGTCCTGCCGTCGCTACCATGGCCTCGATCACCTGCGGGTGCTGGCCCATCCCGAGATAATCGTTCGAGCACCAGATCACCACTTCGCGCCGACCGGCCGGAGAGTGCCAGATGGCGTGCGGGAAGCGACCAGCGATCCGCTCAAGATCCGCGAAGACGCGATAGCGCTGCTCATTCCTCAGCCGGCTCAAGGCGGTGGCAAAAAAACACGTCATAGTTCATGCAAGTCTCCCAAGCGGGCGTGCCTGTGGGCTCTATGGGGCAGAACTGTACCTGTTGGATAGAAAACCGCTCTATCCGGATTGCTGCGATTGGGCCCGCTTTGCCTCAACCTGCCGCGCTCGTGCACGCGATCTAACGAATAGCGGCAAGCGTTGGCAGTGGGATCGGCGAGTTGTGGTTTGTGGTGTTTGCGTCCCATCTTTCTCCAAGTCTCGGAGCGCTCGGCGTACGCTGCAATTCAAAGTGCAGCAACAAAGATCTCAATTGGCAACGGGTGATCGATCACATAGCTGCCGAAATTTGGATTGTGACCGTCCGGCTGGGCACGTTGGTCTGCTCCGGTCGCGCGCGCCAATAGCGTATAGCGGCCCGACTGGGCCGGCGTAGTCCAATCGTATTTCCAGCGACGCCATGCGTGCCGGTTCATCGGGTCGAGGAATTCGCCCTGAGCCCACGACGCGCCTCCGTCAAGGCTAATCCAGATTTCGGCGACATCGGTGTCGCCCGCCCAGGCGGCGCCGAAAATGGTGTAGGGACGATCGGGTTCAAGTCTCTCATACACGCGGGGGCGCGCGATCTGCGATTTCAGTTTCATCTCCGCGAGCGGCCGGCGCACAGGTGTTCCCTCGGAATCATCCCAATAGCCGTAGTCGGAGGTTTGCCAGTAGCCCTGAAACGGCTGCGTGGCCGCAATGATGTCGGTCAGCCACTTTACCGACGCCATGCCGTAATGCCCGGGCACTATGGCGCGCAGCGGGTATCCGTGATCGGGCGTCAGATCCTGCCCGTTCATCTGGTAGGCGATCAGCACGTCGGGCTCCATCGCCCGCGCCCTTGGGATACTGCGAGCATAAGAGATCGGCCCCGGCGGCTTCGGCTCTTCCTTCGGCACGCCGCGATCAGCGCCTTCCAAAACCAGGTCGCACACATCATCGGCCAGTCCGGCGCTTTCCAGCAGCACGGAAAGCGGAACACCGGTCCATTCGGCATTGCCGACCGCACCGAGTTCCCATTGTGCGCCAGGCACCGGCGGCACCAGGAATACGCGGCTATTGCCGGCACATTCCAGTGTGGCGACGCATGTCCGTGAAGGCATGGCGCGGATATCGGCGTAGCTCAGGCTTAGTTTGTTAAGCACGGCGCCACGTATCGACAGCCGATAGGCGACAGGATTCATCTCAGGCGTTGGGAAATGACTGCGTATGTAGAAAAGCTCGGACGGCGTGATGAAATCGCCAAGCTGGTCGAATGGCATTTCGAGATTATTCGGGTCTTTTTGCCGAATGATCAGGCCGACGGGGCGCACAGCTGTGCCGGACCAATTGTCGGTTCTCGTATCCATGGAATTCTCCTATCGTAATTCGGATTGGAATCGTGTGCCCCGAGGCTCAAAGCACCGCGAGATAGACGCAGAAAATCACCACGGCGATCGCGAGCGCCGCCGAAAGCAGCGGCTCCGCACGGGACTGCGGGATCTGAACAACTTCATCACGATTGATCGCGCGGCGCGTGCGCTCAAAGACGGCGCCGCTTCGTGCGATGATGGCTATTCCAATCGCCACCATTGCAAGTCCGGCATAGCGGGCCGCGGCTGCGACGAACGCGCCGGCGCTTTCAGCAAGAAGATGGGGTGGGCTTCCGCTACCAACCACGTCGACAAGGACGTCCAGCTTGACGAGAAAAAAACCAAATGCGGCCACGGCCAGGCCGGTGCGTATCCAGGCAAGAAAGGTTCGCTCGTTCGCCGCGTGATTTGCGTAGTTAGCGATCATTGAAGCCCCACGTCGATCGTGCGCATCTGGTCATGGCGGACGCATTCATGTTTGCATCGGCAAGACGGAAAGAATTTTGTCCAAGGTGATGGGAAAGTCTCGGACCCGCGCGCCGCATGCATTGTAGATAGCATTGGCGAGCGACGCGGCGGCCCCGCAGATTCCCAGTTCGCCGATGCCCTTGCTTTTCAGCGGATTGGACCTTTTATCGAGCTCGGGAAGGAAAATCGCGTCCAGTTCAGGAATATCAGCGTGAACCGGAACATGGTACTCGGCGAGGTCATGATTGACGAAATACCCGAAGCGCGGGTCGAGAGCCATCGCTTCCCCCAGCGCGGCTCCGACACCGAAGGTCATCCCGCCGATCGCCTGGGACCGCGCAGTCTTCGCGTTCAGGACACGGCCGGCCGTGAACACGCCCAACATGCGCCGCAGACGCACTTCGCCGGTATCCATATCGACGCCGACTTCGGCGAAATGCGCGCCGTAGGATTGTTGCGAGAAATCCTTGTTGTTGCGGCCCGGCTGGATTTCCCCGTCGGCGTCCATGCCGGTGCCGACAAGGTCCGTCAGCTTTTTGGACTGTCCTCCGGAAGCAATGCTGCCGTCGGCTAAGCGTGCGGTTGCCGGATCCATGCCGGCGCTCCGTGCCAGCTTTTCACGTAGCGCATTGCAGGCCTCAAACAGGGCCGAGCCCGAGCTGGCTGCGCCCCACGATCCACCCGAACCGGCTGCCTGCGGAAAGTTGGTATCGCCGAGCTCGACCCGGACGCGTTCCGTCGGCAGGCCGAGCATCTCGGCGGCGATCTGCGCCAGGATGGTATAAGTCCCGGTGCCGATGTCCGTCATTGCCATTCGCACGGTGGCTGTACCATCGGGATTCAATCGAACATTGGCCTTGGAGAGTTGAAGCGGGTTGCCGCGCGTCGCCGCTGCCATGCCCATTCCCACCAGCCAGTGCCCGTCGCGAACCTGGCCCGGCTTCGGATTGCGCTTGTCCCATGCAAATCGACGCGCGCCTTCCTGCATGCAGGCGATCAAATGACGGCTGGAATAGGGAATATGTTTTTCCGGATCTTCCGTCGGCTCATTGCGCATGCGCAATTCAATCGGGTCGACGTTGAGTTTTTCGGCAAGCTCGTCCATCGCGCATTCAAGCGCCATCAATCCGACAGACTCGCCAGGTGCGCGCATCGACGAAGCAACCGGAATATCCAGTGGTGTCAGACGATGTCGCGTCAACCGGTTTGATCCGGCGTAAAGCGTGCGGGTCTGCAGAGCCGCGCCCTCGTAGGTTTGCTCGCCGGGTAGATTGCCCGAGAACACATCGTGGCCGATCGCGAGGATTCGACCGGTCCGATCCGTACCCAGGCGGAGGCGCTGGATGGTATCCGAGCGGTGCGTCGTGACGTGAAAGATCTGCTGTCGTGTCAGCGCGGTTTTCACCGGCCGCTTGAGCTGCCGCGCCGCGATCGCCGCCAGAATGGCATCGGCATTGACCCAGAGCTTGCCGCCGAATCCACCGCCAATAAAGGGGCTGATCAGCCGCACGTTCTCGACCGGAATTTTCAAGGTGGTCGCGACGGCCTGCTGCCCCTGATTCAGCATCTGGTTCGCGGTGTAGAGGATGAGCTTGTCGCCCTCCCACATCGCCAATGTGGCATGGGGCTCCATCATGGCGTGACTCTGCAATGGGGTGGTGTAGGTCACGTCAATCTGCACCGGGGCGCCGGCGAAGGCGCTCGCGAAATCGCCCACCGCGCTGTCGGCTGCCGGAGCATCCGTTGGGTGTGGAACTCGCGCCTGATCGAGGTTGGCGCGGAGCGCGTATTTTCCCCGCGACCGATCATATTTCGCATCAACCAGATAAGCAGCCGCTCTGGCCTGCTCGAAGCTTTCGGCAACCACGAAAGCAACTGGCTGGCCGTAGCGCGTTACTTCCGGTCCCGTAAGCACCGGGTGGGCCTCGCGGTGATTGCCTGTGCCTTGCGCGGGGGCGTTTCGATGCGTGAGGACCAAAACTATCCCGGGCGCTTTCTCCGCCGCGCGTGTATCGATCGACTTGATCTTGCCTTTTCCAATCGAAGCTTCGACCACGAAGCCATACAGCGTGTTCTGCTGCATTTCATAAGCGTAGCGCGCGCCGCCGGTAACTTTCAGTCGCCCGTCCACGCGATCGATTGGTTTGCCGACAACGCCCTGGGCGTCAAGCGCATTCGAACCGACAGGTGAATTCATTTCCATGAGTGCGCTCCTCAGGTCCGAGTAATCTCTGCCAGCACGGCATGCAGGGTTCGCCGCGTTAGCGGTAACTTGAAATCGTTGCCGCCGAAGCCGCGGGCACCGTCGAGAACCGCATTTGCGGCTACGTTGAAGGCGCTTGCGTTCGCGGAGGTGTTGGCTAGTTTTTCTTCGGCCTGCGCGACACGCCAGGGCTTATGCGCCAGACCGCCGAACGCAAGCCGTGCCGAACTGATGCGCCCACGAGAGGAATCAACGATCGCGGCGACCGAAACCAGCGCAAAAGCGTAAGAGGCGCGGTCACGGACCTTACGGTAGAGCTGCACGCCGGGCGGCGGCGGCGGCAACGTCACTGCCGTGATGATTTCGCCTGACTTGAGGGAGGTCTCGATCTCGGGCGTTTTGCCGGGAAGACGGTGAAACTCGGCGATTGGAATGACGCGGGCTTCGCCCTCGTGATTGACCGTCTCCACCTTGGCATCGAGCGCCCGCATAGCTACCGCCATGTCGGAGGGGTGGGTAGCGATGCAATGATCGCTGGTGCCGAGGATGGCGTGAATGCGGTTGAAGCCGGCGAGTGCAGCGCAACCCGATCCGGGATTGCGCTTGTTGCAGGGCTTGGTGACGTCATAGAAGTAATAACAACGTGTTCGTTGCAGCAGGTTGCCGCCGGTAGTGGCCTTGTTCCGCAACTGCGCGCTCGCGCCCGCGAGCAAGGCGCGGCTGAGCACGCCGTAGCGCCGTCGCACCCGCGGATCGGCCGCGAGATCGCTGTTGCGAACCAGCGCGCCGACCCGCAGGCCGCCGTCGGGGGTTTCTTCGATCTTGTCGAGCGGTAGCGCGTTGATATCGACCAGTTGCGATGGCGTCTCGACCTGCAATTTCATCAGGTCGAGCAGATTGGTGCCGCCGGCAATGATCTTGGCGCCAGGTTTGACGGCCGCGGCGGCAGCGTGCGCGGCCGAGTCGGCCCGTTGGTAGATGAAGGCCTTCATGTCGGCATCCCCGCGGCTTGTTTGATGGCTGCCACAATGTTCGGATAGGCCGCGCAGCGGCAGATGTTGCCGCTCATCCGTTCGCGGATTTCGATGTCAGTGAGTTCGGGCTGCGGCTGCGCCAGATCTTCCGTCACATAGCTCGGCATGCCGGTGCGGCTCTCGGCGAGCATTCCGATCGCGGAGCAGATCTGGCCCGATGTGCAATAGCCGCACTGAAAGCCGTCATGCTCGACAAAAGCTGCCTGCAGCGGATGCAGATTGTCGCCCTCGGCAAGACCCTCGACGGTCGTGACGGATTGCCCGTCATGCATCACCGCAAGCGTCAGACAGGAGTTGATGCGGCGGCCTTCAATCAACACCGTGCAGGCGCCGCATTGGCCGTGATCGCACCCCTTCTTCGAACCCGTCAGCGGGAGATGTTCACGCAGCGCATCCAGCAATGTCGTGCGTGGATCGAGCGTCAGCGAATGCGAGTGGCCGTTGATCTGAAGCGCCACCGTTACGGGAGGCGGTGGCAGTCCGGTATCGTCGAGCGGGCCGGCGCCGAGAGCTGCGCGCGGGAGCGTGGTTAGCAGCAGCGCCGTGGTTCCGGTCTCAATCACCGTACGCCGGATAATCTCAATTGTGATGGGTTTATCCTCGTGCATGGCTGCTCCATGTTCGCAGTTTCGGTGAAAGCTCCCTGCCGCAAGACGTTCGGCTTACGGCCGGGTGTCGTCCTGCTGCCCGCCGGAAGACATCAGGCTTACGGCCAGGTGTCGTCCGGCAGGTTGATGACTACAGGCGTTGCGGTGCTGCGCACTACAACCCATCGAAACGGCTCCGTACTCGAAGGGTTGATTTCCATATGTGGCAGGAAGGCCGGGACATGAATGAAATCACCGGGCTTCGCGCGTGCTGAAAATTCTCCTTCTTCACCCCAGCGCACTTCGCAGATGCCGGAGAGGACGTAAGCGATCGTTTCCTGCTCTCCGTGATGGTGAATTCCTGTCCGCGATCCCGCCTCCACCTCGAACAGACCGCCCCAGATGACCGAAGCGATACCCAGTGCAGGCGCGATCGCCGCGCGACGTTCGGAGCCCGGCGTTTGGGCCGTTCCGGAATCAAATTGAGTCGGGCTGACGATATGGATGGCAGCAGATGTACTCATAGCGTCCCGATCACCCTTGAAAGCGGATGCCACGAAGTTAGGTGGGGGCTGAGTAAAGGGCCATTAAATTGGGGTTTAAAAAAATTCACTTGGAATTGAGGCTGGCTGCCGATTGCACTGCAGCCTTCAAGCTCCGTCCATGATCCATAGCGTGCAATCTCGGCGTCTTAGAATGGGGAGGGTGCATACTCGAGACAAAAAGAAGGCCGGTGGCAGAAAGCCACCGGCCGAATGCCTAAGCCCAGCGAAACCGACAGGGAGGAGGTCCGGTTTCGTGATGATCGACGAAGCGAGCAGGGGACGGAGAGAGCACAGCATCGAAACAGCTCGCATCGGTCGCGCGTAGACAAATATACTATGTGCGCTCTGAGATGAGATTGCTTGCCGGAGATTGCGGTGTTTGGTTTGAACTTGCGCAGATCTGATCCTGAGGTTCGGGGAGCGCCCGGAAGGGGGAGCAATCGCATTGAGCGGATCGAGAGTAGCCGGCTTAGCCAACGCGTTGCCGAATGTTTGATCCGGTCGGTGCAGGTCTTGCGCTGTGAGAGCATTGCCAATTTCTCCGTTCGCACCGATTTCTCTAGGCATCGAATGAATGAGGAGAATGTCATGCGCATGCTTGGCAGCAACAACCATCGTCAGCAGTCCGTCGCTGGTCAAGGCCCGCACCAACCCAAACGCGGCGCCCGGAATCGCAACGATCATGAGTACGCGATGAAGAAGACATTCATCAACGGCGCGCTTGCATTGCTGGTCCTGGCTTATCCCGCTTACGTCTCGGCGCAACAGGTACCAGCGGCAGTCGCGGCCGGAAAAGCCGAGCAATCCCATCAGCAAACCGCGGAAACGTCCTACATGGCCGAGAACCGGGCCGCCATGAACAAGATGATGAAGGACATGGAAGTGAAGCCGTCTGGCAATGTCGACGCCGACTTCACAGCCATGATGATCCCTCACCATCAGGGCGCAGTCGATATGGCGGAGGCCGAGCTGCACTACGGCCACGACAAGAAATTGCGCCGGATCGCGAGGAACATCGTGGCCGGGCAACGGCGTCAGATTGGCGCGATGAGGGCAGCACTCGGCCAGCCACTTTCCGAGGCGACGTCATCGGCGCTGCCGCCGGGCCGGTCCTCCTCTCAAACCGACGCACGGTCCGCGCACAACACAGCGCGCTGAACCCAGGCAATCCACCGTTCGTCCGGGGTCTTACATCGCATCGAAGAGGAGAGCGTCATGCACATGCTGGATTGGAATACATATCGGCAGCAGCTCGTTACCGGGGTCGGCGGCTTCGGCAAGCTCAACCCTGATATCGTCAAGGGCTACACCACCCTGAGCCGCGCCGGCCAGAAGGCCGGTCACCTCGATGAAAAGACGCGTGAACTCATAGCGCTCGCGGTCGCTATTACGCTGCGTTGCGACGGCTGCATCACGGTGCATACCGCGGCGGCTCAGCAACGGGGCGCGACCAAGGAAGAGATCGCCGAAGTGCTGGGCGTGGCGGTCTCTGTCAATGCCGGTGCGGCCGTCGTCTATTCCACCCGCGCGCTCGATGCATTTGACGCCGTCGCCGAGATCAAAACCAATACCTGAGAAGAACTCACGGTCGGCTATCTTCGTCTGGCACTATCCTGGCGCTCATTCCGAGGCCGGAATTTATCTCGGCATCTGCGAACGATTCTGATGTCACGCCAACTGCCAATAAGCAGACTTCAGGTCAGAACGACGCCCGATGAGCGGATCCCAGCGAAGACCGGCCGGCCGCTGCTAACTCGTTCGGCTTAACGATCGGCGGTTCGGCGAAGCGTCGGACTTCGTGTTCATCGATAACGAACATCGGACGATAGCGACGAATCTGCACGTCTTCGAGCATCACAAGATAGCGATTGTCGAGCAAGCGCCAATGGCCTTCAAAACGTGCCGCCACGACGGCGTCATCCTCGCCTAACAAAGTGTGTTGCGCATGATGACCAGTCGTAAGTCTTCAGGCGCGACACCTGCCTCCCGCAGCGCGACGAATTTTGCGATGGCATAGTCCTCGCAATCTCCCGCACCAGCAGCCAGTGTGGCAAGTGGAGAACTCCATAGATCCTCGACATGGTATTGCACGAGATCGCTCATCGGACGGATCGCCAGATTGATTGAGCGATTGATTTCACCGAGGCGGGCAAGCCCTTTTCGCTCACGTGCGCTATCGATAATCGAGAGAAAACGCAGGGCCGCCGCAGACGGGCAACGCGCGCGATCGAATCGGCAGAGCGCCACGGTTTTCATGTCCGCGGCGATATCGTGCTCGACGACCGTCCTTTTTTCCTGGACGGGGCTTTCGGGCAGCGCCATGGTAAGAAGTCCGAAGGGCTCTTCGGATGTGCGGGCCGAATCCATCGACGCTAAAGAGCGGTCGAATTGATCAGGCGGAAGGGATCCAGCTCCCGCCGCGTGAGCACCACAAATCAGGCCAATAGCGACCACAATGGCTTGCGCGCTGACGCGCGATCCAACTGAAGATAGCATGGTCAAAATCGTCGTTGCAAGCGGCGCTTGTGCCTTAACCGCTTTTTGAACACGTGAAGCACAGGTGCAAGAAATGTAGGTCCGCAATCTGTCCGCACCACTAAATTGAATTTCAGAAAACGAAATTCATCTTCAGTTGAGGGCCGTTTGGTCGCGAAGCTCGACTTGCCGTGCGCAACGGCGGAGGCCGATCGCTCTGTCGCTCGATATGGCGAGGGCTATTCACGATGCTTTTGCATGATTGTCGATAGCCAGCACGGCGCCTTCGCAGTGTTCGGCGTAGCAGTTATCATCACAGTAGGAGATCCGCGTCTCGATTTCCCGCAGATAGCTCGCCCCGATCGGCTTACAGCACAGCGCACAGAAAGATTGCGGGCAGGGCGTCCTGCCATTCACCAATACGAATCTCATGTCGCACCCCCCAATGCAAAGCAGTAGACGGTATCGGATGGGTGGTAGACGCTGGGCGGGGGCGCGCAGAGATGGTTTCTGCCATCGGGATTGTCCCTGTTCCGCTCTACCTTCTGAGGTGGAATGGGAATGTACTTCCCGTCCTCTCTGCGCTTCGCGTAAAGTTCGCCGTCGACATACTTGACCTCAGTCGGGTAGCAGTCCGCCTCATTGCAACAGCTAACGGAAGGATTATCGGGCATGTGCCATGTTGAATAGAACTTTTCGTGCAGGAGCTGGTCCTGTGGAGGATGGTGGTGCAACGCAGCCTGGCCTTGTCCAACTTCTTGTGCTTGGACCGGGAATGCCAATAGGCAACAAAGACAGCTCCATAAGAAGAGTTTGCATGGAAAGTTCATTGCGCAGCCTCCTTATTTCGAAATTCTGAACGCCGAGCAATTTCCGCGTGATTCTCGCTGCAACTGTGGTCAGGCGGCTCGAAGTCGGCGTAACCATCTGCGGTCGCCCTCCTGGCGGGCCTTGAAGCGATCAGCGCATTTCTTTGAACAGAGGGCAGTTCGCCAGGAGTAGTGCCGGATGAGACCAAACTTTCCGTCGCAGATGGCGCAGCGCTTCGCTGCGTCGTGCCGAAGATGTTGGGGATCGTTGCGCATTTTCGCCTCCTGTAGGTCTCGCGTGGGTAGTGGTTGGTAGTTACCCCTTGCTCGCTGTCGCACTTCGCGCACACGTGAAGCGCGGCTTCGGGATCGTAGTGGCCTGCCAGGCCTCGCGGCGCATAGGGACACCGCGCGCAGAGTTTGACTCTCATGTGCCGCCTCCCAAGGCGAAGCAGTAGACGTCTTCGCCGTCGTAGGTGTGGTTTGCTGGTAGGGCACGCCCATGATTCCGACCGTTGGAATTATGGCGGTTGCGCTCAATCGTTTTGGCCGGGATCGTGGACATTTCCGCCACCTGCAATCGGCTCTTCCAGTAGCGAGACTAATAATTGAAGCCGATGCCTCAATTGTACGCAGGTAAGGATCCGATATCGAAAGGGATCGGAAGAATTATACGGAGGTTGTAGTATTTGGCTTTTACGTGCCGTCTCTCTGGACGTTAGCGTGCCGAATGATCAGGCCAACGAGGCGCACAGCTGTGCTGAGCCGATTTTCGGCTCTCATATCCACAGAGCTCTCCTATCGGGATTCGGACTGGAATCACGTGCCGTGAAGGTCAAAACACCACGAGATAGATGCAAGAAATCGCCACGGAGATCGCAAGCGCCGCCGGCAGTAGCGACTGCTCACTGGTGCGGGATCTGAATAGCCTCATCGCGATCAATCGCGCCGCGCGTGCGCTCAAAGCTGACGCTGCTTCGTGCGATGATGGCGATTCCATTCCACCACTGTCAGCCGCGCATGGGCTTGGATCAACCTCGGTCCAGGGAACCGTGTGAGCCCCCACTAGGCGGCGAATTGCTGATTTTCCTGCAAAGTGCTCTAATCTTGCTCGTCCGAGAGACCGGGACGCTCTGCAAATGCTGCATAACGGGACCACGAATTGCCGGAATTTAGCCGCGCAATTTTTCCTCGGCAGCATTGCGCTGGCATTGCCATTGCATCGAGAGGATACGTTGTGACCGGAGGCTCAAAATCGCGCGGCGATCCCGCAAGCGCAGCGGAACGAATCGTCTTCGTCATCGACGACGACGTAGCGGTGCGCGCGACTCTCAGCAGTCTTTTCCGATCGGTGGGCTTGCGAGTCGAGCTGTTCGGTTCGGCCCACGAATTTGCGCAGAGCAAGATGCCGGATGTTGCAAGCTGCCTGGTCCTCGACATCAGGTTACCGGGCGTTAGCGGTCTGGACTTTCAGACCGAACTGGCCGAGGCGAATATTCGCATCCCGATCATCTTTATGACGGGTCACGGCGACATCCCGATGTCGGTCAAGGCAATGAAAGCTGGAGCCGTCGACTTCCTGACAAAGCCGTTCCGTGACCAGGATATCCTGGATGCCGTGATCAGGGCGCTTGAGCGAGACCAAAAAAGACGCGACAGCGATAAGACCGTTTTGGAGCTGCGAATCCTGTTCGACTCTCTGACCTCGCGCGAGCGGGAGGTGATGACACACGTCGCCGAGGGACTCATGAACAAGCAAATCGCGGCCAAATTGGGCATCACCGAGATCACTGTGAAGGTCCATCGTGGCCATATGATGCGAAAAATGAAGGCCCGGTCGTTAATTGATTTACTTGGAATGGCTGACCTGCTCGGAATCCGTCGCCCGAAACCCTAGAGCTTATACCTAGGTATCCTTTTCCAATCCCAATCCGTGATGCAATCTCAGGCAGGGCGACGACGCCATAGGCTCCTAGTCTCCAGGGAAAGACCGCCTTGTCAAAACTTCCAGTAGTCGCAATCATTGACGATGATGCATCCGTGCGTGCCACGACCGACAGCCTTGTGAGGTCGCTCGGGTATTTTGTATATGCATTTGCATCCGCCGAAGAGTTCTTGCTATCGAACCACCTCGATGACCTCTCGTGTGTGATTGCGGATGTGCAAATGCCCGGCATGAGCGGTATCGAGTTGCAAGCCCACTTGGTTACCCAAGGCTACCGCGTGCCGTTCATTTTCTTCACGGCCTTCCCCGATGAGCGGATTCGTGCGCAAGCGCTTAGGGCCGGGGCGATTTGTTACCTGACCAAGCCCTTCGACGGGGATAGCCTTGTCCAAGGTCTCCAGGCTGCCCTGAAAAAGCATGACAACTGAGCCTGGAAGTAAGATCCCCCAAGTCGCATTCAGAAAAAGTGGCACTGGGTTTGCACAACGCAAACAAGCCCGTGTGACGTTATCGTCAACTTGCGCTCAGATTTTACTTGGCGCCTGAAGGCCAATCTGGGGCTCCCCTAGACCGGCGGTTTAAACTAACCCAACACAACTGCGACCGCTCAGCCGCATCACGCGCTAGGCGCCGGTCCGTCGATCAGGCTTGCGCGGATTGCCCAAAAGTCTGTTGTACGGCTAAACCCAGGTATAGAGGCTCCCAACCATTTCGGTAGTCAAACTAAGCTCGGTAGCAATGGAGCAACTCGTCACGGGAGGAATAGGCTGGAGAGATAGGCCTTAGTGAATGCGAGCTAACCGACTTGAGCCTGGAGGTGGAAGCCATGTTCGCGAACTCGCCATGTGCAAACGTTTCGTCTCACAGTCCTTTCGGCCGGGATGGCCGGAAGGCGCTGAGCGCACCCGAAAGAAACGACGAACACAGCGAGCGGCAAACTCATTCCAAGCGCGATCGATCCACGGCCGACGCGGCCAATCATATCGTGGAGGTTTATCCACCCGATCTTGTGAGGCGTCGCGCCGTGGCATGGGACGGCATGGCGGCCGAGATCGTGCAAGCTACCCGACCTGAAAAGATAGAGTTTCGCTTTCGCGCCCCACTTCACCTTCTTGCGGTATATGACCAGGGGATACGAAGCGACGGGGAGACGTTTGTCGATGGTCTGCCCCGATCGAAGTTGCGAGACGTGAGGCGAAAGCTCACTTTCGTGCCAGCCGGTCATGTGTATCACGACGAGTGGCAGGAACCGCGTGTTCTTACGCGCGTCTTATACCTCTATTTTGATCCCGCCAAGATGCCGACGTATCGTGAAGCAAATATCGAGCCTGCGACTTTGGCGGCGCGGCTTTTCTTCGAAGATGCAACACTGTCGGACACTGCGCTCAAGCTCAAGAGATTGATCGAACGTGCAGGCGTCAGTAGCAGCCCCTATCTCGAAGCCCTCGGCATCGTGCTGGCGCACGAGCTTATTCGTCTCAATGCCAGGCCGCCGCGCATCGAAGTTCCGATACGGGGCGGCCTCGCCGCCTGGCAGCAGCGCGTGACTACCGCCTACGTCGAAGAACATCTCGCCGAGCAAATATCGCTCACGACTTTGGCGGGGCTGGTTAGCCTCAGTCCATACCATTTTTGTCGTGCCTTCAGGCAATCGTTTGGTACGCCGCCGCATCGATATCACAGCAGCCATCGCATCGAACGCGCCAGGACATTGTTAGTGGAATCTATGTCGTCGGTGACAGAAATCGGACTGGCGGTAGGCTTCCGAGAGACAAGCTCGTTCACCACAGCCTTTCGCAAGGCGACCGGCCAGACTCCGACCGCGTACCGTCGAAGCCTCGCAAGTATTCCCCACGGCAAGCAGAAAAGTATAGCGCCTCTCTAATCTTTCGGGGGGATAATCTCATGCAACTACCTGAGTTCACGCGCTCGGCTACGCTGCGCTGGACCTTGCTGGTAGTCGGTACTCTTGCGGCTTTTGTCGTCGCGTTGCTCGAGTTTGTCTACCTGAAAACGAAGAACGACTTGACGATGCGATCCGACCGTCTGGTCGCCTCGCAAATCGGCGTCTTTGCAGACTTGTCGCCCGAGCGGAGGCTGGACGCGATCAATGAGCATTTGAAGCAGGATCCGGCTCGCGTTCGGCTCGCAGGAATGTTTGGCTCAAACGGCCGCAGGATCGCAGGTAACCTTGAAAGACTGCCACCCGATCTTAAGCCCGACAATACGGTACAAGGCGCTGTGGTCGACCGGATAGACGAAATTGGTCGAGAGAAGCAGGCGGTCCGCCTGATCGCGCGAAGTTTGCCGAACGGCGACGTGCTGGTGTTTGGACGAAATGTCGACGAAGTCGGTGAGATCGCACGCGTCCTCGGTGGGGCGCTCGCGCTTGGTCTGGTTCCCGCGGTGCTTCTTTGCCTTGCGGTCGGTGTGGCGTTGAGCGCCCGTGCCCGCAAGCGCATTGTAGAAGTCAATGAGCGAGTTCAGCGCATTGTCGCCGGCGACCTGCATGAACGACTCCCGCATCGAAAGACCAACGATCCCTTCTCCAAACTTGCGGCGATAGTCAATAGCATGCTCGACGAGATGGAAGCTCTCATCCACTCCCTTGCAGGTGTTGGCAATAACATCGCTCATGACCTGCGCACACCGCTCGCGCGTGTGCGGCTAACGCTCGAGCGCGGTCGCGCCAACGCCAGGACGCTGGAGCAGCTGCAGGTCGCTGCGGACAAAGCGATAGACGGAATCGATCAATCGCTATCGATCATCACCGCTATTTTGCGGCTTGCGGAAATCGAGAATAGCCAACGATTGGCCGGCTTTGGCAAAGTCGCGCTTGCTGATCTCGTGCGCGAAGTGGGCGACATGTACGAGCCGATAGCGGAAGACAAAGGTATTGATCTCCTGATCCACTCGCCACACGAAGTAAGCGTGCATGGTGACCGGGACCTGCTGATCGAGGCGGTCGCCAACCTCGTCGACAACGCCGTCAAATTTACGCCGGCTGGCGGGCAGGTGGAAATCGGAATATTTCGCGGCAACGGCGAAAATATCGTGCGCGTCAAAGATACTGGCTCCGGCATAAGCGAACAGGAACGCGACGCCGTTTTGAGGCGTTTCTACCGATCGGATAAAATAAAACACACATCAGGCTTGGGTCTTGGTCTGAACCTGGTAACCGCGATTGTGAAGTTGCACGGCTTTCGATTCACGATCGTTCCGGGGTCTGGATGCGTGGTCGAGATCGCATGTCCGGCTGTACTTTAGACTCGAGGGAATGGTTTGACGCAATGGCTGACCGGAACAATCGAAACTGTCTGGTCGATTTCCTTGCAGGAGCGCCCGCGTCAATTGCAAAGCGTCGACCGTTGCTTTCTCATGATGGGCTTCAGGAAGCAACCTCACGACCCAGTGTCGGCGTTCACCGGCAGGGTGAATTGAAACGTGGCACCGTGGGGTACGTTTGCCGTGACCCACAGCCGGCCACCGTGGGCTTCCACGATCGAACGGCAGATCGAGAGTCCCATACCCATGCCGCTGGATTTGGTGGTGAAGAAGGCGTTGAACAGCCGGTCGGCGTTCTCGGCGAAGATTCCGACACCGGTGTCAATCACAGTGACCAGCACTCCTGTTTCGGCCTGCTGCGATCGGATCACCAGCTCGCGCGGCCGGTCCGTGACCGATTGCATTGCTTCAATGCCATTCATCACCAAGTTGATGATCACCTGCTGCAATTGGACCCGATCAGCCAGGATCATGGGTAGAGCGAGTGCGAGCTCCATTCGCAACGACACCCGATGGCTGTCCATTTCACGCTGCACCAAGGCAATGGCCTCCCTAACGATGTCATTGACGTCGAGCGGCACCTTCTCAATGTCTGTCTTGTTCACGAGCGCCCGGACGCGCCGGATCACCTCGCTCGCTCGATTACCTTCCTTGATGATCCAATCCAGAGCGCGGCGCGCTTCGTCCAGGTTGGGGGTACCGCCGTCGAGCCAACGCAGGCAGGCCCCCGCGGCATTGACGACGGCGGCGAGCGGTTGGTTCACTTCATGGGAGATCGAGGCGGTTAGCTCGCCCAGCGTCGTCACGCGCGTTACGTGTGCGAGCTCCATTTGGGCATCGAGGAAGCGCTGCTCGCTAGCCCGCAGCTTCTCTTCCGCCCGCTTGCGGTCGGTCATGTCGATGACAAAGACAACCCCCTCGTCTGGTTTCCTCTCGAAAAAAGCGCCGCCGACCAGTATCGGCACGCGGCTGCCGTCTTTGCGGAAAAATTCCTTCTCGAAAGGCTTGCAGCTCCCGGTCGCGCTCATCTGGGCCAACGCATCTTGATCGGCGGGGGCCCACTCGGCCGGCGTCAGCTTGGTCCACCATACCCGACCCGAGATAAGGTCTTCACGGCTGTAGCCCAGCATGTGGAGAAAGGCTTCGTTGGCTTCGATGACCCGGCCCCGAAAATTCCCGATCATGATTCCGATGATGTTAGAGTCGACCAGGCGGCGGATCTTGGCCTCCCGTTTCTGGAGATCGTTGTACAGACGGGCATTCTCCAGCGAGATCGCCGCTTGCGACGCCAGCAGTTCCAGCACGGAGATCCGGGTGGGCGTGAACACGTGCGATGTCAGGTTATTTTCGAGATAGAGCACCCCGATCAGCTTGGACTGTTTCACCAGGGGCAAGCAGAGGACCGACCGGGCGTGCTTCTGGCCGATGTACTCATCCGCCGAGAAGGGATTCTGCGCCAAGGCGTCATCAAGGATCACGCTTTTCCGCGTCCGGATCATGTAATGGAGTACGGATTCGGGAAGCTCCGCCGGTGACACGGCCGCCTGGCGCAGAGTGACCTCAACCTGGCCGCTGCTGGTCGTCGCTTCCGCCGTGATCCGTGGCTCGTCGCCCGGGAATAGGATGAGCAGGCCACGCTCGGCGCCGGCATGTTCGACCGCGATCCGCAACAGTGTCTTGATAAGCTTGTCGAGGACGATCTCGCCGGACACTGCCTGCGCGGCCTTGAGCACCGTCCCGACATCCAGCTGCTCGACGGGCGCGCCAATGGTAGCGGTGGGAGATGCAGGGACTGGTGCGTCGCGGAGATGCGGATGAAGCAGTTCGAGTTGCCGCACCTTGCCATCAGCTCCCCAGCGCAGATAGCCGTAGCGGGCCTCCTGCAAATACACACGGGCGATCTTCTCGAACCCCCGGGCGGCGTAGAAGCGGGAAGCAAGTTCATTGGCGAGCGCCTCATTGTGAATAAAGCCGTAGTCGCGGGCCGAGTGGATGGCTTGCTCGTAGAGGTGCTCGGCGTCGAGCTCCCGGCCTTCGAGGCGAGCAATCTCGGCGCCGACCAGCGCGGCGCGGTTCTCGAAATTGTCCAGGCAATTCTCTGCCCAGACTTCGAGCTGTCGGTGATGGTCAGCCAGAGCCGCGACGTGCTGCTGGCACTGGTCGGCCGCGGCAATGTCGCAGACTGCCGCGCGGGAAAGCGCCCCGTAGAAGTGATATTCCGCCGCTTCCACGGCGTATCGCGCTATCCAGAGCAGCGATTGCGCTCTCGATGCGGCATTCACGGCTGACGTATAGTCACCTGCAAGAAAGCGCGCCTGCAACTTGCGAGTCCAATAGGAGAACTCGGCACGCGCCAGATCTGGGTTACCGGCCAAACGGTGCTCGATCCGAATCTCGTCAAACTGCGCATCGTTAAAGGAGCCGAATTTCGGCGTGAGTCCCCGGAGAGTCCGGATCAGCCCAAGCTGGATGGCGATGAGGTCAATAACCACCCTGAAGCCTGTCTTGTCTGCAAACGCGAGACCATGTTCTACTTCGCGCTGCACCTCCGGAAGCGGGTCGCCCACCGCGAGAAGGTTCGTGGTCAAGGCGTGACGAGGGTACGCGCTGAAAGTCAGATCGCCGTTCTTCTTCGCCACCTCGAACGCGCGACGCAGGAGATCGCGGCCGCTTTTGACATGTCTCGTCCAGGGCAGGACGTGAGTTCCAAACTGGTTATAGACTCTGGCTTGGAAACCAGTCAGTCGGCGTTGCTCGACCAGCTCATAACCGAGCTGGCCGAAGCGAAAACCGGCCCTGTAATCGCCAAAACTTGCGCCGGCCACCGCGCCAAGCATGACGTACGCGAAGGTCGAGCCGTCGCAGTTACCGCGCTCGAGGCTGAGATTGACTGCTCTGCAGATAACCAGGCAAGCTAGGTTGGCCTCTGTGTACATGGCTGCAGCAAACACCTTGGTCAGAACATTCAGGGTCGCGAGGGAAGACGGGTCGGTCATCAGGGGCAGATCAACGAGTTCCTCGATCGGCCGGCTCCCGAATTGCGACCAGATCCGATCGTATTCTCGCCGCGCTTCCTCTTCCGTCGGATGCGGCGACCAGTGGATGCCCAAATGCCGTAGGTAGTCGAGACCGACGGCAATGGCGCGTGCGTTCTGACCGAGGGTCGTATACAGGTCGGCGCACAAGCACACGACGGTCGCTCGGTCCACCGTACTTGCGGCGCGGGTCGCAAGCACATTCAACCGCTGCTCCGCTTCCGCCAGCGCGCCGGTAAGGAACTCGCATTCGGCCCGGTGCAGCTCCAATGCAAAAGTGAGCTCATGCTGACGCTGCCAGGAGTCTTCCGGCAACAGGGCCGCACCGGCAGTGAGATAGGTGAGCGCCGAGGCGTAGGCGGTAGTGGCCTTGGCACGCCGGCCAGCGATCAGGTTGAGTTCAGCCAGCTGTTCACGCTCGTCTCGTGAGGTGATCAAGGCGGCGCCGCGGTTGAGCTGATTGACGATCTCGAAGATGACCTCTTCGCGTTTTTCCGCAGGGGTATGCACCACGAGCAGCCTTCCGATGCAGAGGTGCGTCTCGGCGCGCAACCGTTCCGGTATGAGTGAATAGGCGGCCTCCTGGACACGGTCGTGGACGAACTTGTACGAGCCGTCCAGGCGCTCGACCAGCTCCAGGCGACCGGCGCCCCACAGATCCGAACGGACCTCCTCGTTCGATTTCCCGAGAACGGTCGAAAGCATCGTGATCTCGGCGACGTTGCCGAGGCAGGCGAGCTGCTGCAACGCCGCCTGGGTCTCGACGGGCAGGCGGGTCAACTTCCCGACCATAAGGTCCACCACATTGTCGGTGTACCCCTTGGCGTGAAGGCGATCGAGCTCCCAGCGCCAGCGCGCCGCGTCATGATCGAAGCGGAGCAGCCCCTCTTCGGCGAGCGCAGAAATGAACTGAATGGCGAAAAACGGATTGCCACCCGTCTTCTCGTGCACCAGTCGCGCCAGCGGGGCCGCACGGTCCGGCTCGCAGCTAAGCGTATCCGCAATGAGCCGTCCCAGGTCTTCGCGGGCAAGCGGCGCAAGACTAATCTCCTGCACCAAGGCTCCCGCCTTGCGGATCGTCTCCAGCGTCCGCACAAGCGGGTGAGAGGGACTGATTTCGTTGTCCCTGTAGGCGCCGACCAGCAGCAGGTGCCGCACTTCCGAGTGCGTAACCAGATGCTCAAGGAGGTCGAGCGTCGCCGCATCCAGCCATTGCAAATCATCAAGGAACAGCGCGAGCGGGTGCTCCTTGCGCGCGAACACCCCGAGGAAGCGCTGGAAAACCAACTGGAAGCGGTTCTGCGTGTCCTGCGGCGGCAGGTCCGCGACCGGTGGCTGTTTCCCAATCACTAGCTCCAGCTCGGGAACGAGGTTGACGATGAGCTGACCATTCTGGCCCAGCGCCTCATTTAGGGAGTCGCACCACCGTCCAAGCTCGGCCTCGCTCTGGCTCAGGAGCGAGCGGACAAGGCTCTGGAAGGCTTGGCCCAGGGTGGTGTACGGGATGTCGCGCTTGTACTGATCGAACTTGCCGGAGGCGAAAAGGCCGCGCGGCGGCACCAGCGCCTTGTGCAGTTCATTGACGACAGCGGACTTGCCGATGCCGGAATAGCCGGAGAGCAGCACCAGCTCCGGCCGGCCGCTGGTGATGACGCGGTCGAACGCGGCGAGCAAGGTATCGATCTCGTGCTCTCGCCCGTACAGTTTCTGAGGAATCAAAAGTCGGTCGGGCGTGTCCTGTTGGCCCAGCGGAAAGGCGTCGATGCGGTGCTGAGCCTCCCATGCAGCAAGGCAGCGCCGGAGGTCGCGCTCCAGCCCGGCCGCGGTCTGGTAGCGCTCCTCGGCGGTCTTGGCGAGCAGCTTCAGGATCACCGTGGAGACCACGCCCGGGATAGTCTCCAGCCGCTCGCTTGGCGGCACCGGCTTTCTGGCGATATGGCAGTGGACCCACTCCATGGGATCGGCCGCGGTAAACGGCAACGAGTCCGTGAGCATTTGGTAAAGCGTGACGCCGAGGGCGTAGAGGTCGCTGCGGGCGTCGATTGAGCGGTTCATTCGTCCGGTCTGTTCGGGCGCCATATAGGCAAGCGTGCCGGCGATCGACTCGGGCGGTGCGGGCGATTGCCGCTCGCGCGGCAGACGCGAGGCAATGCCGAACCCCGTCAGCCACACGCCGCCGCTGGCCGCATCCACCAGGATATTTGCCGGCTTGATGTCCTTATGGATAAGGCCTCGCTCATGCACCTGGCGAAGCGCCCCCGCCAGAGGGATCGCGATGCGCAGGAAATGGGATACGTCCAGTGGTTTGCCAAGCAGTCGATCGAGCGGCGCGCCGCCGGGATCCTTGAGCACCAGCGTCATGCGGTCGTTGTGAGGCGTCAGCGCGATCGGTCGCGCCGCCCACGCATCGTCCAGATCGTCTTTCAGTCCGTATTCGTGAGTTAGGCGATTGAGACTGTCAGACGTTGGGTGTTCCGCAGCGGGAAGCACAACCAGGACCATGTTCCGGGCGTCGTCGGCGCCGTCGCGCCATCCCCTGCAAAAGACGCGATCGCCATCCTCCCACACCACCCGCAGGCCACTATACCCGCCAACGTCGAACCAAGACGATCGGTTCATCCGCCGGACTCCACTGTCAGACCGGCCACTGCACTGAGAAGAGATTAAACCAACATTCGTCCTATTCAGAGGATGGCCAGGGCGAATTTGAACAGGCACCTTACCACAATACCGAGCGTGTGGCGATATCTGTTTCTATGGGCACGAGCATGTCCGCCCATCTGTTGGGATTGTGAGTAGCAGGGGGATGCGGACCGGCTTTCGCTCGCACTGCAGCGCGTCATCAAATAATCTTCCAAAAATACTAACTCGATTTAGGCGACGCGAGCTGCGGCATGTCTGATGCTGCAGCGTGCTCGCCGCTCACTGCAACTGCTACTTGGAGTCCGCGCGGAGCGGCTGCGTATGGCGGAGAGGGCGAGTGGCGGCGCGCAGCAAGAGCTGGCGAATGGCTATGCATGCATCGTCACTCGCTCGCGCCGTTCCCTGACGGATTTTTTGGCGGCAATCTGTACCTTTTCGTATGCCCGCACCTCAATCTGTCGAACGCGCTCGCGAGACACTTTGAATTCTATCGCAAGGTCTTCCAATGTCTTTGGTTCATCGATGAGATGGCGCGCCTCGAAGATGCGCCGTTCGCGATCGTTGAGGACGGCAATGGCACGGACGAGCGCTTCCTGCCGGTGGTCCATTTCGTCCTGTTCGACGACGATGGCTTCCGGCGAGGGACTCTCGTCGACGAGGTAATCCTGCCATTCCCCGGAGTTTCCTTCGTCGCGGACCGATACGTTTAGCGATGCGTCTCCGCCCAGGCGCCGATTCATGTCCACGACTTCCTGGTCCTTCACGCCGAGGGTTGTCGCAATCGCCTTGACCTGCTCAGGGCGTAAATCGGCATTGTCCAGAGCGGCGATCTTGGCCTTGGCCGAGCGAAGCTTAAAGAACAGCTTTTTCTGGTTGGTCGTGGTGCCGATCTTCACAAGCGACCAGGATCGCAAGATGTAGTCCTGAATAGAGGCCCTGATCCACCAGATCGCATAGGTAGCAAAGCGGAAGCCCCTCTCGGGTTCGAAGCGATTTACGGCCTGCATCAGGCCGACATTGCCTTCGGATATAATCTCCGAAAGCGGCAGACCATAGCCGCGGTAGTTCATCGCGATTTTGGCGGCCAGACGCAGATGGCTGGTGACGATCTGGTCCGCAGCCTTGCGATCGCCGTGCTCCCGCCAGCGCTTGGCGAGCCGGTACTCCTGCTCTCTCTCGAGGAACGAGAAACGTCGTATGTCAGCCAAATAGCCTGATCCGGGTTTCTTCGCAGCGGGTGCGAGCAAACCGCGGGTGGCCAGAGCGGAATGATTTGTGTGGTTCTCCTGGACATTCATCTCAGCCGCTCCGCTTGTGAAAAAAATGGGCGCCTGGTGCCGTTCGATTCGGATCGACGATGCGTCGCAGGCGATATCCAAGAGATAACGGCGGACCGCCTGGCATCCATTAAATTGGCTGTTAGGACACTAAATTCGCATTCAGAGAGTTGGTTCAGGAGAGCGCCGGCGTCAATTGGATGGCGCGGGACAGGAAATCTCAGCTACGCAGCCCGCGCCAGTGTTCAGTGTTAGCCGGAAGCCGTGCAACTTGACGATGGCCGAGACGAGGCTCAGACCCAAGCCTGCTCCGCGCGTATTTCGGCTCTTGTCGGATCTGTAGAAGCGTCTCATGACCACGTCCCGTTCGTTTTCTGCTATCCCTTGCCCTGTGTCCGAGATCCGAATGATGTTTTCGTTTTCGCCACGGGCCAAAGCAAGATCGATGCGTCCGCCCGCAGGCGTGAATTTGACCGCATTGTCGACCAGATTCGCCACTGCCTCGAACAAGAGGTCACGGTCGCAATATGCAGTTGCGTCACTCGCGGACGCGACCCGCAACGTGACGTGCTTGTCTTCTGCGATCGGATCGTAGAGATCCCCGACCTCCCGCACGAGGTCGGCCAGCGCGACTTTGGCAAAGTTGGCTTTGCCTCGGCTGTTCTCGATCTCGGTGATCCGCAGCAGCGCAGTTATGACAGTCAGCGATTGATCGAGGGCGCCAATCGCCCGGTCCGCGACGGATTGCAATTCCTCTAACGTCCTGGCGTTGGCACGACCGCGTTCAAGGCCGATTCTCACGCGAGTGAGCGGTGTGCGCAGATCGTGCGCTATCTCATTGCCGACCCCTGCCATCTCGGTGACGAGAACCTCGATTTCGTCCAGCATGCCGTTTGCGATTACGGCAAGCTTGTCGAACGGATGATCGAGCCCCGAGATCGGGACACGTTCGCCCAAGTTGCCCGACATGATGCGCCGAACCAGAGCATTCAAGTCTGTGACACGTCGTTGAACGCGGACACTTAGAATTGCGCCGATAGCCAGGCTCAAACCGATGGCGAAGGGAAGGGCCACGAGCAGCGCGCGTGCCACCACTGCGGCCAGCTGTTTAAGCTCGCCATTGTGGCGGGCTATCACCAGCACGTTTCCGTTCGGAAGATTGCGCGCAATGGCCCGAACGTCCATCCCTTCCTGCCCCCGCTGGTCGACCCTGACGACCCGCGCGTTCTGGACAGTCGCGCTGACCGCGAGCCCCTGGGGTACGCTTTCGAGATTGCCCGCGATCCGATGTCCGTCCGCGGCGAACAGACCGGCGAGCTTTATGCGACGCGGATCCTCACTCAGCCGATCTTCAATCGCATTCAACTGGCGGTCCGGCGCGTCGGCCGCGATGACGAGACTTTCCTCGACGATAGCGGCGTCCATCCGCGCCAGCATATCAGCCGCAGCCTCCCAATAGACGAAGGCCGAGAACAGCAAAATGCAAGCCGCAAACGCGATGGAAGTCCAACGGAAGATCGTGGTGCGGACGAAATCAGGAAGTTTCACGAACCCAGCGCCTCGGACATTGTGGATCATTGCAGAGCAGTCTGCTGCAGCGGCTTGCATTGCAAACACGCACGGCGGAGCACTGCTTTCGAAATTTAGGGCGATGGGCCTGGGGCTACCACTAAATAGCGTTTTAGAATCAAAGCTTAACCATGACTTGTTGCAGCAGAGTCGTTGCCAAGCCGGCGACGCCAATGGATGCCTGCCTGATGGCGTTGCCGGCAAGACGTGGGATGCCGGGTTCGGATTCCGAGTTCTTGCTTCCGCCAAATCGTATTCCCACAGCTTAAATTCGTTTTTATTGGAAAAAGCCGATTTGATTTGCGATTTTTAACTTCTGCATTGGCCCTCAGCCCTTGAGGCAATGGTACGATCAGCGAGGCGTATCGTTCGCATGACGGATAATTTGGCGCACATTGGGCCGGCAATGACGACTGCGTTCCTGGCCTCGTTGGTCGAGGCGGTGGAAGCGCTGACGATTGTGCTGGCCGTCGCCACCGTTCGCGGCTGGCGTCCAGCCGGACTTGGCGCATTCGCCGGTCTTCTGGTGCTGGCCCTCATCGTCGTGGCGCTCGGTCCCTTACTCGACCGTGTCCCGCTACACCTGTTACAGCTCGCGATCGGGATACTGCTCTTGCTGTTCGGCATGCGCTGGTTGCGAAAAGCAATCCTGCGCTCGGCGGGCGTGATTCCACTGCACGATGAAGCGACGACATTCGCGGCCGAAACGGCGGAACTGCGCGAGCAAGCCCGCCGCAACGAGGCCCGGCTCGACTGGCTGGCGGCCCTCGCCAGTTTCAAGGCGGTGCTTCTCGAAGGACTTGAGGTGGTGTTCATCGTGATTGCCCTCAGCGCCGGTCGCGGAATGCTAGTTCCCGCGAGTGCAGGCGCAGTTGCGGCATGCCTGCTGGTCGCTGGCGTGGGCTTCGTTGTGCATCGGCCGCTGGCGCGGGTTCCCGAAAACACGCTCAAATTCGCCGTGGGCGTCATCCTGTCCGCATTCGGCATCTTTTGGACCGGCGAAGGTCTCGGCGTGGCCTGGCCGGGCGCAGACCTCGCGATCGTCGGATTTGCTGTCCTGTTCCTGATCGTTGGACTCGCGTCAGTCGCGTTCCTGCGGCGCCCCCGTATAAAGGCGTTGTCATGAACGTGCTGATCGCGGTGCTTCGCGAATTGATCGGGTTGTTTGTCGATGACGGCTCGCTTGCGCTGATGATCCTTGTGGTCATCCTGCTGGCGGACATTCTTGCGACCCTCATGCCGGATCTGCATCTGGCGGCGGGCGCCGTACTGCTGTTTGGGTGCCTCGGCGTCCTTCTTGCGAATGTGGCAAGGGCCGCCCGTCGCCGATGACGTTACCAGGTTCAATCTCTGCTGCGGCAAGGGCCGAATGCTCCCAGGGCCTCGATCGCAAGCCAGCCGACGGTTCCAACAGGGAGGACCTCCCATGCGATTTGCCGATCCATTCGCGCGCAAGACACAGCACGCGATTTTGTCGATTGCAGCGGCCATCGTCGCCGCCGTCACCATGGGCGCCGATGCGCCGGGCGCGGAGGAGGGCAGCACAACGCTCTCGCCCCAGGCGCTGCAGGAGATTGCACAGCTCGAGGCGGAGATTGACCGCATCGAGGCGCGGACGATCGAGCGGCTTGCCGCGCCGCCGGACAACCAGATCCAGCAAATCGAGTTGCTTGGCAAGTTGATGCTGTACGACAAGAACTTGTCAGTAAACCGCAACGAGGCTTGTGCGTTCTGTCACATGCCGGAGACGGGCTTTACCGGTCCCGTGTCGGAGCTAAACCGGACCACCGGCTCTTATCCCGGGTCAGTACGCACACGATTCAGCGATCGCAAGCCGCAATCGCATGCCTACGCACCGCTCTCGCCCGTGCTGCATTACAACCCGGGGCAGGGTGATCTCGTGGGTGGCAATTTCTGGGACATGCGTGCGACCGGCCGCCGGCTCGGCAACCCAGCCGCGGAGCAGGCGGAAGGTCCGCCAACCAACCCGGTGGAAATGGGCCTGCCCGATATCGCCTGCGCGGTCTATCGCGCTTCGCAGCGGCCCTATCGCGCCATGTTCGAGCGCGTCTGGGGAGCGCAGGCTTTCGCGATCGCGTGGCCTGAACACGTCGAGCAGGTCTGCGACCGGCCCGGGCCGCCGACCGCCGGCGAGCCTTTTCCGGTTCATCTTGGCCCGATCGATCGCGGCCGGGTCGGCACCACCTTCGATCAGATGGCGCAATCTATCGCCGGCTATGAAGCCTCTGCGGAGGTGACGTCGTTTACCTCGAAGTTCGACGCGATGCGCGCAAACAAGGCGCAGTTCACGGCGCAGGAGCAGGCGGGATACGATCTGTTCCGCGGCAAGGCGCAGTGCAACGCCTGTCACCGTGATGGTGGGCCCGGCGAGGACCCGCTGTTTACCGACTTCACCGCCAGCAATATCGGAACTCCTGCCAATCCCAGGCTTCCCTACTATGCGGAAAATCGGCCCGACGCATTCGGCTATATCGCCAACCCGCAAGGGTCGTCATTCGTCGATGGCGGCGTCGGCAGTTTTCTCAGCAAGGGACATCTGCTCAGCCAACCCTCCGCGGTGGATGCGCGATGGCTCAAGCTGGCGCCAGACAATCAAGCGCGAATTCAAGTCCCGACACTGCGCAACGTGGACAAGCGGCCCTATCCGGCCTTCGTGAAGGCCTACGGACATAATGGACATTTCACGAGCCTGAAGGCGATCGTGCACTTCTACAATACGCGCGACGTGCTGCCGCGCTGCCAGTCGCATGACCCTGGTGAAGGTACGACGTGCTGGCCGGCGCCGGAATCGACCGAGAACATGAACACGAGCCGAGTTGGACGCCTGGGCCTGTCGGACGCAGAGGAGGATGCCCTGGTGAGCTTCATGCAAACACTGACGGACGGGTTCATGCCTGCCAACCCACAGTAAAGCCGCAAGCGGTGACGGCTGACCGGTCCAGAACCGAGCACTAGATCGTCCGCGCTACTATGGGAATTCTTCGCAACAGCACGGTGAGCGCCAACTCATCGAAAGCGTACCGGTGAACACGATCGCGAATTTGACGAACACCGGGAAGGCTGGATCGTAAACGATGTATTGCAGCCAGATGAGGAAAATGAAGTGCAGGAGATGGATGCCATATGCTGAGGGCCGCACCGCGTCGAGTAGCCAAAACGAAGATCGCGCAAAGCGCAGGAAAACCGCGGGGACCGTGAACGTCATCGCCGCGCTGAACATCGCAAAGCTGAGGCCATAAGCCGTGTGCCACCAAAGGGGTGGTGAATTGAAGTCCACCAGCCCACTGTGGTGCGTGTAGACCATTAGCAGAATTGCTCCATAGGAGACGATCGCAAAGGCGAGCCACACTATCCAGCGCTTTACCAGCAGTCCATTCCCAGCAAGCATCCCGGCCCTCAAGCTGACCGCACCGACACCGACGCCGGCAAAAAAATATCCGGCATAAAGCAGGATGCGGCTGGTCTGAATCGGTAGCGGATAGTGGCCCGGCTCCACCCGGGATGAATCGCCAAAGATCAGGCGCATCGGCAGATAGGCTACGATTGAGAAGATCAGGAACGCTTGGCCAGGAAGTTTGCGGGTCCTCTGCGCGCCAGGCTGTCACGAACGAACAATCCAGAAATAAAGAACATGCAGGCCATGAAAAAACTGTCATTGAACAGCACGACCAGATCGAATCCGAGCCAGCGCATCCTGTCGGCATTGCTGAAATAGGTGTAATTGATGACAGAGTGGTGCAGCACCACCAACAACGTGATAAAGCTGCGCGCGCGGTCGATTGGAACGATGCGTTCCGCCGCCATCACAGTCTGCCCGGCGCTATGGGTGTTTTGCAGCATCACTTCTCGAACGCGTCGTAAATGACCGTCCTCAGCCTTGTTGTATTGGGCGGTTGGATTGGAGGCTGCCGCGCCGCCAGCGAAGTGCGGATGGATCAATCGTGCATCGCGCACTTGTAAAAAGCGGATCGCCGGAAGGCGCACCGGCCTGCCGTTTGTTAGCTATTGCATCAGGTATCGTAACGTACTCCGCGATGCTTCGATTCCTGGGGAGGCGCACTGTTATTCCATCTGGAGCACGTCGATCGGGAAATTGCCAGATTCAAACTGGCCATCCCAGTCAGTCCAAACGCAATTCACTTGATCGCCCTCGATACGGACGACGGTCATCAATGGCCCTCCAGAACGCAGCCGAACAAGATTGCCACTCCGTAACGCAGGAGCGGCCTGGTTCTGCATTGCTGTGTTCGACGGAGCAGGGGCGGAAAAGGCTGGAGACAAGGGCATGCCAAGCGCAAGCGTTACTACAATTGCGATCGAGACCTGTTTCGTGGACGTCAACATATTGAACTCCATTTTAAAGTTGTGCGGTTTGCGAGCGCTTGTCGCGACCGGAATGCGTTAGGTCGAGTTCGCCGTGGCAGCGCACCGCTTGGTGTGCCGCGTTCAAGCGCGCATGGGACCAAACGTGTTGGCGAACGGTCGAAGTAAAAGTGGCTATCAGCTATTTGTGAAAGGGGAGCGTCTGGATACGATTGAGTTGCTTACGCAGTGACCTCTTCGTTTCCCGGTTTCAGTGCAATAGATTCTCGCTCGCGAGCGTCCGCAGCGAAGTGCCTTCTAAAACAGAATTTAATCGCAGAACTGAAGCTGCCTTCCCATGTACTCCTTGCACTGGTCCAATGCGACCGACTCTTCGGACCGGCAAGTGGTCAACGCCTTCAATGCTTTCGATCCGGCAATGGCCTCACAGACGGCCGAGCCCAACGCGTACCGCTACCATGGCGGACCGAAATCGAACGATTGACGTTTGATGTTCTCGACACGGGTCCTCGCCAGTTCGTTCAAGGGCATCTGGACCTGAGTGGCCGTCGTTTCTTGCGCCTGCGCTTCGCGGCGCAGGAACGCGAGCCTGCATTATGCACGCTTTTATAAGCGTGACATAGGAATCGGGCGGCCGCTTCCTGGACCCTGCGCACATATCATCCGACTTGGCTTCACGCGCGCTCAGTTAGCGAAGATCGGCTTACCGTACCAATCGGGAAAGATCGCCCGACGGTACGGTGGGCCTGTGCGCGAAAACCGAGGTCGGGGCCGGAATGGGAATCGATCGGAACGATCGCCTCTACCCCGACCTCGAGATAGCGGCTCACCCAGATGACGCCCGGATTGGCCTCCCCGCCAGCGGCCCATCGTCCCCATCGGCTACTAAATGCCTGATTATCCGACGCCTCACGCCGCGATGCTAGTCGCCAAGATGCGATTGGGCGCTGATTTCATTCATCAGCTGTTGATTCACGAGGATGCAGCGACCGGCAGGCGGTTCTGGTTCGACCATGGTCCCATCATTTTTTCTCAGGTGCCGCTGCCGCCTTTTCGCTCGGCAGTTTTGGTAAGACAGGTTGCGGGACACTATTAAGACCCATCGAAGCTGGAATATCGCGGCACTCTATCGAGTAGACCAAATCACCCTTTGCCGTTTTACCTATGGGCACACAACCGGATCAGTGACTCCTTCTAGTGGCGGCCCAGGAGAAAGATTCGGAGTTTGCGCAAGTGCTGATGACGCGAACAGCGCGAGCATAAAGGTTAGTTTTCTGATTTCAGCCTCCTGCGGCGAGGTCTCGCACCCTTTGTTCTCAACGGTGCGGTACCCGATGACCCGGCGCTCGCAACCGCCGAGGCCGATCGCTCTGTCACTGGATATGGCGAGGGCTATTCATGCTGCTCTTGCGTGATTCTCGAGAACCAGCACAGCCTTTTTGCAGTGATCGGCGTAGCAATTATGATCGCAGTAGGGGAGCTGTGTCCCGATTTCCCGCAGATAGCTCGCACCGATTGGCTCACAGCACAGCACACAGACAGATTGCTGGCAGGGAGGTGTGCCGTTCACCAAGACGAATCTCATGTGGCGCGCCGCTTTGTGCCGAAGATATCGGGGACTGCTGCGCATTTTCGTCTCCTGTGGGCCTTGCGCGGGTCGTGGTTGGTGAGCAACCCTTGCTTGC
>Ga0193725_1000057_pt1 | contig 38630 bp, 43 predicted proteins | sample H2a2metaG_FD_143058 | JGI IMG/M metagenome (GOLD analysis project Ga0193725, IMG submission 143058) | Soil microbial communities from a riparian zone of the East river system, Colorado, United States - H2a2 | ecosystem: Environmental > Terrestrial > Soil > Riparian zone | place: USA: East River... | reverse complement strand
TCGGCAAGCGCGTGCGCGTGGTCTTCGATGACCTCGGCGACCACATCGCGCTGCCCCAGTTCACGCTCACCGACGAGCCGCCCCAGGGTCGCGTGTGGCAGTTCCCCGGCTAACGCGCGTCGGCCGCCGAGCGCTCACTCCGCAGGCGATCGCCGCGCTACTGGCCATCGGCCTGCTGCTCGGCGTCTCGGGCTGCGCGGCCAAGAAGGTCTATCGCGAGGGGGCGTCGACGATCACCGGGCGCCCCGGCGATTTCATCACCATCGAGCTGGAGGCCGACCCGAGCACCGGCTATAGCTGGATGCTGGTCGGCCACGCCGATCCGCGAATCGTCACGCTCATCGACAGCGACTACCAGCAAGCGCCGGCCGCCGCCGCCGGCGTGCCCGGCCACCAGCGGTGGACGTTCAGATTCGTCAGCCCCGGCTCCGCGAACCTCACCTTCGGCTACGGCCGCACCTGGGCCAACGCCCCCGCCGAGAAAGCCACGATGTTCACCGTCACCGTCCGTTAGCGCCGCGTACGACTCGCGAACGAGATTGCGCGAGTCGGCGGGGTCCTGTCACTGGGGTGGGCCGTCCGTCCGGGCTCCGTCACCCACACGCCTGAATCGCAGTGCTTCGCACTGCGCACAGGACGCGGGGGTCCCACTACGCCCGGCCGGACGTCCCACCCCGGTGCCACCCCGCCGGGCTCACGTACTGCGTCGCTGAGTAGTGGCGTCTGATGTTGCAAAGGCGGACGATGGCACCTATGATCCCGCCAAAGGGAGAGCCGTCCTAATGTTCCCATCCCCAAGCACTGCAACTGGTCCCCGGAGCCCGCAAGAACTCATCGGCTATCGAGACGCCGCGATGCCCAAGATCGACGAACAAGCTAGAGCGCGAGACCATCGTAGTTAGACTGAGAATGGAGCCGACGCTTGGGTGATCTCATCGAAGTTGTCAAGTTCTTGCCAAACGTGCTCGGCCTTGCGTCCGTCGTCGCCTCACTTCTCGCTGCCCTGGCCTCCTTCGCTCTTCGGTACCTTGTCAAGGGAAGTGGGACCCCATCCGTGGCCGCACCGGGCGCTGGACGCCGTGAAGAGACGAGGATCGATGAGGCCGTAAGAGAGATGAGCCGGCAGGAGCGAGCGAATCGATGGAACCGTTGGATAAGCGGAGTGTTGACGACCGGCCAGTATCTCGTTGGAGCCGCCTTGGCATCTTCTTTCATTCAGACTGCACTGTCCGCCTACTACGTAGGGATCTTAGGTCTTGTTGTTCTGTTCTCCCAGGTCATCCAGCAACGATTTCGACCTGATCTCCGAGCCATCGGGGCCAAGGAGCGAGCAACTATTCTGCGGCAGTTGATTCGCAATGCTGAAGACCACCTATACGCGACCGAGATTAAACGAGATGGCGCCCCGTCCCTCTATGACATCCGCGCGCTCGTCTCCCGAGGCCTCTCCGAGGTGGAGCGGCACGAGAGTGAGGAGCTGACTTCGAGAATTAGAGCGCAGCTCGAGCCAGGCGACGCCAGACGTGGGACGGCAACAACGCCGTCCAGCGAACCCAGGGGTCGTGATGCCCGCTCTGGCCCCTGACCGCAAGCGCTAGGCGGACCCGAGAGTTTGGACTAGCCCGATATGGGGTCGATGATCACTCTCTCAGTCGAGCACCTCGAAATTGACTGGGGTAAAAACAACATCTTTGTCAATCACTCACGCCTCTTTTTGCCGACGGATGTGGGCCCCGCGCCGTACTTCTATGCCGATGAAGTCACAGAGGCAAGAGAGGCCTTCGTACGCGACTTAGGAAGTGTAAAAAGACGTCTTGAGCTTCTGGGTTATTCTCTTGAGAACGTCCATCGAATGTATGACGAGTTGGTCGCGACCATGGCCTCTCACTCTGATCCGCCGCCCCCATTTCAGTTCTTTGCTGACGTCGTGAGCAGCGTTGATCTGGATCGCGTGCCCATCGCGGAGGAACCTCCTGAGTACTTCGACTTCGGTGAATATGTCCCTGAGATTTTCCGCTTGGCCGAGTTCAACAAGAAGCATAACTTGTCGCAGTGGCAGACGAGGGACGCGGGCTATTTTTTCGAGAACCTGCATCCTTACATCGTGCTTCGGCTGCTTCTGGAGAACCCGACAAATCTGAAACGACGACTCACATGGCGTCACGCCGATGTGGTTGACGGCGGCTGGGTCGATGCGGACGCCGTGTACGAGGGCCTCGACGATCGAGATCAGTTCCTTCTGATTACCGAAGGGACTTCCGACACAGCGATCCTGCGCAAGGCGATAGAAATACTTCGTCCTGACATCGTCGATTTCTTCCGCTTTGTTGATGTGGATGCATATCCTTTCTCCGGCTCCGGAGGGCTTTATAGATTCTGTCAGGGCTTAGCCGCGATTCGCTTGCAGAACAAGACGGTCGCGATCTTCGACAACGATGCTGTTGGAACCACAGACTGCACTCGAGTCCGGCAGTTGTCGCTGCCGACATCCGTTCGCGCCCTGCAACTGCCGGCGTTGCCTCAGTTCAGCCAATTCCGGTGTATCGGCCCAGCCGGGACAACATGGGAAGACATCAATCAACGAGCTGCGGCGATCGAGTGCTATCTCGATCTGGCGGGGCCGAACGAGCCAACTGTCAGATGGCTCTCCTACGACAAGACTCACGACCGCTATCAGGGAGCGCTAGAGCTTAAGGAGACGCACACCAAGCGGTTTCTGGATCTGCGGCATTGGGACCGATCCTACGACTTCTCAAAACTCGAACGCGTTCTAGATTGTCTGTACGAGGAGTGCATACGGTGCACCTAACACGCCGCTGGACCGGCCGGCGAGGCGCCGCCGTTCAACTCCATTGTTAGAAGTACTCGAACTGGGACGGCTCGCGTTCCATGCGGACGCGGAGGGAGGCCATGAAGACTAGGTAGGGGTGGGCGCCGCGGGCGACCATGGCGTCGCGGTTGGCGGCGAGGAGGTCGCGCGATTCGTCTTCGCTCAGCTTCATCTCGGCGGCGGCGGTCTTCGGGTCGGCCAGGTAGCGAGAGAGAAACTCGGGGTCGGATTTCATGGCGAAGAGGCAGCGGTTGAGGCGGTAGGCGCTGGCGGGGGGGAAGCGGTAGTGGAGGTCGTTCATAGGGGCCACTCCGCGATCGCGTTGCCGTGGTGCCAGGACGGTTCGTAGCAGTAGACCTCGGCCCGCGCGGGGCCGACGGCGCCGAGCAGGGTGATCCACGTGCGCAGCTCGACGTTGCCGGCCTTGTCCAGCTCCTCGCCGGTGACGGCGGCCAGCTCGCGTCCGCGGCCCTCGGTGAGAAGCTCCAGCGTCCGCCGGTCCCACTCGAGATCGGGCGACGCGTAGCGGTCGGTGCCGGGGTAGTGCGACATCCCGCCCGAGGCCATCAGCACGATGCGCTCGGGACGGGCGCGCAGGATCTCGCCGAGCGCCGTTCCCCAGTCGTGGCAGCGGCGCGGGGTCGGCTGGGGCGGCAGGTAGACGTTGACGTGCAGCGGGACGAGGGGCACGGCGGGCGAGGACATCGTGAAGTGCAATGGAACGTAGAACGCGTAGTCGAGCGGAGCGTCCTGCGTGTAGAAGAGGTCGAAGCCACGCTCGATCCCCTGCTCCAGGATTCCGCGCGCCAGCGGCTCGTGGATCGGGAAGCGGTAGCGGTAGTGGCCGAACGTTCCCGCGCACTCGGTGCCCGCGTACACCGCGAAGGCCGGGACGCCGCTCAGGAAGAAGGCCTCGATGTGATCGCCCGCGATCATCGCGATCGCGTCGGGCCGCAACTCGGCGAGACGGCGCTTCACCCGCGCGAACGCCGCATGGACGCGCAGCACGAGGTCGCGGTCCTCGGTGTCGGGACGCGCGAGGAGCTGCGGCGTGTGAGCGACCGCGAAAGCGCCAACCAGCATCGGGCCGAGGCTAGCACAGGCGGGCAGGAGTTATAATCCTGCCACCGATGTCGTCGAGGCGTCGCCCTCTGCTCCCGCTGCTCGCGGCCGCCGTGTACGCCGCCGTCCTGGTGTGGCAGGCGCCGCACACCGTTCACCACTTCTTCGAGCACGACGCCGAGAAGCAGAACGAGTGCGCGCCGAGCGCCACCGCCGAGCGATCGGCGGGAACCACGGTGGCCCCGATCAGCCTCGTGCCCGTCGCCGGCCTCGAGCTGGCGATCGCGCCGACCGCGCCCGACGTCTTCGCGCGGCCGACGCCGTCCGTCCACGGTCCCCGCGCACCGCCCTCCCCCGCCGTCTGACCTCCGCGTCGTTTCCGATCTGACCGCCGCCTACGGGCGTGGTGTCTCCACGTCCCGCGAACGCCGGCGGCCAGGCGGAATGTGCCTGCTCACGAACCCGGGTGGGGGACGAGCCCCCGCTCTACAAATGCGTGTGGGAGGCGACGATGCACTGTCGACTGAGCGCGTGCGCGATCGTGCTGCTGCTCATCGGTCCCTGGTGGGTCTCTTCCGCCCTGGGCCAAACCGCTTCGTCGGAAGTCGAGGCGTTGCGTCAGGAGATCCAGAAGCTGCAGGAGCGGCTGAATCGGCTGGAGCAAAGCCAGCGGGCGCCGGCACCCCCGAGCGTTCCGCCCTCAGCCCAGGCGCCGGCTCCACCGCCCGCGCCGGCGGTGCAACTGCCGCCGCGGCCCGGCGAGCGCGAGGTCCTGCTCGAGCGGAGCCATCCGCTCGAGGTGATCGGGCTGCCGAAGCCGGAGATCGGGACGCTGCGGTTGTCCGGATTCTTCGTGGGGTCGTTCAACTACAACAACCGGATCCAGATGGTCCCCGAGTTTGCCGGCGGCATCCCGGTGACGTCGGAGCCCGGCCGGACCGATTTCCGCTTCGACTCGTTCACGGTCGGCGCCTACAAGACCTTCGCCCCCTGGCTGTCGGCCGGAGCGAGCATCGAGATCGAGCGCCACAGTCATCGTCACGCGCACGGCGGGCCCACGTTCGGCTGCCCGTCGCCCGGAGGGGAGTGCATCGAGCGCTTCGGGGCCGAGGCGATCGAGACCGAGATCAGCCTCCACCGGTTCAACGTCACCGCGGTGGCGCCGCTCGGCAACGGGCTGGCCGTGTCCTTCGGCCGCTTCGACACGCCGTTCGGCTACGAGCGGCACGACGCCGCGCTCAATCTCACCGCCACCACGTCCGAGCTGCAGCGCTTCGGCCGGCCCCAGAGCATGACCGGCGTGACCGCCGCCTATCAGTTCGCGCCGTGGCTCGACGTGATCGGCTGGGTCGTCAACCGCTGGGAGAACGAGACGGTCGAAGCTCCGTTCGAGGACAACAACCGCGACAAGAGTTTCGGCGCCCGCATCGGGTTCACCCCGCTCCACGGCAACCAGCTCCTGAATTTCGGGATCGGCGGATGGTGGGGACCCGAGCAGGACAACCAGAATCACAACGCCCGCTGGATCGTGGACGCCGACGTGACGTGGTCGCCCATGGCCCGTCTGCTCCTGGCCGCGGAGCTCGTCTACGGGGGCGAGAGCGACGTCTCGTTTCGTCGGGTCGGCGTGCCCTACCCGGCTCCCGCGGTCTTCAATCGCGACGTGCGGTGGCTGGGTCTCTACGCGCTCGCCCACTACGACGTGACCGACTGGCTGGGGCTGTCGTTCCGCTACGGCTACTTCAACGACTACGACGGCGCCCGCACCGGCGTCGAGCAGGTCCTCCAGTCGTGGACGGTCACGCCGATCCTGCACCTCTCGCGCCTGGTCCCCGACCTCCGTCCCGTGGGCCTGGCCTACGCCCGCACCCGCCATCCGCTCGACTGGGTGGACGTGCGCTTCGAGTATCGGCTGACCACGTCGAACAAGCACGTGTTCTCCGACGTCACACCCAATATCTTCGTTCAACAGGCGGACCGGACGGCCCATCAGTTCACCATCCAGTTCGTCGTGAACTACTAGCCGAGGGGAGGACGACGATGTACGGCATTCATCTGTCCGGCCTGCCGCCGAGCGGCAAGCTCTTCTGCACGCTCTTCCTGATCGGCATCGGATGCGGGGCGGTGGCCGCCTTCGCCCAGGCGGCCACCGCCATCGGCCTCACGCCGGCCGACGTCCAGTCGAGCCTGGCCCCCGAGATGCCGATGACGCACATGGGCCATGGACAGTCGAGCGCGGAAAAGGAAATCTCGCTCGGAGACATCAGTAACACCGCGCGCGTGTGGATCCGGACGCCCCTGCTGATCCAGACCAGTCACACGCACCTGTTCGGTCAGACCCTGATCGCCGGGCTGCTCGGACTCATCTTCCTGTTCTCGTCGATCGGCGAGAAGACGAAGATGCTGCTGATCGCGCTGCCGTTCGCGGGCACGCTGGTGGACATCGGCGGCATGTGGCTCACGCGCTTCGTCGCGCCGTCGTTCGGCGTGCTCGTCATCGTCGGCGGGACGCTCTTCGCGCTCGGCTACGTGCTGATCACGTTCGTGTCGCTGTACGAGCTCTGGCTCAAGCGGGAGGCGACGGCATGAAATCCACGACGCGGAATCTGTGTGGCGCGCTCGTGCTCGCCTGTGTGATGGCCAGCGCGGCTCTGGCCCACGTCACCCCGCCGGTCGTGCTGGTGTCGGACCGCGACGCGGTGGTGGGGCTCCTGGGCGGCGCGCGGCGCTTCTTCGTGCGCGAGGTCAAGCTCACACCCGAGCAACGCCGGGCCGTGGCCCAGCGATCGGGCTCCAGCCCGGACGAGAGCTTCTATCGCTTCTACCTCGGCCGCGACGACCAGGGCCGCCTCGTCGGCGCCGTGCTGTTCCTCACCGAGTACACGATTCACGGCCCCGTTCGCGTCGCGGTGGGCCTCGGCCCCGACGGCAAAGTGCGCGGCGCCACCGTCATCGAGTTGACCGAGGAAACGTATCCGTGGGTCAAGCCGCTCATCGACCGCAACTTCATCCGCGACTACGTCGGCCTCGACGGTCGCGGCTCGTTCGCGCTCAAACACACGGGCGTGAGCGGCATGACCCACTTCTACGGCGAGGTCGTGGCCAGCCTCATCCAGCGGGCCGCCCTCCTCTACGAGCTTGCCCTGGACCCGTCCTCGAAGACGTGAGTCACGATCGACAGGCGCGGAAGTTGGCGTAGTCGCCGGCGGCGCTGGACTTGGTGTCGTCGGAGTCCGTGAGCACCGCGATGCCCGCGGGCTTCGGCGTCTCCGACTCCTTGAAGAGCTTCTTGTAGTCCGCGAGCACGTTCACGCGCTCTTCCGCCCACTCGCCCTTCCCCGCCGCCCCGCTCCGCAGCACCCGCACCTGCGTGAGCCCCACGTTGGACGTGAGGTGGGTCCCCACGGGGACCTTCTCGCTCCAGATGTACTTGACGGCCTTCGGCCCACGAATCCGCGAATGCGGCACCAGCATGTACACCGCGAGCGCGCTGTCGTTGGTCGCCGACTCCCGCTCGTCCGCTCCCCGCGGAAACTCCCGCGGCCGCCACTCCCACACGAGCATGGGGTACGCCGCGAGGTCCCACTCGCGTTCCTTCGCCGCCTGAATCCCCGACCCCCGAGAGAGCGCCGCGAGAAATCGCTTCGCCCCCTCCTCGCGCACCGAATACACCCCCTTGCCCTCGTCCTTCCGCGCCCGCCAATCCTCCGGAAACTCCCCAACCCTGTTCTTCGCAAAATCCGCGATCACCACGCACTCCGAAGTTTGCGCCGCGGGGTGGCGCGCACCGGGAGCGAGCAGGAACACCGCCGTCAGGGGCACCGCAAGCACAAGCACCAGTCGTCGAGGCCACATCAACATTCCACTCTCCGTATCCCACGAACTTGCAACTCCAAGCCCATCAGCGCCATAGAGGGCGCCGGGAGTCACGCGGCCCGACTGAAAAGCGCAGTCCCGCAGGGCCGAGCGGGATGGGGAAGCATGCCGTGGCCCGAATTCCACCGACGGTCGCCGCGGTGGGGCGGGCGGCGGCGGGGGCCGCTCAGCGATCCGTGGTGTACGTCATGTCCGCCCACAAAGGGAACACTGAAGCGAGCGGGCCCCGCAGCGAAGTCACAGTCCGTCGGATCGTCGAGCGGCCCCCGCCGCCGCCCGCCCCACCGCGCCCCGCGTGGAGAACGACGCAACCCGCCGGCGGCCGAGCGGCTCCGCGCGAGAGAATTACCGCCCGCGCCGCCACCAGTGATGAACGAGGTTATCGACGACCTCGCCGATCTGCCCGATCGTCCGGCACTCGCGCACGATGTCGCAGGCGGGCGCGTAGAGCGGCATCACGCTGTCGCCGACGCCCCAGCCCCACTGCCCCTCGGGATTGAGCCAGATGATCCCCTTTACCCGCTCCCGCATCATCCGCAGCGCCCACGCCTGCGCGTCGTTGTAGTTGTTCCGCGCGTCGCCCAGGACGAGGATCGTGGTCTTGCGATCGAGCGTATCCAGCTCGGTCCGCACGAACTGGCTGAACGCGAAGCCGAAGTCGGACCGGCAGTGGTAGTCGACGTTGGCGCCCTTGAGCGCCCACTCGATTGCGCGCTCCACCGGGTACGTGTTGAACGCCTGCGTCACCTCGTCGATCTCGGAGACGAACGCGAACGACCGCACCCGGCTGAAGCATTCCTGAAGACTCCACACGAGCTGGAGCATGAAGCGCGAGGCGTTGCGCACGGAGTCGGACACGTCGCAGACCGTGATGAGCTTGGGCTTGTCGCGGTGACGCCGGCGGAGAAAGATCTCCATCGGGACCCCGCCGTACTGGAGGCTCTTGCGCGTCGTGCGGCGGGTGTCGATGCGCCCGCGCTGCTCCTGGCGCTGGCGCAGGGCGAGCGCGTCCTTGATCTTGCGAGCCAGCCGCGCCACCACCGTCTTCATCTGCGTCACTTCGTCGGCGGTGAGCGCGAACAGCGGCTTGTCGGCGAGGACTTCCCGGGTGAGCTTCTCGCCCTGGCGCCAGGCCCGCCGCTCCAGCTCGCGCTCCACGTGCTGGCGCACCATGCGGCGGAACGCCTCCAGCCGCAGCTCGAGATAGTTCCGGATGCGGGCGAGCTGGCCGGGGTCGAGACCGCGCTCTTCCAGCAGCCGCATGATCTCCTCGAAGTCGCGCTCGATCGCCGCCATGTCGAAGCTGTCGGAGATGCGGCGCGAGAAGTAGCCGACCTGGAGGAAGTACATGAGCCGCTCCAGGCCCACGTTGCGGCTGCCGGAACGGATGGCCATCTCCATCTCGGCGCCCTCGCCGCGCATGAGCAGCTCGGTCAGCTCGTCCAGCTCCAGCCCCTCTTCCTCCATGAGCCGATCGAGCAAGCCCTGCACCCGCGGATCCTCCGGGCCGAGCGCCTTCTTGAGCCCCTCGCCGAGGGCCTGGAGGTCGAGGAAGTAGAGATTGAAGATCCGGTCGAAGGCCTCGCGGTCGCGGGCCTCCTTCACCAGCGTGGCGGCCAGCGCGGTCTTGAACGTCTCGCGGTCGTCGAGGCCCAGCTCCGCGCTGGCGGTCAGCGCGTCGAGCGCCTCCGACGGCGAGATCCGCACCTCGGCCCGCCGCAAGTCGCCGATGAACTCGAGGATCCTTTGATCCATCTAGTCCGCGAGCACCTTGTCGAGGGCGCCGCGCACGCGCTCGAGGTCTTTTTCGTACTTGACCAGCAGCGTGAGCGTGGCTTCCACGACCGCGGGATCGAGGGTCTGGGCGTTGAGGATCACCAGCGAGCGGGCCCAGTCGAGCGACTCCGACACCGACGGCGGCTTGCGCAGGTCCATGGCGCGGATCTTCTGCACGGCGGCCACCACCGCACGAGCCAGCTGGTCGGAGACCTCGGGGACCTTCAGGCGGATGATCTCCAGCTCCTCGGCGGGCGCCGGAAAATCGATGAAGAGGTGCAGGCAGCGGCGCTTGAGGCCGTCCGACAGCTCACGCGCGTTGTTCGAGGTGAGCACGACCAGCGGAATGTGACGGGCGCGAATCGTCCCCAGCTCCGGCACGGACACCTGGAAGTCCGAGAGCACTTCGAGGAGGAACGCCTCGAACTCCGGCTCGGCCTTGTCGATCTCGTCGATCAGCAAGACGACGGGATTCTCCGCCTCGATGGCGGCCAGCAGCGGGCGCGGCGAGAGGAACCGGTGGGAGAAGAACGCGTCCTCCTGGCCGGCGATGCGCGACACCGCGTCGGGCAGCGACGGCGCGTCCGCGATCAGCTCGCCGATCCGCTCGCGCAGCAGCTGCGTGTAGAGCAACTGCTTGGCGTATTTCCACTCGTACAGCGCCTTGCCCTCGTCGAGGCCCTCGTAGCACTGCAGGCGGATCAGCGGGCGGCCGGTGATCTCGGCCAGCGTCTTGGCCAGCTCGGTCTTGCCCACGCCGGCCGGCCCCTCGATGAGCACGGGACGCCCCATGCGCGCGGCGAGATAGACGACCGTGCAGATGCGCCGGCCCGCGATGTAACGGGCGTCGCGGAAGTGCTGCTGGACCTCGTCGACGGACTGGAACATGAGCGCTCCTTCTATCGTGGCGTCGGGGCGCTTTCGCAGGGCCTCCGGCGCCCGACGATTCAGGCGCTCATTGTGCGCGTCAGCGTCACCCGCTCCGAACCCGCCGATTGTAGCAGTTCGGAGGGGGACTGTGCTCCGAGGGGAAGCCGCGGGATCTAGAACTTGCGGAGGCCGAGCGAGGCGATCGTGCGGGCCAGCTCCCAGGGATCGACGGGCTTGCGCAGGTGGGCCTGGAAGCCGGCAGCCAGCGTGCGGTCGACGCTATGGGGATGGCCGTGCGCGGTGATGGCGATCGCCGGGATCTTGCCTCCCCGATCCGAGGGCAGCGTCCGGATCCGGCCGATGAGCCAGTAGCCGTCTTCCCCGGGCATCGAGAGATCGGTGAGCACCAAGTCGGGCTTGACCCGCTCCAGCGCGCTCACGGCGGCGCGCGCCGAGGCGACCGCGGTGACGAGGGCGCCGCTGTACTGAAGGATCGTTTGCAGCAGCGCCCGCGAATCGTCGTCGTCCTCCACGAGGAGCACGTGGACACCTTTCAGGGCGTCGGTCGGCAGCTCGGTGCGTCCCACGACTCAGCGCGGGAGCAAAGCGACTGCCAGGGACGGCGCGCGGTCAGCGTGCAGGGCGTTCTCCGAAGACCAGCGTGGAGACCAGCCGGCACATCGCCCAGGGCTCGATCGGCTTGGTGAGGTGGGCGTCGAATCCCGCGGCCAGGGCGTCGTCGCGATCGGCCGATCCCGCGCTGAGCGCGATCGCGCGGACGACGCCGCCGTCCTCGGGCTTGAGCGCCCGCACGCGACGGATCAACGCGACGCCGCTCTCACCGGGCAACGCGACCTCGGCGATCAGCACGTCGCACTTCGCCACGCTCATGACCTTCAGTGCCTCGGGCGCCGACGCGGTCGTCGTCACCAATCCGCCGCAGTAGCGGAGAATCGAGGACAGCAGCTGACGGCATTCTTGGTCCGCGTCGACGACAAGCGCATGCACGCCCACGAGCGAATCGACGGAGAAGAATCCTTCGGCAACCATGCCCTGGTGTCGGTGCAAGGGCGCTGCCACACTTTTCTGGTCCGCATTCTGCAACACGCCGGGTCGATCTTACGAATTGCATGTGCACACGCTCGGGCATTCTACGCGAATCGCCTCGGAGATCATCGACGCTGCGTTGCGGTGCACGCATCGAGGTTGGCGATGCACGAGGCAGCTCAACGGCGGTTGGTGCGCCTGGCAGGGATCGAACCTGCGACCTCCGGATTCGAAGTCCGGCGCTCTGTCCAACTGAGCTACAGGCGCGTTGAGCACCTACCATATATCACGCCCGGGGACCGGCCAGCCACGCTCGAGCGATCATCCAAAACGTTGACTTTGGCGCAGCGCTCACCTATCTTTCGTGTCGTCGTCGACTTCTCGCGGACCAAGTTCCGCACGGAGGATGCCCGCCATGACCGCCCTTCGCCAAAAATGGCAGCCCACGGTGAGTGAGCGTGCGATCCCGCACGTGCGCGCCTTCCTCGGTCAGCGCCTGCGCATCCTGCGAAAGCGCCTCCGCCTGAGCCAGACCGTCCTCGGCAAGCGGTCGCGCCTGTCCGGAAAGTTCATCGGCGAGGTCGAGCGCGGCGAGAAGTCGATCTCCATCGATAGCCTGTACCGGGTATCGGTCGCTCTCGGCGTTCCACTCTATCTGCTGACGGACGTCGGAAAGTCGCGCAACAGCGTGCCCTCGCGGGACGCCGAGCGAGTGCTGGCGCTCGTGGTCGACGGCCCGCGCCCGGACATCCGGCGCGCGTACGCCATCCTTCAGACGATGTTCGAGAACGATCAGCCGGTCCGTTCGGCGGGGCGCAAGACGGCGGCTCGAGGCCGGCCACCGAAGCTCTCGGCGTAGCGACGCCGGCGCCGGTTCTTCCCTGCCCCTTGGGCGGTGGGATATAGTGGTCTCCGCCGAGCGGCCGGTCGAGGCGCTCCGCCGTCAGGAGACCCACCCATGAGCGCCGTGAAAGACCAGATCGCCGCGGCCGTCGAGCGCCTGGGCGACGAGCTGGAATCGCTGTCGCATCGCATCCACGACCATCCCGAGCTGGGCTACCAGGAAGTGAAGGCGGCGGGGTGGCTCACCGAGTTCCTCACGGGCCAGGGCTTCAAGGTCGAGCGTGGGGTCGCCGGCGTCGAGACCGCGTTCCGCGCGACCATCGAGAGCGGGGACGGCCCCACCATCGCCATCCTGTGCGAGTACGACGCGTTGCCCGCCATCGGCCACGCGTGTGGTCACAACGTGATCGCGACGGCCGGGGTGGGCGCGGGCGCGGCGCTGGCCGCCGTCCGCGACCAGCTTCCGAACGGACGCGTCCACGTCATCGGCACCCCGGCCGAGGAGGGCGGCGGCGGCAAGGTCCGGTTGATCCGCGGCGGGGTTTTCCACGACGTGGACGCGGCGATGATGATCCACGGCTGGGACCGCTGGGTGCCCCATCAAGATTTGCTCGGTGTGGTCCGCGTCGGGTTCGAGTTCGCCGGCAAAGCCGCCCACGCCTCCGCCGACCCGTGGGAGGGCGTCAACGCGCTGGACGGCGTCATCCAGACCTTCAACAACGTGAGCATGCTCCGGCAGCAGGTGCGGCCCGACGCGCGCATCCACGGGATCGTCACCAACGGCGGGGCCGCCCCCAACATCATCCCGGAGCTCGCGGCCGCGATGTTCTACGTCCGCGCGGCGAGCCTCGAATATCTCGACGCGCTCCAGGCGCGCGTGATCGCGTGCGCCGAGGGCGCGGCGAAGGCCACGGGCTGCACTCTGAAGACGACCGTCTACGACAACACGTACGAGCCGATGAAGCGCAACCGCACGCTGGCCGAGGCCTTCCGCGTCAACATGCAACACGTGGGGGTGCCGGAATCACCGGAGCTCAAGGAGCGGCTGGGTTCCTCCGACGTCGGCAACGTGAGCCAGGTGATTCCGACCATCCAGCCCTACGTGAGAATCGCGCCCGAAGGAACGCCCTGGCACTCCCGCGCCTTCGCCGAGGCCGCGGTGAGTCCGCTCGCGCGCGAGGGTATGCTGGCGGCGGCCAAGGTCATGGCCATGACCACGCTCGATCTCCTGGCCGAGCCCGGTCTGCTCGACCGCGCGAAACAGGAATTCAAGGGGGGGACCCGATGAAGCTCTCAGCGATCGTCTTCGCCGTGGTGCTGTGCGTGGGCGTGGCCCTCCCCGTGCTGGCCGGTGAGATCACCCTGACGGTCGTGAACATCGAGACGCCTCAGGGCGTGAAGATCTGGGAGCCGGCGTCGCTGGTGGCCAAGAAAGGCGACACCGTGGCGCTGAAGCTCATCAATCGCCACGCCGACGAGCACGGCTACGAGATCGCCGCCTTCAACGTCAAGGAAGTCGTCGACGGCAACAAGACCAAGGACGTGAGCTTCAAGGCCGACAAGTCCGGCATCTTCCCGATCAAGTGCCACCTGCATCCCGCCCACGTGGTCGGCCAGCTCCTCGTCATCGATTGAGGTCGTCGCGGGCGGCGCTGTTCGCGACGCTCGTTGTCCTCGCGACGGCGCCGGCCGCGTCCGGCCAGATCCCCGCTCCCTCTCTGGGCCGGCGCGTGTACGTCGAACAGTGCGCGATCTGCCACGGCGACGAGGGGGACGGTCGCGGCCACGCCGCCAATCACTTCGCCACGCCCCCGCGTGACTTCGCGAGCGGCCGCTACAAGATCCGCTCGACGGCCTCCGGCCAGTTACCCACCGACGACGACCTCGCGCGCACGATCGTGCGCGGGCTGCCCGGCACCGGCATGGTGCCGCAGGACCACCTGAGCGAGGCCGAGGTGCGGGCGGTGATCGGATTCGTCAAGAGCCTCTCGCCCCGATTCGCCGCGGGCCCGTCGCCGACTCCGCTGCCCATGCCGCCCGAGCCGCCGGCGGCGGACGGCAGTCTCGCGCGGGGCCGGAAAGTGTATGAGAAGGCCGACTGTGGCGAATGCCACGGGCGCGAGGCCCGCGGCGACGGGCCGTCGGCCAAGGACCTCAAGATCAAGCCCCCCGACCTCACCAAGCGGCCGTTCAAGGGCGGCTCCGCGCCGGCCGACATCGTGCGCGCCGTGATCACCGGCTACGACGGCACCCCGATGCCGTCGTATCACCTGCTGCTCGACGACGCCGAGTTGTGGGATCTCGCGCGCTACGTCGCCTCGCTCGGCGGCGCCCCCGAGGTCACCCGCGACGAGCGCGAGGGCTGGCACGTCGCGCGGATGCACCAGCGCCGGAACCCGCGCTGAGCGATCGCGCGGAGGATCCATGAACAGACTGCGCGGGGCCGTGGCCGCGATCGCCCTGCTGTGTCCGGGGTGCGCGGGCGTCGCGGTCACGCCGCTCGGTGCCGTCGCCACCGTGGAGTTGCGTGACGCCGGAAGTCAGGTGGTGGGCCAGGCCACGCTCACCGAGGTCGGCGGCGGGGTGCGGATCGTGCTGGAGGCGACCGGCCTCCCGCCGGGTCCCAAAGGTGTTCACCTGCACGCGACGGGCACGTGCGAGAGGCCGGCATTCACCTCGGCGGGCGACCACTTCAACCCGAAGAACGCGCAGCACGGGCTCCGCAATCCCGCCGGCCCCCACGCCGGCGACCTGCCCAACATCACGATCCAGGACGACGGCAAGGGACGGCTGGAAACGTTCACGGAGCGCGTCAGCCTCGGCGGGGGATCGGCGTCGCTGTTCGACGACGACGGCACCGCGCTGGTCATCCACGCCGTGCCCGACGACTTCACGACCGATCCCTCCGGCAACAGCGGCGCGCGCATCGCCTGCGGGATCGTCGAAAAGCGGGCGCCGAGGCCGTAGACCCGGCGGGCTCCGGGACACCCCGGGGCCGAGGGTTTCCCGCCGCGCTCAGTTGGAGGCGCGCCGGCGCTCCGCGGAGCGCTCGGATTCGAGGCGCTCCAGCTCGACCGTGCTGTGGTCGACGAACATCATCGCGTCGGCGATCGCGCGGTGACCCGCGACCTCGGCGATCAATCGGTGCATGGCCTGGCAGACCCGCCGATACGCGGGATGGCCTTGCGGCGTCGTCCGCAGCTCGATGAGGTGCATGGCCTCGCGGGCGTTCATGTCCATGTAGAAGCGCACCTTGTAGGCCATGGAGACGGCGTACGGCGCGACGTCGGCGAGGCCCGCCGCGGCGATCGCGTCATGGAGCGAGGCTGATTCCTCCATCACGCGCCTCCAGTCCCCACCCGCGCCAGTTTCCTCGACGGCCTCGGGCACGGCGTAACCATGACGGGGCGACAGGCGCTGCCATTCGAGCGTGAGCAGGCGGTGGCGCTGGAGGTCGCGGAAGGCCCCGTAGTCGGTGAGGACGTCGAAGCGGTAGGCGGTGCGCTCGAAGGCGCGGCCGGGGCGGTGCCGGCGGTTTGCGCGCTTGCCCACGTACGCGCGGAGAACGGCGGCCCGGTCATCGGCGCTCAGATGGCGCGCCAGGGACAGTAACTGGGCGTCCGGGAGCTGCGAAACGGCGTAGAGGGCGGCCGCGACGACCTTCACCTCACCGTGCGGGTCGAAGTCGGTCAGCGTCACTTCGTCAGGCGGTGCGTCCGCGAGCGCATCGAAGAGGCGCATTTGATTGAGCATCGGCGCGGCCACACCGGCGATGGCCTCGCGGGTCTCAGCCAGATACTGCGACCACACGCCGCCCCGCTCGGGCACGTCGACCCGGCGCAGGAACGCGGGAATGACCTTGCGCAGCTCGGTCAGCACCAGGTCGGCGTAGGCTCTCACCTCCGCGAGGGGATGGGCGCGCATGCGCAGCAGCAGTTGCTCGTAGGCCTGGCCGGTGGCGTAGATCCCGACGTTCGAGACCGTGGCCGCCGGCAGGAGTCCGCGCAGGGTGTCGAGCGCCTTCGCGCGGATGGTCGATCGGTAGACCGCTTCGGAATCGCCCTCGCCCCGCGGGAAACGTGCGGCGTAGAACGCGTACATCCGAGGCAGCCACTGCGCGTAGATCTCGAAGCCGCGATCGAGCGTCGCGACGTAGCGCTCGCGCAATTCCCTGCCGAGCTCCGCGGGGACGTGGTAACGGAAACGCCCGCCCGGACGGTCGTCATAGGGGATGTAGCGGGTCGACTGCTCGAGATAGGCCATGAGCCGGCCCCACTCGAGCACCTTGGTGAGGATGTTGGAGGCGCCCTCGCACGCCAGGTGAACGCCGCCGAGCTGCGCCACCGAATCGTCGCCGTACTCGACAAACACCCGCTCGTAGAGCTGTTCGGCGCGCTGGCGCGCCGACTCCGCGACGTCGCCGCCCGCCCCCGCGACCCCGCCGTCGCCGCGCAGGAATTCGTCGAGGAAGAGGCGGCGCAACGACTTCGGCGAGCGCGAATAGCGCGCGAAGAGCGCCCCCTTCACGACCTCCGGCAGGTTCACCAGCGCGAAGACCGGCCCGTCGAGATTCGTGAAGTACGGCGCGAGCGCCGCCCGCTCCTCGGCGGTGAAGCGCTCGTCCACGACGTGCTACCTGATCGCCACCGGACGCATGGTGAACCCGGCGGTGGCCCCGCGGATCTTGCTGGTGGCGTTCACGTACAGGAACTCGTACACCTTGTCCTTCGCCAGGTCTTCGAGATAGTGGAACTCCCCGATGTAGACGCCCTGCTGGACGAGCAGGTAGACGTGAGTCGGATAGAACTCGCCCGGCTTCCAGCACTTGCCCACGCACTCGAGGCCCGACGTGTCGGCGCCGATCAGCACCGCGCCCTTCTCCTCGACCAGCCACTTGGCGGCGGCGACGTTGATGCCGGCGGAATCGTGCGGCGCGAGCTTGGCCTTGTCGTGCCCGGCCTCGCCCCACAGCGAGAGGATCCCCGTGCGGATGAACACGGCGTCGCCCTGTTTCACGTCGACCCGCTGGCGCGCGAGCGCGGCCTTGAGCTCGTCGGGACCGATCTCGTAGCCGGTCGGCAGCGGGACCTGGCCGTTGGCACCGGCGACGTCGATCAGCACCCCTCGGGTGACGATCGGCGGCATCTTGTCGGCGCACGCTTTTCGGGGTCCGAAGTTGCCGCCCAGCTCGCCTTCCTTGTAGCCGTTGTACCAGTGGTTATCGTCGCCGGTGGTGACGTGGCAGAGGCTGTCGACCTGGGTGCCGACGTTGTCGCTGATGAAGACCGCGTTCGAGTGCCAGGCCGTGGTCTTCTGTCCGGTGATGGCCTCCAGCTCGCCGCTTCGCTTGAGGCCTTCCGGCGTGCGGAACGAGATCACCTCGGCCGGTGAGTGACCGGGCCACTGGAACGACGCGCGGTCGTAGAGCACGCCGAGGTCGTACACCTTGCCCTGCGTGGGGATCTTGAGCGCCGCGGTGACGTGGGCGGGCGTCAGCGCGTTGAGGGCACCGATCTCGTCGTTGGGTCCCCAGATCCAGCCGTAGCCCTTGCCCTGGACCCAGCCCTTCGGCGCTTGCGCCTGCACGGAGCCGGCAAACAGGAAGACCATCACGAGAAGGCCAGAGACGATGTGACGCATGGTCATGTCCTCCTTGTGTCCCGGTGGACGCGTGCCCACCGTAAGCGTGGCCTCCGACGGTGTCAAGCACGGGCCGGCGCCGGACGGTCGTGATAGCCTCTCGGCGATTCGTTCTCGGGAGGCGGCGAGCGGATGGCGCGATTGAAGATCGGGTTCATTCCCATCGAGGGCGGACACTACTGGCCCGAGTCGCTCCGGGAGGTGACCCGCGCCGAAGAGCTGGGCTTCGATTCGGTCTGGATGGAGGAGCACCACTCCGTCACCAATCACTACTGGCCCTCGCCGCTCACGATTCTCGCCGGCTACGCCTCGCGCACGTCCCGGATGATGCTGGGCACCGACATCGTGGTGGCGCCCTTCCACCACCCGGTCCGCCTGGCGGAAGACGTCGCGCTGCTCGACGTGATGTCGAACGGACGCATGACGCTCGGGATCGCCATCGGCTACAAGCCGGACGAATTCGCGCTGTACGGGGTCGACCTCGCCAAGCGCGGGGCGCGCTTCGAGGAACAGCTCGCGATCGTGCGCGGCCTGTGGACCCAGGAGCACGTGAGCTTCAAGGGCCGCTACTACACGGTCGAGGGCCGGCTCGAGCCCAAACCGGTCACGCGGCCGCATCCGCCGATCTGGATCGGCGGCTGGGGCGATCTCACGCTGAAGCGGGCGGCCACGCTCGGGGACAACTGGATCCCCGGACCGACCGCCGACCTCCGCCGCCTGCTCGCGGGAAAGAAGAGCTTCCTCGAGCACCGCCAGGCGGCGGGACGGACGGACGCCGTCACCGAATGGCCGCTCACTCGGGACGTGATCATCGCCGACACCGACCGGCGGGCCCGCGAGCTCGCCGAGGAGCACATCATGGTGGCCTACCGTCGCGAGTACGCGGGGGGATGGCGCCACCCGTTCATCGACGCCAGCATCGCGACCGACCTCGACAAGCTGATGGACGATCGCTTCATCATCGGCAGCCCCGATCAGGTGATCGCCAAGATCCGGCGGTTCGTCGAGCAGTACGGGATGACCCACCTGATCTGCCGGCTGTTCTTTCCAGGCATGCCGCACACCCACATCATGCGCGAGCTGGAGCTGCTCTCGAGCGAGGTCAGACCCGCGGTTTAGTGCCCTCCACCACGTCTGCTTATTGTTAGCGGCCTCCCCGAGAGAGTCGATTTAGCAAGTACTTAGGGTGCAGCACCGGGCGCAGACTCGCCGGGTGTCGTTTTCAGGAGACAGGGGCTAAGTGCGTGATATACTGGGCGTTGTCAGATTCTTCGGGGAGGGAATACCGAGATCGCTCAGGCGATTTACAAGGCGAACCGGTCCTACGCGTGGAACTACTCCCACGCTCCCTCACTGCCCCGCGTGCGGCGCCTGCCGACGGGTCCGGGCTCGAATCTTCTCGGGTATCAGGTCAACTCACCGATCGGGGTCGCCGCCGGTCCGCTGCTCAACTCGAAGTGGGTCGAAGGATACGCTCGCCTGGGCTTCGACGCCCTCACGTACTCGACGGTCCGCTCACGCTTTCAGCCCGCGCTCAGCCTGCCGAACATTCGACACGTGGAGACCCGCGATCAGTTCGCGGTGGCGCCGCGACGGCCGCACGCCAACGGCAGTCCGACGATCGCGATCTCGACGGGCATACCCTCGATGGATCCGGACATCTGGCGCAAGGACATGCGTCGGGCCAAGGAACATCTGGGACCGGGACAGATCCTCATCGCCAGCGTCCTCGGCACGCCGGATCCCAGCGACACTCCCGAGAGTCTGATCGCCGACTACACGCGCTGCGCGATGTGGGCGGCGGAGGCCGGCGCCGACGTCATCGAGGTGCACCTGGCGGCGCCGAGCCCGTTCGGCGAGCCGGGACAGATGATCTACGAGAGCATCCCGCTCTCCGCGCAGATCCTCTATCGCATTCGCACCACCCTGTCGCTTCCCATCGTCGCCAAGCTCGGGGTGTTTCGCACGCCGCGTCTGCTCCACGAGACGGCCACCAAGCTCGCCCCCTGGACGAGCGGCTTCGCGCTGGTGCCCGGCATCCCGCGCCGCGTGCTCGACGAGGACGGCAACGCGGCCTTCGAGGGTCGTGAGCTGGTCGACGTCGTCGGCGCCTCCACGTACGCGGTCTGCGCCCGACAGGTCGAGGAGATGATCGCGTGGCGAAAGGCCGGCGCGTGGGATCACGCGATCCTCGCCATCGGCGGGATCACGACCCTCGAGCGCGCGCGCGACCTCCTCAACGAGGGCGCGAGCGTCGCGCTGGTCGACACCGCGGCGATCTTCGATCCGCTCTTCGCCGTCCGCTTCCGCAGCATGACGGGGACGGTGCCGCGCGCCGCCACCAAAGCCGCCCCGGTCCCGGCCCGCAAAGTCGCCGCTCGCTGACCGTCCGGGCCCCCGCGGCCCGTGTGCTAGGCTACCGCGCATGCGCTGGCTGATCGTGCTGCCGTGGCAGCGGCCGGGGCACATGGGCATGGACTTCGCGGAGGAGCTGACCGCCCGCGGCCACGAGGTGCGGACCTTCCCCTACCGGCGCGACAACGTCCTCTACAAGAACACGGGCAGCAAGGCGCTCTACCAGCGCTGGATCGCCGAACGGCTGCTGCGCGTGGGCCTGGCGTGGCGGCCCGCCCTGACCCTCGTCATCAAGGGCGGCCCGTTCAGCGGCGACTTCATCCGGCGCTTCCGCGCGCGCGTGGGCACGCCGGTGGTCAACGTCTTCCCCGACAACCCGCTCTGGATGATCCCGTTCGCGTGTGTGGAGGCCTACGACGTGTTCTTCACCAAGGAGCGCTACGCGCTCCGCGCGCTGCAGAACGCGGGTCTCCGGAACCTGCACTACCTGCCGATGTACTGCGTGCCGGCGATGCACCATCCCGTGACCCTGACCGACGACGAGCGCGCGCGGTACGGTGCGACGCTGTCGTTCGTGGGCAGCCGCTATCCGTATCGCGAGCGGTTCCTGCGCGAGCTCGCGAGCTATCCCCTGCGCGTGTGGGGCGGCGGCTGGACGAGCGCGCGCGACCCCGCCCTCCGGGCGATGGTGGCGGGCGGGCCGGTGTGGGGCCGCGAGAAGCTCTGCGTGTACTCCGGGTCGACGGTGTCGCTCAACCAGCATCATCCGATGAACGACGTGGTGGGCGTCAACACCCGCACGTTCGAGCTGGCCGCGGCCGGCGCCTGCCAGGTCGTCGATTTCAAGGACGACCTCGCCACCCTGTTCAAGCCGGGCGAGGAGATGGTCACCTATCGGGATCTGCCGGAGCTCCGGCGGCAGCTCGACCACCATCTCGCCCACCCCGACGAAGCCGCCGCCGTGGGCGCCAACGCGCGCCGGCGGGCCCTGGCCGAACACACCCTGCGCCATCGCATCGAGGAGATCGTCGCCGCCGTCGACGAGCGGTCCGGCGCCGCGTGACGGCCGCGGACTCGCGCGGGACGCGGCGCCGGCGCTGACCCTGCCCCGCGCGTTCTACCTGCGGCCGGCCGTCGCGGTGGCCCGCGATCTGCTCGGTTGCGTGCTCGTCACGCGAGCGCGCGGCACCGTGACGGCCGGGCGCATCGTCGAGACCGAGGCGTACCTGGGGCCGGACGACGCCGCGTCGCACGCCGCCTTCCGGCCGGGCAGTCATCGGCTCTTCTACGGCGAGGGCGGCTTCGCCTACGTGTACGTGATCTACGGTCTGCACGCGTGCTTCAACGCGATCGCCGAGCGCGCGGGACGCCCGGGCTGCGTGCTGATTCGCGCGGTCGAGCCGCTGGAGGGCGTGCGCGCGATGGCCCGACGTCGCGGCCTGACACCGGAGGCTCCGCGGCTGGCGAGCGGCCCCGGCAACGTGACCGCGGCATTCGGGATCACGGTGGCGGACAACGGCGTCGATCTCACCCGCGGGCGCCTCACCATCACGCCGCCCGACGTCCCGCGCGCCTTCCGCGTGGAGCGCGGCCCGCGCATCGGGATCACCCGCGCGATCACATTGCCGCTTCGCTTCTGGATCGCGAATCACCCGGCCCGCTCGCGGTGACCCCGGCGCTCGCCTTTGAGCGCCCTCTCGCTCGCCCGGGAGCGCCTCGGCGCTCGCCCGGGAGCGCCCTCAGCGTCCGCGCTTGAGCGCTTCCGGATCGAACAGCTCGGGAGCGAGGCGGGTGTTGACGGTCACCGAGCGGACCTCGACGAGGAGCAGCAGCTTGCCCTCGGCGAACACTTCCTGACGATGGGGATAGAAGAAGCGGTCGACGAGCGGGCGATGGTCGGAGAACACGATGTCGACGAGGGCGGACCCTTTGGGCAGCCGCTCGTGAGTGATGAAGCGGATCACCCCGTACTCGGGATCGATCCACACCGCCGGACGATCGCGCTCGCCGGCTCTGGCGCCGACGATCGTGACCGCGCGCCCACCCACGAGGACCTCGTCGCTCACCTCCGCGCGCACGCCGGCGGACTGCCACTCCCGCAGCAGGTCGGCGGCGCCCCGCTGGAAGGCCGTCAGCAGGTGCGCGCGATCGCGACGGCTGTCGCTCGGCGGCGCTTCGTACGTGCGGCCGTCCCCCTGCCGGACCCACACTCGGTCGCCCACCGTCACGCGGATTTCTCGCCGGCCCTCGACGTCCTGCTCCAGGCGCTGGGACTGGGGAAGCCTGAGGAACAGGCGCTGCGAGCCGGTCACCGCGGGCTGGCGACCGTCGGGATGATAGAGCGTGAATGCCTGCGTGGCGACCAGATCTTCGATGACCGTCCCGGACAGACGCGCGACCCACGCCTCGACGGCGCTCTTGGCGTCAGCGGCGAGCCCCTGGCTCCACGGCAGCAGCAAGGCGATCAGCAACGCGCCGCGTGCTCGACGCACGGCTCTCTTATACCGGCCGCCTTGCGTCGAAGTCAACGCGCGCGAGGGGAATGCGGCGATTTTGCGGGCGGAATTGTTGACACGTCGCGAGGCCGGTAGGTAGTATCGAATGAAATCAGGCGTAAAGGAGTTTTCGTGCCCACACGGGAAGCCTTGACCAGCGGCGTTCTCGATCTCGTCCTCACCGCCGGGCCCGTCGCAAAGGCCATCCTCCTGATCCTGGCGCTGTTCTCGATCGTGAGCTGGGCGCTCATCGTCGAGAAATGGTGGCAGTTCCGCCGCGTCCGGCGCCAGACCCTCACGTTCCTGAAGGCCTACCGCGAAGCACGCACTCCGGCGCTCGTGCACGCCAGCGCCCGCAAGCTTCGCGACAGCCCGCTCGCCCAGCTCTACGTGGCGGCCTACAACGAGATGGGCACGCGAGACGTCGTCGATCAGGTGCTCGACGACGGCGACGAGATGTCGCCCGGCCGGCTCGACATGGTGGCGCGGGCGCTGCGACGGATCGCGGGACTGGAAGTGGCGCGGCTCGAGCGCTACCTGCCGTTCCTGGCCACCACGGCCAGCTCCACGCCGTTCATCGGTCTCTTCGGCACCGTCTTCGGGATCATCGCCGCCTTCCACGGGATCGGGCAGCAGGGTTCGGCAAGCCTCGCCGTGGTCGCGCCCGGCATTTCGGAAGCGCTCATCGCCACCGCGGCCGGGTTGGGCGCCGCCATCCCCGCCGTGATCGGCTACAACTACTTCGTCAATCGCGTGAAGCACTGGGCCACGGAGATGGAGAGCTTCTCGCTCGAGCTGCTCAACCTCCTCGCCCGGAGCGTGTCCAAGGTGCCGCGCGTGGCCAAAGATGGCGTTTAACGTCGGCGGCGGCGACGGCCGCCGGATCGGCTCGACCATGGCCGAGATCAACATCATTCCGCTGGTCGACGTCGTGCTCGTCCTGCTGCTGATCTTCATGCTCACCGCGCCCATGATGTACCGGGGCATCGACGTGAATCTCCCCCGCGCCGCGGCCAAGCCCACGGCGGTCGAGGAGCGCATGGTCCTCACGGTCACCAAGGAGCGCGGGTTCTACCTGAACGATCGTCGCGTCACGCCGGCCGGTCTCGAGGACGCCCTGCGCGACGCGTTTCGCTCCCGCACGGACAAGACACTGTATCTCAAGGCCGACGCCGGACTCACGTACGGCGCCGTGATCGAGGCCATGGACCGGGTCAGGCGCGCGGGAATCGAGCGGCTCGGGATGGTCACGGAGCCCGTCCGCGAGCGCTAGGATGTCGATCGCCACGATCGCGCTCCGCACGCGACCGCGGCCCGCGCTCGGTCCGGCCCTGGGGCGAAGCCCGCTGCCTCTCGGGACGGTCCTCGTGTCGGCCGTGCTCCACCTGCTGGCGCTGGGAGGTCTCGGTCTCGCCGCCATGCTCTGGCAGGAGCCGCCGACCAAGACGTACATCGTGAACCTCGTCCCCGCCGTCGCCGCCATCGGACGGCCCCAGGGCCAGGTCAGCGCGCCGGCGCTGCCGGCTCGGCCGACCGAGGCGCCGCCGGCGCCGGCGAAACTCAAGTCGAACGACCTCCCGCAGCGTGAAGCGCCGGTCCCGGCGCCCGTGCCGCCGCCCGAGATGCCGGCGCGGCGGACCACACGCGACACCGCGCCGCTCCCCGACCGCCCATTGCCCTCGCGCGCGGCGGCGGTGCCGCGTCCGGGCGACAAGGAGCTGCCCGCCTCCGCGCTGCCACGCGCGTCGAGCGAGCCGGGACCGGTGGCCCGGCGCGAGACTGCGCCGTCGACGCCTGCGGCACCTCCGCCACCGCTCGGTCAGGCCGCCGGCTCGCTTCAGGGCGCCGGCACGGTGACGCTGAGCGTGTCCGACTTTCCGTACGCCTGGTACATCCAGGCCATTCACCGCAAGATCCAGGAGCGCTGGGTCGGTCAGGCGGTCGACGGACGGCAGCCCGAGATCATCTTCGTGATCGGCGCCGATGGGCGGCTTCGCGGGCTCGAGGTCGGCAAGAGCTCGGGGAATCCGTCCTACGATCAGGTCGCCCTGCGCGCGGTCAACGACGCCAATCCGTTCCCGCCGCTGCCGGCCGGCTTCGGCAAGCAGACGCTCAAGGTCGGCCTCCAATTCGTCTACGACCCGAGGGCCCGGTGACGATGGTGAGACGCCTGCTGATCGCGCTGCTGATCGTGATCGTCGCCGTCGGGCCCGGCCCGTGGTGGACGACGCCGCCGTCGCTCGGGCAAGGCGTGGACGTCTACATCAACATCACCGGCGGCGGGGCCAAGAAACTCAACATCGCGATCCCGGAATTCTCGGTGATCGCGGGCCCCGACACCTCCGGCCTGGCCAAGATGCTGGCCTCGGTGACCGGCGTCGATCTCACGTTCTCCGGTCTCTTCAGCGTCGTCGCCGCCACCGGCTCGATCCCGCCCAACAACCCCGAGGCCCTCAAGAAGTCGTGGACCGACTTCGCCGCCGCCGGCGCCCACGCCGGCGTGCACGGGCTGCTCGCCCTGCGCGGGCCGCGCGTGGAGGGCGAGATGCGGCTCTACGACCTGACCACGCCGGAGTTCCGGCTGATCGCCTCGAAGAAGTTCGACCTGGCCGCCGACGCGCCGCGACGGCTCGCCCACAAGATCGCCGACGAGATCGTGCTGCAGTTCACCGGCGAGCCCGGCAGCGCCGACACCAAGCTCGCGTACGTCACCGGCTCCCGGGGCACCAAGGAGATCCTGATCGCGGACTACGACGGCTTCGGCGCGCGACCGGTCACCCGCAACGGCTCGCTCAACCTCATGCCCGTCTGGAGTCCCGACACGCGCTCCCTGGCCTTCACCTCCTACAAGGGCGGCTATCCCGATCTCTACCGGGCCTTCCCGTTCGAGCGCCGCCCGGAACAGACGCTGGCCGCGTTCAACGGGATCAACTCGTCGCCCGCGTTCAGTCCGGACGGGCGCACCATCGTGATGACGCTGTCGAAGGACGGCAACCCGGAGATCTACGCGCTCACGCTGGCCACCGGGGCCTTCCGCCGGCTCACCCGCCACCCCGGCATCGACACCGATCCGAGCTGGGCGCCCACGGGCCGAGACATCGCGTTCGTGTCCGACCGGCTCGGCACCCCCCACGTCTTCGTGATGGACGCCGAAGGCGGCAACGTCCGGCAGGTCACGTTCGCCGGCTTCCACACGCAGCCGCGGTGGTCGCCCAAGGGCGACACCATCGTGTACACGATGCGGCAGGCGACCCACGATCTGTGGGCGATCAACGCCGACGGCTCGAACGCCCGGCGGCTCACCGGCGGCGCCGGCGACAACCAGAGCCCGACGTGGGCCCCGGACGGCCGTCACCTCGCGTTTCAGTCGAATCGACTCGGCTCCTGGCAGATCTTCACGATGGCCACCGACGGCTCGGACCAAGCGCCGGTCACGCGTGGCCCCGGTGATTTCACAAGCCCCTCGTGGTCATCGCGATTGCCGTGATACGATGAGTCCGCCCGCAGCCCCCAGCAAACCGACAGCGCGAGTGGCGCGAGCGAAAAGGAGGAATCATGGCTAGTCGTTGTCGGAATGGGATCTTGGTTTCCCTGCTCATCAGTGTCGTGGTCCTGGCGGGTTGCGCCAAGCGGCCGGCCATGACTGCAGCGTCAGCGCCCGCGCCGTCCGGCGCCGCGCAGGCGACGGCACCTCCCACAACCACGCCTCCGGCGACCGCTCCCTCGACGTCCGAAGGCGGAACGAGCGCGACGGCTCCCCCCGGAACGTCCGGCGCGCAGCCGCCGAGCGGCGGGGCCGGCACCTCGACGCCCGCGACCCGGCCGGCCGTGTCGGAATTCGCGGCGAACCCGAACCTGAAGGATATCTACTTCGATTTCGACAAGTACGATATCCGGCCGGGTGACGCCAAGATCCTCGACTCCAACGCGACGTGGCTCAAGGGCAACAACAACCTCGTGCTCATCGAGGGCCACTGCGACGAGCGCGGCACCAACGAGTACAACCTCGCGCTCGGCGAACGACGGGCCAAGGCCACGATGAACTATCTCGTCTCCCAGGGCGTGCAGGCCGGTCGAATCACGATCATCAGCTACGGCGAGGAACGGCCGATCTGCACCGAGCACAACGAGGCATGCTGGGCCAAGAACCGGCGGGCCCACTTCCTGACGAAGGCTCGCTGACGCATCCCGCTCCGATGACGGCGAGGACGGTGGTTGGCGTCCTCGCCGTCGTGTTCCTCCTCGGTGGCTGCGCGACCGGCGCCGATGTCGCCGGACTCGCGACGCAGGATGAGCTTCTCAAGCTTCGGGCCGACGTCACCTCGCTTCAACGAACCGTCCAGCAAACGCGCGCACAGACCGAGGCGCTCAGCAGTCAACTCGCGGTGCGTCCCGCGGCCCCTCCGCCGGCGCCCGCGAGCGACGCCACTCGCCAGCTGGAGACAGTCAATCAGCGCCTGGACTCGGTGGCGGGAACACTCGCCGCGCTCATGAAGCGTGTCGACGACCTGAGCATCCGGCTCGACGCGCTCGGGCGGCAGGTCAGGGCCTCGGCGATTCGTCCCGGGCTCGTCGTGCCGCCTCCACCTTCCACCGCGGCACCAGCGGCGCCCACACCTCCGACGGCGGCGCCGGTCGCGCCCGCAGCTCCAACCGCGGCGCCCGCTCCTTCGACCGCGGTGCCAACGGCACGCCCAGGACCGGCGACGGCGGCACCGGCTTCACCGCCCACCGCCGCTCCCGCGACGCCTCCGCCCGCGCGGCCCATCGCGGGTTCGCTCCCACCGCACGACCTGTATCAGGCGTCCTACATCGACTTCAGCAAGGGCAACTACACGCAGGCCATCGACGGCTTCCGCGAGTTCCTGCGCCGCTATCCCGAGCATGCGCAGGCCAACCACGCGCAATACTGGATCGGTGAGGGCTACGCCGCTCTCGCCCAGCAGCACGCCAACGCGGGCCAGACCGAGCGCGCGACCGAGGCCCTCCAGCGGGCCGTTCAGGAATTCAGGAAGGTGGTGGCCAACTATCCGCGCGGAGACCGCGCGCCCACCGCCCTTTACAAGGAAGCGCTCACCCTCGTGGAGTTGAAGCAGCCGGCGCTCGCCCAGTCCCGGCTGCAATACCTCGTCGACAACTTCCCGCAGGCCGAAGAGGTCCCCCTCGCCCGCGAACGCCTCGCCGCCCTCAAGAAGTAATATCCGTCAGTCGGTCAGTCGTCTTCCGCGAACACCCAGACGACGGCGAGGTCCTTTTCGGGGGGGGAGTAGACCATCACGGTGCCGCGGGGGTGGCTGGTGTTGGCCGAGTTGACCGAGATCGCGGCCGAGGCCTGAGTGGTGAGCGGGGACCGTGGGAACTGCCAGAGAATCACCGAGGCGCCGACGACGAGCGCAGCGGCCGTGCCCGCGACCAGACGCGGATGCCAGCGGGGGCGGGTTCGAACCTCGACGACGGCGGGCACTTCGATTCCCCGGCGAACACCTTCCCAGAAGCCCGTCCAGTCGGGGAGCACGACCGACGGCGACGTCTCCCGCAGCATCGCCGAGAGCCTCCGCAGCGTGACCAGCTCGGCGTGGCACCGGGTGCACCCCGCGATGTGGGCCGCCGCCTTCGACGACGCCCGGTCGCCGAGGGCGTCGTCGAGATACGCGCCGATGCGGCGCCGGGTTCGATAACACGTCAGCATCATGGCTGTTGGACGGTCTCGCGAGTCCCCTGTATTCTCTCGTCGACATGATAGCCGAAACGCCCATGCCCCTGACTACCGGCGACGGGGTGACGCTGGAAGCCCTTCTGGGAGCGCCGCCCGCCCCGCGCGGTGGCGCGGTGATCTGCCATCCCCACCCGCTGTATGGCGGCGACATGGATAACCCGGTGGTGGTACGACTGGCCGAGGTCTTCAGCGAGATGGCGCTGGCCACGATCCGGTTCAACTTCAGGGGGACCGGTGGGTCGGCCGGGGCTCATGGAGCCGGCGTCGACGAGCAGCACGACGTGGAGGCCGCGCGAGCCCGCATCGCGGGCCTCGTCGAGCCCGGTCACCCCGTCATCCTGGCCGGATACTCGTTCGGCGCCGCCGTCGCGGGGGACGTCGCCATCAAGCACCCGGAGCTCTCCGGGGTCGTCCTGGTGGCCCCGCCCCTCGCCCGAGTGGACCCCAAGCGTTTCGCGGGCCTCGCGGGCTTCGGCGAGCGCCTGCTGATCATCGCCGGCTCGGACGACGAGATCTGCCCGCGCGACGCCCTCGCGCGCCTGCGCGAATTCACCCCGCAGGCGACCGTCGACCTCATCGACACGGCCAATCACTTCTTCTTTGGCAAACTTTACCCTCTCGGCCAGGCCGCCACCGCCTGGGCGCACCGGGTCCTGCATCTCTGAATCGGTGATGCGCGGCCGGCGAGCGCGGACTAGAGTCGCGGGATGCGCGGGGGCGTCGCCGTCCCCGCGGAGAGGATGATGCGGATCCCTTCCTCGACGGTGATCCCGGTCGCGATGACGTCCACTTTGGGCACGACCACGATGTCGCCCAGGTAGAGGTTGTTGGTGGGGACGAACACCGTCGACATCTCGTGCTTGCCCTCAGCCGTCTCCAGCAGCACCTCGCTCGTCACGAACCCGAAGGCGTAACCGCCCTCGCGCGGATGCTGCACGAGCACCACCGCTTTGAAGCTGCTGCGCCGCTCGGGTGAGAACGCGTCGATCAGCATCTTCACCGACGGATAAACCCGGCCGAAGACCGGCACCTTCGACAGCAGCATGTCGCCGATGGCGAGCACGCGCCGCCCGACGACGTTGCGCGCGATCGTGCCCATCAGGAAGATGATGACGACGGCGGTGAGGAAGCCGAGCCCGGGCACCGGGCGGCCGAAGATGCGGGCGTACATCGGCGCGAAGATGTCGTCGATCTTGCTCCAGAAGATCCACAGGATCCACGCGGTGGCGATGGCCGGAACGGTGACGAAGAATCCGGCGATGAGCCGAATCTTGAGCCAGTTCCTGATACGGTAGGCCATGACACTTTTGATGATGACACCACACGCTTCGCGAGGCGTCAAGAAACGCGCTCTACAGGCGCTTCCGAGCGCCTCACCGGCGCGTGCACGCGCCCCCCGCGCGCTGGTGACCGGCGGCGCGATCCGTGTCGGTCGCGCGATCGCGCTGGCCCTCGCCCGACGTGGGATGGACGTTGCCATCGGCTATCACCGTTCCGCTCGCGAGGCGCGACAGACCGTCGGCGACATCGAAGCGTACGGTGTGCGCGCCGTGGCCCTTCGCGCCGACCTGGCCGACCCGCGCGCCGCGGCCCGCCTCGTGAGGGACGCCCGCCGCGCGCTGGGCGGGCTCGACGTGCTCGTCAACAGCGCCGCCGTCTTCCACCGCACGCCGCTGGCCACCGCCACGCCCGCCCAGTACGATCGGCTCCTCGACGTCAACCTGCGCGGGGTCTTCTTCGCCTGCCAGGCCGCGGCGACGGACATGTCGCGCGGCGGTCACATCGTCAACATCGGCGACGTGGGAGCCGAGCGCGCCTGGCCGAGCTACATCCCCTACACGATCTCGAAAGCCGCCGTCGCCGCGCTGACTCGCGGCCTCGCGGTGACGCTGCGCCCCCGAGGCATCGCGGTCAATTGCGTGGCTCCGGGCGCGGTGCTCCGTCCCGTCGGCTTCCCCCTGGCGCGCTGGAAGGCCGTCACCCGCGGCCACGAGGTCGGCCCCGACGACGTCGCCGCCGCCGTCCTCTTCTTCGCCACCTGCCCCCTCAAGGTCACCGGCCAGATCCTGAACGTCGACTGATCAGCGGCGCCTCACCGCTATTTCCCCATCGCCCGGAGGAACTGGCCCAGCGACGTGAACTGCATGAAGGGGTTGCGGCGCTTCTCGTTGCCGATGGTCGACGACGAGCCGCCGTAGTTGTGGCCGGGGAGCAGCACGGTGCTCTCGGGCAGGGCGCCCAGGCGCTGGGTGAGCGAGTAGTACATCTGACTCGGGTCGCTGCCGGGCAGATCCGTGCGGCCGCACGAGCCGATGAACAACGTATCGCCGGAGATCAGCCGATCCTCGATCAGGAAGCATTGCGAGCCCGGCGTGTGCCCGGGCGTGTGCATGAACGTGAGCGTGAGACGACCGACGGCGATCGTGTCGTGGTTGTCGACCTTGACCAGGTCCGAGCCGAACCCCCGGAGGAACTCGCGCTCGGCCTTGTGGACGTACACCTTGGCGGGGACGCGAGCGAGCAGCTCCTCGACGCCGGGGATGCGCCCGGGCATGCCCCAGGACTCGAGGCTCCCCCCGACGTGATCCTGGTGAGTGTGCGTGACCAGCGCGCCCTTGATCGTCATATCGTCGGCCTGCGCGGTCTCGACGATGGTGTCGATCTCCCAGGCGGGGTCGACCACCACGCACTCGCGGGCCACCGGATCGCCCACGAGGTAGACGAAGTTCTGCATCGGGCCCAGTTCCATCTGCTTGAGGTAGATCGTGTCGTCGCTCACGCGGCGAATGGTACCGCAGACCCGTCAGGCGGGCTATAATCCACCGACTGAATCTTCATTCATTCAGGGGGCCTCATGACCACCGTTCAGACCGATGCCGCCCGTCGGGTGACGTACCAGCTCGAAACACTCTGGGATTTCGACTACGTACCCACCCACGACGAGCTGTCCACGCTCTACGAGACCGCGAAGAAAAACCAGTGGAACGGCAGCACCGCGATCGATTGGTCCCGCCCGGTCGGCCAGGAAGGTCCCGTCCTCAACGTGCAGCTCGCCTTCGCCGGCACCAACTTCTTCACCCGCCTCACCGAGGCGGAGCAGCGCGAAGTCGAGATCAGGCTCTCGGCCTGGCGGCTTTCCCAGTTCCTCCATGGCGAGCAGGGCGCGCTGGTCGTGTGCGGCCAGCTCGTCAATGCCATCCCCGAGCTGGACGCCAAGCTCTACGCCTCCACCCAGGTCGTCGATGAGGGCCGTCACGTCGAGGTCTTCGAGAAGTACGTCAAGAAGCTCCACAAGATCTACCCGGTGGACCCGCTGCTGAAAGGGCTCATCGACGAGATCCTGGCCACCAATCTCTGGGAGCTGAAGCTCCTGGGCATGCAAATGCTGATCGAGGGCCTGGCCATCGCCGCCTTCAACCTCATGCGCAAGCAGACCGGCGATCCCACTTTGGCCGAGCTGCTCGACTACGTCCTGCAGGACGAAGGCCGCCACGTCAACTTCGGCTACTTCGCGCTCCGCCGCTCCCTTCCCGATCTGGACCCCGCCAAGCGCGAGTACCTCGAGGACTTCTGCTTCCGGGCCTGCGACCTCATGTACGCCCGCGACGAGCGCACCGGCTTTCAATCGATCAAGAACGTCTGGAACGAGATGGGCTGGGACGGCGACAAGATCTGGCGCGACACCGTGGCCAACTCCCAGACCACGAAGGCCTTCAACAGCTTCCTCTTCAAGGACAACCTGATGCCCCGCCTCCAACGCCTCGACCTCATCTCCGCCCGCATCGCCCCGCGGTACCAGGAGATCGGCCTGCTGTAATCCCAACGGGTGATTCCCCGCGCGGAGCGCTGGAGGGCAGGCGGAGGATGGGGGCGGGGCGCTCTGACCACGACCGTTGCAGTAACGATCACCCGCCAGTAGTTCCCAATCTGGCGCTGGTGCTCCCGTCTTCCGTTGGTCGGGAAACGGGTCACCCGGCCCCACCCCCATCCCCCACCCACCCTCCAGCGGGAACCCGCAGATCGTCTCGACGCCACACGGTGTGGGGTGATAGCCCTCCTCACGGGTCTCCAGGGCCGCCCTGACATCGCTGATCTCGCCCTGATCCGCGACCAGCTTGCAGGGCTCGTTGAGCATGCGGAGTACATGCGATAACGTGCCGTGATGGCCAAGATGATTCAGATTCGCGATGTGCCGTCCCCGCTGCATCGTGAGTTGACCCGGCGAGCGAGGCACGCCCGCCTGACTCTCACCGCCTACGTCCTGCGGATCCTCGAGCGAGAGGTCGCGCACCCATCTGCCGCGGACGTGTTCGAGCGCATCGCCGCGCGCGAGCCCGTTGACCTAGGCGCGACTGCGGCCCATCTGGTGCGTACGGAGCGTCGACCTCCGATCCGCGCCTGATTCGAGATCACACCACCTCTCGCTTGAACCGCTGGAGCGTGGTTGGGGGATGGGAGCGGCGGCCGGTTCACGATTCGTCCGTGACCTCGGAACATCTCCCGTGTTCCCGCTGGAGGGTGGGCGGGGGATGGGAGTGGGGCCGGTTGACCCGTTACCCGCCAACGGAAGATTCGACCAACGACCGTCCGGTTGGGAACTCCTGGCGGGTGATCGGTACGGCAACGGTCGTGGTCAGAGCGCCCCGCTCCCATCCCCCGCCCGCCCTCCAGCGCCTCGCGCGAGCGATCAGCCCCTGGAAGCTGCACGACCTCCTCAGGCCGTGAGCGCCAGGTCCTCCAGCGCCGCGAGGATGGCGCCGTGCGGCCGCGCGAGCTCTTCGAGGATCGAGAAGTGGTCGTGGCGCGCGACGGGGAGGTAGGAGCCGCGTAGGCCGCGGCGCCGCCACGCCTCCGCGAACTCTTCGGACTGGCGGATGAGCTCGGGCAGCTCGCCGAGCCCGACCGTGACCACGAGCGGCGGCGCGCTCGTCGGAAGATGGCGAATCGGGCTGTTCCGGTCCGCCTCCTCGGCGTCGAGCCCGAGCTTGTCGTTCAGATAGTTCAGGCGGATCGGCTCGAGATCGTAGAGCCCGCTGATCGCCACGCCGCCGGCGACCCGCGCGTCGTTCATCGCCATGGCCGTGAGATGGCCACCGGCGGAGTGGCCGGACACGAACACGCGCGCCGGATCGCCGCCGAACTCCCTCGCGTGATCGATCGTCCACGCCACCGCACTCCGTACCTCGCGCACGATCTCGTCGAGCCGCACCGCCGGGGCCAGCGTGTATTCGACGACGGCGAGGTTGAACCCCGCGGGCAGAAGCCCCTCACCGAGAAAGGCGTAGGGCTCCTTGTCGTTCATCTGCCAGTACCCGCCGTGGATATAGACGAGCGTCGGCGCGGCCGGCCGCCCACACGGAAACACGTCCACGCGATGCCGATCCCCGTCGCCGTATCGCAGGTCGATCCGCGCGCCCGCCGCCCGCCGCATCACGTCGCTCCGCTTCATCCAGTCCGCGACGTACTCCTCCCGCCTGGCCACCCCAACCGCCGCCGTGTTGTTATACGCCGCGTCCAGCGCCGCCCGATCCATGCCTCGGTAGACCATGCCGTCCTCCGTTCAAGCCGTCGTCGAAGTGTGCCCCCCGTAGACGAGACCGAAGACACTAAATCAAGCACGCGATTTCGATTCATCGAAATCGCTCTTCGAGCCCGCCGGGCCACGCAGGATACCGCCGCCTCCGATACCAGGCACGTTGAGCAGCGGGCGTTCCTCCAACGGTTCCCGCTGGAGGGCGGGCGGGGGATGGGAGCGGGACCGGTTGACCCGTCACCTGGCAACGGCTGAATCGAAGAACAACCGTCAGCTTGGGAACTACTCGCGGGCAATCGGTACGGCAACGGTCGTGGTCAGAGGCCCGCTCCCATCCCCCACCCGCCCTCCAGCGCCGCCGCGCGCGAGGGACTAGCCCTTGAACTCGTCGATGGACTTGGGCAGCGCCCCGACCTGCTTGGGATCGGCAGCGTAGATCGCGGGAGCGTTGCGAGTCTTGAGGTAAAGCCGCTCCCCGTCTTGCTTACCGAAGAGAACGGAGCCGATCTCGGTCCCGTCCGCCCGGAGGAGGCGAACCTCGACGCCCGGTTTATCGAGCCCATACTTCGCGGGATCCTCGCCGCCGGGCGCGACGAGGTCCTTCCACTTGAGCCCACGCAGCGTGTAGAGCAAATCGTCCACTTGCGAGCTCTTCGCCGCGCCCTTCGCGGGCTCGATCACCCGCCAGTCCGTCTCGCCGGATCGCTCGAGCATGGTCGTCTTGCCGCCCGCCGTGACCTGCATGCGCTTGACGTCCTTGGGCTCGAGCCCGGAGAGCAGCGTCCGGTCGCGCAGCTCGTTGACCGACCGCGCGAAGTCCTTCAGCGCGGCGCCGTCGACGAGCACGACGGGACCGCGTCCCGCGAGGGCGCCGTACGCCATGGCCTGGCCGCCGCGCTTCTCGGGCGACGGCGCCAGCAGCAGCGTCTTGGCGCCGCCCGCGTCGGTCACCGTGACCTTCACCTCGGGCTTCGCGAGAAACTTGGGAATCAACGTCGCGTCCTCGCCGAGAAAGCCCTGGGCGCGAAGGTTCTGCAGCTTGGTGAGCAGGGCGCCCGCTTCCACTTGATCGGCCGGCAGCGCTTGCGGCGCCGTGAGCTTCCACTTGTCGTTCTCGCGCGCGAGCGTGATCGGTCCCTGCGGGCTCTCGACGTCGAGACGCGAGACCTTGTCGCGGTCGAACTGCACCACGCTCTTGTCGCGCAGGGCCGCCACGTTCTTCGGCAGTGCCGTCCAGACGTCCTCCGGGATCAGCAGCACCGACGATTCCCCGTCGCGCATCGCGTAGACGCCCTTGCCGGTCTCGGCGTTGCCGATCAGGAGCGCGCGGCTCGCCCGGTCCTTGTCCTTGCCGGTGACCAGCGTGACCCGCCACGGCTTGTCGAGACCGTAGGTCGCGAGCGACGGGGGCGCCTCCGCCACGAACTCCTTGACCTTGGCGCCGCCGAGCTTCTCGAGGAACCCGCTCACCGTGTCGGCGTCGGCGCCGAGCGCGACCGGACGCGTGATCTTCCACCGGTGGTCGGCGGGCTCGAGCGCGATCGTGTCCTCGCGGGTGACGATCTCGAGCCCCGTCACCTGCTGGCGGTCGAAGGCGAGGATCGACTTGTCGCGGAAGTCGCCCACGGGCCGGGTGGCGTCGCGCAGCACCGAATCGCCGATCACGAACACGCTGGGCTTGCCGCGCTCCTGCGCGTACACCCAGACGCCGGTGGGGCTCTTGGCACCGAGCAGGAGGCCGAGCGACTTGCCGTCCTTGAGCGTCAGCGTCAGCTCCGCCGCTGGCTTATCGAGACCGAACTCCGCCGGCGACGTCGGCGCGGCGGCGATCTCGCGGTCGATCTTGGACGTCAGCGCGTTGGTGATGACTTCCTCGACGGGTCCGCGGTCGGCGCGCGCGCGCAGCGGCGACGACATCTGCCAGCCGTCGCCCTCGCGCTTGAGCTCGATCGTGTCGCCCGGCCGCTTCAGCGTGAGCTGGGTGACGTCCTGGGTCTCCGCATTGAACACGCGCCCCTTGCGGCCCTCGGCCTTCTCCCGCTCCGGCGCCATCCGCACGTCGTAGACGTAGTAGAAGACGCCCGCCGCCGCCAGGAGTACCGCGAGAACGACACTAGTTTGCCAGCGCACGAGCGACCTAGTTGGCGGCGCGCCGCCGGATCACCGCGACGATGCCTCCGATGAGGACGATGCCGGGCAGGACGACGACGGGCAGGAAGAACACGGCCTGCGCCTGCTGAGAGGTCAGGAACACCGGCGTCGACCGGCTCTCCTTCGGACGGATCGAGATCTGGTCCTCTTCCTCGGCGAGCCAGCTCACGGTGTTGAGGAAGAAGTCGCGATTGCCTTGCAGGTTCAGGAATTGGTTGGCGGCGAAGCTCGACGTCCCGTAGACGACGATCCGCGCCTTGTCCTTGGTGGCGACGGCGGCCACCGGCAGCGGGCCGCGCGTCTCGCCGGGATCGGGCTTGACCTGCCCCTGCTGGAGCTCCTCGCGGCTCGTCTCCGCCCAGCTCTCGGCGCTGGTCTTGGCGAGCGTCGTGAGATTCATTCCGGTGGGCGGGGTCTGGGCCGTCGCCACCGAGCGCGTGATCGGGAACAGCGTGGACAGGCCCGCCATGTCGCGGGTGATCGGGTGCGGGTCGTACTGCTGGATGATCGGCACTTCGGGGCCGATGCCGAACAGACGGCCGATCGGGTTGAGCTCGATGATCAGGTCGTTGCCGATGGTGAAGCCGTAGCGCCCCAGGAAGTCCTTCATCGGGTCCACGGGGGAGCCGCTGAGGATCACGGGATCGGCCATGACCAGGAGCTTGCCCCCGCGGCCGACGTAGTTGTCGAGCGCGGCCAGCTCGGGCGCCAGCAGATCGGTGCGCGGTCCGGGCAGAATCAGCACGGCCGCGTCGTCGGGGATCTGCGCGGAGCGCGCCAGCACCAGCGGCTTGACCTCGTAGTTGGCGCCCTCCAGGGCCTTCTTGGCTTCGCTGAACCCGGGCCGATCGGTGTTGGTCAGCTCGTGCTCGCCGTGGCCCTGCACGACGTAGACCGCGCGCTTGCCCGACCGCGTGAGCTTGACCAGCCCGTTGGTGAGCTTCTCCTCCTCGGCGTCGGTGACTTTCTCGGAGCGCTCCTTGGTCTCGAGCACGACCGTCCCGTAGGACTCGATGGCGTAACGGCGCGCCAGCCCGGGCTCGCGGTCGGGATCGACCGCGCGCCAGGTGAACTTGCCGCCGGCATAGCGCGCGTACTGCTTGAACAGATCCTCGGCCACCCGCTTGCCCGGCTGATCGCTACGGAAGAAGGCCACCGCGTTGACCCCGGTCTTGAGGCCGCGCAGGAGCTGGATGGTCTGGGGCGACAGGCTGTGGCGCTTGTTCGAGGTGAGGTCGAGCCGCGCGCTGTGGCGATACGACACGGCCTCCACGAAGCCGATGATGCCGAGCAGCAGCAGCACCATGACCGCGCTGTTGAACCCGTAGCGAGTCGTGCGGCGCTTCAGCACCCCGCGCGGATCCTTGACGTAGCCGATGAACGAGGCGAGCACGAGCACGATGCCGACGATGATCAGGCCCCACCAGACGCGGTTGGCGGCGGCCGGCGTCCACTTCGGCGGCAGGAACGGTAGCAGCGCGGCGGCGGCGAGCAGCGCGATGCCGAGATAGCCGGCCCAGTCGAGGAAGCGGCGGATCATCCCTTCCATCGGCGGGCCTCGAGCGAGCGGAGGGTCAGGAACAGCGCGAGCACGATGATGTCCACGTAATAGATCACGTCCTTGGTGTCGAGCACGCCGCGCGCGAAGGTGTCGAAGTGATCGAGCAGCGACAGGTGCGAGAGCACCCGTCCCCACGGGCCGCCGACGTATTCCGCGGACCAGCCGATGACCCACAGGAACAGCAGGACGCCGAACGTGGTGATCGAGGCCACGATCTGGTTCTCGGTCAGCGACGAGGCGAAGGTGCCCACGGCCAGGAACGTGGCGCCCATGAGCAGGAGCCCGAGGTAGCCGGCCAGCAGCGGCCCCCACTCCGGTCGCGTGAAGTAGATGACCAGGGCGGGATAGAGCAGCGTGAAGACCAGCATCAAGACGTAGAGGGCCAGCGCGGCCAGGTACTTGGCCAGCAGCACGGCCCCGTCGCGCACCGGGTACGTGAGCAGCAGCTCGATCGTCCCCGAGCGCCGCTCCTCGGCGAAGACCCGCATGGTGATGAGCGGCATCAGGAGCAGCAGGATCACGCTCATGTTCGAGAAGAGCGGCCGGAACACCGAGTCGGTGACGTTGAGGTCGCGCGACATCTGCGGATTCATGGCCGACTGCATCGAGGCCATCGTGTAGTAGGCGAAGATGCTGTAGAAGAAGTAGCCGGCGATGAACAGGAAGATCGTCATCACCACCCACGCCACCGGCGAGCTGAAGTAGAGCCGCAGCTCCTTCTTGAACACGGGCCAGATCTTCACGCCGGCGCCTCCGCGGGAGGCGGCGCCTCGGCGGCCGGCGACGTCGCCGTCGCGCGCTCGGCCTCGGTCTCCTCGCCGGCCACGATGCGGATGAAGACTTCTTCCAGCGTCATGCCCGCGCGCCGCAGCTCG
>Ga0193725_1000056_pt1 | contig 38766 bp, 36 predicted proteins | sample H2a2metaG_FD_143058 | JGI IMG/M metagenome (GOLD analysis project Ga0193725, IMG submission 143058) | Soil microbial communities from a riparian zone of the East river system, Colorado, United States - H2a2 | ecosystem: Environmental > Terrestrial > Soil > Riparian zone | place: USA: East River... | reverse complement strand
TTGTCGTAGGTGCGGACATCCTTCACGCCTGAAGCTTCGAGCATGTCCGCCATGTCGTTCATCATGTCCTTGCGCATGAGGCGCTCGTTCTCGCCGGTGGCGCAGTCGATCGCGAGCACGGGCAGTCCCCATTTGTCCTTCTTGGATGGGTCGATCGTCACCCGGTTCGCTGGGTTGGGCAGCATTTCCCCGAAGGCCGTGCCGCCAATCGACCATGCGCCCGGCTGCGCCGCGGCGTCCTTGAACGCCGCGCCCACGCCCAGCTCGGCCACCGCGCGCGACCACCCTGAGCGGCTGGCGCCGCCCTGGTAGCCGAAGCCACGCAGATACTCCCGTTTGTCACCGAACAGATTGCGATACCGTGGAATGTAGAAGCCGGTGGGCCGGCGCCCGTAGTAGTACTTGTCGTCCAGCCCGTCGATTCTGCCGGACGCACCCGCGCGGAAATGGTGATCCATGAGATTGCGTCCCAGCGCATCGGAGCTCGAGCCGAGTCCGCCGGGCCAGACGTTGGTCGCGGAGCGGAGCAGCAGCCAGGTGGAGTTCAACGTCGACGCGCACAGGAAGATGATCCGCGCCGTGTAGTCGATGGTCTGGTTCGTCACGGCATCGAGCACGCGCACACCGGTCGCTCGGCTTTTATTGCGGTCGTACAAAACTTCGCTGACGATCGCGAAGGGCTTCAGCGTCAACCGGCCGGTGGCCACTGCCGCCGGCAGCGTCGAGGACTGGCTGCTGAAGTACGCGCCGAAGGGACAACCCAGCCAACACGCGTTGCGATACTGACAAGGGGCCCGGCCCGGCAGTGCCTGCGTGAGGTTCGCGGTGCGGCCGGGGATGATCCGCCGGCGGCCGTCGAAGTGCTGCTTCAGCCGGCCGGCGATCAACTCCTCGCCGCAGTTGAGCGGCATGGCGGGCTGAAACTGGCCGTCGGGAAGTTGCGGCATCCCTTCCTGCGATCCGGAAATCCCGGCATGCCGCTCGACGTGGTCGTACCAGGGCGCGATGTCGGCGTAGCGAATCGGCCAATCGACCGCGATGCCGTCACGCGCGTTCGCCTCGAAATCGAAGTCGCTCCAGCGGTAGCTTTGCCGCCCCCACATCAACGAGCGGCCGCCGACGTGGTAGCCGCGATACCAATCGAACCGCTTGACCTCAGTGTAGGGCGACTCCTGGTCCGACGCCCACCAATCCAGGTTCATCTCGTTGAGCGGGTAGTCCCGCTTCAACACCGGGTAGGCCGCTTCCATCGCCCGCGTGCGCCGTCCACGATGGGGATAGTCCCACGGAGCCTTGGTCGCGTTTACGTAGTCCTTGATGTGCTCGATGTTCTTGCCACGCTCGAGCAACAGGACGCGGAGTCCTTTCTCCGTCAGCTCTTTCGCCGCCCAACCGCCGGAGATACCGGACCCGACCACGATGGCATCGTAACTCTGTGACTGCACAATCCCTCCTCTAGATCAGCGTTCGAATTTCCCTGAGAACCAGCTCGACCTCTTCCGGCTTGTTCATGATTCCGGCTGAAACGCGCGCGTATGAAACCTTATATGGCGATGTTGTCGTCCGAATCTGCTTTTGCGCAAGCCGCGCCACGACCTGCCCTGGAGAGAACCCGCGAACCTCGAAGCAGGAGATGCCGGCGGAGAGCGCTGGATCGCGCGGCGTATGCAGCGTCACGCCTGGAATACGCGTCGCGCCCTCCCGGAATGCCGCGTTGAGCTCGGCGATCCGCGCCGCGATCCGGTCGCGCCCGATCGTGCGGTGCAGCTCGACCGCGGCGGGAATCGCGAGCAGATGCTCGTACGCCATGAACCCGCCCGGCGACACGAACGCCGCTTGCGTCGGCGGCAGGTCCTTGCGGTCGGCCCAGGCGGCGAACGTCGTATCGATGCCGTCGGGATCGAAGCTCGGGATCGTGGGCCGGAGCTCGGGCCAGGCATCGCTCCTGCCCCACAAAAAGCCGGTCCCACGCGGGGCGAACAGCCATTTGTGAGCACCGCTGGCGAAGAAATCGGCGCCCAGACGCGCGACGTCAACGTCCTGATTCGCAAATCCGTGCACGCCGTCCACGATCAAGAGGCACCGGTCGGCCGGTGCGCGCGCCCGATTGGCCCGCGCCACTGCCTCGGCAATTCCCGCAATCGGCAGCTTAATGCCGGTCGAGGACTGCACCCACGTCACGCCGACGGCGCGCGTCGCCGGTGTGATGGCGCGCGAGATCCGATCGACGATCTGGTCGACGCGAGCCGCCGCCGGCGTATCGAACAGCGGGATGTAGCGCACTCCGCTCCCCGAGCGCGCTGCCGCGTAGCGGATCGATTCGTGGTGTGAATAGTGGTCGTGCTCCGTCGTGACGATCTCCTGATCGCGGCGGATCCGCAGTCCGTGATAGACCATTGCCAACGCGGTGGTGGTGTTGGACGTGAAAGCGATCTCCGCTGGCGTGCCACCGGTGTACTCCGCCAGCGCCCGTTTCACTGCCACGAACGGGCGCCCCGCGGCATCGGTGAACGCCGCGATCTCGATCCACATCGGGTCCGAATCGAGCTTCTTGCGGAAATGATCGATCGCTTCGGCTACCGGCTTCGGGTGGGAGACAAAAAGGAAGCTCGAGAGGTGCGTCCAATCAGGCGCGAGCGGGAAGAGGTCGCGAATCGCCAGCCAGTCGGGGTCCCCACCCACACCGAGCAGTGGTCGAGACCGGGGCGGTGATGATCGATCGAGGCGGATCGCCGGGAACAACGACGCGGCGACGAGCGACTTCAGCAGCTGCCGGCGCGCGAGCGTCATTTTGACTTCTCCTTCTTGTCGGTTTCCCGCGGTTGCGTCGCCAGGTAGGTCACCGTGTCCCACGCATTATGGATCCCGATACCCAGGAGCAACAAGGACACGGCGGCGACGAGGAACAGCGCCCAGATCTGGTCGTGGGAAAGGCCGGCGGCGCCGATAAACAACGCGGCATAGGCCGTCATCGGCAGGACGCCGTGCCACACCCAGTCCTCGAGTACCGGCTTGTAACCAGTCTGTCGCAGCATGCGTCGCGCCACGATCAGCCCATACACGATTCCGGCAAGCGCGATGGCGCCCATGACATGGGCAGGATCCTTGAACCGCTGCCATGGTGCGCTGAGCACTGCGGCGATGAGGAGCACCGCAACAAAGTGGATCACGTTCGGCGTTCCGAACGCGTTGAGCGTTTCCGGCGTGCGTGGTACGCTCGAGTCGGCGGCGAGGGTGATCACCACGAACATCAACCCGGTGAGCCCAGCCCCCGATGAACCGACGATGACGTAGAAGCTTTCCCACTGCGAGAGGATGGCGTGTGCGGATGTTTCCATGTCAGCGCACCTGGAACGTGAGAGTGGCCCACTTCGATTCGTAATTCACGCTGTCTCCCTGCACCGGCACCATATGGACGAACTTGACGTACCACTTCCCTGGCGTGCGCATGACGAATCGTGCGACGCCTTGTGTATCGCTCCGCGCCCGAACTTCGGGAATCCGTGTGGTATCGCGTGCTCCGCCGGCGATGACAAGCTGTTGAGTAGCTGGGTGACCATCGACGAGACACCGGAACGCGACCGTATCGCCCACAACAATGAAATAGGGGTTTGAGAGCGGCACGATCTCGGCCGGATATCCCAGCACGGTTTCGAACGTTCGTGTCCGCAGATCGCCGACCTGGAAAATGGCTTTCACGTGCTTCTGATAGCGCTCGCGCGCGTTCTTCGTGAGCTCGCCGTCGCGGGTGCGCGCCGCTAAGACGTCGGGAATTCCGTCTTCCTCGAGATACGCGTTGAAGTCCTTCGCCGCGAGCGCGATCTCGCGCGGCAAGAGCGATGCGCCGACGACGTAGGTACCGGGCTCGCCGGTCGTCAGCGTGAGCCAGGTCGTGTCGCCGTGCGGCTGCCAGGAGGCTCGCGGCAGCGCGACGCGGCCACCGGATGTCACCACGCTCAAATCCCGCAGGCGGTCCGGCGTGACGGCGGCTTCACTTTTGGTGAACGACCCGTTCAAGACGGCGATGCGCACGGCGGTTCGGGGTGGGACGAAGTACGTCTCGAGCTTCAGGAAAAGATCGTGCGCGAGCAACACCGAAGCACATCCGAGCAACAGCGCTGCGGTGAGAATGTGTTTTCGCATAGGTACATTTTGCGCTCTGGCGGACGACCTGACCAGACACAACCTTTCGTCGCTTGACACGCCTTGAACGTTGGATCGACCCGCGGTGCGAGGCGAACGGAGGCCGCTCCGGGTTCCGGCTTTTGCCGACCGGCCTCGACGCCTTCGTCGCGCGTGCCGTCCTGATCGAGCTCGCCGACCGGACGCTCGACCTCCAGTACTACATCTTCCATCCCGACGACACCGGCTCGCTCATCATCGACCGCCTGATCGCCGCCGCCGACCGGGGCGTGCGTGTCCGCATTCTGCTCGATGACTGGGGCACGCTCGACAAGAAGGACGAAACCGTGGCGGGACTCGATGCCCACCCGAACGTCGAAATCCGCGTCTTCAATCCCTACGTCCACCGCTCAGGACTACACTGGCTGGGCGAGATGCTGACCAGCTTCACGCGCGTCAACCGCCGCATGCACAACAAGCAGTTCATCGCGGATGGCGCGGCCGTGATCCTGGGTGGACGCAACATCGGCGACGAGTATTTCAGCCACGGCGAGCTCGACTTTCAGGACGTGGACGTGCTGGCCGGCGGGCCCGTCGCCCGGCAGTCGCTGCAAAGCTTCGACGCGTACTGGTCGAGTAAGTTCGCGATTCCCATTTCGCAGCTCGGCAAATTCACGCCCGATGAGACGCAATTCGCCACCGCCCGCAAGGAGCTGGGCGCGCGCTGTGAGGGGCTGCGCGATTCGGACTATGCCCGCGCCCTCGCGGGATCCGATCTCGCAAAAGACCTGCGGGCGCACGCGCTGCACCTGCATTGGGCCGAAGGCCGCGTGATCGCCGACCCGCCGGACAAGATCAGCCAACCGCTCGGCGCGCGCGGCGAGACGTACCTCGGCGTCCAGGTTTCGCCGTACGCACGCGCGGCACGGTCGGACCTGCTGATCGTGTCACCGTACTTCGTGCCGGGGAAAGACGGCGTCCAGTTTTTCGGCGAAAGGCGCCGGGAGGGTGTGAACGTCAAGGTCCTCACGAATTCGCTGGCGGCTACGGACGTGTGGCTCGTGCACGCCGGCTACATGAAATACCGGCGCCCCCTGCTCGCGGAGGGCGTCCGACTCTTCGAGCTGAAGGCCGAGGCGACAGGTGCGAAGGGACCGCGGCGCTCTGGAATGAGCATCGGATCTTCGCGGGCAAGCCTGCACGGCAAGACGTTCGTGTTCGATCGCACGTCGGTATTCATCGGATCGGTCAACCTCGATCCGCGCTCGCTCGAGCAGAACACCGAGGTCGGCGTGCTGGTGCAGAGCCCCGACCTCGCCGCCGAAGTGGGACGACTATTCGACCACTGGTCGAGCCCTGCCCTGGCGTACGAAGTCACGCAGGGCGCCGGCGGGCGCCTGCAATGGACCGGCGGCTACTCCAACGAGCCGGAGGCTGGCTTTTGGCGCCCCCTCGGCGCGAAATTCTTCTCGCACTTGCCCATCGACTCTCTGATCTGAGACGGAGACTCATGCTGCCCCTTCTGCTGGTACTCCAAGCAGCAACCCCCGCACAGCTGTCCACGTTCTTGCGGCAAAGCATCGGGTTCGATGCCCAGCAGCTCGCGACGGTCGAGCGCGGGGAGCCGGTCGTGAAAGTCCTCGAGACCAAGGACCGCCGGGATGTCGCCGTCTTCGGCATCATCACGACGCCGGTCGCGCGCGAGCAGTACGTGCGCGCGCTGCGCGATTTTGCCGCATCGCTGCGCACGCCCGGCCGCACGCAGCTCGGGATCTTCAGCAATCCTGCCGTGGAATCGGACGTGGCCGCCGTCACGATCACCGCGCGCGACGTTGCCGACATGAAGAACTGCAAGCCCGGCGACTGCGTCGTGAAGCTGCCCGCCACCGATATGCGCGCCATTCATGACCAGATGAACTGGTCAGCATCCCCGTCCGATCTCCAGGCCCAGCTGAACGCCTACGCGCGCCGCCGCCTGGTCGAATACGTCACGGATTACCGCACCCGCGGCGATTCGGCGATGGCGATCTACGACGATCGCGGCAACTTGAACCAGCGCTCGAGTGAGGCATTCGCCGCCCAGCTCGCCGAATCGCCGTATGTGTATGAGAACGTGCCGTCGCTGCGGAAATATCTCGCCGCCTACCCACATGGTGCGCTCCCCGCCGGAGCCGCGGAGATTCTGTTCTGGTCGGAGGATGTGCTCCCCCGGCTTCGACCGATCTTGAGCGTGACGCACCTGGTCGTCTACGCACCCCCGGAGCTGCCCAGTGTCACCCTCGTGGCCCGGAAGCAGATCTACGCGAATCATTACTTCGAGACCGCGGTTGACCTGACGTGCGTGATCGATCGGGATCCCGGGAGCTATCTCCTGGTGCTGCGGCGCTATCGCTTCGACAACCTTCCCGGAGGCATCCTCAACATTCGCGGCAAAGCGATCGGCGCTCTCCGGGATCAGCTCGCGCTCGATCTGCGGCGCCAGCAAACGACCGGTAATTGAGGGTTCATCTCCTCGACGGCACGTACGAGCTGTTCCGGCACTTCTACGCGATGCCGCGGCAGCAGGATCGCACCGGCCACGAAGTCGCAGCGATCATCGGCGTCCTGGGATCGGCTCTCGGCATGCTCGAAGGCGGCTCCACACACCTCGGCGTCGCCACCGATCATGTGATCGAATCGTTCCGCAACGAGCTCTGGGCCGGATACAAGACCAGCGCGGGGATCGAACCCGACCTCATGGCACAGTTCCACCCGCTCGAGGACGCGCTGCGCGCCATGGGCGTCGTCGTCTGGGCTATGGAGGAATTCGAGGCCGACGACGCACTCGCGGCCGCCGCGCGCGTGGCTGCCGACTCGAAGGCCGTGGAGCAGGTGATCATCTGCACGCCGGACAAGGACCTGAGCCAGTGCGTGCAGGGCCGGCGCGTCGTGCAGCTCGATCGGCGCAAGCGCGAGCTGCGCGACGAAAAAGGCGTCGTCGCGCGCTTTGGCGTCGGCCCCGCATCGATTCCCGACTACCTCGCCCTGGTCGGCGACTCCGCGGACGGTTTCCCCGGCTTACCGGGGTGGGGCGAGAAGGCCTCCGGTGCGGTCCTGTGCCGTTATGCGCACCTCGAAAAAATCCCGGCGAGCCACACGCAATGGGAGGTGGCGGTCCGTGGCGCGGCGCGCCTCGCCGCCACGCTGGAGGAGCACCGTGAGCTGGCGATCTTGTTTCGCAGGCTCGCCACGCTCAGGACGGACGTGCCTGTCGGCACGGTGGATGACCTTCAGTGGCGGGGCCCGACGCCGGAATTCGAGTCGGTGGCGCAGCAGTTGGGCGTGCCCGGTCTGTGGGATCGGGCGAAACGCGCGATCACGAGCCTCAATCCAACGGGCTAACCCGATCGAATCATAGTAAGCAAAGCATTCCCTTCGATAAGCTGTGTATGTCTCGATCGGGAGATCACAGCTATGCCGTTCAATGTGCGGATTGTACTCGGCGGAGGAGTCATCGCGGTCGCACTCACAACCCTGCTCGCTTGGGGGCCAACGGACGACGGTCAGGAGGTTTTTCGGAACGACACGTTTGGCAACGAGAAGTTTTGGACGGACACGGCGCGGATGCACGAAGTCGTGCAGAGCAGCGTGAGCCCGAGTCTGGCGCTCAAGGTTGGTCTGAAAGTCGACGCGGATGCCATTCCCCCCGCAGTTGCCCAGGCGATCAAAGCCGGTCAGGTCGACCTCAACAGTCCCGCCACCACGGTGACGCTGCTGAAGCTCAATGCGGTCGTCGGGTTGCGGGGAACGGTCCGCACCATCAACGGCAAGGACACCCTGGTGCGATTGGGCATCACCTGCGCGCTCTGTCATTCGACGGTGAACAATTCGTTCGCGCCCGGCATCGGGCAGCGTCAAGACGGTTGGCCGAATCGCGAGCTCAATGTCGGCGCGATCATCGCGCTGTCGCCCGCCATCACGGCCGAGCAGAAGGCGATCTATAACTCGTGGGGACCCGGGAAATACGACCCGCGCTTCAATCTGGATGGGAAGAGCACGCCCCTCGCGCTTCCGCCCGCGTATGGATTGGCGCGCGTGCGCTCAGAGACGTATACCGCCGAAGGCCCAATCTCCTATTGGAACGCCTACGTCGCCGTCACCCAGATGCACGGCCAGGGCAACTTCTCGGATAAACGCCTTGGGATCAACATCACGCAATCGCCCGATCTCGTGACGCCGAAGCTCGCGGCGCTTCGCCGGTATCAGCACAGCCTTCAGGCTCCGAGGGCCGCGGCGGGCAGCTTCGATGCCGCTGCCGCCGGACGCGGCCGCGCGGTGTTCAATCGGACCTGTGCAAGTTGTCACATCGGCGTAACGGGCACCGACAACAACAACGGCAAGCTGCATGCGCCGGACGAGACCGGAGTGGATGGGGCGTACGCGGCACGCACGGCGAGCAAGGCATACCGGACGACGCCGCTGCGCGGGCTGGCGCAGCATGCACCGTATTTCCATGACGGCAGCATGGCGACGCTGGCCGACGTGGTCGCGCACTACAACCGCGTACGCCACCTGGGACTCAGCGACGCACAGCAGCGAGATCTCGTCGAGTTCTTGAAAAACCTGTGACCCGCTCCTCGCCCTAGCCTCGGACGGCGACCGCGAACAGCGCGATACCGCCGCGCACATTCTGATTCACCTGCACCTTCAACGACTTCGGCGCGACGGCGTAGACGATGTCGTCGGCGATGCGCGCCGCTAGGCTCTCGCAGAACGCGCCTTCGTCACGGTAGGACCACAGGTAGAATTTCAGCGCCTTCGATTCGATGCACTTCTTGGCTGGGGTGTACTCGATGACCACGCTCCCAAAATCGGGCTGGCCGGTCTTTGGACAGATCGCGGTGAACTCCGTTGCCGTGAGCGTCACGGACTGCACATCGGGCGCCGGAAACGCCTCCGCCTTGAGTATCTCGCGGCCCTCGGCGGGGTTCTTGGGGCGCGGCAGAGGCCCCGTCGCGGGGAGGCGGGATTCTCCTTGGGGGTAGCTTTTAGGCATGCATAACACTAAACCGAGAGCCGTCGTCTTGTTGAGTGGCGGCATCGATTCGACGACCACGCTCGCCCTCGCCCAGCGCGACGGCTTCGCTGCCTATGCCTTGACCTTTCGCTACGGCCAGCGCCACGAGCACGAGATCGACGCCGCGCGCCGGATCGCGCGCGCGTTCCAGGTCGCCGGGCATGAAATCATCGATTTCGATCTCCGCCGGTTCGGGGGATCCGCGCTGACAGACGACATCGCCGTGCCGAAGGACCGGACGACGAGTGAAATCGGCAAGGGAATTCCGGTGACCTATGTGCCGGCGCGGAACACGATTTTTCTCTCTTTCGCGTTGGCGTGGGCCGAGACCCTGGGCGCGCACGACATCTTCATCGGGGTCAACGCGCTGGACTATAGCGGCTATCCCGATTGCCGCCCCGAGTACATCGCCGCCTTTCAGGCGCTGGCCGATCTCGCGACCAAAGCGGGTGTCGAAGGACGGGGACGTCTCACGATCCACACGCCGTTGATCCAGCTCTCCAAGAAGGACATCATCGCGACCGGACGCTCGCTCGGCGTCGACTACGGGCTCACACTGAGCTGCTACGACCCTGCACCCGACGGTGCGGCGTGCGGGCGTTGCGATGCGTGTCTGCTGCGCCTCAAGGGCTTTGCGGACGCCAGGTTCGAGGACCCGATTCGCTACCAGCGAACGGAGCAGACGGCGCAGTGAGCTACAGCGTCAAGGAGCTGTACTACACGTTGCAGGGCGAGGGCGCTCAGGCGGGTCGGCCGGCGGTGTTTCTGCGCTTCGCCGGGTGCAACCTCTGGACCGGCCGGGAAGCGGACCGCGCGAGCGCCACCTGCCGCTTCTGCGATACTGATTTTGTCGGTACGGACGGGCCGGGAGGAGGACGATTCAGGTCGGCCGCGGAGCTCGCATCGGCGGTCTCCGCGGCGTGGCCCAGGGACGCGCTGTATGCGGCGAGTCCAATGGTCGTCTGTACGGGCGGCGAGCCGCTGTTGCAGCTCGATCAGCCGCTTGTCAGCGCGCTGCATGAAGCGGGATTTGAAGTCGCGATCGAGACCAACGGTACGCTCGAGCCGCCGCCAGGCATCGACTGGATCTGTGTGAGCCCCAAAGCGAGAGCCGATCTCATCCTGCGTTCCGGTGATGAGCTCAAGCTGGTGTACCCGCAGGAGGGCGCGCAGCCGGAGCAGTTCGTAGGGCTCGATTTCCGCTGCTTCTCGCTGCAGCCGATGGACGGACCGGACCGCGTCCGGAACACGGAGCTCGCCGTCCGTTATTGCTTAGCGCACCCGCAGTGGCGACTCAGTCTCCAAACGCACAAGCTGCTGGGAATTCCGTAACACGCGACTTCAACGAATGACGACCTTCCCGTGCATGGTGGGATGGAAGCTGCAAACGTAGCGCGCCACGCCGGCCCGCCGTGCGACGAAGTGCCACACCTGCCCCTGTGCAAGTTGTCCCGTATCCCACCGCGTTGGGCCCTTCGCAGTCGCCGTGTGCGGGACAATGTCGCGATTGATCCAGACGATCGTGTCACCCACTGCCACCGTGAGAACCGCGGGATGGAATTCCATCCCGCGGATCTCGACGGTGTGTGTCTTGGGTGGCGCCGTCAGAGCTGTCAGGAGCAGCCACAGCCCGACGATCACTTCCCTGTCCTGGCCGGCGCGGCGAGCTGACTCCGGAGGTGTTTCGCATGCTCGAGATGCGTGGCGATCGCCGGGCGCACATCGACGAGCAGCGTGCGCTGCTCGGCATTCTCCGTCGTCGGGACCAGGAGCTTGTCGATCGCGTCGAGCACCGCCTGGTGATAGGCAACTTCGCGGTCCATGTAGGCGCGATCGAATGCGGCTCCATGCAGTGGCTCGAGCGACGCGCGAGCCGACGTGGCTCCGCTTTGCAGCGACTGGCTGACGGCATTGTCCTTCGGCGTGACGCCAAGTTTCGTCGCCAGCGCCGCGGCCTGCGCGTTCACCGCCGAGTGATCCGTGATCATCGTCGTGGCGAACTGCCGCACGGCGGCGTTCGTGGTATGTGACGGGACGAGTTTGGCCATGTCGATGTCGATGCTGTTGGCGGTTACGGCGACATGGGCGACTTCCGGATCGGAGAGGTCGGGCGCCGGGGCCGGCGCGGGAGTCTGGGCTTGCAGGACAGCGGTCAACGCCAGCGTCATAGCGATCAGCATTCGAGACCTCCTAAAAAGGGTTCGTGGTGTGGGTAGGGCGCAGCATGCTGCGCCCCTCCGACCTGAACTGACAACACTAAGCACACTTTGTCAAGGCATTTATGTGAATACTAGACAAATCAATGGTTTAGGAGTATGCTGAGGCGTGACTAAATGGCTGGAACGACTCACCGGAGAAACACAGGCTCGTCTGCTCGGCTTGCTGCGCCGTTCGCGGCTAACGATCACGAGCCTCGCGAATGCGCTCGGCCTCACCGATAACGCCGTGCGCCTGCACGTCGCCGCGTTGCGCCGCGACGGCATTGTCGAGGACGTCGGGAAGCAGCGCGACACGGGCGGAAAACCGGCGCGACTGTACGCGCTCACTCGCGAGGGCGAAGAGCTCTTCCCGAAGGCGTACGCGCTCGTACTCGGCAAACTCGTCGAAGAGATCGTCCGCACACAGGGACGGGAGCGGGCGGTCGAGCTGTTGCGCGCGGTCGGCGCGCAAGCCGCCGCGAGTGTGCGAACCGCGGCGAATCGAGAGCAGCGCCTCGAGGCCGCGGCCGGCGTGTTTCGCGATCTGGGCGCCGATGCGGTGGTCGAGAAGTCGGCCGAGGGGTGGCGCCTGCAAGCGTACGGCTGCCCGCTATCCGCCGTGACCGCGGGTCATCCAGAGATGTGCGAGCTCGGCAAGGCGCTCGTCGAAGAGGTCGTCGGTGCGCCCGTGACGGAGTGCTGCGAGCGCGGCGGGCACCCGCGCTGCGGCTTTACGATCGCCGGCAGGAACTAAATGAAGAGCGTTCGCTATCTGATCATCGGCGGCGGCATGACTGCCGACGCCGCCGCGCGCGCGATCCGCGAGTCTGATCCGAGTGGCAGCATCGGGATCATGTCCGATGACCCCCATCCGCCGTACAACCGCCCGCCCCTCTCGAAAGGCCTCTGGAAAGGCGACGATCCGGAAAAGGTGTGGCGCGGCACCGACAAGATCGGCGTCGAGCTGCGCCTGGCCCGACACGCGACGGCCGTCAACACGAAACAGAAGCTTGTCACCGATGATCGCGGCAAGGTCGTCTCGTACGAAAAGCTGTTGCTTGCCACGGGCGGCACGCCGCGCCGGCTCCCGATGCAGACGGGCCAGATCATTTATTACCGCACCTTTGACGACTATCTCAGACTCCGCGCGCTCGCCAACGAGAAACTGCGCTTCGCAGTATTGGGTGGCGGGTTTATCGGTTCGGAGATCGCGGCCGCACTCCGCCTGGTAGGCCGCGATGTCACTATGCTCGTTCCCGAAGACGGCATCGGCGCGCGGGTGTTTCCCGCCGATCTCTCGCGCTTCCTCGTCGACTACTATCGCGAGCAAGGCGTGGATGTCCGGACCGGCGAGGGCCTCGCCGGTCTCCAGCAAAGCGCCGGCAAGGTGGTGGTGCGCACGACGCACGGGAAAGAGATCCACGCCGATGTGATCGTCGCCGGTCTCGGCATTCAGCCCAACGTAGAGCTGGCCGAACAAGCGGGCTTGCGAATCGAGAACGGAATCGTCGTGGACGAGCTGCTCATGACGAGCGCGGCCGACGTCTTTGCGGCCGGTGACGTCGCGAATTTCTTCAATCCCGCCCTTGGCACCCGGATCCGTGTCGAACACGAGGACAACGCCAATGCGATGGGCGCCGCGGCGGGCCGCTCCATGGCCGGCAAGGGAAATCCGTACACCCATCTGCCCTTCTTCTATTCAGATCTGTTTGCGCTCGGCTACGAAGCCGTCGGCGAGCTGGATCCGCGGCTCGAGACGGAAAGCCACTGGAAAGAGCCATTCCGCGAGGGTGTCGTCTACTATCTGAAGGAAGGCAAGGTGCGCGGCGTGCTGCTGTGGAATACGTGGGGCCAGGTCGACAACGCGCGCGCGATCATCGGGACGGCAAAGCGCTTAGGCTAGTGCGTTTGCCCGCCGAGAGTCACGGTGATGTGCCGCCATTGTCCCTGCCGGAACCGCAGCACACTCAAGACACATCGCGTTACATGCCCGGCGAGGATGGCCAGCCAGATGTCGATCGGATCGAGCGTGCCGGTCTTCCGGATGACGAAGCAGATACCGAGCGGCACGAAGATCTGCGAAATCGTCGAGATGTAGAGCGGGCTCTTCGTGTCGCCGGTGCCTTGCAGCCCGCCGGTGAACGCCAACGCCACGGTCACGAACAGTCCCGACAGGCTCAGGACCCGCAGCAGCTGCGTCCCGATGTCCACGACCACGGGATCGTGCATCCCGAATACCGCCAACAGCTGGCGCGGGAAGAATAGGAAGAACAGGCCGACGAATGCGGCCACCGTCAGACCGTACCGCGCCGCGATGCGCACCGCCTGGTCCGCGCGGTCCGGGTGTCCCGCCCCCAGGTTCTGGCCGGCCACCGCCGCTGCGGCACCCATCAATCCGACCGACGTCCAGGTGATGAGCGAGAACAGCTCCCCGTACGATACGGCAAACGCGGCCTGCGCCGCGGCACTCTGCGCCAGCGACCCGATGAATGAGAGCATCAAGACGCCGCCGATGTTCATCGCGATGCCCTGGATTCCCGTCGGCAGGCCGAAGCGAAACAACTCCCGGATGATCGTCCAATCCGGCCCCAGCCCGCGCCCACGGGGGAACGCCACGACCCAGCCGCCGGCCCACAGCCTCCACAGCGCGTACGCCGCCACGAGTCCGCCGCTGATGCACGTGCCCATCGCCGAGCCACGCGTCCCGAACGATGGAATCGGTCCGAGTCCGCGGATGAGTACGATGTTCAACAGGAGATTCAAGACGGTCATCGCGATCCCGAGGATCATCGGCGTGCGGGCGTCGCCGGCAGAGCGCAACGCGCCGGTCAGCATGAAGAAAATCATCATGCCGCTCGAGAAACCGAACAAGATTCGCAGATACGGCAGCGCTTGTGCCTGCACCGCCGGCGTGGCGTTGACCAGATCGAGCAGCCAGGGCGACACGGCGTACCCCACCGGTGCCAGGATGCCCAGCGACAGGCCGATCGCCGTGAGAAACGCCTGATAGACGACGCGATCGACCGTCGCGGAATCCCCCGCCCCGGCGAACCGCGACACCAGGACGCTCATCCCTGTAAACAGCGATGAGATGAAGACGATGACGACGAGAAAAATCTGCCAGCTCACGCCGATCGCGGCGTTCGCCTCGAAGCCCCGCAGATTGCCGACGAGCACGTGGTCGACGATGCCCTGCATCCCCGCGATGATGTTGGCGAGCAGGGTCGGCCACGCAATTTTCCAGACCGCGGCACGGAGCGGGCCCTCTACGATCGAGCGATCGTAGCGCGATGCAGTCTCCCCTGCCGCCACTCAGAGAACCGGGACTGTACCGCGGCGCCGGGCCAGCAGCGCGTCGAGGCTCCATGGCCCCGGCCCCGCTGCGGAGAAATAGAGGTAGGTGAAGCAGTAAAAGATCGCCGGCCCGCCCTGATTCAAGACCGGCCAGAAGCCGTTACCGGCGTGGCCGATGAAGTACGCGAACGCCATTTCGCCGGAGAGAATGAACGCCACCGGACGAGTGAACAGGCCCAGAAGAATGAGTGTGCCGCCGACGACCTCGATGACCCCGGCGAACCACACCAGCGATCCCACCGCCGCCGTTCCGCCGCCCGGCATGATCGCGGCCGGGAAAGCGAACCACTTTGCCGAACCTACCTGGAAGAACAGGAAGGCTACGACGATTCTGAGAATGCTCAGCAGGTACGGTGCCCACTCCTTCTTCACAATGCCTCCAGTTTTTTTAGAAGCAACTCGCGCTCGCGCACATTCTGCGTCAATGCGGCCGCACGGGCCAGCTCGGTACGCGCCTCCTCGAACCGGCCGAGCTTGGCGAGCAGATCTCCGCGCACGCTCGGCAGAAGATGATAACCCGCCAGCGCCGGGTCCGTCGTCAGCGAATCCACCACCTCGAGTCCCGCCGCCGGCCCAAACGCCATCCCCAACGCCACCGCGCGATTCAGGTCCACCACCGGCGACGGCATCAGCTGCGCCAGGGCGTCGTACAGTGCCACGATGCGCGTCCAGTCCGTCTCTTCGGCCGTGTGGGCTCGCGCATGACACGCGGCAATGGCTGCCTGGAGCGTGTAGGGTCCGGACGCGCCACCAAGCGCTTCCGCGCGCTCGAGCGCCGCCAGACCGCGCCTGATCAACAGATGATCCCAGCGCCCGCGGTCCTGGTCCAGCAGCAGAATCGGCTCACCGCCCGGTCCCACGCGCGCCCGAATGCGCGACGCCTGAATCTCCATCAGCGCAACGAGCCCGTGGACCTCCGCTTCGGCGGGAGCCAGCTCGGCGAGGATGCGGCCCAGGCGGAGCGCGTCCTCGCAGAGCGCCGGCCGGACCCATTCGTCGCCCGCCGTCGCCGAGTAGCCCTCGTTGAAGACGAGGTACACAACCTCGAGCACCGACTCGAGGCGTTGGGCGAGCTCGGTGCCGCGTGGCACTTCGAACGGCACGTGCGCGGCCGCCAGCGTGCGCTTGGCCCGCACGATCCGCTGCTGAATCGTGGCCTTGGGAACGAGGAACGCACGCGCAATCTCGTCGGTCGTCAATCCGCCGAGCAGCCGCAGCGTCAGCGCGACGCGAGCCTCGGTCGTGAGGACCGGGTGACACGCGGTGAAGATCAGGCTGAGCAAGTCGTCGCCTACGTGATCGTCGATGGCGGCCGCGAGCGCGGACTCCGGACTGACCTGTCGCTCATCGAGCTCACGACCGAGATGTTCGTGCTTCTTGTCCTGCATCTTGCCGCGCCGCAGGTGGTCGATCGCACGATGCTTTGCCGTCGCCATGAGCCAGGCGCCGGGATTATCCGGGACGCCGGACTCGGGCCACTGCTCGAGCGCGGCGACGAGCGCGTCCTGCGCCAGGTCTTCCGCGACGCCGATGTCACCAACGAGGCGCGCCAACCCGGCGATGAGTCTGGCGGATTCGATCCGCCAGACCGCATCGATGGCGTCAGCAGCCTTCTGACGGGTCATCCATCATCTGCCGAACTTCGACTTCGATGTCCTGGGGCCAGAGTCCGATGTGCGCTTCCAGGAATTTCCGGGTCCACTCGAGCGCGTCCTGCTTCGAAGCGACATCGTAGATCGCGTAACCACCGATGATTTCCTTCGCTTCGGTGAAGGGACCGTCCGTAACGGTGATCTTGCCGTTGCTGAGCCGGGCGCGCGCGCCCAGCGCCGTCGGCGCCAGACCACCCATCCCGACCATGACACCTTTCTTGGCCGCGTCCTCGCCCAACTTCACGATCTTCTCGATGAGCGCCGGCGACGGTGGCGCAGCGGTCTCGCGTGTCTTCACAATCGTCATGAATTTCATCGTCATTTCCCCGCGCGTTGCTTGTTTTTGGCGATCGCGGCTCGCTGCTGCTCTTCCTGCTTACGGAGCTCGGGTGTGAACGCCTCGCCGAAATCTTCGGCCTCGAAGACCTGGCGGATTTCAACCTCCTCGCCCTGAGAAAACGGAATCCGCTTTGCCCATTCGAGCGCTTCCTGTTTCGACTTCACCTGCCAGATCCAGAAGCCGGCGACCAGCTCCTTCGTTTCGGCGAACGGGCCATCGCGCACCGTCCGCTTGCCGCCTGCGAAACTGATGCGGACGCCCTTGGAGCTCGGCTGCAGTCCTTCGCCCGCGAGCATGACCCCCGCCTTCGCGAGTTCGTCGTTGAACTTGCCCATCTCCCGCAGCTGCTCTTCAGTCGGCAGGACGCCCGCCTCAGAGTCCTTGTTGGCCTTCACCATCACGATGAAACGCATTGCCCCTCCCGTCTCGCTTTCTGGTTAGATCCTGGTGCATCCGTCTGCTTCCATCCAAGCGACGAACGAGACCCCCAGAAATCGACATATTCCAATGTCGTTGTGGTAGCCCTATTTAGGTTGACCATCGCGAGGACCCGATATGTGCAGAAACATCAAGACACTGGCCAACTTCGCCCCGCCGGCGACTGACGATGAAGTCCGTGCTTCGGCGCTGCAGTTCGTGCGCAAATTGAGCGGCGCGACGCACCCCTCGCACGCGAACGAGGCGGCCTTCAACAGCGCAGTGGAGGACGTCACAACGATCGCCCGCCGGCTGATCGACTCGCTGACGATCAAGGCGCCACCGAGGAACCGCGAGGAGGAAGCCCGCAAAGCTCGTGAACGTGCTACAAAGCGCTTTGGCTGACATCGACGGGGAGAAAACGGCGGGATCGAGACTGCGAATGCCCTGGCTCGGATTCGAACCGAGACGCCTTGCGGCACTGCCCCCTCAAGACAGCGTGTCTACCAGTTTCACCACCAGGGCGGGCGAAGAAAAATAGAGAGGCGTGGGTTTGAAGTACAGGACCGTGTGACGCAGGTCTCAAGCCCGGCGTGACGCCTGGCTGCTCGCGCAAACTCGCGCGGTGCATAGCTTTTCGGCAATGGAGCTATGGGTGGCGTTCGGGTTTGGCGCAGGAGTCGGCGCGCTGATCGGGTATCTGCTGGGACGGCAGACGCAGGTCCCGGCAGCGACGCGAGCTCGCCCAGCGCCTCCTTCAGTCCAACCACCTTCCTTCAAGTCCGCCCCGCAAGCCTCGCCGGAGATCAAGCACGTCGTACTCGACGAAGGCTCGGCCAACGTCCTCAATGCCCTGAACAACCGCCTCGCCGCCATCGGCGCACTCGCCGATTTGCTGCACGGCAGCCCCCTCGATCCCGAACGCGCCCGCGCGCTGGTGCTGCTCCATGGCGAGGTGCGCCGCGCCGCCGAAATCACCAGCCACTTTCTCGAGCTCGCCGCGCACCCGGCGGGCGCCGCCGAACCGTGCGACGCGGCCGTCGTGATCAACGGCGTGCTGGCGGAGCGCGAGTCCACTTTCCGCGAGCTCGGCGTCAAAGTGGTCCGCGCGGTCCCGGGGGACCTGCCCATGGTCGCCTGCCCCATGGCCCAGCTCACCGAGATGCTGACCAAGCTGCTCGATTTCTCGTTGCGCCGGTTACGCGCCTCCCAGCCGCCGCGCCAGCTGCGGCTGGAGGTGATCGCGACCGGACCGTCGATCGTAGCGTCGCTGTGGGATTCGGGCACGCCCCTCGCCGTCGAAGCGGAGCAGCGGCTCACCTCGCCGTTCCGCTTCACGCAAACGGGCGGCGGCGGCGAGGTGGAGTTCGCGCTCGCCCGAGCGCTGGCGCAATCGGCCGGTGGTAACCTCCGCCTGCGGCCGCGGGGTGGCAGCACGGGCGCGGAAGTCGTCGTGACGTTGCCGCGCAGCCTCCTGGGCGCGCACACGCCGCTGTCGACGCCGGCGGAAACCCTGCCGCGCATGCGCATCCTCGTCGTCGATGACGATGCCGTGAACCGACAGGCGATGGTGCTGCTCCTGGAGCGCGAGGGCCATCAGATCGTCGCGGTCGAGAACGGGCTCGAGGCGATGGAGCGGCTCGGCGATCGTGACAACACCTTTGACGCCATCGTCACCGACCTGCAGATGCCGCGGCTCGGCGGGCGCGCGATGTACGAGCAGCTCGTCAGCCGCCGGCCACTCGTCGCGAAGCGCTTCGTGTTCGTCACGGGCGACCAGGCGCGGGGCGAGACGCGGTCGTTTCTGGAGAATTGCGGACAACCGTCGGTAACGAAACCCTACGATTTAGGGGATTTGATCAACGCGATTGGAACGGTTTCACGGAAGAAATAGCCTACCTGCTGCGCCTGTTGCGTCTGCTGCGTCTATTCGGATCTATCAGTTAGGAGCATGAACACGCGGACCGCTGTAGTCTCTCTCCCCACCGATGCCCGGCCCCTCCAGCTCCAGCCCCCCCCGATCATTATTGATCCGCGCGATCCGCTGACGAATCGACCCCGGGAAAGGGGTCGTGCGGCCATGCCTGCCGAACGGATCGGTATACCACACCTCGGGCCCGTCTGAGTTGCTGATGAAGTTCGAATTGACATCGACGGTGCGGTCCGTGCCGTCGAATACCGACCGCGGATCGTCGAACGTAATCCCCGTGATCGTGCCATTGCTCGTCGATCGCGCGCATGCACCATTGCCACGGACCTGATTGCCCGCCGGCGTGACTTCGTAGCACACGTCGATCGGCCGTCCGGTAATTCCCACCAGGGCCGGATCGTAGAACCGGCTCGGCAGGGACACCTGGTAGTAGGGATTGAAGAACGCAAGCGTGTGGCCGTCCTCGCGCCGCACGGAGTTCGAGGTCTGCCAGCTCTCGTGCAACGCCCCGAAGTTGGAGAACTGTCCGGCCGGGACGAGAATCTCGCTATCGACGCAGGTGCGATCGGGAATGATCCGTACGCCGCCGCCGTCGGGCGAGTTCGGGGGCGTCGCCGGTCCGACCACGACCGTGGTGCCGTCGCAGCTGCGCTCGAATTGGCCAGGTGTGCCGATCACCGCGAGCATCGTGATGTGCATCTCGGTCCCGTCGCTGCAGCGGATATGGTAGACCAGCTCGTGGAGATTGTTAGTGAACGCGTCCTTCGAGTGCGTGCCCTGATGCAGCTTCGTGAGGATGTCGCAGTGCACGGCGAACAGCGCATCGGCGGCGTCACTGCCGAAGTGCATCGGGACGTCGTTCTGCCATTCGATTTTGTGCCCGAAATGATCTTCGTGCCGCGTTGTGAGCGGATCGTAGACGTCGAGCTGTTCGTTCGCGTAGCCCAACGGGATCGGCCCGACTTCGCGGTACAGCGCCGAGCCGCGCGGATCGCGTCCATGATCGTGTCCGAAGGAGCAGCCGGACACGGGGTCGATGGGTGGATGCCACGTGGGATAAAGCTTGTGATCGGGGCCCACGACGGCGTAGGCATCGTGCTGCGCCTTCGTGCAATCGTCGTTCGGGCCGGGGTTCCACAGTCCAAAAGACGCGGCATTCCCGGTGGCGGGACCGTAGTCGGGGGCCGCGGGGATGTCGTGACACGCTGCCGACATCATGGCGGCAGCGATCAGAAAGGGCAGCAGGGATGCGGGTTTCATGGGGTTCCGCCCACACATTTGCCCCAATGCGGCACGATGAGCGGTGACCGTTGTCACTCCCAAATGGGCCACAGCAATTGAGTTATAGTGGCGATAATGCGAACCGATGCGATGATCCTGGTGGCGATCGCGCTGGCCGGAACGACCAGTGCGGCAGCGCAGCGTCGCGCTGCCCCGGGGAGCGCTGGCGGGGGGCTCTGGTACAGCGTTGGCGTGGCGCCGGGATGGGCGCGCGTCACGTGCGACATCTGCGCCGGCCGCCGGAAGACGGGCCTCTCCGCTTTCCTTGGCGTCGGTGGCAGCACCGGCCGCGCGGTGCGCATCGGCGCGGAGCTCGCCGGTTGGCGCGAGCGGGACGGTGGTGTGACCCAGACGTTGCTTTCGTTCGGGGGCGCGGCCTACTGGTATCCGAACGCGCAGCGGGGGTTGTACCTGCGGGGTGGTGCCACGCTCGTGATGCACCGCGTCAACGACGGCACCGATGTCGTCACCTCATCGGGGATCGGCCCGCAGCTGGGCGTCGGATACGAATACCGGGTGAGCCGCGGCTGGCGGCTCGCGCCCTTCGCGCACTACTCGGTCGGTGTCTTCGGCGGCGACGTGAAGTTCAACGGTGGCCAGGCCACGGGCAGCGCGACGGTGAGTTTCTTACAAGTGGGCGCCAGCCTGACGCGCAGGTAGATCACGGGAAGCGAAGCTTCCACTTCGGGAACAACTCTCCCACCGCCACTCGTGCCGCTGCGCCGATCAACGCGCCCGCCAACATCCCACGGCCGACGTTGCCGGCTGTTCCTTGGCAGATTGGCCACGGATAGTCAAAGAAGGATGTGTCGTCGGCGTGACACGACACGCGGGCGGTGCGGACGAGCCGGTAGGCACCACCCAGCAGTGCGCCGACCGCCGCACCGCGCAGCGCGTTCGCGACTCTTGGACGGTGACGGGTCCACAATGAATCGAAGACGACCATCCTGACGTGCGCCGGTCCTGTGCTCGCGTCCAGCAGCATCGTGTCGCCAACCATCCCGGCGTAGCGGCCGCTGATTCGTGGTCCCCCCCCGCCTACGGTGCGGAGCCGAACCATGTCGCCGGCTTTCAGTCTTCCTGTTGCGGCACCTTGGGCGCCAAGCGGGCGGCCGATGGTGGTGACAACGAGTCCAAACAGTAGAGCCCAACGCCGGCAACGCATAACCGCTCCCGTTAAGGTGGAAGGGGGAGCGTACCAGCGGCGCAACAAGTGACCGTCAAGGAGGTGACAGCGGGACCAATGGGCCGACTCGGAATCGAACCGAGAACCTACTGATTAAGAGTCAGTTGCTCTGCCAGTTGAGCTATCGGCCCGTCGAGGCGGCGGGTGGGGCGGCGGAAAAATCATCAGGACCCGGTGCCGAAGCAAGGGAACGGGTCGGCAACCCGATCTTGGTCCCCCATTCATCCGTCAGCTTGAACGTCTCGCTCATCGGAAACCGCAGCACCCACAGGCGCCGCGCGAGATCCTTGAGGGACCAGATGACGGTGCGCTGCACCTCCACGGAGGACCACTGCCCGAATTCGTTATGGGCCAGGTCGGTCCCCAAGGCCTCCGCGATACTCGTCGCTAACTCCTGATGTTCCTGCTGCTGTACGTGCTGTGGAACCTTTTTGGTCCCCTTTTGGGGACCTGAACCTTCGCCCCAAAGTACCCACTCGAGCGTAACATCCGGGACGCCAATATCTTTCGCCTTTGTCACGATCAGCCGCGCCACGTCTGCGGGAAACTTCTCGCGATGGGGCCATTTCTTTATAGCTGCTTCAGTTACACCACCGCCCAACGCCGCGGCAAACTGTCGATAGCTCAAGGAGATGCCTTCCCACGGACTGAACACGTCCAACAGCGTCGCCAGGCGGTTCGCCACAGGGACTCGTTTCGGGCCAGTTTCGGGCTTGACAGGTGACAAGATATGCCTACTTTCGGTGTCGTAGAAAGGCACGAAGGGACCGGGTACGTCCCCAATAGTGCCTCACGACACCAACGTAGTCAAGCGCCCAGCCCTTGGAGACCAAATCAATGATGTTTGTTCGCCGCTCACTCATGGTGTTCGCGCTTGCCGTGTCGGTTGCGCGCTGCGCGGACCAACCCACAGCGGTGAAATCTCCCGCAGCGCTGCAGCCGCAGTTCCTGCGCTGGGCTGAACCTCCGCAGTTCACGGCACGAATCGATACTCGCGCGCGCCGCTCCGGAACGATGGCCCTGACACCTCCCCTGAGTCTCGAGCAGTATCAGGTGTCGTTCTGGGCGGTGCGCGGCGAGTCGCGCTCGGTACAGATCAATTACAGCAGCGCCATCGACGACGAAACCCATCCGTTCCTCCTGCTGACGACGACCGACCCGCAGTTCGTCCCGGGCGTGGGCGAGCTCGCGACGGGCGACTCGGTCCTCATCACCGTCAGCGTAGACACTAGCAAGATCGGCGTGACCCTCGAGCCCAGCGGCCTGCAGTTCGGTGCGCCGGCCCAGATGAAGATCTGGTACGGTGGCGCCGGCGGTGACCTGAACGGCGACGGCGTCGCAGACAGCACGGACAGCGCCATCGAAGCGCAGCTGCTCGGCCTCTGGTATCGCGAAGACAACAGCGACCCGTGGACACAACTTGGCGCGAGCCAGTCGCTCGACGAAAAGTCCTTCACGTATGCGCTGCCGCATTTCTGCGAATACGTGATCGCGGAAGCGATGTTGGAGTGGGCGGTAGGGCTGTAGGCGAGAGACCGCACAATGTCCAAAGACCAAACCCGCGACCAACGCCTCGCTGAGGCGTCGCCCGTCGTCGCCAAAGCCCGAGCCCTCGCAGCCGCCGGCCACCATGCCGCGGTCGTCGAGTTCCTGGGCACGCGCGACCAGAGCGAGCTCGCCGATCCGACCCTCGCGTTGCTTTTCGGCATCGCGCAGACGCGGCTCGGCCGGCACGAACAAGGCCTCCAGTGGATCGATCAGGCCCTCGCCGCCGCGCGTCAGCGCAAGGAGCATGGCGTCGAGCGTCACGCGCTCAACGCGCGGGGCGCGATCGCCCTCCTCAGCGGCAACCTCACGGAAGCCGCTGATTTCTGCACCCAGGCCCTGATGGCCGCGAGCCGCGACGGCGATCACGCCACGACCGGCCGCGCCTCGAACAATCTGGGTATCATCAGCCATCTGCGCGGCCGCCACGCCGAAGCCATCTCCTCATGGGAGATCGCCACCGCGGCCCACCATCGCGCCGGCATGCAGGCGGGCGTCGCCGATTGCATGCACAACCTGGCCAATGCATACCGCGAGCAGGGCGCGCTCGACAAGGCGTTGGCGACTGCCGATCAGGCCGTCGCCGCAGCTGAGGCGAGCCATGACGAGACCCTCTATGCGCTGACGCTGCGCGGCCGCGCTGAAATCCGCGCCGTGCGCAGCGAACCGGAGCTCGCCCACCGCGAGCTCGACCGCATCCGCGTGATCCGCGGCCAGATGCCCGACCCCGTGGCCGAGGCCGAAGACCTGCGCATCGGGGCGCTGGTGCTGGCGGTGGAAAACCAGCTGCCCCGCGCCGAGAAGGCGCTGCGCGAGGTGATCGGCCGCGCCGAGCTGCACAAGCGGCTGCTCCTCCAGGGCGAAGCCACTCGCGATCTCGCCGTGGTGCTGCGGCGCACCGGCCGCACCGTCGAAGCGCAGACCGCGGCGCTGGCCGCGAAGGGCATCTTCGCCCGGATGGGCGCCGAGAGTGAAATCCGGAAGCTGGCGAATCAGGGCTGGGACGAGGCGTTCGCCGCCGTGCTCCGCGGATCGCTCGCGCCGATTCATGTCGCGCAGGAGTACGCGGACGCAGGCAAGTACGCCGAACTCCTGACCTATCTCGATCAGCGCTCCAAGGACGAGCTCGAAGAGTCCGCGTTGCTCACGCTGCTCCTCGGCATCGCCCACAGCCGCCTCGGCCGTCTCGAGGTGGGGCAGCAATGGGCCATGGTCGCGCAGCTGCGCGCCCGCTCGCTCAAGGACCGGATGATGGAAGTGCGGGCGCTGAACGTTTGCGGCGCCATCGCGCTCGAGCGGGGCGGCATCGACGAAGCGACCTACTTCTTCACGCGTGCCCAGGAAGAGGCGACCGACGACAACGACATGGCCACGGTCGGCCGCTGCGCCAATAACCTCGGCGTCATCGCCAACATGCAGGGCGACTACAAGCGGGCCGTCACCGCGTACACGCGCGCGATTGCCGCGTACGAGCAGGCGCACTTCGCCCGCGGCGTAGCGGAGTCACGCCATAACCTCGGCATTGTGTGCCGCGCGCAGGGCCGGCTGGACCGCGCCCTGGAGACCGCACAGATCGCCATCCAGGAAGCCCAGGCGTTGGGCGACCAGCAGTTCACGGCTCAGGCCATCGCGGGCCTCGCCGAGATTCACGTGGCCCGCGGTGAACGGGACCTCGCGATCGCAGCCATTGAGCGCGCGATCACGACCCACCGCGAGCTCAAGGATCCGGTTCGCGAAGCCGAAGACCTCCGCATCAAGGCCGGTGCGCTCGCGCTGAATGGCGGCCGTGACGAATCCGCGACCTTGCTGCGCGAAGTCATCGACCGCGCGACCGAGCACGGCCGTCCGTTGCTGCTCGCGATGGCGGAGCGCGATCTCGCGCACCTGTTGATCCAGATGGGCGACGCCGCCGGCGGGAAAGCAGCTGCCCAGCGCGCGCGGTCCTCGTTCCAGCGGCTCTCGGCGCGCGCGGAAATCGACAAACTCGACGACTTGCTGGAGACGGCTTGATGTTCCAGCGAGGAAAGCTCTCGAACTATGCAATCGGCTGGTAATCCCGTGGACGAGCGCCGCAGCGGGATCGACCGCCGCGTCGGCATCGACCGCCGCGAGCCGTCGCTCGAGGAGGCCGCCACGCTGCCCCTCGAGCGCGTCTTCCCGCACGCCCGGCTGAGCGACAGCGAAGCCGCTGAGCGCGCCACCGCGATCGAAGCACATCGCCGCGAGCTCGGGACCCGGCTGGGCCGCAACGTCGGCGCTGTCGTGGCCGCCGTCGACTACTTGCTCAACATCAGCGGCGATCTCGTCTCCCCGACCATCGTGGAGCACGAGGCGCTCGAGCTGCTGGAGCACCGGTCGGTCACGGATCCGCTCACCGGCTTGTTCAATCGGTATCACTTTGATGCGACGATGACGCGGGAGATCGCGCGCTGCCGCCGGTATGGCGTGCCGCTGTCACTCCTGCTCGTCGACGTCGATCGCCTGAAGCTGCTGAACGACCGCTGGGGCCATCACGCGGGCGACCAGGCGTTGGGCCGCGTCGCCGTCGCGATTCAGAAGAGCTTGCGCGGCACCGACATCGCGGCTCGGCTGGGCGGCGACGAATTCGCCATCATCCTGCCCGACACCGATGCGGTCGCCGGGCTGATCGTGGCTACGCGCATCCGCCGCAACCTCGTCGAGAACGCGTCCACCATGGTCACCGTCAGCGGCGGTCTGGTCGAGCTACCCCGGGATGCGACGGAAGTCTCTGCGCCGCAGCTGATGCTGGTGGCGGATCACGCCCTGTATGCGGCGAAGAATTCCGGCGGGAATTGCGTCGTGCAGCGGGAGTACCAATCGGAAGAGTAGGTCCCCACCCGTAGTCCCTAGCAATGCCCCCAAGGGGAATCGAACCCCTGTTCCCACCTTGAAAGAGTGGTGTCCTAGCCGTTAGACGATGGGGGCGTGCAAGTAGCGGTAACGGGATTCGAACCCGTGTTTGAGCCTTGAGAGGGCTCCGTCCTAGTCCCCTAGACGATACCGCCCCGCCCCCGGGCGGGGGTGGCGCGTGAATATCGCCAGTGCGCGCGGACCCGGTCAACCCAGTCGAGTGTTGACCTTCTGACTCCAGTACGTACCGTTACTGGCCCGATGAAACGTCTCTTCTCCAAGCTCGTACCCGAAGTCCTGATACTCGTCGCCGCGACGCTGCTGGTGACGATGCCGTCGCTGCGTGGCACCGCGACCGGCCTCGCCACCGTTTTCCCGTTCACCGTCGCCGCCGCCGCGCTCCTGCTCGGCTGGCGCTTCAACCGTTCGCGCCTGGTCTTCGCGATTGCGCTCCTGGCGCTCACCGAATACCTGCTGCTCAAGGGCGTCGAGGCCCCCCGGGATCGCTTCTACTATCAGGCGATGACGTTCCTGCTGCCGATCAACCTGGCGCTCGTTGCCCTCCTGCCTGAGCGCGGCACCCTCACGCCGGCCGGGCTGATGCGGTGGGTGCTGCTTGGGGTGCAGGTGCTCGTGGTCGTGTTCCTGGCACAGTCCTTCTCGACCAAAGCCCTCGGCTTTCTCACGACTCGGCTGCTGCCCGTGCGTTGGACCGCCTGGACGCCTGTGAGCCAGCCGTCGATTGTCGCGTTCCTCGCGATCGGCGCGCTGCTCTTCATGGCATGGTTGCGCGAACCGCAGTCTCCGGTGAGGGGCTACTTCTACGCGCTCATGGCCGTCTTCGCGGCGCTCTCGTGGCCGGCGGCAGGAGCGGGCCAGGAGATCTGGCTCGCGACAGCGGGCTTGATCCTCGTCATCGCCGTGATCGAGGCGTCGTACATGATGGCCTACCGCGACGGCCTGACCGAGCTGCCCGGCCGGCGCGCGTTGAATGAAGCCCTGCCCCGGCTCTCCGGTCAGTTTACCGTCGCGATGGTCGATGTCGATCATTTCAAGCGCTTCAACGACACCTACGGCCATGACGCCGGCGACCACGTCCTCAGACTCGTCGCCGCCCGGCTGGCGCAGTCGCCGGGCGGCGGGACCGCCTATCGCTACGGCGGGGAGGAGTTTGCCCTCGTCTTCCCGGGCAAAGGCCAGGACGAGTGCCTGCCCCATCTCGAGGAGTTGCGCGAAATCGTCGAGACCAGCCGATTTACCATGCGGCGGCGGTTCCGGCCGCGGGTCAAGCCGAAGAACGACAAGGGCAGGAAGACCCGTCCGGGGATCACGATCACGGTGAGCATCGGCGTGGCGGAACGGAACCACCGGAACGCGTCTCCCGATCAGGTCGTGCAGGCGGCGGACAAGGCCCTCTACCGGGCGAAGGAGGCAGGACGAAACCGCGTCTCTACCTGATCTTTCCTTTCTTCTTATGTGCCCCCGCCCTGGCGAGCGCACAGGGCCTCTTCCGTGATCGTGCGCCGCTCACACTCCGATTAGAAGGCGATCTGCGCGCGTTATTCCGCGATCGCGGCGCGCAGCGCAAAGAGCACCCCGCAACGCTGCGTTACGGTGAAGGGGCCGACACCGGCAGCCTCGGCGTCAAACTGCGGACGCGCGGCATTTTTCGGCTGAAGCAGTGCGGGTTTCCACCGATCCGGCTCGATCTCCCCTCCAAGAAGGTCGACCACACGCCGTTCGCCGGCCAGGACAGGCTGAAGCTCGTCACCCACTGCCAGGGCGATCGCTCCTTCGAGCGCAATCTTCTCCGCGAGTACGCGCTGTATCGCGTGTTCAACGCGGTGACCGACACCAGCTTCCGGGTGCGACTCGCCCACATGACGTACGTGGATTCGGCGCGGCATGACACGGTGACGCGCTATGGATTCTTGATCGAGTCCGACACCGCCCTCGCCCTGCGGATCGGCGCCGATCCGGTGCACAGCGACAACGTGTACGATCCGATGACCGACCCGGCGTACGTGACGCTGGTCGCCGTCTTTCAGTATCTGATCGGCAACAACGACTGGTCGATCTGGAAACGGCACAACATCGCGATCTTCCAGGCGATCCCGCAGCCCCGTCCGCTCTTCGGCGTGCCGTACGACTTTGATTTCTCCGGAGCGGTCAACGCGCCGTATGCGACGCCCCCGGAGCAGCTCAAGATCCAGTCGGTGCGCCAGCGCGTGTACCGCGGGTTTTGCCAGCCGGACAGCATTTTCCTCACGCTCGCCCTCGCCCGGTTTCGCGCCGCGAAGGATTCCATCTACGCCGCGGTGCGCGCCGTGCCGGATCTCCCCGAACGCGACGCGCGCAACGTGCTCGAGTACTTCGACGAGTTCTACAAGGTGATCGACGATCGCGGGGCCGTGAATCGCGAGTTCGTGCGGTCCTGCCGCAAGATGCCCTCGTGAGCGAGCGGCGCGCGTTCGGATTGGTGATCCGGCTGGCGGCGTATTATGCGGCGCTCGCCGCGGTGGCATGGCTCGTGGAGCGCTCGATCCCCCAATGGGCGACGCTCATCGGCGATCGGACGCCGGGCGGCGCCGCGGTTGCGATGCTCGGCGCGCTCGCCCTGATGTGCCCCGTCGCGTGGATGTACATGCGGACGAAACCGAAGGCGAACTACGACACGTCTCTGGTGCAAACCGTGATCGCGCTGCCGGTCGTCATCTCCGGCGTCGTCCTGATCGTGCGGGACAGCATCGCGCTCGCCTTCAGTCTCGCCGGCATCGTCGCGGCGGTGCGCTTCCGGAACACCCTGCGGGATACCAAAGACGCCGTCTACATCTTTCTGGCCATCGCCGTGGGGCTCGCCGCCGGCGTGCAGGCGTTCGCCGTAGGGTTCGTCGTGTCGGTCATCTACGTGGCGGTCGTGCTCGTCCTGTGGCGCTTTGACGTCGGCACGGCCCCGCTGACCGACCGGGTTCGCGGCAGGCTGGTGGTGGAAACGAGCCGCACCGCCGCCGCGGAATCGACGCTCAGCGGCATTCTCGAGCGGCATGCGCGCAGATGGAAGCTCGTGCAGTCAGCACCAACGGGACTGACCTTCGCCGTACAGCTTCGCCGGCGCAGTGATCCCGACGCGCTCGTCGCCGCGGTTCGGGACGACGCCGCACTGCAGGTGACCGGCGTGCGGTTCGAACCGCGGGACCCATGATCCTGCGTTGGGACGCTCCGGATGCGGCAACGCTCCGGCGTGTTCTGGTCGACCTGCCCCGCCCCGCTTCGCCACCGCGCTCGACGCATTTCCGCGACGTCTACTTCGACACGAGCGATGGGGACCTGCGCACGCGGGGTGCCCGTTGCCGCCTGCGCTTCACCGCAGACGGGGCGCGCTGGCTGACAATCTGGCAACCCGAGGGAATGCGCATTGACGAGCGGGTGCGCGAGCTGGACGCCACTGCTGCACTCCACGGCGCATCGGCGCCAGCCTTGCGGGTGCGCGCACTGATCGATCCGTCCCGGCTCGCGTCGTGGATCGAGCGCGACGTCGAACGCACCTGGCGAACGCTCCGGCTTCCGATACTCCAGCTCCCGCTGTGCGACGTGGTCGCGGATGCGCTCGTGGTACGCCGGGCGGAACTGGCCGCCACGCTGTCGGAGCTGAGCGTGCGCGCGCGCCGCTGGGGCCAGGCCTCTGCCGGCCGTCTGGCGCGCGGGCTGGAAGCGGCGCTGTCGCTGCGGCCCGCGGGCAACGATCCCCTGCAGCGCGCCGTGGCGGCGCTCGATGCCGTCGAAGCCGAAGGGATCGGCCGGGAGCTGCGCGGCGAACGGGAAGTGGCGCTCGTCCCCGTCGAGCACGGCCGCGTGGGATTGTGCCGCGCCGGCGCCGAGCTGCGCCTCCCCGTTCACCAGGGGAGCGGTGAAGCGGCCTGCCGCGCGGTGCTGCGTGAGCTCGTGGGGAGTGGGGAGGGACAGCTGCGACTCCTCGGTGTCGTCCCGCGATCGGGCGATCGCGTTCCCCTCGAGGTCTGGACCGCGCGGCGTCTGCACCGGCACTCGAGCAACGGTGAGACACTGCAGTGGTTCGCCCCCGCCGATCTGGTGGCGCGCGTCGGCTCTCCGATGCTGCGGGATCCGGGAACGCTCGCCGCCCTGACGGTCGCGGCTCGCTCCCCGCTGGTTCCCGAGTGGTCTGGCGCGCCATTCGGTGATGTGTCTGGAGCGGCCGAGTCACCCGTTGCGGACGACGTGGCGCGCGCGAGCCGTGTCACGTTGACCGAGCTCCGTGTCGCGACGCTCCCGGAACAGGCGAAGGATCCCGCCCGCCTGGCGCCCGAGCAGTTCCTCAATGCCGAGCTGTCGTGGCTCGAGTTCAACGCACGCGTCCTCGAGCTCGCGGAGGATCCCCGGACGCCGCTGGCAGCTCGCCTGCGCTTTCTCAGCATCTTTGCCACGAATCTCGATCAATTCGTCATGACGCAGATCGGCGCGCTGAAGCAGCTCGTCGCCGTAGGTCGCAATGTGGCGGCGGCGGATGGCGGCGGCCTCAAGCCGCAAGAAACACTCGACGCGTTTGCGGTACGGCTGCGTCCGCTGCTGGCACGCCAGTATCGCATGTTTCATGCGCTGGCGGCGGGGCTTGTGATCCCACACTGGGAAGAGCTGACGGACCAGGAGCGGGCGCAGCTCCGCGGCCGGTGCGTCGATGAGATCCTTCCCTTCGTGAGTCCCAAGGCGCTGACGCGCGCGCCTGGCCACCCGTTCCCGTTAGTCGGCGACCGTCGTCTCGCATTGCTGGTCGCGTTGCGCGACCAGCCGGGGACGCCGCTGCACTACGCCATCGTGGAGCTGTCCCCAGACCTGCCGCGATTCGTCGCGGTCTCGCCCGACGGCCGTCGCATCGCGACGGAGGATCTGATCCGCGCGAATCTCGACCTCCTGTATCCGGGGCGCGTCATCGCGGCCGCGCACGCGTTCCGGCTGACGCGGAGCGGCGACCTGCAGCTGGACGAAGCCACGACGGCAAACTTCCTGCAGGCGATCGAGGAGGAGCTGGTGCGACGCCAGTCGCGTCCGGTTCTGCGCATCGAGTTCGAATCCGGCACGCCCCCGGCGCTGCAGGACCTGCTGCAACGCGAGCTCCGCCTCGAAGAAAGCGAGCGCGAAAGCACGCTGAGTGCCGCCGACGTCTACGTCTCCGATGGAGCCGTCGATCTGGGCGGTCTGCGCGAGATCGCCGCGTCAGCCGCGCTCCCCGATTATCCGGCGTTCACGCCGGCGCAGCCATTTGATTCGCAGCGCAGCGTGGCCGAACAACTCGACGAGCGTGACGTGCTCGTCTATCACCCGCACGATTCTTTCCCGGGCAGCTTCGAGCGACTGATCACCGAGGCGGCCGAGGACCCGAGCGTACAGGCGATCAAGCTGACGCTGTACCGGCCCGGTGGACCCTCGGCCATCGCGGACGCACTCCGGCGCGCGGCGCTCGCCGGCAAGGACATCTCGGTGATCGTCGAGCTCAAAGCCCGATTCGACGAGGCCCGGAACATCAGCTGGGCACGAAGCCTGGAGCGCGATGGCATTCACGTCGTCACCGGACTCGTGAGCTTGAAGACGCACGCCAAGCTCGCGCTGATCGTGCGCCGATCCGCCGACGGAAAAGTGCGCCGTCATGCGCACGTCGGCAGCGGCAACTACAATCCCGACACGGCGCTCGCCTATACCGATGTCGGCCTCTTCACCGCCGATCCTCGCATCACCGCCGATGTGCACGCGTTGTTCAACGAGCTGACTGGATCGAGTCACGCGCCGCAGGCTCAGCTGCGTCACCTCCTCGTCGCGCCAACGACCCTGCTCGAGCGCTTATTGGCGCTGATCGAGCGCGAGACCGAGCATGCGCGCTCGGGCCGGCGCGCGCACATCCGTGCAAAGCTCAACGCGCTATCCGATTCGACGGTGATCCAGGCCCTGTATCGCGCATCGCAGGCGGGCGTCGACATCGACCTCGTGGTGCGTGGGATTTGCACGCTCCGCCCGGGCGTCCCCGGTCTGTCCGAGCGCATTCGGGTCGTGAGCATCCTTGGCCGGTTTCTCGAGCACGCCCGGATCTATCACTTCGCCAATGGCGGGGGGGGGGACGCAGCGGAGTACTACATCGGGTCAGCGGACTGGCGGCCGCGCAATCTGCGGCGCCGGGTGGAGGTCGTGACTCCCGTGTTCGACCCGGCCGCCCGGGGGACGTTGGACACCATCCTGACAAAGGAGCTGACAGCTCAGGCGGCCTGGTTGCTCCGACCCGACGGAGGCTACGACCGCCCCGACCCTTCGTAAGGGTCCGCTGACACGCAAAACCTTGTGACACGCGACCTTGCGATGCGCGCATAACTCTTTAATCGTGAGTACATGAGCACGGCCAGCGCCGACCGACTGCGCACCCGAGCTGCGGTCCTCGCCGCGGCTGCAGTCGTCGTGCACAGCGTGGTCGTGCTGATCGGCTGGTCGGCGAGTTGGCCGCTTTTCGTGCATCCATCGCCCGACTTCAAACCGATGTCGCCGTCAACGGCGCTCGCAGCGCTGGTGCTGAGCCTCGCCCTCCTCGCCCTCACGTCGAGCCGGAACATCAAGGGGCGCACCGTCACCGCAATCGTTTGTTGGGTGATCGCCGCCGGTGCCTTCCTGAACTTTCTCGTACCAGGCCCGCTGGACGCTTTCTTAGGCGGCGCGGTCGGCCTATTCGGGCCAGTGCAACTCGGTGTGATGTCCCCACTGACGGCGGCCGGGTTGGTGCTCCTGGGTGTCGCCCTTGGGCTGTACGACGTGCGTCCTCAGTACGCAAGCGTCTGCGCCACCCTCGCGGCAGCCGTCGGCGGGACCGTGGCGATCGGGTATGCGTACGGCACGCCGCTGCTCTATGGCACGCTGACGATTCCCGTGGCTCTCCCCACCGGCCTGAGTCTGCTTGTCCTCGGCTGCGCGATTATCACGGCGATAGGCCCCGCTGTGTGGCCGTTGCAGCCGCTCGCCGGCCCGTCGCCCCGTGCCCGCATGTTGCGAGCGTTCTTGCCGACGACCGCTGGGCTCATTGTGCTCCTCGGATTGCTCGATGCCCGCTTTACCGAGGGCGTCGGCGTCGAACGCGTACTCGTCTCAGTCTGGATCGCCGTGGTGGGCGTCGCGATCGTGACGCTTCTCGTCTCGCGCCTCGCGGGTCGCATCGGCGCGGAGCTGGATGCAGCGTACGCAGAGCAGCATCGCGCCGAGCGGCGCTTCGACGAGATATTCGACCAAACGATCGTTGGCTTCTCGACCACGCGACTGTCCGACGGTCGGATGCTCCGGTGCAACGAAGTGTGCGCCAAGCTGTTTGGCTATGACACCGCCGCGGAGTTCATCGCGGAGCAACCGCGCGGCCTCTGGTGGAATCCAAGCGACCGCGATCAGATGCTGGAGCGGTTGCGGGACACGTCAGTCCTTCGCAACGTCGAGGCGCATTTGCGGCGAAAGGACGGCAACCCCTTCTGGGTGTTGGCCAATCTCACGCGGCGCGAGGGCGACGACGGCGAGCCGATCCTCGACAACATTTTCATCGACATCAGCGATCGCAAATCGCTCGAGCAGCAGTTGTGGCAGGCACAAAAGCTGGATGCCCTCGGCAGTCTCGCCGGCGGGGTGGCGCACGACTTCAACAACCTGCTGACGGCAATTATCGGGTATGCGGACATCTTGCGAGATGACTTGGGGGCGGATTCCTCCCACACAGACGACCTCAACGAAATCATTAAGGCCAGCGATCGCGCCGCCGCCTTGACGCGACAGCTGCTCGCGTTCTCGCGCCGCCAACCGTTCGAGCCCAAGTCGATGCGGATCGATGAGCGCGTGACGGATATGGAGAAGATGCTGCGCCGGTTGTTGGGACCGCCGGTGCGGCTCGTCACGGCGACCGACGCCGATCTCGCCGCGATCATGGCGGACCCCAACCAGCTCGAGCAGGTCGTCCTGAATCTCGCGGTGAACAGCCGCGATGCGATGCCGCAGGGAGGCACGCTCACGATCGAGACGCGCAATGTCCGGCTGGACGAGCCGTACGCGCTGGGGGCGTCCGCCGTTCCGCCCGGCTCCTACGTGATGCTGGCCGTCAGCGACACCGGTTCCGGAATGAGTCCCGAAACGCTCAGCCGCCTGTTCGAGCCGTTCTTTACGACCAAGGAAAAGGGCAAAGGCACGGGTCTCGGGCTGTCCACCGTCTATGGGATCGTCAAGCAAAGCCAGGGCCACGTGATCGTGTACAGCGAGCCCGGGGTAGGCACCACGTTCAAGTGCTACTTCCCCATCAGCGACGCGCGTCCCCGGATCTCCCGGCCCATGCACGCACCGCTCGAGGTCAAAGGCACCGAAACGATCCTGCTGGTCGAAGACGAAGAGCCGATCCGCCTGCTTGCCGCCACCGCACTCGAGCGGAACGGCTACAAGATCCTTGCGGCGAGTGACGGGGACGCCGCGATGGCGCTGGCTGCCGAGCACCAGGGCCCGATCCACCTGCTCCTCTCGGACGGCGTGCTATCGGGAGTGCGCGTGCCGGAGCTGCTGCGCCGCTTTGTCGCCCAACGGCCTGAGACCAAGATCCTGCTGATGTCCGGTTATTCGCAGGAGGCGGTCTTCCAGCATGACATCGTCGCGCCCAACACGGCATTTCTTCCCAAGCCGTTTACGATTCGGCAGCTCACCGAGCGGGTGCGCGAAGTGCTCGACGAGTAGCTACGGAACGAGTCCCTCCGCATCGCGCTGCGGCGGGATGGGAAGCGTCAGCGTGAACGTCGTTCCGCTTCCAACCCGCGACTCCACGTGGATCGTCCCCCCGAACATGGCTTCAGTAATCTCCTTCACGACGGCGAGCCCGATACCGGATCCCTTCCCCGGCGGTTTGGTCGTGAACCCGCGTTCGAAAATCCGCGGGAGATGCTCGGGGGCGATCCCCTGTCCGGCGTCGCGGATCGCGAAGACGAGATTATCGCCCACCCGGTCGAGGGAGATCAGCACCGCGCTCTTCGGGTCTTGCGATGCGTCCACGGCGTTGCGAATCAGATTCGTCAGCACTTGATACAGCGCCCCGGAGTCTCCGTAGAGATAGAGTGATTCGACGGACGTCTGCCACTTCAAAGCGGCTCCGTGCTTGCGCGCGAGCGGGCGTTCGAGGGTGACGCACGACCGTATGACGGGAGTCACGTCAAAGCGTGCCATGCGCCCCGCGGCGCCGAAGGGACGATCCTGGATGGAGCGCAGATAATCGGCGGCCTGGTCGATGCCTTCGGAAACGTGCGCGAGATCCCCGAGCAGTGCGGTCTGAAACGCCGGGTCGAGTTCGTCGGGCGTGGCACTACGAATCGCGTCGATGCTGAGATCGAGGTTGCCCAGGGCCACGGCCAGCGGATTTCCTACCTCGTGCGCGATGACGCTGGGCTGGCGGGCCAGCTCCCACAGAGCCTCAGCGGGCGCGACCCGGCGACGCGCACCCTCCTCGGCCGCCGCAATGGCTCCGAGGGACAGGCCGGCGAGCTCGAGCACCAAACGCTCGCGGCTGCGGCGTTCCACACCGGTAGGCGGTGGGGCGGCCGGGCGCGAGCGAACGGGAGCGACGATCCATATCCCACCCTCGCGGAGTCGACACCCCACCCAACGGGTTTTCTGAATGATCGGCGCTCCCCAGCGGCGCAATGTGGACTCGAGATCGAGCTCCACATCGCTGGCTTGGGGATTGGAAACGCCACTAAGGACCGGGACTGCCGCTGTGGTCGCGGAAATCTCCCACAGCGTCACAGGGCGGCCGTGGAGGGCGATACCGGCCTGACGCAGCACTTCTCGTTCGTGTGCCAGCGGCACGCCGATTTCGGATCGTTCGACCAACATGGGGCCGGTGGCAAAGTACACCGGCCCCGCCCTACGGTTTAGGGCGCTTTTGCGGCATGTTAGGGCGGGATTGCGGCATACCTCAATAGCGGTACGTCATAACCTCCGCGCAGCACCTCATTTGAACGATACCTGCCGGCCGCAGTCTGACTTACCCTTGACCGACAGGACTCCATCCTTCACTGAAAGACAGGTTGCTCCCATGAGACGTTCGCTGGCTCGTGTACTCACTTTGGCCGCTCTGATGCCGCTGGCGCTCAGTTGCGCGTTGAACAAGGCCGAAAAAGGCGCGATCATCGGCGCGGGCGCCGGTGGAGCTGCGGGCGCCGTCATCGGCAAGGCCACGGGCTCGACGGTGCGCGGGGCGATTATCGGGGCGGTGGTCGGCGGCGCCGCGGGCGCGATTATCGGGCACCAGATGGACAAGCAGGCTGAGGAGCTAGCGTACGAGCTTCCTGGAGCCACGGTGCAGCGCATCGGCGAGGGCATCACGGTGACGTTCCCCGAGGGGTTGCTCTTCGGGTTCGACTCCGATCAGATCAACTCCGTGGCGGGGGACAACCTGCGCCGGTTTGCGGCGAGCCTACAGAAGTATGCGAACACGCGAACGCTGATCGTGGGGCACACCGACTCCCAGGGCAGCGGCGACTACAACATGGACCTGTCGAACCGGCGCGCCTTGTCGGCCGCGAATTTCATCACCGGGGAGGGTGTCGATCGCGCCCGCATCAGCACAGCGGGCCGCGGCGAAGGTGAGCCAATCGCCACGAACAGCTCGGACGCGGGTCGCCAGCTGAACCGACGGGTGGAAGTCGCGATCTACGCAGACGCTGCAGCCCGTGGCGGGCAGTAGACGCCGAGCATCGAAGCGGGCGGGCGTGGGAAAAAAGCCGCACCAGATGGTATGGTGCGGCTTTTTACGAGCTACGGAGTCTCGGGCTGCATAAAACGGAGGGGCCGAGGCGGCCCCTCCGAGAATCAGATCAGATCACGGAAGAAATCCGCGCGCGATACCGCCGGGACAATGGTCGGAGTGGAAGTTGACGTAGAAGTCGCCGGGATGGGCCAGCAGCTCGGCCAGGCCAGCTGCGTGCGACGCGAAATGCGGATTCGCAACGAAGATGCCGTCCTGCCGAACGTCGATGTGCCGCTCCGTCAGATTGAGATCGACGCCGACGGGGCTCGAGAGCCACCAGATGATGGGGCCCGTACCTGCCCCGGGGTTCAGGTGGTGAATGTGCCCGAAGCGGACACTCTCATCCCCCTTGTTGTTGAGGATCACGGTGGACTCGATTCTGCCGTCCTGGAAGATCTTGATTTGTGCGTGTCCCTGCGACTCCGTCTCGCACGCCGGCACCTCGATGTCCGATCGCATCTGTGCATTGAAGACGAGCGGCGGTGCTTCCTCGCTCGCGACGCTCGCGAGCAGCGCAACGTGCTCTCCGGTGATGGGTTGGGTACTCGGCGCTGATTCTGTGCATGCAGCAACGGCGAGGGCTGCGACGACCCGACTCCAGTAACGCATAGACCCTCCTCGGTTGGATGGTACTGCAGGTAAGGCTGAAGCTATCCCGCGGTCGGCGGGCAAGCGAATGCTGGCGGGGTGTTGGCCCAGTCATCCTGGGACGACTGGGCCAACCCCCACGAAGATCACTGCACCCGCATAATCCGACTGACCGAAGGGACACCGCTGCCGTTCACCAGAAAGAGCATGTACGGCCCGGGCGGGGCGATCGTGCCACTCGCGGGGAAGTTCACTGTGAGCCCCCCAGTCGCTTGCGAGAAGCTCAACGGGACGAGACGCGTACCCGCGTCGAACGCGTGCGTCACTGAACCGAGCCGAATGAACGCCACCTTGGTAATGCTGGCGCCATCCGGCGTCTCGACGAACAGCGACTGGGCGTATCCGACGACGTTGGGCGTCGTACCGGTGATACTCGGGCGCGCACCCTTGAAGAGGTACGGGGGCGAGTAGATCTCGTAGCTCAGCTCGTCAGGGGCCCCCGCGCCGTCGCCGCTACCGGTGTGGAGCACGCGCCCGTCCGGCAAGAGCAGCGTCGTCGAGTGGTAGATGCGGGTAACCGCGTTGCTGGCCATCGTCGTCCAGGCCCCGGTGGCGGGATCCCACATTTCGGCAGCGTGAACGGCGCCCACAGGGTTGTTGAAGCCGCTACCGCTTGTGCCGCCGGTCACCAGCACCTGGCCGGTGGGCAGCACGGTGGCGTTCATCTGACGGCGCGCGAACGCCATCGAGCCAGTGAACGCCCATGACGGACTCGGCTGATTCAGGTCGATGGTCTCGGCGGTGTTGGTGGGCGGGCCGCCGCCCACGTAGAGAATCTTGCCAGGCTCGTACATCACGGCAGACCCGTAATCGCGTGTCCCGAACTTCCGCAGCGGGCCGTTCGTCCACGTCCCGGTGCCCGAGACGTCGAGATAGCGCGACTGCTGTTGCTCACCGGCGTAGAACACGCGGCCATCGGGCGCCACGAACGAGCGCGGATAGTACGGCAGGCTCAGACTCGCGGTCGTCAACTGGCGCCAGCTGGAGCCGTTCCAGACCTCGGGGATCGTGACGTTCGCTCCACCCTCGTCCGTACCGGCGATCGTCACGACCTCGCCGTTCGGGAGCGTGGTGTTCGTCGGATACCACCGCCCCTTGGCCATGGGCGCCCCCGTCTGCCAAGTGTGCGTCACGGCGTTGAACAAGTTGGTATTCGGCAAGCCGTGCCCGTCGGTAATGTGACCTCCTGCTACGAGCAGTCGTCCGTCGGGGAGGAAGTTATGGCCGGCGCAGAACATCAGCGAAGCACTGGGCGCGGCCGTAAACGTCCCGGTCGCCGGATTCCACACCTGGGGATCGCCGTCATGGCCCCAGCCCAGAACGGTGCCGTCGAGGTTCAGGTGGAGGTGCAGTTGCACG
>Ga0193725_1000055_pt1 | contig 39067 bp, 37 predicted proteins | sample H2a2metaG_FD_143058 | JGI IMG/M metagenome (GOLD analysis project Ga0193725, IMG submission 143058) | Soil microbial communities from a riparian zone of the East river system, Colorado, United States - H2a2 | ecosystem: Environmental > Terrestrial > Soil > Riparian zone | place: USA: East River... | reverse complement strand
CGTCCTTGACCTCAGCCAGGGCGACCCGACGAGCCGGGCGTCCCGTGCTCGCTGAGCCAGGCCGCCGCCTCGGCCTTCGTGACGACGGCAAGGACTTGGACGACTTCGGGCCTGACGTCATAGAAAACCCGGATCTCTCCAACCCGCAGCCGGTATAGCCAGGTTCGCGAGCTTGGTCAACCGCCGATCGCCACCGCGACACGACGTGGGCAGCACGCGGGACGTGCCGTCCGCTCAGCGAAGATCACGCACGCGGTGGGCGATGGCGGCGGCGACGTCGTGGGTGGGGTCGACGTGCACGGCCTGGAGGCCGGCGGCCAGCGCGCCGCGGACGTTCTCCGCGGTGTCGTCGAAGAAGAGGATGCGCTCGAGGGGGACACCGATGGCGGTGGCGATCCTGGCGAAGGCTTCCCGCTCCGGCTTCCTGACGCCCAGGTCGGACGACACGAAGACGCGGCGAAAGTGCTTCAGCGTCTCCGCAAAGGCCCGGGAGCACACGCTCATGTGGGTCGGGTTCGAGTTCGTGAACGCGTAGAGCGGAAACTCGTCCTTGAGCGAGCGCAGGAGTTCGGGCACCCCGGGGATCTCGCCGACGTAGATGGTTCCCCAGCCGTCGACGAACTGGTCGTCCGACAGGTCGATCCCCAGCGACGAGCGGAGAGACGCGAAGTATTCGCTCGCCGAGATCTCCCCGCGCTCGTGACGGGCGTAGAACTCGTCGAAGGAGAATCGCGCGCGGATGGCCGCCGGATCCCCGCCGGCGTGACGCGCCCACCGGGCGAACATCCTCTCGAAGTCGATCTCGAGCACGACGCCGCCGAGGTCGAAGAGCAGCGCATCGAACGAGCGAGACGTCAGCCGAATCGAGGTCAAGAGGCTCTCCGCATCACTGAACGAGGTGATCCGCGCGCCGCAGCAGCGACGGCGGAATCGTGAGACCGAGCGCCTTGGCCGTTTTCAGATTGATCGCCAGCTCGAACTTGGCCGGGGGCTCCACGGGAAGGTCGGCCGGGCGCACGCCGCGGAGGACCTTGTGCACGAAGGTGGCGCAGCGAAAAAAGAGATCGCGCCGGTCCGTGCCGTACGCCATGAGGCCCCCGGCGTCCACGAACTCCCTGAGCCCGTAGATGGCCGGGAGCCGGCTCATCGCCGCGAAGTCCACGATCAGGGTCCGGTCGGCGAACGTCAGCGAGTCTTCCACCGCGATGAGCGCGTCGACCTGGCCCATGAGGGCGGCCTCGAACGCCGGCCCGAACGCCTCCGGGCTCTGCACCTCGAAGCTCTTGAGCTGGACGCCCGCGGCGCGGGCGACCCGCTCGGTCTCTCTCACCAGCAGCGGGCCATGGATACCTATCGGGTTCCAGAGGAGGCCGACCCGCGATGCCCGCGGCACGACCTCTTTGAGGAGCTGCAGGCGCCGGCCGCCCAGCTCGGACGGTCCCATGATGTGGAGTCCGGTGACGTTTCCTCCGGGCCGGGCCAGGCTCGCCACGATGCCCTCGCCCGCGGGATCGCCGCTCGACGCCATGACGATGGGGATGGTGCGCGTGGCCTGCCTGGCCGAGAGCGCCGCCGGCGTTCCCCTGGTGACGATCACGTCGACCCCGAGCCGAACCAGCTCGCGGGCGAGGTCAGGAAACCGCTCGTGGCGGCCATCGGACGAACGGTACTCGATCACGAAGTTCTGCCCCTCCACGTATCCGAGCTCTCTCAAGCCCAGGCGGAACGCGCCGAGGTACTCGGCGTTCGACGCCGCGTCCGTGATCTCCAGCACCCCGATGCGGTAGACCTTGGCCGCGGGCTGCGCGTGAGCCACGGCCGTCACCGCGCAGAGGAGCGCGACGACGAAGGACGTGGCGAGGCCTTCCCTGGTGAACATCAGCTCGCCCGACATGGTACCGCCCCTCGCCCTACACGCGGGCGACGTCGGCGCGGCCGAAGAGGCCGTACGGGCGCACGAACAGCATCGCGATCAGCACCAGGTAGGCGGCGACGTTGCTGAAGCCGCCGCCCAGCAGCGGATCGAGGTAGCCGGCGGCCAGGCTTTCCAGCATGCCCACGAAGGTGGCGCCCGCGATGGTTCCGGGAATGCTGTCGAGCCCGCCGATGATGACGATGGGGAAGACTTTGAGGCCGAGGAGCACCACCCCGAATCCGCCGCTGCCCGCCACCGACCACAGCGTCCCCGCCAGGACCGCGATCACGCCCACCAGCGCCCACGTGATCGTGGCGTAGCGCTGGAGGTCGATGCCCATGGCCATCGCCACCTGTTGGTCGTCGGCGATCGCGCGCAGGGCGAGGCCGGGGCGGCTGGCGTGAAAGAACCACGCCACCCCCACGATCGCCGCGCTCGCCACCAGCGCCGTGGCCAGCTTCTCCGTCGAGATCACCAGGCCGCCGATGAAGATGGGCTCGGTCGGGATGGGGAGCGGAAGACGACGGGGAATGCCGGACAGCCCGAGGGAGGCCGCGCCCCGCAAGACCGCGCCGAGGCCCAGGGTCACCATGATCAGCGAGATCAGGGGCCGGCCGACGAGTGCCCGCAGGACCAAGTGGTTGAAGGCGAAGCCCAGCCCGATCATCGCCACCGACGCCGCCGCGAGCGCGCCGGGGACGCCCAGCCCCAAAAGGTGAAAGCCGGCGCCGGCCAGGCCCGCGGCCACCATCGTCCATTCGCCGAGGGCGAAGTTGATCATCCGCGAGGCCTTGTAGCCGACCACGAAGGCCAGCGCGATCAGGCTGTAGATCGCGCCGGCGAAGACGCCGTCGACGACGAGCGCGACGAAGAAGGTCACGTCCGTGCCAGAATCGGCGCATGCGTGCTCTGCCGTCCGGCGCGGCGATCGGCGCGCTGCTGCTGCTCGCGGGCTGCGCCGGAACCATGACCGAACGCCAGGCCCTGCGCGGGCTGGGGCCGTGCCTGCCCCCGGAGGTGTCGCCGCAGTTCTTCTTCTGGCCCGTGGCGGCGCTGCGGTCGATCGCGCTCCCCACGGAAGACGGCGAGGCCGCGCAGGCGTCGTGGGTGCTCTATCGCCGCGGGCGAAACGCGGTGGCCGTGGTCTGGCTCCATTCCGACCTCGTCTCGGTGGACCCGAGCCCGGAGACGGAGGCGCCCGAATGGATCGATCTCTCGCTGGTCACTCCCGTGGACGGCCAGCTGGTCCTGCGCCGGACCGCCGAGGCGCCGTGTCAGTGGAAGCGATGGGAAAGTCCGGCCGACGCGCTGTCGACGCACCCGCGACGCGCGGTCAGCCGGTGAGGCTGAAGTTGGCCTTGACGATGTCGAAGGTCTTCTTGCCGGCCGGCAGCTGGGCGGTCACGGTGGCGCCCACGCTCTTGCCGATGAGCGCGCGGGCGAGCGGCGAGAGGATCGAGATACGGCCCTTGGCGGGTTCGGCCTCGTCCGAGCCGACGATCTGGTAGCGGACTTCCTTCCCCGCCTCGTCCTCGAGGAGCACGGTCGACCCGAACGTCACCCGGTCGCCGGACGTGGGCGGCTCGATCACCTCGGCCGCGCCGATCTTGGCCTCCAGCTCGGTGATGCGGCCCTCGATGAAGCTCTGCTTGTCACGCGCGGCATGGTACTCGGCGTTCTCGCTGAGGTCGCCGTGGGCTCGGGCCTCCGCGATCGCCTTGATGATCGCCGGACGATCCGTGTACTTCAGGCGATCGAGCTCCTCGCTGAGCTTGTCGTAGCCCGGGCGGGTCATGGGCATGCGCTGGATCGCCATCGCGCTTACCTTAACACGCGCGGAAGGTCGGCTCCGTTCGGCCGGGCTCCCGGAGCCGCTCGCGGATGGCCTGGGCCAGCTGCCGCACCCCGCGCTCGATCATCAGCGGGGGCGTCGCCCCGAACGCCAACCGCGCCCCTCTCTGCCCCGCCCCAGCGAGACAGAACGCCGGTCCCGGCGCGAAGCCCACGCCGAGCTTCGCCGCGTCCACGAGGAGCTCCGGCGTGGTGAGCGGCGCCGGGAGATCGAGCCACGTGGAGAGTCCGCCACGCGGGTGCGTCCAGCGAACGCCGTCGGGCATCCGCGTCTCCAGCGCGCCGTTCATCACGTGCCAGCGAGCGCCGAGGAGCCCGCGGACGCGCTCGATGTGGGGCCGGAACTCCGGCGCCGACAGGCAGCGCGCCACCACGGACTGGGCCAGCGTCGACGGAAACGGGTCGAGCCCGTGCTGTGCGGACCGGAGCGCGGCGGCATACGCGCGGGGAGCCACCATGACGGCCAGGCGGAGGGAGGGCGCCAGGAGCTTCGAGAAGCTCTTGAGATAGATGACGAGGTCGCCGCCTTCCTCCGTCCGCAGCGGCGGCGGCATCTCTTCGTAGGCCAGCTCGGCGGCGAAATCGTCCTCGACGATCGGGGTGTCGAACGCGCGCGCGCGGGCGAGGAGCTCGGCGCGGCGGCCGGCCGACAGGCTCACTCCCGTCGGATTCTGGAACGCGGGCTGCGCGTAGATGAACCGGACGCGGTGCTTGCGCAGCGCGGCCTCGAGGAGGTCGACCCGGAGACCTTCATCGTCGACGGGAATCCCGAGCACGCGCAGGCGAGCCGACGCGAACGCGGCCAGGGCCACGTGCCAGGTCGGGTGCTCGACCGCGACGATCTCCCCGGCGGAGGCGAGCGCCCTGGCCAGAATGGCCAGGCTCGTCGACGTCCCCGACGTCGTGAGCACGACGCCGCCGCGCGTGGACACGCCTCGCTCCGCCAGATACCCGTCGACCGCCTCGCTGAAGACGTCGAGCGGCGTACCCACCGCGGAGTAACCCAGCCGTTCGACGTCGCGCGCTCCCTCGGACATGATCGTCGTGAAGAACCGCTGCGGACGCAGTTCCCCCGTGCACTCCCCGATGTCGAAGGCCACTCGCTCGTCGCCGGTCGCGCGGAGCGTCGGAATCGCGAACGGGTCCGGCGCCGGCACCGGCGGGTCGACGACCGGCGACCAGGGCGGCGCCGAGACGGCTCTCGCCGCGCTCTCGGAGGCGCGCGGCGCCGGCGGAGGCTCGCGGTGACGCCGCCGATACACGCCGGGACGGCACCCGAGCTGGGTCGCGAAGATCCGGGACAGATGCGAGGCGTCATGCCATCCCACGCGCGCGGCCACGGTGGCGATGCTCTCCGACGTCTCCACCAGCAACGTCTTGGCGATTTCGATCCTCAGGGTCTGCACGTACGCTCGGAGCGGAATCCCCACCTCCTGCCGGAACCGGGCCGAGAGCGCGTACGGCGCCATGCGCATGGTCTGCCCGATCCGCTCGATGGTGGCGTCCTGGTAGTGCGCGGCGAGGTCATCGAGCGTCCGTCGCGTCACCTCGCTGAGCCCCGCGCCGCGATCGGCCCGATGGGCCACGCCCGCGCCGATCTCGCGAAGCAGCGCGCCGATCGACACCGGCCGCCGCAGCAGGGTCAGGTCAGCGTCGCCCGGCACCCCCCGCGTGTCGTCGCCCGCGACCATCGCGACGATGAAGGCGTGGGGGAATGCCGCGCGCAGTCGTGCGAGCGGCGCCTCATCGGCCCGCCCCGTCTCCTCGCGGACGTCGACCACGATGGCGTCGGGACTCGTCGCGGCCAAGCGCGCGAGGGCCGCGGGGACGTCCGCCACCGCCTCCACGACCCACGCGGTCCCGAGCAGGATCGATAGCGTCGCCCGGATCCCGATCGGGACGCCCACGCACAGGGTGCGCGATTCGCGCCGTGGCGACGGGCCGGGCGCGTCGTCGCGCGAGCCCGCCTCGAGCCCTTCGGCGACGGCGGTCAGCACCTGGGCGTCGTCGAAGGGCTTGGTGATGTAGTCGACGGCGCCCAGCCGCATGGCGGTGGCCGCCGTCCACGACGTGCTGAGTGCGGAGATCACCACGACGGGCACGTGGCCGGGCCGCGTGCGGAGGTGCTGGAGGACCTGAAAGCCGTCCGTCTTCGGCAGCAGGAGATCGAGGATCACCACGTCGACGCCCCCGCGGTCGAGGAGGTCGAGCGCGGCCCCGCCGTCGCCGGCCTCCAGGACGTCGTGATGCTCGTCGAGCACGAGACGCAGGGCCAGGCGAACGGCTTCGTCGTCGTCGACGATCAGCACCCGCGCCCGCGCTCGCGAGTCCACGCGGGGAATCTACCAGAGGGCGGGCCCCTCATACAGAACGAAAGGATATAGGGATCTTTAAATCATCTACGAGGGCCGAGCCTATCCCCGCGGCGAGGGGATGCGGGCCGGGCTCAGCTCGATCTTGGCGGTGGCCCGCGCCGCGTTGACCCAGTCCTGCCAGGCCCGACCCTGGCGCTTGCCCAGCACTTCCGTCGACAGCTTGTCGCGCTCGGCGGGCAGGTCCTTCAGGTCGGGCGCGACGCGTTCGTGGACCTTGACCACGTAGAAGCCCTGCGCGGTCTTGACGGGCGCGGTGACGGCGCCGGCCGGCGCCTCCAGGGCGGCGATCATGACGTCGCCCGGCAGCTTGTCGGCGGGCTTGGCCCGCGAGAAGCGGGGCGCCTCGGTGATGGGCGCGCCGGCCTTCTGGGCGGCCGCCGCGAAGTCGCCGCCCTTCGCCCCCGCCACGATCGCGTTGGCGCGCTCCAGCGCGATGGCCTCCGCCTTCTGGCGCTTGACGCTGGCCGTCACCCGGTCCTTGATCGCGGCCAGGGGCGGCACCGCCGCCGGCAGCTCGTCCACGGTCTTGAGCACGAGGTAGCCCACCGGCGTCTTCATCGCCGTCGACACCCCGCCCTTGGCCAGCCCGAACGCGGTCTCCTCGATAGGTTCTGGGGGCGGCATCCCCCGCGTCCGCTCCCGACGCGGGATCGCGGTCTCCACCGGCGTCAGGCTGAGGCTCCGGGCCTGGGCCATGAAGTCGGGCGCGCCCAGGAGCTTGGTGCGCGCCTCCTCGGCCTTCGCCTTCGCCCCCTGGTCCGCGACCTCGTTCTGGAGCTGGTCGCGGATCTGGCCGGCCACCTCGCGCAGCGGCTTCTTGCCGGCCTCCCGGATGTCCGTGATCCTGATGACGTGGAACCCGAACGGCGTGCGCACCGGCTCCGGCGTCATCTCGCCTTTCTTGAGCTTGAACAGGGCGGCCTCGAACTCCGGCACCACCTCGCCCTTGCTCACCCAGCCCAGCTCGCCCTTGCTCGCCTTCGATCCCGGATCCTCGCTCAGCTCGCCCGCGAGCTTGCCGAAGTCCTCCCCGGCCTTCACGCGCCGGATGACGTCGACGATCTTGTTCCGCGCCCGGTCCTCCGCCGCGCTGCCGCCGGTGTCGCCCACGCGGGCGAGGATGTGCATGGCCTTGGCCTGGTGCGGAATGTCGAAGTCCTTGGCGTGCTCGGTGTAGTACTTCTCCACCTCGGCGTCGGTGATGGGACGGATGAAGTCGCGGGGCACGAACGTCACGTACTGGATCAGCCGCCGCTCGGGCAGCCGGAACTCCGCCGCGTGATCCTTGAGGTAGGTCTCCAGCTCGGCGTCGGTCGCCGCCATGGTCGCCACGATCGGGTTCAGGTCGACGAAGGCCCACGCCGCGCGCGCTTCCTCGCGGCTCTGCACGAAGGCCTGCTCGACCTCGGGGTCGGTGACCTTCACCCCGGTCCGCACCAGGGTCTCCACCTTCATCCGGGTCAGCCGCCGGCGGATGTCGTCCTCGAACACGGTCTTGGAGACGTTGCTGCGCCGCAGGATCTCCTCGTAGCGCTTCATCGAGAAGCGCCCGCCCTCTTGAAAGTAGGCGATGCCGTGGATCTGCGCGTTCAGCTCCTCGTCGGTGGCCTCCAGGCGCTCGGCCCGCGCGCGCTGGACGATCAGCTCCTCCTGGACGAGGTCGTCCAGCACCTGCTGGGGCAGGCCCAGGCGCTCGGCCATCTCGGGCGAGAACCGCTCCCGCATCGTCTGGGCGTAGGCGTTGGCGTATTCCTGATAGCGGCGTTGATAGCGCTCGGGCGAGATCCCCTCGCCGTTGACCCGCGCCACCGAGTTGTCGCCGTCGCCGCGCAGGGTGTTCTGGCCGAACACGAACACCGAGGTGGCCACGAACGCGGCGATGACGACCAGGAGGCCGATCTGGAGCATTCTTCGATAGCGACGCATGACCGTGATCATTGAGCGTCCTTGTCGTCGGTCGGGACTCGGGGCGGGGGCGCGGCGCGCTCCTCGGGCACCACCCGGCGGGCCACCGTGATGAAGCCGGTGTGCGCGACCATGCGGTGGAAGGGGCGGACGGACTGGCCTTCGATGTTCCACGGCCGAAGCAGAGTCTCGAACGTTTCGATCAGTCCCCACTGCGGCTCGCGCTGCAGCGTCTCGGAGAGCTGGTGGGACTGGATGATGGTGGGCACGTAGGCGAGGAAGATCCCGCCCGGACGCAGGGCGGCGGCCACCCGCGGGCTCAGCGTCCACGGCTCGGGCAGGTCGAGGATGACCCGGTCGACGGGCCCTTCCTCGGCGATGCCGTCTTCCACGGGCCCGAGGCGCACGGTAAGGTTCGCCACCTCGCCCACCCGCATGTGGATGTTGGCGAGGGCGCGCCGGGCGAACTCATCACGCTGTTCATAGGTGATGACGCGACCCTCCGGGCCGACGGCCCGCAGCAGGGTCAGGGTCAGCGCCCCCGACCCCGTGCCCGCCTCCAGCACGCGACAGCCGGGGTAGACGTCGGCCCAGAACAGGATCATGGCCAGGTCCTTGGGATAGATCACCTGGGCCCCGCGCGGCATCTCGAGCACGTAGTCGGCCAGGGTCGGGCGGATGGCCAGGTAGCGGAGCCCCATCGAGCTGCGCACCCAGGTGCCCTCGGGCTGGCCGATGATCGCGTCGTGGCTGATCCAGCCGCGGTCGGAGTGAAACGTCTCCGACTTGCGCAGGAACAAGAGGTGCCGCTTGCCGCGCTGGTCGATGAGCAGCACCTGCTCGGCGTCCTGGAACGGCAGCCCGTCGTTCACGCGGCGACGATCTCGCGGTCCCGCGGCGCGGGCAGGAACCGCGCGCCCACGAACCCCGTGATGGGCAGCAGCGCGCTCACCCACAGCGCGGCGGGGACGCCCCAGCGGTCGGCCAGCCACCCGAGCAGGGTGACCGCGACGCCGCCCGTGCCCATGGCCAGCCCCACCATGAGGCCGGAGGCCATGCCGGCGTTCCGCGGCATGTACGCCTGACCGAGCACGACGGAGACCGAGAAGGTCGAGGTCAGGAGCGCGCCGAAGACGCCCAGCGCGATCAGCCGCAGCACGAACCCGTCGACGAGCAGGAAGAGCGCGCCGAACGGAATCACGGCGAGGAAGGCCCACTGCACCAGCGCCCGCGCGCCCCAGCGGTCGGCGAGGGGCCCGGCCAGCACCGTCCCGACGGCCCCCGAGCCGAGGAAGACGAAGAGCACCGCGCCGACCATGCCGGGATCGGTCTTCAGATGATCGACGAAGTAGAACGGCACGAAGGTGGCGAACCCCATCGACGACCACGAGCGCATCGAGCCGATGGCGATGAGCAAGGCCATCGCCTTCGGCATGGTCACCCCACGGACCTCGCGCGCGGCGGCGTGCTGGCGCGCCGAGGCGCGGGACATCGCGGGCAGCATGCCGACGACCGCGACGGTCATGATCGCGCTCGGCACGAGCATGCCGAGCGTGCCGCCCAGACCGAACGCGGTGATGAGGAACGCCGCGAGCAGCGGCCCCGACGCGTAGCCGATGTTGCCGCCGAGGGAAAACCAGGAGAGCGCGGTGGCCTTGCGGTCGCCGGCCACGCTGGTCGCGGTGCGATAGCCCTCCGGGTGATAGGCGGCGACCCCGAGTCCCATGATCACGATCAGGGCCATCAGCGCCTGGTATCCGGTGGCGACGCCGGTGAGCGCGATGGCGGCGCCGGACAGCATCAGCGCAAGGGGCAGGAGCCAGCGTCGGGCCGATCGATCCGCGAAGTAGCCGAACAGGGGCTGCACGATCGAGGACGTGACCATCGACACGAACACCAGCGTGCCGACCTGGGCGTAGGTGAGCCCGTGCGCGATCTTCATGAACGGCAGCACCGCCGCCAGCGCGCCCTGGTTCACGTCGATGACGAGGTGGCCGAACGCGAGCAGACCGATGAGCCGGAGGTTCGGCCTGACTCGCTCGACGGTCTCGACGAAGAATGCGGGGGTGGCGGCGGCGGACAGCACCGCCTGCTTCGCTTCAGCCATGTCGCGCCAATGTTACACCACCGGGGCGCGAAAATCCGCCCGGCGGCGGCGCAGGAGCCCGAGGAGCGGCGGCGCGACGAGGGCGAGCGCGCCCAGCAGCAGCAGGGTCGCGGTCAGCGGGCGCGACACCAGCTCCAGCACGCTGCCGCGGCCCAGGAAGAGCGACTGGCGGAGCGTCTTCTCCATCATCGGCCCCAGCACGAGCGCGACGACCAGCGGCGAGGGATCGACGGCGAGCTTGCGGAGCCCGTAGCCGAAGAGCCCGAACAAGAGCAGCACCCAAAGATCCAGGAAGCTGTTGTTGAGGCTGTAGGCGCCCAGCAGGCACAGGAGCAGGACCAGCGTGGCCAGGAGCTTCTGCGGCATCCTGAGCACGCTCACGAAGAGGCCGACCAGCGGCAGGTTGAGGATCAGCAGCATGAAGTTGCCCACGTACATGCTGGCCACGAAGCCCCAGAAGACCTCGGGCCGCTGGCTGATCAGGAGCGGCCCCGGTTGCAGCCCGTGGAGCACGAGCGCGCCCAGGAGGATGGCGGTGGCCGGCGAGAACGGGATGCCCAGCGACAGCAGCGGCACCATCGCGCCCGCGGTCGCCCCGTTGTTGGCGGCCTCCGGCCCCGCCACGCCCTCGATCATGCCGGTGCCGAAGCGCTCGGGGGTGCGCGACACCCTCTTTTCGAGCGCGTAGCTGATGAACGTGGAGAGCACCGCGGCCGGGCCGGGGATGAGTCCGGTCAGGAAGCCGACGACCGAGCCGCGCGCGATCGGCGCCCACGAGCGCCGCCACTCCTCGCGGGTGGGAAACATGTCGCGCAGCTTCACGCCCGCGATCACCGTCCGGCCGAGCCCGGCCTCGATGAGCAGCAGGATCTCGGCGACGCCGTAGAGTCCCATGATCACGGGCACCAGATCGATGCCCTGCGAGAGCTGGACGGACCCGAACGTGAACCGGCGCAGCGCGGAGATCGGATCCATGCCCACGGTGCCGAGGGCGAGCCCGATCGCCACCATCAGGAAGGCGTGCAGCACCGAGCCGCCGGACAGCCGCGAGAGCAGCGCGAGCCCGGCCAGCGCGATCGCGAAGTACTCGGGCGGGCCGAACCGGACGGCGAGGTCGGCGAGCCACGACGATGCGAGCACGATGCCGACCACGCCGACGGATCCGGCGACGAACGAGCCCACCGCGGCTACGGCCAGCGCCGCCCCCGCGCGGCCCTTCTTCGTCATCTGGTACCCGTCGAGCAGGGTGACGACCGAGCCCGCCTCGCCCGGCACGTTGACGAGGATAGAGGTCGTGGAGCCGCCGTACATCGCGCCGTAGTAGATGCCGGCGAGCATGATCAGCGCGGTGGCCGGGTGCAGCGCGAAGGTCGACGGCAGCAGCAACGCCATCGCGCCGACCGGCCCGATGCCCGGCAATACGCCGACGATCGTGCCCACGAGCGCCCCGACGAAGCAGGCGGCGAGATTGGTGGGCGTCAGCGCGATCGTGAACCCGTAGAGCAAGCCCTCGAGTGGTCCCATCGGATCCCTAATGAGGCCAGAGGCCCTGAGGCAACGTCACGCCGAGGAGATTCGCGAAGAGATAGTACGAGCCTTCGGCGCTCAGCACTGCGGTGAGCACCGCGCCGAGCCAGCCAGCGCCGAACTGGCGGAGCAGCGTGGCCACGAACACCAGCGCCGCCAGCGGATAACCGATCCACGGCATCAGCAGGCAGAAGCCGGCCAGCGTGGCGACCGTGATCCAGACGCGCCGGCGATCGTCCGGCGCCGCGTCCACGGCCTCACCGACGGGTACGACCCCCGCGCGCCGAAAGGCGAGCGCGGTGACCACTAGCGCGACGACGCACGCGAAGGCGCCGACGGCCGCCGGGTAGAAGCCGGGGCCCGGACGCGCCGCCGCGCCCAGCGGCATGCGCAGCGCCTGGAACAGATAGATCGCGCTCACGATCAGCATCGCGAGCGCCACCACACGCTCGGTCATCTACTTCTTGAGCATGCCGAGCCGCTTGAGGATCTCGCCGTGCTCCTTGTACTCGCGCCACAGGTCCTGGCGCACCTTGTCGCCGGCGCGATAGTCGATGTCCACCCCGCGGGCCGCGATCAGGCTCACGAACCCGGGGTCGTCCATCGCGGCCTTGGTGGCGTCGTGCAGGTACTTGACGATCGGCGCCGGCGTGCCCTTGGGCGCGGTCAGGACGAACCACACGCCCATCGCGAAGTCGTAGCCCAGCTCCTTGGCCGTCGGCGCGTCAGGGAACATCGCGTGGCGGGTCCGCTGGAACACCACCAGCACCCGGAGCTTCTTGCCGTCGACCAGCGGTTTCACCTCGCCGGGCTGGGCCACGATGGCCTCGACGTGACCTCCGAGCAGCGCCGGGCTGCCTTCGCCCCAGCCCGAGAACGGCACGTGGGTGATCTTCACGTTGGCGCGCCGGGTCAGCTCCTCGAGGCTCAGGTGACTGGACGTCGTCTCCCCCGGTGAGGCCACCCGCAGCTTGCCGGGCGCCGCCTTCGCGGCGCCGAGGAATTCCCCCACGGTCTTCCACGGCGAATCCGCCTTCACGGCGAGCACCGGATAGAACGAGATCAAGTTGATGATCGGCTCGTAGTCGTCAGGCGTCTTGTACGGAAGGTCGTTGACCTGCGGCTGGATGACCAGGCTCGACAGGGTCGCCAGGACCGTCGTGTAGCCGTCGGGCTTGGCCTGGATGGCCTCGGCGGTGCCCACGGAGCCACCGCCACCGGGCCGGTTCAGCACGACCACGCCCTTGGGATATTTCTTCTTCATCAGCTCGGCGAGCGGGCGCCCCACGATGTCCACCATCCCGCCCGCCGGATACGCGGCGATGATCGTCAGCGGGCGTTCCGGATACTCCGCCGCCGCGGGGAGGGCGGCGGCCAGCAGCACGACCGCGATCAGGACGACACGAGTCATGAGGTCTCCTTTTTTCCCGGCTATCGCCGCCCCAGCTCTTTCAGCGCGCGGTCGCGATACGTGAGCGTGAACAGCTTGTCGCCGGAGAGGAAGTCCGTGTACTTGAGGTAGCCGAGCTCGGCGTTCAGCTTCTGCATGCTGTCGAGCGTGCTCGGATCGACCTCGAGGTTGGGGTCGATCACGTGGGGCCGCGCCTTCTTGATGACCTCTTTCTTGGCCTGCGTGTACTTGACGATGACGTCGATGTTGCGGTCCTCGCCCCAGCCCTTGCCGCCGTCGGCGGCGAGATCGCGCGCGGCCTTGAGATAGCCGAGCATGACCTTGTGGGCGAGGTCGCCGTTGGCCTTGGCCCACTCGGCGTTCCAGAACGCCGCGGTGATCGGCACGGCCTTGGCTCCCTCCGGTCGCGCGAGCGGGCGGACGGCCACGCCCTTCTCCTCGGCGAGCGTGGGGAACGGCTCGGTGAGGATGGCGGCGTCGATCGCCCCCGACTCCAGCGCGGGCACCATGTCGGGGAACGGCATGATCCTGACCGTCACGTCCTTGATCGTGAGCCCGTCCCGGCGCAGCACCTGGTCGAGCATCCACTCCACGGCGGCGCCGCGGGTGTTGAGGGCCACCGGCCGCCCCCGGAGATCGGCGATGCGCTTGATCTCTTTCCCCCACGCGGCCTTGCGCACGGTGAAGTAGTCCTCGAAATATCCGAAGTGAAGCGGCGCGATGAACTCGATCGGCAGCTTGGCGGCGATCGCGTTGAAGCCCGCCGCGCCCATCCCCGCGCCGCCGACCTGGAGCTGGCCGGTGGCGACCTGCGTGGTGATCTCGGCGCCCCCCGGCAGCCGCACGAGCTGGGCGTTGATGCCGCCGGGGATCAGGTAGCGATCGGCCATGAGATAGAGCACGGCGAACGAGTCCGACGCGATGTATCCGATCTTCACGGTCGGCCCCTGGGCCGACGCGCCGCACGACATCGCGACGACGGCCAGCATCACTAACACGACGATGCGCACTGCGTTCATCGTCCCCTCCTTGTCGACTCGGCGACAGATGTTAACCGGACCGATCAGAACGCGCTCGACTCTTCTTGCCACGACAGGACGCGCCGCTGAATCGCCCCCAGCCCGCGGGTGAGCAGGAGCCCGAGGGCGCCGACCAGCACGAAGGCGCCGTACATCTCGACCGTGCTCAGCATCTGCCAGTGGCGATAGACGAGATGGCCGAGCCCCGACTTGGCGGTGATGAACTCCACCGCCACGATCGTCACCAGGGCCAGGCCGAGACCGAGCCGGAGACCGGTGAAGATCGAGGGCAGCGCGGCGGGCAGGATGACCTTGCGGAAGAGACGCCCGCCGTCCGCGCCGTAATTGCGCCCGACCTCGAGGAGCCGCGGGTCCATCGTCTGCACGCCCGCGAAGGTGCTGATGGTGATCTGAAAGAACGCCGAGAGCGCCCCGGTCAGCACGAACGCCGGCTCGCCGACGCCGAGCACGATCAGCAGGAACGGCAGCATGGCGACCTTCGGCACCGGAAACAGGAACGCGAGGTAGGGATCGACGACCTGGCGCAGGGCGCGGATCTTGCCCATGCCGAGCCCCAGCGGCACCCCGGCGAGGGCGGCGAGCGCGAAGGCGACGGCGAGGCGAGTGAGCGTGGTCAGCGTTTCGGCGCCAAGGTCACCCCCGCTGAAGTTGGCGACGAGTCCCGCGCCCACCGCCGTCGGCGGCGGAAAGTATCGCGGCGAGACGATCGCCAGTCGCGCGGCGACTTCCCAGAGCGCGAGCAGCGCGAGCGGCACGGCGAGACTCACCGCTCCGCCACGTCCTGCACCCACGGCAGGAGCCGCGCGCGGATCGCCGCCAACCCGTACGACAGCACGGCGCCGAGGACCGCGATCACCAGGAACGTCGCGTACATGTCCTCGACCTTGAGCACCTGCCACGAGAGCCACAGGAGCGCGCCGAGCCCGCGGCTGGCCGCCACGATCTCGACGGCCACCGCCACGATCAGCGCGTACCCGAGTCCGAGCCGCAGCCCGGTGAAGATGTGCGGCAGCGCGCCCGGCAACAGCACGGCCGTGAACAGCCGCCAGCCCCGCGCGCCGTAGTGAAGGGCCGCCTCGACGACCAGACGGTCGATCTGCCTCACCCCGTGTGTCGTCGTGAAGGCGATGAGGAAGAACGAGGTCACCGCGGTCGTGACGATCGTCGCTACTTCACCGGCCGGAACCAGGAAGCTCACCAGCGGCAGGAAGAGCACGCTCGGGATCGGATAGACCACCGCGAACACCGGATCGAGCCCGTCGCGCAGCCGTCGCCACAGGCCCATGCCGAGCCCCACCGCGACGCCGAGTATCGAGGCGGCGGCGAACGCCCAGCCGACGCGCGCGAGCGTCGCCGAGGTGTGATTCCACAACGTGCCCGCGAGGGCAAGGCGCTGGAGATGGACGCCGATCGTGGACGGCCGAGGAAAGAACGCCTCGCGAATCACGCCCGAGGCGCTCGCGCACTCCCACAACGCGACGAGCACGAGCGGCGAGACGGCCGCGATCCAGTGCTCGGCGAGCCAGCGCCTCACGCGCCCGCCCCGTCGCGACCGGTGCCTCGCCACAGCTTCACGCGCCTGCTGCCTCGCGAGAGGTGTCCCGTAAACGCGTCACGCGCCTGGCGCCTCGGTGTCTCGCTCCTCCGCCATCGCACGCACAACTTCTTCCCGGAGCTGGGACCAGATCTTCTCGAGCAACGCGCCGTAAGCCTGCGAGCCGCGGATCTCGAGCCCGCGCGGGCGCCCGAGATCGACGGGGAAGACCTGACTCACCCGCCCCGGTCGCGCCGTGAGCAGCACCACGCGGTCGCCGAGCAGCAGCGCTTCTTCCAGCGAGTGCGTGACGTAGATCACGGTCTTGCCGAGCGTGGCCCAGATCCGCAGCAGCTCTTCCTGCATGATGGCCCGCGTCTGCGCGTCGAGCGCCGCCAGCGGCTCGTCCATCAACAGCACTTCCGGATCGTTGGCCAGCGCACGCGCGATCCCCACCCGCTGCTTCATCCCGCCGGAGAGCTGATACGGATAGTGCTTGGCGAAGCGCGTGAGCCCGACCATCGCGAGCATCTCCCGCGCCCGCGCCTCGCGCTCCGCCCGCGCCACCCCACGGTTCTCGAGCCCGAACACCACGTTGTCGATCACGCTCCGCCACGGCAACAGCGCATGCTCCTGAAACACCATCGCAGTCAGCGGTGAGCCGGGATGATCCGCCGCGATCCGGACTTCACCCGCGCTCTGCCTGAGGAGCCCCGCCAGCACCCGCAGTAACGTGGACTTCCCGCTCCCGCTCGGCCCCACGATGCACAGAAACTCCCCCGCCGCGACGTCGAGCGACACCCGATCGAGCGCGAGCACCGTCTGCCCGCGCGCCTCGAACGTCACGCTGACCCCGCTCACCACGACCTTGGGAGATGTCACCGCCATCGGCATGCGCCCACGGCCCCGCCGCAAGGCGCCGCGATTTTGCCTGACCCGGGTAGGCGGTTCAAGCATCTAACCGGAGTCTCTGATCGTGCGCTGTCGGCGACCCAGCATGCGCACCCAAACGAAGTAATGCGAGAGATCCCGCTGATGAAGGCCAACGATCGCATCGAGCCGCAGCCGTTACAGCACACGACTGAAACCAGACGTTCGGAGTGCAGGCTCGCGATTCCCTTCCGAGGGATAATCCCTTCGTAGCAGCAGCGGTGGGAGACGAGTGCCCTACGAGATCGCGTTCGCAGAATCAGTCCAGGCGCACTTTGGAAGCCTGACGGCGCGCGAGCGGGCAACGGTTCTCGACGCGATCGAGCGTCAACTGGGTCACGAGCCGCGCACGGAGACGCGGCACCGGAAACCGTTGCGGCCCAATCCTCTCGCGCCGTGGGAGCTTCGGGTCGGCCAGCTGCGGGTGTTTTACGAAGTCATCGGCGAGGAGAGCGGAATCGTCCAGATTCTCGCGGTCGGACGTAAGATACGCAATGTACTGATGATCGGTAGCGAGGAGATACGGCTGTGAAGCGACTGAAGCTGTCCTCGGCGGTTCGATCGCTCGCCGACTACATCACGGACTTCGGCGACGAGACCGTCCTCGTGACTCAGGGCGGTCGCGCGGTTGCGGCGCTCGTTCCGCTCAAACATGTTGACCGCGAATCGTTGGCTCTGAGTCAGCATCCCGAGTTTCTGGAACTCATCGAGCGCGCTCGCGCGGAATTTGCTTCTGGGCGCACGATGTCGCTGGACGAGATGAAGGATCGCGTCGTGCCTAAGCGGCTGCCGAACAAACGCGTGGCGCCGACAGCGCGACGGGCGCGTCGCGGCTGATATGGGACTCCCCAGCGAACCGGCGACGGAGCGGGCGCGCGAGATCCTCGAGCTTTATCGACTCGGTCGGATCAGTTCCGGACGAGCGGCCAACGATCTCGGCATGAGCAGAGTTGAGTTTCTCGACTTGGCCAACCGTCATCGGATTCCCACCATCCAGATCACGGCAGAAGAGCTCGAAGAAGAATTCAGATCGCTCGAGCCCTGAAGCCCGTTTGCAACGCCGCCCCTGATTCACGCTCGCGTCAGGTCAGGCGCTTGCGGACGTAGGCGGAGGCGGCTTCGGATGCGGCGACCACGATCAGGATGACCACCAGGATCATCCCCACGCGGCTCCATTCGAGGCCCAGGATCGATTCGTTGAGTGCGAAGCCGATGCCGCCGGCGCCGACCAATCCCAGGACGGTGGACTCGCGGATGTTGATGTCCCAGCGGTAGATGCAGATGCCGGCGAAGACGGGCTTGACCTGGGGGACGATCGCGTAGAGGAGCGTCTGTAAACGCGTGGCCCCGGTCGCGGTCACCGCTTCGACCTGACCGCGGTCGATCTCCTCGATGCCCTCGGCGAGGAGCTTGGAGACGAAGCCGATCGAGCGGACCGCGACGGCCAGCACGCCGGCCAGCGAGCCGGGGCCGACCACGATGATGAAGATCAGCGCCCAGATCAGCGTGTCGACCGAGCGGCTGACCACCATGGTGAGACGCGCCAGCGCGTAGGCGGCGCGGTTCGGGGTGGTGTTGAGCGCGGCGAGGATCGCGATCGGCGATGCGAGCAGGACCCCGCCAACTGTTCCCAGAGTCGCGATGTTGAGGGTCTGCACGAGCGGCGCGAGCAGCGCGCGGGCGAAGCGCCAGTCCGGTGGGAACGTGCGGCCCAGCAGGTCGCCGATCTGGGCGGGAGAATCGGCCACGTAGTCCCATCGGATGCCGAGGCGGGCGAGCATCCACGCGGCGAGCACGGCGACCGCGAGCTGGGCGCCCGCCCGGATCAGCGTGTGCGTTCGGGAGTAGCGACGCCACGTGCGCGAGACAGGCGTCACTGCACGCTCCGGCGCGCCACCGCGCTCACCGCCTCGCCCAGCAGCACGATGGCCACGATCACGATCAGGATGGCCAGCGCGAAATCGTAGTCGTAGCGCGAGAACGCGTTGTAGAGCGTCGCCCCGATGCCCCCAGCGCCCACGATGCCGATGATGGTCGACTGTCTGAGATGGATGTCCCAGTGATAGATCGTGAGCCCGACGATGCGGGGCAGGATCTGCGGGAGCACGCCGAAGACCAGCACGGCGCCGCGCGAGGCGCCGGTGGCGCGGATGGCCTCGATCTGGCCGCGGTCGATGGTCTCGATGCTCTCGGCGAGCAGTTTCGCGAAGAAGCTCACCGAGCTCACGGTGAGGGTGAGCACGCCGGCCAGCGGGCCGAAGCCCACGGCCTTGACGAAGAGGATGGCCACGATCAGCTCGTGGAACGTCCGCCCGAGCGTCATCACGCCCCGGCCGGCGGCGTAGACCGGCAGCACCACCACGTTGCGAGCGGCGAGGATCGCGAGGGGGATTCCCAGCATCACCCCGAAGATCGTGGAGAGGGTGGCGATCTCGACGCTCTCCAGCACGCCGCTGGCCAGCAATCCCGCGCGCGAGAAGTCGGGGGGAAACGCGCGCGCCATCACGACGCCGAGACGGCCGAGGCCGCGCGCGATGCGCTCGGGATTGATCTCGAGACTGACGGCGTTCCACAGGAGAAACGCTGCTGCGAATGCGCACGCGACCGGTCCCATCCACGGCCACGGCCAGATCGACGGCGGGCGCCACGCTCTCGTGGTCACCGTGCGTTCTCCGGTGCCTCGCCGTGCCCCGCGCTCGCGTTCAGCGCGCGTCCTCCGGCGCCCCGCCGTAGACACGCTCGAGCACGTCGGCGGTGAGCCCGGCGACCGGACCGTCGTACACCACGCGGCCCGCGTTGAGCCCGACGACGCGACGGGCGAACGCGCGCGCGATCGGCACGTCGTGGATGTTGACGAGCGCGGGGATCCCGTCCTCCGCGGCCAGCTCCACGATGAGCCGCATCACGGCGTCGGACGTCCGGGGATCGAGGCTCGAAGTCGGCTCGTCCACGAGCAGGATCCGCGGACGCTGCACGAGCGCGCGCGCGATGCCCACGCGCTGGCGCTGTCCGCCCGAGAGCGCGTCGGCCCGCTTGTTCTCGAAGCCGGCCAGACCGACGCGCGACAGCGTGGTGAAGGCGGCTTCGATGTCCTCGGGCGGAAACCTCCGGCGCCAGGCGCTCCACAGCGAGACCCCGCCGAGACGGCCGGACAGCACGTTCTCCATCACGGTGAGCCGCTCGACGAGGTTGAACTCCTGGAAGATCATCCCCATGCGCCGGCGCGCTCCGCGCAAGGCCGGGCCCGAGAGCGCGGTGATGTCGAGCCCGTCGAGGCGGATCACGCCGGCGTCGGGCTCGACGAGCCGGTTGATGCACCGAAGCAGCGTCGACTTGCCCGCCCCCGAGGGCCCGATGACGAAGACGGCGTCGGAGCCGTCGACGGTGAGGGAGACGGAGCGAAGGGCGTGATCGCCCCTCGGATAGGTCTTCTCGAGCTGAGAGACCTCCAGCACCGGCCGGGTCGCTACTCCGACCCGCCCTTTTCGAGGCGCTTGTACTCCGGCGAGTCCTTGGTGAACGTCACGCCGTTGGCCTCGAGGATTCCGACGATCGACTCCCAGTCCTTCTGATAGTTCAAGGGCAGGAAGCCCGTGCGCCCCTTGAACTCCTTCGCGAGACCGGTGCCCTCGAGCTTGAAGCTCGTGAACGCTTCCTTGATCTTGTCCACCAGCTTCGGCTCGAGGTTGTGGGAGTAGAGGAAGCCCGCGGTGGGAAACACCGGCGAGGTGTAGATGACCTTGTAGTCCCCGGCCTTGATCACGCCGCGCGCCACCATGCGCTCGAGCACGGTGTCGGCCACCGCGGCGGCGTCGTAGTCGCCGTTGACCACGCCGAGCGCGCTCGCGTCGTGCTTGCCGGAGAACACGATCTGGTAGTCCTTGCCCGGCGTCACGCCCATCCGCGAGAAGAAATAGATCGGCGCCTGGTGGCCCGAGCTGGAGGTCTGCGACACGTGGGCCACGCGCTTGCCCTTGAGGTCGGCGATGGTCTTGATCTTGTCGTTCTTGGCCTGGGTGATCACGATGAGGTGATAGCCGGATGGCCCCTGGGCATCGCGCATGATCGCGAACGGCACCCCGCCGGCCAGGTTCACCGCGTACACCACGCTGCCCGTCGAGAACGCTGAGATATGCAGGCGGCCCGAGCGCATGGCCTCGATCTGCGCGGCGTAGTTCTGCAACCCGAAGTACTTGGTCTTCTTGCCGGTGACCTTCTCGAGGTGCTTGAGGAAATCGCCCCACGCGCCCTCGTACACCGCGGGGTCTTCGACGGGGGCGTAGGTGAAGATCAGCGGATCGGGGCTGACGAGCTTGCTCGGATCCTTGGGCGGATCCGCGACGAGATCGCGGTTCTCGTCGCAGTAGAGCGCGTCGAGCTTGCCCCGGTACGCGCACGGATCGGCGGCCATCGCGGCCGCGGCCGCCACGACGAGCACCAGAAGCGCGCCGAGCCCGACAAGACGCGTGCGCATGGCCGCTACTCTAGCAGCCCATGGTAAAGGAGCGCTCCGGCTTCGCCGGGGCGCTCCGAACGTTGGGGGGCTTGGGGGGCCATTTCGTGGCCCTCCCATGTGGTCAATTCGGTCACAATTCGGAGAGGGCGCGCTCGGAGCGCTCGCGCCAGCGCGTCATCTCCATGCGCTCGAACTCGTCGGCGGCGGTGGTGAGCGCTTCGCGGGCCTGGTCGCGCCGCCCGGTCTTGGCGTAGACGCCGGCCACGCCCACGCGTGCGCGGGAGATCAGCGGTTTCAGGCCCAGCGCCTGGGCGAGCGCCATGGCCTCGCGGTACCGCACTTCCGACGCGGCCACGTCGGCGGCGTCGCCGAACGCGAGCACCTCGCCGAGCAGCCGGAGCGCGCGCGCTTCGAGCCCGCGGGCGCGATGGGCGCGGGCCAGGACCAGGCTCTGCTCCCCGTGACGTCGCGCCTCCGCGTAGCGGCCGGCGAGGATCAGCGCCTGGCTGTACCAGATCGTGGCCAGCCCGTGGCAATACGCGAAGCGGATCGCCTCGCACGTCGTCCGCGAGTGATGGAGGGCGGCGATCGCGTCCGTCACCCGGCCCGTGAGCGAATAGACGCGGCCGAGAAACAGCTCGGTCATCGCGCGGGTGAGGCGCAGGTTGCCGGCCTCGCAATGACGCCGGGCGGACTCGAGCACCGCGGCCGATTCGTCCAGGTCGCCCGTGAAGTAGCAGAGAATGCCCTGGCTGAACTGGGCCTGGGCCAGGCTGTAGAGCTGCTCGGACGCCTCCGCGATCTCGAGCAGCTCCTGGGCCCGCTGGCGCGCCTCGGCGAACTCGCCCCGCTCGCCCACGCACCACACGAGCCACGAGCGCGAGAACACCGCGGGCGGGCTCGGCATACCCACGCGGCGCCGGGCGAGATCGTCGCCGGTGAGCGATTCCACCGCGCTTCGCAGATGCGCGACCGCGCGGTCGTAGTCGCCGAGCGCGTGATAGGCCTGGCCGAGGTACTGGTTGGCCACCGCGCGCAGCGCGGGGTCGTCGAGCTTGTCGGCGATCGCCGCCGTGCGCAGTCCCGCCTCGACCGCGCCGCCGAACTCACCGACGGCCCACCGCGAGTTGGTGAGCACGGCGCCGACCTGGCCGCGGCGCACGTCGTCGCCGAGCTGCTCGGCGGTTTCTTCCGCGATCCGCAGCGGCTCGAACATCTGGGGCAACTCCCCCGAGATGAAGAGCGCGTTGCGCAGCTCGAGGGCGAGGTCGACGGTCTGCTGGCGGGTCTCGCGCGTCACCGGAAGGTGCGTCATGGCGGCCTGGGCCTGCACGAAATGCGCGACCGCCTCGTGGTACGCCGAGCGCGCGGCCGCCCTCGCCCCGGCCTGACGCAGGTAGCGGAGCGCCCGCTCCCACTGCTCGCCGTGGAAGGCGTGCAGGGCCAGTCGTTCGACGGGCAGGCCCGCCCCATCGGCGTAGCGCGCCTCGATCGCGTCGGTGACCGCGGTGTGGAGCGCCCGCCGCCGATCGTGCAGGAGTCCCTGGTAGGCCACCTCGCAGGTCAGCCCGTGGCGGAACGTCCACTCGGGCTCGGGAAATGGACTCATCTCGTGGAGGAAGCCCGCGTGTTCGAGGCGCCACAGGCGCTCGCGCAGCTCGGTCTCGGGCAGCTGGACGATGGCCTCGAGAATCGCCTGGCTGACCGTGGTGCCCACCACCGCCGCGCACTGGAGGATCCACTTGTCCTCGGGGTCGAGCCGGTCGATGCGCGCGGCGAGGACGGCGTGAATGCTGGGCGGGATCGGCGCCTCCGGCAGCGCCCGCGCGAGCCGATACGCCCCCGGCTGGCCCGCGAGCACGCCGACCTCCGCGAGACTGCGCACGCTCTCCTCGAGGAAGAACGGATTGCCGCCGGTACGCTCGACGAGCAGCCGGTTGACGGCCGCGAGGTCGGATCCGGTGCCGAGCAGCGAGTGCAGGAGCGCCTGCGCGTTCGTGCTCTCGAGCGGTCCCAGGGTGATCTCGAGGCAGTTGGGATGACCGGTCCAGCGGTCGAGGAACTCCGGCCGATACGTGAGCAGCATGGCGGCGCGCACGCTGGGGACGCCGTCGAGGAGATGGCTCAGGAGCGCGTGCGTCTCCGAATCGACCCAGTGCAGGTCTTCGAACACGACGAGCAGCGGCTGCACGCGGCTCTCGCGCACGCAGATCCGGCGCAGGGCGTCCAGCGTGCGCTGCCGCCGCTCGGGCGGATCGAGGGCCTCCCAGCCCGCGTCGGCGCTGGACACGTCGAGCAGGGCCAGCAGCGCCGGCATCGAGGTGGCCAGCGTCGGATCGAGGCCCAGCACCTTGGCCGACACCTTCTCGCGGACGCGCGCCTCGTCGTCGCTCCCCTCGATGGCGAAATAGGAGCGGAGGACTTCGATCACCGGGAAGAACGGGGTGCCCCGGCCGTACGAGACCGCCGCCCCTTCGAGCACGAGCCAGCCGGCGCCGCGCAGCGCCTGCACGCACTCGCGAGTCAGCCGCGATTTCCCCACGCCCGCTTCGCCCACGAGGGCCACCGCGGCGCCACGTCCCTGGCCGGCCTCCTCGAGGATCGCTTCCATGCGGCCGCGTTCGGCGTCGCGTCCGACCAGCGGGGCCAGACCGCGAGTGGCCGCCACGTGCAGGCGGCTGCGCGTCGGACCCACGCCGGTCAGCTCGAAGACTTCCACCGGCTCGACGAGGCCCTTGACCGGCACCGGCCCCAGCGGGGTGACCTCGACCAGCCCCTCGACCAGGCGCAGCGTCGCCACGGTGATCAGCGTGGTGCCCGGCTGGGCGATCTGCTCCATGCGCGCGGCGAGGTGCGTGTTGTGGCCGACCGCGGTGTACTCCACGCTGAAGTCGCTGCCCACGGTTCCGACCACCACTTCGCCCGAATTGAGACCGACCCGGATCTGGACGGGGACGCCCTGGCGGCGCCGCAGCTCGTCGGCGTAGGCGTGGACGGCCTTCTGCATGCGCAGGGCCGCGTAGCACGCGCGGAGCGCGTGATCCTCGTGGGCCAGCGGCGCGCCGAAGATCGCCATCACGCCGTCGCCGAGGATCTTGTTGACGGTGCCCTCGTAGCGGTGGACGGCCTCGATCATCCGCTGCAGCACGGGATCGAGCAGGGCGCGGGCTTCCTCCGGATCGTGGTCGGCCAGCAGCTCGAGCGAGCCGCGCAAGTCGGCAAAGAGCACGGTGACGACCTTGCGCTCGCCCTCCACGGTGCCGCGGACCGACCGGATCTTCTCGGCCAGATGGACGGGCGTGTGGGCGAGCGCGGCCGAGCGCACGGCCAGCGGCTGACCACACTCCGGGCAGAACTTCGCGGATGGAGGCGGCGAATGACCGCAACGAGCGCAGGTCAAGGATTTGCGCCGAAGGCGTCGAGGCCGGTGATGTCGCGGCCGACGATCAGCGTGTGGATGTCGTGGGTGCCTTCGTACGTGTTCACGGTCTCGAGGTTCATCATGTGGCGCATGATCGGGTGCTCGTCCACGATGCCGGCCGCGCCGAGCACGTCGCGGGCGAGGCGCGCGGTGTCGAGGGCGATCTGCACGTTGTTCATCTTGGCCATCGAGATCTGCTGCGGCCGCGCCTTGCCCTCGTCCTTGAGCCGCCCGAGCTGGAGCGCGAGGAGCTGGGCCTTGGTAATCTCGGTGATCATCCACACGAGCTTCTGTTGCACGAGCTGGAAGGAGCCGATGGGCTTGCCGAACTGCACGCGCTGCTGCGCGTACTGGAGCGCCCAGTCGTAGCAGCCCATGGCCGCGCCCACGGCGCCCCACGCGATCCCGTAGCGCGCTTGCGAGAGACAGCCGAGCGGACCGCGCAGCCCCTTGACGCTCGGGAACTTGTTCTCGAGCGGGATGCGGCAGTCCTGGAACGCCAGCTCCGAGGTGATCGAAGCGCGCATCGAGAACTTGCCGTGGATGTCGAGGGTCGAGAAGCCCGGCGTCCCGCGCTCGACCAGGTAGCCGCCGATCTCCCCGTCGTCGCCCTTGGCCCACACGACCGCGACGTCCGCGATCGAGCCGTTGGTGATCCAGAGCTTGGTCCCGTTCAGCACGTACCCGTCCCCCTTGCGGAGCGCGCGCGTCTTCATCCCGCCGGGGTCGGAGCCGTAGTCGGGCTCGGTGAGGCCGAAGCAGCCGATGGCCTCGCCGGTGGCCAGGCGCGGCAGCCAGCGGTCCTTCTGCGCGTCCGAGCCGTAGGTGTAGATCGGATACATCACGAGCCCGCTCTGCACGGAGGCGGCCGAGCGCAGCCCGGAATCGCCGCGCTCCAGCTCCTGCATGATGAGCCCGTAGGCCACGTTGTTGAGCCCGGCGCACCCGTAGCCCTTGAGCGTGGCCCCGAATACGCCCAGCTCGCCGAGCTTGGGAAACAGCTCGACGGGAAACGTCCCCGCCCGGTGATGCTCGGCCACGATCGGCAGGAACTCCGCCTCCACCCAGTCGCGCACGGCGTCGCGGATCATCCGCTCTTCTTCCGAGAGCAGGTCCTCGATGCCGTAGTAATCGACGCCCCTGAACTTCTCCATGGTGAGCTCCCCCGGATGCGAATCGTCTCGCGGACGCCCTGGATCCAGGCATTATAACCAGGCGCGACGCGTCCCCCCGACCGCTTCAGGGCCTCGCCGGTGGAAGCGGCGGAAGCCTGTCCTTCGTGCGGGTCACGATCTTGCCGAGGCGCCGGTAATGCGCCACGTAGTAGCCAAAACGCGAGGCCGAGCCGAGATCGGCGTAGCGGGCTCTCAGCCACTCGGGGGCTGGGAACAGCGCGCGTCGCAGCGTTCCGGGAAGATCATGCCATCGGTCCACGAGGAGGAGCGTGACCAGATGTTCCATGTCCCGGAGTTGCCGCGGCGTTCGATGGCCCAGGAGCCATCTCATCGCGGCGGCTCTCGGACCGCGCGGCTGGATCCTCGCCATGACCCCGGCGGGGACGCGCGAGCCGAACAGCGTCTCCAGGCGGAGCAGGGCGAAGTAGAGTGCGGTGCGCGTCCGCCAGCGAGACGCCCGCTCGACCAGCGCCTCCCAGTCCAGCACGCCCGCCCGGCGCTCGAGCATCAGAAACAGATCGTAGTACCAGAGTAGGCCGGTGAGTGCGTGGTGAACGGCGAGGTGAAGGGCAAGGTAAAGGAAGAGGTCTTCGGGGTCCAGTCCGAGCGCGTTCCGGTCGGCCGCCCGAAGGGGAACCGCCCGATCCCAGACCGTCAGGCTCTCACGTTCATCCCACGCATACCTCGGGTCGCTGACGAGCCCCCAGTGGAGATCGACGCGAATGCCCGACGGCGCCTCGTACAGCGTGGCGCGATCGAAACCGAGATCGAACTGAAAGCTGTGAGCATCGGGCCGGCGGCGATACCCGAGGCCGAGCAGGAGACCGTCGACGCGCTCCAGCGTCTCACGCCGGATGAACAGATCGAGATCGGAGCAGGGCCGCAGCGCCGGATGGGGGTAGAGCGCTTCGGCGAGCGCCGGCCCTTTGAGCGGGATCACCGCGAGGCGTTCGCCCTCGAAGCGCTCGAGCAGTCGCGCCAGCTCGCGGCTCAGCAACAGATGCCGCGCGGTGCCGTCGACGAGCCACTGATGCAACCGGGCTCGCACCATGGGCGGCACCTGCCCGACCCGATCCGCCTTGCAGGCGAACCCGAGAGCTGGGCCCACGCCTTCGGCGCCAGCCAGCGCAAGCAGCCGGCTCCAGTCGAAAGACTCGCCTGGGGGGGCCGGCGCGCTGCCTCCAGTGAGGGTGCGGAGGCCGTCGACGATCCAGCGCGTCTCGGAGTTCAGCGTGTCGATGTGGACGAGGGCAGCATCGAGGCGGGAACTGCGGAGGAGCCCGCGAGCTGCGCCTTCACGAGCGCGTGTTCACAGTGGGCCGGCGAGGGGCCGTGAAGGTCGCCGGTTTCCACCAGGGCCTGCCCCGGACAGCGCGTACAGAATTCCGAGGCCGCGCAGGTCGAGCACGTGTGCAGATCCCTGATCCGGATGGATCGCACCCGCATCATCTCCGGCGACCGATGCCAGATCTCGGCAAAGGGCTCTTCGCGGACGTTCCCGCACGAGATGGGCATCGCCACGCACGGCATGACGTCGCCGTACGCGCTGACGTAACAGGCGTTGTGAGAAGCACCGCACGGAATGTCGCCGAGGTCGGCCCGCTCCGAGGACGGCGCGCACGCCTCCCGCTTCGTGAGGTCAGGATTCAGGGCGGGGTCCTGCAAGACCTGCGTGAGGTCTTTCCTCGTGATCCGGAGCGTGACCGGCGAGGCATCTCCGTCGTTCTTTGCCGTGATCATGGGGTCGAACCCGCAGAGCACTCCGAGGCGTTCGGCCAGGGCTCGGATCTCCTTGTACTGCCGCACGTTCTGCTTCATGAGCGGGCAGTTCAGCTTGACGGTGACCCCGGCGGCTCGGAGCAAGACCGCGCCCTCGAGCGACTTCTCGAGAGAGCCCGGAACCTTCGTGACCCAGTCGTGGTCGAAGGGATCGGCGCTGTAGATGCTGATATCGACCTGGCGCACACCGAGGGCCCGCAGCCGCGCCGCCTTCTCTCGCGTGATCAACAACGCGTTGGACTTCAGACGGACGTCGAAGTGCAGGCGCCGCGCGTGCTCGATCAGCTCGAAGAGATCCCCTCTCAGGAAGATCTCGCCACCGCTGAACGTGAGGTAGAGGGTCCCGACTCGCGCCAGGTCGTCCAGGAGCGCCTTCAATTCGTCGCTGGTCAGCTCGGGCCGCCGCTCGATGGTCCGATAGCAGTGGATACAGCGCTCGTTGCAGCGCATGGTGAGATCGATGTGGACGGACAGTGGAATGTGCCGTTCCACGCTCTTCCGGAATAGCCAGTCGGTCAGATCGGGCATCGCGGTCGGACTCACGATTTGGGTGAGGCCCCGCAGCCGCCGCCCCCCGTGACCTTCATGCAGGCCAGGGCCGTGGTCTCGAAGACCTCCTGGCTCAGGATGTCCGGTGGTTCGTACTTCCGTTTGGCTCGTCGGTCCGAGCCCGGTTCCACCTTCCGCTCGTCACGTCGTTCCATGTCCCCTCCTACTGCGCTTGCTGAGTCGTTTCCGATACAGTCAGCAGCCCACGGGCGCAGAGCTTGTCGATGAACGCCATCGCGTCCTGCTCGGCCCGCTCCGGATCCACGTCGAATTCCTCGCAGATCCTGGCGACGATGGCGCTCATGGGGCGCTGACCGTCGGCCGCCTCCCAGATCAGCGTCCCGACCGGGTTCAAGGTGTTCAGCGTGCTGTCGTCGGGCCAGAGGATGACCGCCTCGCTATCGTAGACGCGCCACGCGGTGCGCGAACTCTGCATCACGTACATCTCAGGCATTCCGGATCACCTCCCAGAATCCATGGTCGGGCCGAAACGAGAGATCGAAGCACGGCACGACTTCGACGAGATCGGCGGCGATCCGAAAGACTTCGGCCGTGACGTCCGCCTCTCGGGCGAAGAACAGGACGTTGGGCAACAACCGTCCGAGCGCTTGCCGGGGCCCGAGCGCCTCCACGGCGTGTCGGGGCCCGTGGTGGAGGAAGTAGATCCCGACCAGCGGGCCGGCCAGATCCGCTCCCGCCAGAGCCAGCTCTCCCCGAAACGGGGTGCCGAAGCATACGCCGTGATCCTCGACCACTCGCACGATCGACAGCTCATCGCTCAGCACGGTGGCATCCGTGGAGAGGCGGGCGACCGTCGTCTTGCCGCTTCCCGACGGCCCGCAGAACAGATACACGCCCTCGTCCCGCATGAGGCTGGCGGCGTGTACGACCAACCCGCGGGTCTCGACCAGGGCCAGCGAGTAGACGATGCGCAAGATGCTCTCGATGGACACGTCGCTCGAGACGTTGTCGGGATCGGTCAGCGCGACGTCGGCCCTTCGTGCGCCGAGGTCGACGATCCCGGAGAAGTCACGGCGCTTCACGCTGAACCTGGCGGGAGTGCCGTCACGCTTCACGTCGACGCCTTCAAAGGACGGAAGATCGCCCCGCGTCGTCGTGATGTCGATGCGCCAGGCCGGAGCCCCTGACGAGAGAAATCCCCCGAATCGCTCGCGGACGACGGTCGCGACCTCCGGGTCGGGCACGACCACCACGGTACGGAGCCCCGCGACTCCGATGCTCAGATCAGCCATGCAACGCCACGCGCCAGACTCGTCTGAGCCGGAGGGCAAGGGACAGAAGTGGAGGGAAGAAAGGAGAGAGGACGGCGATCACGCGGTTTCGCCACCGGGCGACTCGAGTATCGAACCTCGTGATCGTGCCGCGCCGCTCGACGGCGACCACCTTACCCAGCAGTCGCGCCTGATCGACGATCTCGACGACCGTGAGCGCGTCGCCTTTGGCGACGAAGCGATTCACATCGCGGGCGAGCACACGATGGAGAACGAGCTTTCCCGGTGGCGTCTCATAACAGATGACGTCGCCAATGCCGACTCCCCTTCCCGCCGTCGGCGTGACGAGCGCGACATCTCCGTCGCGGACGAAGGGCGTCATGCTCCCGCCTCGGGCCTTGATGCGCAGTGGACTGCCTCGTCTGAGCAGGTCGGCGGCCAATTCGTCGACGGGGCGCACTCTCTGCCGGTCTCCGATCATCGGACTCCCCAGTTCGATCGCTTCCGATCGAGGTCATCGGATGATCGCACAGGCGACCACGGCCGGAAAGGGCAGCCAGGCCCGTCACTGGGGGACGATGCGGACGGAATCGCTGCCCTTGACCGGCTGTCCGCTGAACGTCCGCCCCTTCAAGACGGCGACCGTGTCCGTCGAGGTGAGCTCGAGCGCGCTCGTCTCGACGTGAACGACCAGGTCCAGGCGCCCGTCTCCGTTCACATCTTGAAACGTGGCGAGCGGCTTGCCCTTCCCCGTGAGTCTGACCGCCGCGTTCGCCAACGTCACCGTGATCGGATCGACGGTCGTGGCGTCGAAGGTGGGGGTGCTCATGATGGCGACCGGCACGACGCCGTTGCTCCCGAGGTTGATCGTGTTCGGGTAGCTTCCGGGTTTGATGTCGACGGTGACGGCCAGCGAGGTTCGCTCGGCGGCCAGGAAGGGAGACAGGCTGCTCGTCTGCCCGCAGATGATCCCGGCGCCGGTGTCGTTCGAGGTCGTCACGTCCACCCAGGCGCTGCTCTCGAAGTGAAACAGATGGAGGGCGGCCGGATCGCTGAACTGCGCGGGGTCGTACGCGATCATACGTTCACGTGCGAAGTGAACGTTGCCGTCGTCTTGATGTCGTAGTAGGTCGGCGGAGTTCCCAGGCTGAAGCCGGCCGGGGGAGCGGGGCCACCGTTGCGTCTGATCAAGCTGCTGACGCCGGCCGTGGTCACGCTATCGAAGGTCAGCGTGGCACCCAGGTCGACGGGCTGGACGACGACGTTGCTGCCGGTCGGGGTGTTGTCGGCAATATCAGAGATCTTCGCCACGAACACATCGGCGACGCCCCGCATGGCCGGCTGGATGGAATTGACCGAGGGGAACTCGGCGGAGCTGGTATGTCCCGCCAGATAAAGGCTGCCCGCCGCATCCACCGCGAGGCCGGTTACGTTCGTGTTCTGCAAGCTATCGCCGCCACCAAGATACGTCGAGAAAAGGCGCGTCGACCCAGCCACGTTCAACTTCATCACAACGGAGTCGAAGTTTCCGAGCACGGTATCCTGGATCGGACTCACCAGCGGGATGCTGGGTGAGCTCGTTTGCCCCGTCACATATGCGTTACCCGCGCTGTCTACGGCGAGTGCGTTGATCCCAACGCACTCATCCACGACCCCGATACCAACGTAGGTGGCGTAGACGAGCGTCGTGCCCGAGGTCGCGAACTTGACCACAAAGCCATCGCATACACCACCCACGAGTGTAGCCTCGAGGGGATTCTGGACCGGGAAGGCGCTTGAACCGGTTTCCCCGGCCACATATGCGCTACCGGCGTTGTCAACCGCAATTGCGTAGGCCACATCGAAGCCACCGCCGCCAAGGTACGTGGAGTACACCAACGCGGTGCCGGCCGGGTTCAGTTTCGTGACGAACGCGTCACCGAGACCTTGGCCTGGATCGCTACTGGGGACGAGTGCCGCCTGGAATGGGTTCGCCGTTGGGAAATCGGGCGATGAGGTAGTCCCGGTCACGTAGATATTGCCTGACCCGTCCACCGCGATCCCGGTACCCATTTCGAAGTCGCTGCCGCCGAGGTAGGTGGAGTACACGAGAGCCGTGCTCGTCGAATTGAGCTTGGCCACAAAGGCGTCGCTCATACCGCTGGGTGTTGGCTGAAAGGCGTTTGCCGTGGGGAAGTCCAGAGAGTCGGTGAAGCCCGTGATGTAGGCGTTTCCGCCGCTGTCCACAGCAATACCGCTTCCGATGTCCGAGAAACTACCGCCGAGGTACGTAGGTAAACGAGAGCCGAACCCGTTGGGTTCAACTTCACCACAAAGGCGTCGTCGTTTTGGCAGCAGCCTGCAGCCCACGTCGGCTGCAGCGCGCCCGGCGTTGCGGGAAAGTCAGCCGAGTTGGTCGCTCCCGTGACATAGGCGTTGCCGGCGGCGTCCACGGCAACGGCGCGGCCGAATTCATCGGCCCCACCTGGACCACCGTCGTTCTTGCTGCCGCCGAGGTAGGTCGAGTAGACCAGAGAGCCAGTCGAGTTGATCTTCAAGATGAACACGTCTAGGGAGCCGCTGAGACTGGGCTGGAATGGACTTGCCACCGGGAAGTCGGCCGAGCGAGTGGTTCCCGTGACGTAGACGTTGCCGGAGCCATCGACGGCGATCCCACCGGCACTCTCGGCGTCGCTGCCCCCGAGGTAGGTGGAATACATCAATACCGGGTCGATGATGAGTGGGCGGTTCACGTCGTAGGCGGCGATCTGAAAGCCCACGCGCTTCTTTCCTTCGACCACGTAGCGCCCGAAGATTTCGCGCTTCGTGCCATCGATCTCCTGGTAGATCACGGGGGCGCGCTGGAGCACCTGGCCGTGCGCGGTGTGAAGGACGAGATTGCCGTGAGCATCGAGCGCCAGCTTGTCCGCCCCCTCAAAGGCCAAGCGAATGACCCTGGGATCGGCCCCGGGTGCCACCACGAAGTCGTACTCGAGCTGCCGCTGGTTGCCGTAGTAGACGAGGTCGATCCCGCGGTAGACGTTTTCGTATCGCACCTTCGCGTACATCGGGACGTTTGTCCGCCACTTGGTCGGGTTGTTGCCGATGAAGTAGTTGGCCTTGCCCGGTAACTCTTCCAGCCCCGTCACTCGCGGCGCGGGGCTGGCGCCGACGAGGCGCATGCGCACGGCCGTCCGAGTCACCTTTTGCGGTTTCGTGAGGTCCGGCCTCGCGAGAGGGGATCTCCCTCGTTTCGTGTTGGCCACCGGCTCGGTCAGAACCACCACCGCCTCCGTGGAGGTCAAGAACACCGTGGAGCCGCTCCCTCGAGACAGGAACTTCACCCGGCCGTCCGTCTGCCCCCGGTTGGCTTCGAAGCGCAGCGGCGGCCTGACGTACGCCAGCTGCGGGCGGGCGACGGCGCTCCGATTGGGAAGCCCAATGTCGACCTGATCGAAATGACGCACTGGCGGCTGAATTCCAGTGGCGGGTGCCGCGACGCTGAACAACGGCGAGCTGAAAACCAGCGCCGTTCCGATCGCGAGGGCAGGTCCGAGCAATCCGTTCTTCACGGTCGCCTCCTTCTGCAGTTCCTCGGAACATGCAATCCGTGGGCGCCATGAAGCTATTTCGCTCTATCGGTGTTGTCAAGGCTCGCTTGGGCCTCTATTGGCAGGTTCGTCGCGATGTATCATCGGCGCGTGGCCGGTTGGCGCGAGGTTCCGTTCGTGATTCTCTCGGGGGCCGCCCGGGCGTTGGACCTCGCCGGGCGGGCCGTGATGTCCTTCGCCGCGGGATGGCTTCGACTGGACGACTTGCGGGGAGCGATCACCAGGACCTGGGACAACTTCGGTCGGAGTGAAACGCTGGTCCTGTCGGGGCTCATGCCCTGGGAACGCGCGCTGTACGAGCGCTTCCTGAAGCCGGAGGATCGCATTCTCGTGATCGGCTGCGGCAGCGGGCGCGATCTCATCGCATTGCTCCGGCTTGGTTTTCGCGTCGAGGGCCTCGACGTCGCCCCTCGCGCCATTGCGCTCGCCCGTCGGATGCTCGACGGGCAAGGCCTATCGGCGGACCTCTACACCGGCTCCGTCGAGACCGTCGCGTTCGCCGGAGCCTTTGACGTATTCATCTTCTCCTGGTTCTGCTACGGCTACATTCCTCAGACGGCCACCCGCATCGAGGTGCTCCGCAAGGTGAAGGCTCACTTGAAGCCCGGGGGGCGGATCGTCATCTGCTACAACCCGGCCGAACGGCCGGCGCGCGCGCTTCCGATCGGACTCGCGCGGTTTGCGGCCCGGCTCACTCGGTCAGATTGGCGTCCGGAGCCTGGCGACGTCGTCGGCGCGGTTGCCGGCAATCGGCAGGCCGTCCACTACGAGCACCAGTTTTGGGAAGGTGAGCTCGAGAACGAAGCCCGCGCCGCCGGCTTGGCGGTGGTCCATCACGAACGAGGCGAGGTGGGGACGGCCGTCCTGATGATCTAGCCCCGCGGGGATCGCGGGGCGTCGGCGTCAACGCTTCCGCTCGCGCAAAACGAAGTAGTCCTGGTCGACGGGTTGGCCGTCGAGGGAAATCTCGACCTTCCATTCCCCGGTGAGGTTGTGCTGGGTGATGTAGGTCCCGGCCACGGGAAGGGCCGCCACGAGAAGGGTTTCGCCTTTGTTCCCCCACCCGGCGCGCTTGACCGGGTACTGTCGGCCTTCGACCTCCAGCGTCGCCACCGTGGCCGGCGCCGTGGCAGTGACGAAGGCCAGCGTCATCGCCTGATAGAGATTGCCGTCCGGAGACAGGAATCTGAGCTGGGCCGCGTGGGTGCCCGACAGGCCCGCCCACACGATGCACACGTACAGAGTGCGCACCTCCTCCAGCCAGAACTGCGCTCGGCCCGGCTGGCAGACGTCCCCTTCGGTCTCGCCGAAGTACACTTCGCGCACCTGCTCGGTCGCGGGCGTGCCCTCCACGACTGCTGTTTGCCCAACGGATGCCGTCATAGCGCACAGAACGATGAGGATCCAGGCCACGCCTCGGACAGTCTCTCGGCGACTCGCCATTGTCATGCTCTCCCTAGAACGGCGTCGTGAAGGTGTAGATGTGGCCGTTGGTAGCTCCGACGTGGATGCGGCCCTGATCAAAGTTGTAAGTCGGGTCGCCCATCGTCCCCGAGATGGCGGCCGACGGGACCGACTTCTCGTTGTTACCGGTGTCCGCGTCGATCTGGTACACCTTGCCGGTGGAGCCTCCAATGTAGAGGTGGTTGGCACCGTCGTCGATCGGAGCAGACAGGGTGGGCGTTCCCGTCAGCGTCTTCGGTGTCCAGTTCACGGTGAACGTCGATCCGTTGAAGTTCACGGAGTGCACGGTCGTATTGAGGGTAAAAATGATTGTTTCTCCGCCCGACCCGACGGCGTCGTACCAGAGCGGCCACGGCATCCCCTTCACCGACCCGGTCCCGCTTGATGGGGTGTGTGTGAAGACCGTGCCGTCGCTCACACGGATTGCCTTCAACTTTCCCGCGCTGGATCCAACCACACCATTGGTCCCCACGTAGACGAAGCTTCCGGTGGCGTTCTGAATCGGGGACCCATCGATCCCGGCGTTCGCGCTCGTATCGCTCTCGCCGAGAGCAGCATTGTTCCAGCTCGTGAGCAGCGCGCCATTCACCGCGTTGAGTTTCCACACGCTCGCCTGGGCACCTGAATTTGACTGGCTCGTGACCCAGACGGTGTTGTTGCCGTAATCCACGTAAGGCGTGGAAGAGATGATGTCCATGTTGCCAGGAGCAAAAGTCCAAACGGTTGCGCCCGTGTTGCCGTTCAACGCATAAACCTTGTTGTTGGTCGTGCTGCCCACGCCGGTGTTGCTGGTGCCGACGATAACCACATCAGCGGTGACCGAGCCGGTGAATGTCAGGGGCTGGGCGGCCTGAATCCAGACAGCCGGCCCTCCCTGGAGGGTATCCCCGAGTGCCGGACTCGTCTGCCACACCTGCAGGCCGGTGCCCGTGTTGATTGCGTAGACGTTTCCATCCTGTGAAGCGACGTAAGCGATGTTCACCCCGGTGGTCGAGTACAGCGCGGGCAAGACCGCCGGGCGCCCCTGAATCGCCCCGCCCGTCGTGAATGGGGAGATGGCGGCCGCGCCGTCTCCGTCATACATGCCGTGGAGCTTGTTGTCGTTCGAGCCGACGACTACGAAGCTGCTCCACGGGTCGAGAGCGGGGGGGGCCATGCTCGCCGCACCCGTGGCGTAGCTCCACGCGGTAGAGGTGACGTCGGGGCTGACGTTGACAGCAATGCCCGGGGCGTAACACGGCAGAGAGGTTCTCGAGAAGACCTTGTAGTAGTACGTCGTCCCGGCCGTGAGGCCCGTCTGGGTGAAGCTCGTCTCACCGCCAACCCCCTTGAACACCACCGTCGCGGCCCCAATCGCATCGTTGACGTTGTAGGACGCGCCGCCGGCTGGCGCCTCGGTGCCGAACGCCGCCGTCTTTCGCAGGATCAGGACCGGATTGGTGCTCGACCAGAACACGGTGGCCTGGGTGCCCTGCGTGCTGGCCGTCACGTACGTGGCGTCGGATACCGAGGTACACGTCCCGGCGGGTTTGACCGCGACGGCGCCGATCGCCCAGGCCGCGCTACCTGACGTCCAGCTCATGGTGACGCTCGAGGCGCCCGCTTTGGTGCTCCCGGCGCCTCGAAAGCTCGAAGGCTGCATCTGCCAACGCTGAGTTTGCGATGCGCCGACCGTCATGGCGGTCGCGCTACGGACTTCAACGGTGTCGATCACAGTCTCGCCGGTGTTGCTCGTGACGGTGACGGAGGGAGTGCTGCTGGAGCCCGTGGCCGAGGCGAATGACCCCACCGGGGTGGTTTGATTGGCCCCCCGGAAGGTGACGGCTCCCCCGACGATCTCGGTCGCCGCCGCCGACATCGTCACCAGGACGGTGTTGGACGTGCCCGACGCCGGAAGCGCGGACTCGAGAAGATAGAAGAGCTGGGCCCTGGCGTTCGAGCCATTCGACACCGAGCTGATGCTGGTCATGGCCGTCCCCGCGTAGGTCACGCTGTTCACGGTCTGGCCGCTCGCCCACGACACGCCCACCACCAAGACGCGATTCGTGCCGGACGTGGTGTGAGACCAGGAGAGTGTCGCCTGGCCCGCGTTGCCGTTGTTGCTCGCTTCGCCGACGGTGACGCCCACGGAAGGTGTTGCCGAGACCTGGACCCCGGTGGCCGAGTAGTTGCCGTTCGAATCCTTCGCGAAGATCCGATAGAAGTACTGGGTGCCACCGGTGAGGCCGGTATCGATGAACGACGTTCCGTTCGAGATGTAGCGCACGACGCTCGTGCCCACCGACGAATCGACTGCCGGCGCCGAGCCTTCCGAGGGCACGTCGCTGATGCTGGCCGTGTTTCGCAGGACGACCAGATTACCCCCGCTGGTGAAGTCGCTATCCGTCGGGTTGGTCCAGCTCACGGTCACTTGTCCGGCGCCCGGGGTCGCGCTAGCCGAGGTGACATTACCCGGCGACAGGTTGTCGATGGTCACCACGGCGCTAGCCGTGTCGGTTCCCGTGTGGTCGTTGCTGCTGGTGAACGAGGTGATGATGGCGCTAACCGGGTAGGTGCTTCCCGGAGGCGCCGGCATGTTCGCGTGGGTCTTCGGGATGATCCGCACCTTGTATGTCGTCGCGGTGGACGTTGCCGAAATGGTCGTCGTCAACGTGATGTCGATCACGTCAGAGGACGGATTGCTCACCGAGCCCTTGACGTTGTTGCTGTTGTCCGTGATCTGAACCTGCGAGATTCCCGCGTAGCAGCCCGGCGCGCTGCACCCCGACAGCGTCACCCTGGCCGCGGTCACGGTGTCGGTATTGCTCGCGCCGGTGGTCTGGAGCGTGAAGGCATCCACGTCGGTGGCGGTGGCAAGACCGGGGGCGATCGTGACGTTCCCTGGGTTAGTGCCGTTGGCGAGTACGGTCACCGGCGGCCGGAGCGCGATGCTCATGCGGCCTTGGCGCGATGACGTGGCGAGCGTCGCCGTGGTCGCGTTGTACGCGCCCGCGGCGGCCTTCACCCCGGTGGCGACGCCAAAGCCGCCGCCGAAGCCCACATTGGTGTTGATGTCTGCCCGCTCCGTCACGCTCGACAGGCTGGAGTTCGTCCAGCCGGAAGTCTGCGCGGTGGTCGTCAATGTCGCATTGGCCACGATCGCGACCACGAGAGCGTTGGCGATCGTGGTCGTCGCACCCGGAATCGAGACGGCGGTGGCTGCAGTCGCAGCCACGTTTCCGGCGGACAGGTTAAAGGGGTTGCCGGTGTTGGTGACGCCTCTGAACGTGATGATCTGGGCGATCTGATGGTCGCCGGAGTCGTTGATTCCGACGGCGCCCATCGTGCTCGACGTAGCGCGGCTCCAAAAGACGGTCAGCCGGGTCGCACCCGACGAGCCCGCGGTGCCGGTTCCCTGCGGGGAGTTGGTGACTTGGGTCCAGTCCGCGGCGTTTGTCCCGAGAGTGACGGCCTGGTTGTTGGTCTGAATGATGAGAAGGCCGACGTCCTCCGCTTGGTGCGTCGGCCAGGCAACCGCCGTGGCTCCCGTGAGGGCAGCGATGCCGCTTTGTGCGGTTCCAACTGCCTGGAAGGTCGGCGCCGACGCGGCGGAGGCGTGATGAGCGAACACCATCATCAACGCGATGAGGCCGCCAGCGATCCACCCCACACTTCCGGAACGAATCCGTCTCACGGCGCCGAACCCGGACCCGATGCACATAGTCGCTCGCAATTGTTTGATCATGACGCCGCTGCGCAAAGGCAAAGCCGGTGCCAGAGCATAAGACTGCGGAAATCGGTAATCCCGAGTCGGTCAGCCCTCTCGGGCTCCCTCGTTTCGGCCGCAAGCCCGTGCCTAACTGACCGTCCATGACCGCAGATGGTCACCCTCTCTGATCGCTGGATCGGCACGTCACGCCCCTGAGAAACGAAGCGCCGCGCGAGCAGCCCGACGGTCGTCTCGAGCCGGAGCCACGGGCAACGAAGACATGGGGCGACCGCATGTGGGGCACTTCAACGGTGGGCGCCTCGTCTTCGACGTCGAGGGTGGGAGTGCCAGGCCGAACTCGTTGCGGAATGACCCGATCATCTCGTACGCTTCGAACGCTTCCCGGGATGCGGCCACGCGGTCCTGCCCGAATGCCGGGGAACGAGCGATGGCGGTCATACGAAACTTCGTCGTGAGAGGAGAGCCACCATGGGTAATTCGCCGATCGCGTGGGCCTGTCGTCACTTCGCTCTAGTCGCGCTGGCCGTTTCGCTGTTGATTGCGCCGGTGGTGGCGGCCGACGAGGCCGGCGACGCGTGGGCCGCGCTGGCTCAGGGCGGTCACGTGGTGCTGATTCGCCATGGCAACGCGCCGCCCGGGTACGGCGGCGACCCGCCGGGGTTCAAGGTCAGCGATTGCAGCACGCAGCGGAACCTCGACGAGCTGGGACGCGACCAGGCCCGCGTGTTGGGCGAGGCGTTCCGCAAGCACGGCGTGCGCGTGGACCGGACCGTGTCGTCGCCCTGGTGCCGGTGCCTGGAAACGGCCCGGCTGATGGCGGTCGGCGAGGTCGAGAACTCGTGGGCGCTGGTCCCGGATCCGAATCCGGGTCCGAAGCAGGGTCCGAAGCCCCGGCTCGAGCAGTTGAAGGCGCTGGTGTCCGGCTGGCGTGGACCGGGCACCCTCGTGCTCGTGACTCACGCGCTGACGATTCAGCCGCTCGTCGGCTTCCTGCCGAATCAGGCCGAAGCGGTCGTGCTCAAGCCCACGTCCGCCGACGGGTTCCAGCTCGTGGGCCGGATCGCATCGTCGCGCTGACGGCAACTGTATCTATGAGG
>Ga0193725_1000054_pt1 | contig 39200 bp, 37 predicted proteins | sample H2a2metaG_FD_143058 | JGI IMG/M metagenome (GOLD analysis project Ga0193725, IMG submission 143058) | Soil microbial communities from a riparian zone of the East river system, Colorado, United States - H2a2 | ecosystem: Environmental > Terrestrial > Soil > Riparian zone | place: USA: East River... | reverse complement strand
CGAGGAGTTGTTCGCGGTGTTCGGATCGCTGGTCGACGCGGTGACGGTCGCCGTGTTGGTGATGGAGCCCGTGGTCCCGGCCGACACGTTGACCACGAGGCTGAACGTCGCCGAGGCGCCGGCCGGCAGCGCGGGAATCGTGCAGGTGATCGTGCCGGTGCCGCCGACCGGGGGCGTGGTGCACGAGGCGGCCGGCCCTGAGGTCGGCGTCGCCGAGACGAACGTGGTCCCGGCCGGCACGGTGTCGGACAGCACCACGCTCGCGGCGTCGGCGGGACCGGCGTTGCTCACCGTGACGGTGTAGGTGGCGTTGGTGCCCGCGGGAGCGGCGGCCGGCCCCGTCTTCACCACGCCCACATCGGCGCCCGTCGAGACCGTGGCGCTGGTCGTCGAGGAGTTGTTCGCTCCATTCGGATCGGCGGTCGACGCGGTGACGGTGGCCGTGTTGCTGATGGTGCCGGTGGCCCCGGACGCGACCTTCACCACGAGGCTGAACGTCGACGACCCACCGGCGGGCAGCGCGGCGATCGCGCACGTGATGGTCCCGGTGCCGCCGGCGGCGGGCGTCGTGCACCCGAACGTCGGCCCGGCCGTCTGGGTGAGCGAGACGAACGTGGTGCCGGGCGGCAGCGTGTCGGAGAGCGACACGCTGGCGGCGTCGGAGGGACCCGCGTTCGCCACGACCACCGTGTAGGTCGCGTTCGAGCCCGCGGCGACCGCGGCCGGCCCGGTCTTGGACACGCTCACGTCGGCGCTGACCGTGGAGGTGGTGTTGCTCGTCGACTGGTTGTTCGTGGGGTTCGGATCAGAGGTGGCCGAGGTGACGCTGGCAGTGCTCGACACGGTGGTGCCCGCGGCCGTCCCCGAGCCCAGCCGCAGCGTGATCACGAACGTCGCCGACGTCCCCGGCGCCAAGGCGGCGATCGTGCACGTGATGGTGCCGCCGGCGCCCACGGCCGGGGTCGCGCACGAGAAGGTCGGCCCGGAGGTTTGATTCAGCGACACGAACGTGGTGTTGGGCGGGAGAGTATCGGTCAGGGTGACCGTCGACGCTGGCGCCAACGCGCGACTCGCGCGGCCCGCGTCCATGGCGGTGGAGGGACCCGCGTTGGTCACGGTGACGGTGTAGGTGAGGTCCGATCCCGCGTTGGCCGTCGCCGGACCGCTGTTTGTCACCCCGACGTCGGCGCTGGTGTTGACCGACGTGGTGACGCTGGCCGTGTTGTTGGAGAGATCAAAATCGGGGCTGTCGGTGCTGACCGTCGCCGTGTTCGTGATCGAGGTCGTATCGCCGACCTGGAGCACGAGCGTGAACGTCGCCGAGGCCCCGCTGGCCAGCGTCGAGAAGACGCAGGTGATGGTGCCGGTCCCGCCGACGAGCGGTGTCGAGCACGGAGAGTCGGGCAACGGACCACTGTTCTGGATCAGCGACACGAACGTCGTATTGGGCGGCAGGGTATCGCTGAGCTGGACGTTGATCGCCGTCGGGCCCTCGCTGCTCCCGCCGTTCGAGACCGTCAACGTGTAGGTGATGGTGGCCCCCACGTCCACCGTGGCGGGCCCCGTCTTCGCCACCGACACGTCGATATCCGATATGGTGAGCGCCGTCGTGGAGGAATTGTTCTCGGGATTCGGGTCGGAGGTCGCCGCCGACACCGTCGCGGTGTTCTGGATCAGGGTTCCGGTCGACGCGAACGGGGTGTGGGCGGTCAGCGTGTACGTGACCGACGCGCCGGCACTGAGCGCGGCGATGTTGCACGTGACGGTTCCGCCGGAGCCCGGAGCCGGCGCGGTGCAGCCGCCGCTCGGCGAGACCGAGACGAAGGTGAGCCCACCCGACAGCAGGTCGTTCAACTGGACCGTCGTGGCCGCGCTCGGTCCGACATTGTTGATGACGATGGTGTAGACGACGTCGGTGTTGGGCCCCGCCACCGACGGTCCCGTCTTCGTGACCGCCACGTCGGCTTGGGGGGGCGCCGGCGTCGAAACCGCCGCAACGCTACTGTTGTTCTCGTCGTTCGGATCCGTCGCACTCGAGACCGTTGCGATATTGGTGAAGGCCGTGCCCGGGGGCGTGTCGGACGGGATATGAAAGGTGATCGTGAACTGCGCGGACTCTCCGCTCAACATGGTGACGGCGGTGCAGTCGACTAAGCCGCTGGTGTCGCCTGGCGCTGGAACATTTGAGCAGATGAAGGTCGGGCCGGTGTTCTGAGCGAACGAGAAGAACGACCAGCCACCGGTGACGTTGTCGGTCAGCCTGACAGGCGCGGAGGCGTCGGGACCGAGGTTGGTCACGGTGATCGTGAACGACACGTTGGTGTTGGCCGCCGCCTCGCTCGGTCCCGTCTTGGTGACCAAGATGTCGGACCCGATGTCCTGGGCCCAGGCCAGTGACGCCCCCAGCAGGTTCGCGAGAACCGTGAGGACGACCAACCATTTGAGCGCGCGACGTGTGGTCAAGGTTTGCCCCGTGGCCCCGTACCTTCTACCGCCCAACCATGTATTTGGCAAGGGAAAAGGGGCTACCTGAGCCGCGGGGCGACCTGACCGCAAGCTGAGCACGTGCGGTTGGCTTCGCTCCCGTAGAACTCCTCGTAGACGCGAGAGACCGGGTCGTCGCGGTAGTCGGTGACGTGACGGACGGCCTCGTAGAGCTCGGTGCCGCAGCCCGCGCAGTACCAGAGGAACCGGTCGCGCTCGTCCGGGCGGCGCTTGCGCTCCATCACGAGCACGAACGCGTCGGGCGCGAAGCGCGGCGAGTGCGGGGTGCCCGCCGGGCAGTGCATGATCTCGCCCTCCCGGACGGTGAGGATCTTCTCCTCACCTTCGGGTGTCCGGTAGTGCAGGGCCATGTCGCCCTTGACCATGTACATGACCTCGTCGCTCGGGTCGACGTGAAACTCGCTGCGCCCCACCCGGCCACGAGCCACGAACGCGACCGTGTCGTCCGTCTGCCAGAGGATGCTCACGGGCCTGGGCGAGGCTGCGATGGTGGCCATCACCTCGGCGAAGTTGATCGAGCCGAGGTTCAGCATCGAAGGTCCTCCCCGTCAATACAGATGACAGGACACGAGATGGTCCGGCGCCACCGCCTTGAGCGCCGGCGCGATCCGCGAACATTGTTCCATGGCCGCCGGGCAGCGCGGGTGGAAATGACAGCCCGCGGGCGGATCGATCGGCGACGGCACCTCGCCGGTGAGCACGGTGTCCTCGCGGGGCGCATCGGGATCGGCGGGCAGCGAGGCCGCGAAGAGGGCCTTCGTGTAGGGATGGTGTGGGTTTCGGTAGAGCGCGCCGGTCTCGGCGTGCTCGACGATCCGGCCCAGGTACATGACCGCGGTACGGTGCGCGATGTAGCGCACCGTGGCCAGGTTGTGGGCGACCAGCAGGTAGGCGAGGCGCTCTCGCTCCTGCAGGTCCTTGAGCAGGTTCATGATCTGGGCGCGGATCGAGACGTCCAGCGCGGACACCGGCTCGTCGAGGATGATCAGCTCGGGCCGCGAGGCGAGCGCGCTGGCCAGCGCGATGCGCTGGCGCTGGCCGCCGCTGAACTCGTGGGGATAGCGGCCGCCCGCGTCCGCGGGCAGCCCGACCTGCTCGAGCACTTCCGCGATCCGCTCGCGAACGTCCGTGGCGGTGACCCGGCGGTTGACGATCAACGCCTCGGCGATCGTGTCGCGGACGCGCCGGCGCGGATTCAGCGACGACCACGGGTCCTGGAACACCGCCTGCACGCGCGTGCGGTAGTCGGCGAGCGCCTCGCCCCTGAGCGCGTGGACGTCGCGACCGTCGAGCACGACGCGGCCGGCGGTCGGGCGCTCCAACCGCAGTACGAGCCGGGCCGCCGTGGTCTTGCCGCACCCGGACTCACCGACGAGCCCCAGCGTCTCCTGGCGCCCGATCGTGAAGTCGATCCCGTCGACGGCCTTGACGTGTCCCGTCGTCCGCGCGATCAGCAGTCCCGTGGTGACCGGGAAGTGTCTGGTGAGCGCTTCGGCTCGGATCAGCGGCTCGTCGGCGATGGCGCGCCCCTCCAGCACGCGGCCTCGTGCGCGGGGCCGAGCGCGAACGTGGGCGGGTACTCGCGACGGCAGCGCTCGTCGGCGTAGGCGCAGCGCGGTGCGAACCGGCAGCCCGCGGGCAAGCGGTGGAGCGCGGGCGGCTGACCCTCGATCGACGGCAGCCGCTTCACGGTCTCGTCGAGCCTCGGCACCGAGGCCATCAACGCCTCGGTGTACGGGTGTCGCGGCTCGCGGAAGATCACGCGCACGGGGCCGCTCTCGACGATGCGCCCGGCGTACATCACGGCGACCCGGTCGCACATGCGGGCGACGATCCCGAAGTCGTGGGTGATGAACAGCATGCCGAGCCGCGTGCGGCGCTGGATGTCCCGCAGCAGGGTCAGGTACTGGAGCTGGATGGTGGCGTCGAGCGCGGTCGTGGGCTCGTCGGCGATCAGCAGGTGAGGCTCGCCGGCCAGCGCGATGGCGCCCACCACCCGCTGCTTCATGCCGCCGCTCATCTGGTGTGGATAATCGCGCAGGCGCTGCGCGGGCGCGGCCACCCGGACCTGTCGCAGGGCCTCCTCGGCGCGTCGCCAGAGACTCCGCCGGTCGCCCGCGCGCAGGGCGCGGAGCGCCTCGACGATCTGGGCGCCCGCGGTGAACACCGGGTTCAGCGACGTCTGCGGGTCCTGAAGGATCATGGAGATCCGTCGCCCGCGCACCCGGCGCATCTCGCGCTCGCTCTTGGGGACGAGATCGTCGCCGTCGAGGAGGATCTGTCCCTCCACGATCCGGGCCGCGGGCTCGGGGACGAGCCGCAACAGCGAGAGCGCGGTCATCGTCTTGCCCGAGCCGGATTCGCCCACGAGCCCGAGCGTCTCGCCCTCGCTGACCGTGAAGCTCACCCCGTCGACCGCTCGCACCACGCCCCAGCGCGTGGTCAGGTGCGTGTGGAGGTTGCGGACCTCGAGGAGGCTCACAGCTGGCGCAGGCGGGGATCCAGCCAGTCGCGGAGCCAGTCGCCGAAGAGGTTGAAGGCCAGCACCACGAGCAGGATCGCCACCCCCGGCACCACCGAGAGCCACCAGGCGCCGGCGATGTGGCCGCGTCCGTCGGCCACCATTTGTCCCCACGACGGGGTCGGCGGGGCGATGCCCGCGCCGAGGAAGGACAGCGACGCCTCCACCACGATCACGAACCCGATGTGCAGGGTGAGCAGCACCATGAACGTGTTCATCACGTTGGGGACGATGTGGATCGCCATGATGCGCAGGTGCGAGCAGCCGTGGACCCGGGCCAGGGCCACGAAGTCACGCGCCTTGACGGTCAGCACCTCGCCGCGGACGATCCGGGCGAAGCGCGCCCAGATGATGACGGTGACCGCGATCACGATCGTCCGGAGTCCCTGGCCCAGGCTCACCGTGAGCAGCAGCGCGATGAGGATCGTGGGGAAGGTGAGGGTGGCGTCGACCACCCGCATGATGAATGCGTCCACCCGGCCGCCGACGTAGCCGGAGAGGATGCCGAGCATGAGTCCGATGCCGCCGCCGGCCAGGAGCGCGGCCAGCGCCACGGTCATGCTCACGCGGGCCCCGTAGACGAGGCGGCTCAGCACGTCGCGCCCGAGCAGGTCCGTCCCCAAAAGGTGTCTGGCGCTGCCGCCCTCCTGCCACGCGGGCGGCATGAGCTTGTCGGGCAGCGACTGCTCGGTGGGCGAGTGGGGCGCGATGAGGGGGGCCAGGATCGCCACCAGCGTCATGAGCGCGATGATCGCGAACGCCGCCCACGGCAGCCGCGAGAGATCGAGCCGCGGGCGCTCGTCCGTGGCCCCCGCGACCGCCACCGCCGTCGGCGCTTCGACTCGGCTCACGCTCAGGCGTACCGCACGCGGGGATCGAGGTAGGCGTAGAGCACGTCCACCGCGAGGTTCACGCTCAGCACGATGATGGCCTTCAGCAGGATCAACGCCTGGAGCAGCGGGTAGTCGCGGAAGATCACCGCCTCGTAGGCGAGGCGCCCGACGCCGGGCCACGCGAACACCGTCTCGGTCACGATCGCTCCCGTCACCAGCAGCGCGAAGAACACGCCGAACAGGGTGACCACGGGGATCAGCGCGTTGCGCAGGCAGTGCTTCCAGAGGACGACCGTCGAGGACAACCCTTTGATCCGTGCGAGCTTGACGAACTCGCTGTCGAGCACCTCCAGCACGCTCGAGCGAACGAGCCGCATCATCCCGGCCACCAGGAACGCGCTGAGCGTGATGACGGGCAGGATGTAGTGGGTCGGGCCGCCCATCCGGGCGGAGGGCAGCCAGCCCAGCGTGATGCTGAAGACGTAGATCAGCACGATCCCGAGCCAGAACGACGGGGTCGCGATGCCCAGCACGGCCACGGTGCTACAGACGCGATCGATCATCGTGCCGCGGTAGACGGCGGCGAGCAGGCCCAGCGGGATCGACACGAGCACCGCGCCCAACAGAGCCAGCGGCACCAGCGTGAGCGTGTTGGGCAGGCGCTCGAAGAAGACCTCGACCGCGGGCTTGCGATAGCGGATCGAGCGGCCGAGGTCGCCACGGACGGCGCCGCTGAGGAATGTCCACAGCTGCTCGTGGAGCGGCCGGTCGAGACCGAGCGTCCGCATGAGATCGGCGCGATCCTCGGCGCTGGCGTCGTCGGGCAACATGAGGTCCGCCGGATTGCCGGTCACCCTCGCCAGCGCGAAGACGATGATGGCCAGCACGAACAGCAACACCACGCCCTGGAGCAGCCGCCGCAAAATGTACCGCTGCACGTTCAAGCCACCGGCGACATGGGCGAGCGATGGGGGGGCTTGGGGGAGGAGCGGCGCCCGCTCCCCCCCATATTAATCAAGGCCAGGGCTTTTGCTCCGGGCGGGGCATGCGCTCGGCGACGTCGCCGAATTCGTGGCGGCCGGGAATGGGCTTGAAGTAACCCACGCGCTTGGGATTCACGGCCCAGTACCCCATGCCTTCGATGATCGGCACCACCGTCCACGACTTCGCGGCGAGGTCGATCATCCGGTCCGTGGCGGCCAGCCGCTTGGCGTCGTCACGCTCGCTCACCACGGCCTCGTAGGCCTTGTCCGCTTCCTGGCAGAGCGCGGGGCAGTTGTTGGGATCACCGAGGAGGTGCTGGACGCCCTTGGAGGTCAGGGTGCCCTGGTACCGCGGAGAGGGCTCCGGCCGTCCCGCCGTGCGGAACATCGAGGCGGTGCCGATGAGGTTCTTCTGTTCGCCGCGAGTCATGGGGTCGAAGACGCCCCACTCCACCGTCTTCATGTCGACCTTCACGCCGAGCTTCTCCCAGAAGCCGGCCACCGCCTCGCCGATCTGCACCATGAACGGCGTGCCCGGCAGGGCGGTATTCCAGAAGGTCAGGCGAAAGCCGTTCGGATAGCCGGCCTCGGCCAGGAGCTTCTTGGCCCGCGGCAGGTCGTAGCGCAGCGCGGTCTTCGACCAGTCTTCCCAGCGCGGAAGCGTGAGGTCGATCGAGTACCGGTAGACCGTGAAGGGCAGCGACCAGCGCGCTTCCTTGGCCATGACGTGGTCGATGATCTGCTGCCGATCGATGGAGAGAGACAGCGCCTCGCGCACGCGCACGTCGGTGAGGGGCGAGCCCTTCACCTCGGGACGATAGAGTCCCCAGAACTGATAGATGGCCTGCATGGTCCCCGGCACCGTGACGACCTTCATGCCGCCGGCCCGCACGTCCTTGAGCGCGTCGGGACCGATGCTGGCGATCGCCGCCTCGCCGGTGCGGACCATGGCCAGGCGCGTGCTCTGCTCGGGAATGAGCAGCAGGGTGAGCCGCTTGAACTGCGGGGTCCCGCGCCAGTGGGGGTAGTCCACGGCCTCGAAGTCGATGCGGTCGCCGGGCACGCTGCGCACGAACTTCCAGGGCCCGCTGCCGATCGGCTTCTCGCGAAAGCCCTTGGTGCCGACGGCCTCGATGTACTTCTTCGGCATCACCGTGCCTTCCATGAACACGGCGCGCGAGAGGCTCGCGGCGTAGTGCGGGATGACGCCCTTGGTGTGCACGCGCACGGTGAGGTCGTCGACGACCTCGATCCGATCCACCGCGCGCCGGAGCGCGGCGGCGCCGGACGAGATCGACTCCGGCAGCATGATCCGCTCCAGGCTGAACTTGACGTCGTGCGCGGTCACGGGGTCACCGTTGTGGAACCGCAGCCCCTTGCGGAGATGGAAGGTCCAGGCCTTGCCGTCGGCGGATCGCTCCCAGCGCTCGGCGACGCCCGGCCCGATCCCGCCCTTGTCGAGATCGAATCCGACCAGCGAGTCCCAGATCGGCGCGTGATAGTGGGCATGCGGCGCCCGCGTGTCGGCGATCGGATCCATCACCTGGGCGCCGAGCGTGTCGAGCGCGATCACCAGCGTGTCCGTATCGGCGGCGGTCGCCATGGTGACGGCGCCCGCGACCAGAAAGAAGAGAGCCAGGCCAAGCGCGACGGATCGCATGCGCGCGAAAGTCCTCCTTGTCGTGAGTGGCCGCATTCTCCCGGCGGTGTCGGAGCCTGTCAAGCCGACGGGTTGAGCCAGCAGAGTTCGAGCGCAGCTAATGATTCTCGGGGAATTGGTTGACGTCTCCCGGCGGGGGTCGAGCGCCGATTTCGCAGAAAAAAGGAGCGAAGCTCCTCTTTTTGAGGACCCAGGCCAGCCGACCCCCGCCGGGAGACGTCAACCAATTCCCCGAGCTCCACTAGCCGCCGGGCGCGCCCTGGGTGTTGACGTACAGCGAATAGAGCGACGTGCTGGCCGGCATGAACAGGCGGTTACGGTAGGTGCCGCCGAAGCAGAGGTTGGCGCAGCGCTCCGGCAGATTGATGCGGCCGATCAGCTTGGCGTCCGGGTTGAAGATCGACACGCCGTCGAGTCCCTCCTGGCCCATGCCCCAGCCGCACCAGAGGTTGCCGTCGACGTCGCAGCGAAAGCCGTCCGGGGTGCCGGGTCCGGCGTCGATGAACTTGCGCTTGTTGGCGATGCGGGTTCCGCCGTCGGTCACGTCGAACACGACGATGACCCGCGGGGTGACGCCGGCCTCCACCACGTAGAGCCTCGATTCGTCGGGGGAGAAGGCCAGGCCGTTCGGCCGGTTGACGTCGCCGGTGGCCACCGAGATCTGCCCGGTCTTGCCGTCGACCCGGTACACGTTGGTGGGCAGCTCCGGCTTGGCGATGTAGCCCTCGTAGTAGCCGAGGATGCCGAAGGGCGGGTCCGTGAACCAGATCGAGCCGTCGGACTTGCAGACGATGTCGTTGGGCGAGTTCAGCGGCTTGCCGTCGTAACGGTCGGCCACGGTGGTGACGGTGCCGTCGTATTCCGTGCGCGACACCCGCCGGGTGCCGTGCTCGCAGCTCAGGAGCCGTCCCTGGCGGTCGCGGGTGTTGCCGTTGGAGAAGTTCGACGGCTTGCGGAAGACGCTGGCGCGCCCGGTCTCCTCGTCCCAGCGCATCATGCGATTGTTCGGGATGTCGCTCCAGACGAGATAGCGTCCGTCGCCGAACCACACCGGCCCCTCCGACCAGCGGAAGCCCGTCGCGAGGCGCTCGACCTTGGCGAGGCCCAGTCGGTATCGCGCGAAGCTCCCGTCGACGATCTGCACCGAGGGATCGGGATAGCGCTGGCTCGGCTGCCATTGCGCGAAGGCGCGCGACGTCACGGCCAGCGTCGCGGCGGCGGTACCGCCAGTGAGAAACGTCCGTCGGCTCACGTCCATGGCGCCCTCCTCCGGGCCCGTCCGAGTGGATGGTTAGCGGCCGATTATAATGCCGGCGGAGGACTCCATGGCCACGACCCCGCTGGGAGAGACGCGTCGCTGGGCCGCGCCGGGCTCGAAGTCGTCGGACCTGTTCGCGCGGGCGCAAGGCGTGATGCCGGGCGGCAACACGCGGACGACGGTCTACATGTCGCCGTATCCGCCGTACGCCGCGTCAGGCGAGGGCTGCTTCGTCACCGACGTCGAGGGCGATCGCCGGCTCGACTGCCTGAACAACTACACCGCGCTCATCCACGGCCACGCGCATCCGGCGATCGTGGAGGCCGCGAGTCGCCGGCTCGCGCAGGGCTCGTCGTTCCCGCTGCCCACGCCGGAGGAGATCGAGCTGGCCGCGATCCTGTGCGAGCGGGTGCCCTCGGCCGAGCACGTGCGCTTCACGAACTCGGGCAGCGAGGCCGTGATGATGGCGGTCAAGGGGGCGCGCGCGTTCACGGGGCGGCCCCGCATCGCCAAGTTCGAGGGCGCCTATCACGGCTCGTACGACTACGTCGAGGTCAGTCTCGGCTCCACGCCCGAGAACTGGGGCAGCCTCGCCGCGCCGGCGAGCATCGAGTACTCGCTCGGCACCCCGCCTTCGGTCCTCGAGGACGTGGTCGTCTTGCCGTTCAATCACCCCGAGCACGCGGTCGCCCGCATCGAGCGCGAGGCCAGGCACCTGGCCGCCGTGGTCGTCGATCCCGTACCCAATCGGGTCGGGCTGATGCCAGCGCGGCGCGACTTTCTGCGCGCGCTGCGCGAGGTGACCGACCGCCATGGGATTGTGCTGATCTTCGACGAGGTGATCTCGTTCCGGGTGGGCTATCACGGGGCGCAGGGCGCGCTCGGGATCACGCCCGACGTGACCACGCTCGGCAAGATCATCGGCGGCGGATTTCCGGTCGGCGCCGTGGTCGGGCGCGCGGACGTCATGTCGGTGTTCGATCCCACGGGCGGACAGCCGAAGGCGCCGCACGGCGGCACCTTCAACGCCAATCCGGTGACCATGGCGGCCGGGATCGCGGCCATGCGCCTGTTGACCGAGGACGCCTACGCCAGGCTCGACGAGACGGGCGTCAAGCTGCGGGCGAGCCTCGAGGCCTGCTTCGCGCGCGAGGGCGTCGCCGGCGGCGTCACCGGCATGGGCTCGCTCTTCCGGCTGCACGGCACCGACCGCGAGGTGACCGACTACCGCAGCGCGCGGACCACGCCCGAGGAAGCGGCTCGTCTGCAACGCATCGTCCGCCGGCTGCTGGAGCACGGCGTGCTGATCTCGATCACCGGCCTCGGCTGCCTGTCGACCCCGATGGGGAACCCCGAGCTGGAGAGCCTGGTCGAGACCTTCGCCGCCGTGCTGGCCATGGAGCGCGACCCCGCGTTGCGAGCCCCGCGCGGTCCATGATAGAAACGGTCGTGCCCCCTCGTCGGTCGTCCGGGGGCGTTCGTGTTTCAGGGGCTTATGCCATCGATTGCTGATACGACACTCGAGATGATCCAGTGGGTGTTCCCGGAGCACGCGGGAGCGCCGGGGCAGATCCACGGCGGGCGCATGATGCAGTGGATCAGCCAGGCCGGCACCATGGCCGCGGCCCGCGTCGCGCGGGGCACGGTCGTGCTCGGCGCCATGGACGACCTCGACTTCCTCCATCCCGTGAAGGTCGGGCAGATCGCCATCCTCCGGGCGCGCGTGGAGTACGTGGGACGCAGCTCGCTGGAGGTCGGCGTGCGGGTGTGGGGCGAGAACGTCGCCACCGGCGAGCGCAGCGTGACCCTGAACTCGCACCTGGTGTTCGTCAGCGTGGACGAGCACGCGCGCCCGCGTCCGGTGACGGAGCGGATCGTCCCGCGCGACGCCGAGGAGGCGGCCCTCGTGGAGGCGGCGCGGGGCCGCCGCGAGCACCGCCTGGCGCGCCTGGGCGAGCGGGCCGCCCACGTCAAGGACATCGCCACCGACGACGACGCGGACTTTCGCTGGCGCTTCCAGTCCTCGCGATCGGTGCTGCCCGAGGACGCGCTGTTCGGCAACACCATGTTCCCGGGCAAGATGCTGATGGAGCTGGACGAGGCGGGCGGCATCCTCTCGATGCGCTACTGCCGGGGCCTCGTGATGACCGCGTGCCTGGACGCGATGGATTTCTACTCGCCGATCTTCACCCACGAGGTGGTGACCTTCAAGGCCGGACTCAACCACGTCGGCACCTCGTCGGTCGAGATCGGTGTGAAGGTGCTGGCCGAAGTCCCGTGGAGCGGCGAGATCCGCCACGCCTGCACGGCGTTCCTCACCTACGTGCACCTCGGGTCCGACCTCGGACCCCTGCGGGCCGACCTCCGGCCTCGGCCGGCGCCGTCGTTCGTCCCGGAGACGCCGGGCGAGCAGCGGCGGTGGCAGGAGGCCGAAGCGCGGCGGCGCCGACGACTGGTGCGGGTGACCCGATTGAAAACCGCGGTCTCGAACGAAAGAGGGTAGCCAATGTCAGGTCATTCCCGGTGGTCGCAGATCAAGCGGAAGAAGGGCAAGACGGACGTCCAGCGCGGCAAGCTGTTCTCCAAGATCCTGCGCGAGATCACGGTGGCCGCCCGCAACGGCGGCGGCGACGCCAAGGCCAACATGCGCCTCAAGGCCGCCATGGAGTCGGCCAAGGAGGCCAACATGCCGGCGGAGAACATCAAGCGCGCCATCCAGAAGGGGACCGGCGAGCTGCCCGGCGAGGCGTACGAAGAGATCACCTATGAGGGATATGCGTCGGGCGGGGTGGCGGTGATGATCCGCGTGCTCACCGACAACCGCAACCGCACCGCCCCCGAGATCCGCCACACCTTCGAGAAGCACGGCGGCAACATGGGCGCCTCCGGGGCGGTGGCGTGGATGTTCGAGCGCCGCGGCATCATCCTGGTCGACGCCGAGAAGATCGCCGAGGACGACGTGCTGGGCCCCGCGCTGGAGGCCGGCGCCACCGACATGCGTCGGGCCGAAAAAGCTTTCGAGATCACCACGGCCCCTGCTGAAATGGACGCCGTGAGGGCCGCCCTGGAGGCCGCGCGGGTCCCCGTGCTCGAGGCCGAGGTGACCTTCGTGCCCCAATCGACGGTTCGCGTCGAAGGCAAGGACGCGCCACAGGTGCTGCGCCTCATCGAGGCGCTGGAGGAGTTGGACGACGTCCAGACGGTCTACGCGAACTACGACATTCCCGACGAGGTCATCGAAGCCGTCTCCGCCGCCTGATCGGCGCCCGGCGGCCCTGCCGTCGCGGGTGCTCGGCGTCGATCCCGGACTCGTCGGCACCGGCTGGGCCCTGCTCGAGCCGGGCGCGGCGGCGCCGCTCGTCGTGGACACCGGCGTGATCGAGACGTCGGCGGGCCTGCCGCTGGCCGCGCGCATCCAGACGATCTACGACGCCATCCACGTCGTGCTCGACAAGCTCGCGCCCGACCTCATGGTCCTCGAAGATCTCTACACCGAGTACCGGTTTCCGCGCACCGCGCTCCTGATGGCTCACGCGCGCGGGGTCGTGTGCCTGGCCGCGCGCCAGCGCGGGGTCGAGATCGTCACCCTCGCTCCGGCCGAGGTGAAGCGCGCGGTGGCCGCCAACGGCGCCGCGTCCAAAGAGCAGATCCAGCACTGCGTGCAGCGGCTCTTTCGTCTGGCCGAGCTGCCGCGGCCGTCGCACGTGGCCGACGCGCTGGCCCTGGCCTTCACCGGCTATCTCCGCGCCGGCGGACGCTGGTCATGATCGCCTCGCTCTCGGGCCGGGTGCGGCGCAAGCTCGAGGACCGGATCATCCTCGAGTGCGGCGGCATCGGCTACGAAGTGTTCCTGCCTCCCATCGTGTTCCGGCAGCTCGAGAACCTCCACGCCGGCGACGGCGACGGGGCGAGCGCGCTCTCGCTGGTGACGCACTACCACGCCACCCGCGACCAGCCGCGGCCCGTCCTCATCGGCTTCACCGACGAGCTGGACAAGGAGTTCTTCGAGAGGCTGATCACCGTGAAGGACATGGGCCCCATGGTGGCGGCGCGGGCGCTGGCCGCGCCGATCGGGGAGATCGCCGCCGCGGTGGCGCGGCAAGACGAGAAATATCTGAGGTCGCTGCCGGGCATCGGGCCGCAGAAGGCCAAGAACATCGTGGCCCAGCTCCAGGGCAAGGTCGCGAAGTTCGCGCTGGCCCGTGATGGCCAGGCGCCGCCCGCTCCGCTGCCGAAGACCCCCGAGCCCGGCGACGAGGCGGTCAAGGAGATGGTGTGGGAGGTGCTCGTCAAGCAGCTCGGTCACCGCCCGACCGAAGCCTCCCAGCTCATCGCCGACGCCTTCAAGCGCCGCCCCGACCTCGTCACCGCCGAGGAGCTGTTCGACGAGATCTATCGCGGTGCGGGAGCGCGCGCGTGAGCGAGACCGCGCCCCAGGACGAGCGCATCCTCAGCCGGGCGGCCGCGCCCGAGGACGCGTTGTTCGAGCGGCAGCTCCGTCCGCGCTCGTTCGCGGAGTACGTCGGACAGGAGCAGGCGGTGGCGAGCCTGCGGGTCTCCGTCGAGGCGGCCAAGCAGCGTGGGGAGTGCGTCGATCACGTCCTGCTCTACGGGCCGCCCGGGCTCGGCAAGACCACCCTGGCCGGCGTGATCGCCAACGAGATGCAGACCACGCTCGTCACCACGTCGGGGCCGGCCATCGAGCGCGGCGGTGACCTGCTGGGGATCCTCTCGAACCTCAACGAGAAGGACGTGCTGTTCATCGACGAGATCCACCGCTTGCCGCGAGTGGTGGAAGAGCTGCTCTATCCGGCGATGGAGGACTTCGCGGTCAACTTCATCACCGAGCGCGGCCTGCACGCGCGCTCGATCAAGCACCGGCTCTCGCCCTTCACGCTGGTCGGCGCGACGACGCGGCCGGGCATGCTCTCGGCGCCGCTCCGCGAGCGCTTCGGCATCTTCCATCACCTGGACTTCTACTCGGAGGCGGAGCTGACCCGCATCGTCGTGCGCTCGGCCTCGATCCTGGGGGCTCAGATCGATGGGCCAGGGGCCGCCGAGATCGCGCGGCGCTCGCGCGGCACCCCGCGCATCGTCAATCGCCTGCTGCGGCGGGTGCGCGACTACGCCCAGGTCGCCGGTGACGGCGCCATCGGCCGCGCGGTCGCCGACAAGGCCCTCGAGCTGGAAGGCGTCGATCCGCGGGGTCTCGACCGTCTCGACCTGCGCTTCATCGACGCCATCATCGATCACTATCAGGGTGGACCCGTGGGCATCGAAGCGGTGGCCGCGACCATCAACGACGAGGCGGAATCGCTGATCGAGATGGTGGAGCCGTATCTGCTCAAGATCGGCTTCCTGGTGCGCACGCCGGCCGGGCGCCGGCTCACCGCCAGGGCCTACGCTCACCGCAAGCGGCAGGCTCCCGCCACGATCCCGGGGCAGGGGACCCTCTTCGAATGAGCGAGATCGGCAAGCTGCTGATCGTGTTCGGGGTGCTGATCGCCGTGGTCGGCGTGGTGATCGTGCTGGCCGGCCGTCTGCCGTGGATCGGCCGGTTGCCCGGCGACATCTACGTCCGGCGCGGCAACTTCACGTTCTATTTCCCGCTGGCCACGTCGATCCTGGTCAGCCTCGTGCTCACGCTGGTCTTCTGGGTGTTCGGCCGCCGGTGATCGTCCGGCTCCTGCCGGCAGCGCTGCTGCTGAGCGTGATCGTCGCCGCCGCCTGGGCGGCGCCCGACTCCGGAATGATCCGGGTGGCGATCGTCGACAACGCCCGCGGCGCCGAGCTGAGCGGCGACTTGCTCGTGACGGAAATGGGCACGTGCGTGGAGTGCGGGCCGCGGAGCTGGCGGGCCGACGTCGTCCGCCCGGTGGTGGCCAACGGCGCCGTCGAGATCGACGGCCGGCGGGCCTCCGGGTTCCGGCTCACCAGCGGCGGGCCCGTCCGCGTCAACGGCCGCGAGTACGAGGGGCGCCTCGACGTGCTCAAGACCGGTGACGCCGGTGTCCTCGTCGTCAACGAGCTGCCGCTGGAAGACTATCTGGTCGGCGTGCTGCGCGGGGAGAGCAGCGAGCGCTGGCCGATCGAAGCCCTGCGCGCGCAGGCGATCGCCTCCCGCACCTACGCGGCCTATCACCGCCAGCTCAACGCCGCGCGGCTCTATCACATCATCGCGTCCACCGCCCACCAGCAGTTCGTCGGACGCGTGGCCCCGGGGTCGTCCGCGTGGGGCGCCGTGCAGGAAACGGCGGGCCAGGTCATGTACTGGGAGGGCGAGCTGTTCCCCGCCTTCTATCACGCCAACAGCGGCGGCTATACCGAAGACCCGCGAAGCGTGTTCGCCGGGCGCAGCCTGCCCGCGCTCCGGCCCGTCGTCTGTCACCTGGCCGCCGGCGCGGCGAACTTCCAGTGGACCCTCGAGCTGCGTCTCGACGATCTCTCCGAGCTGCTGCGGCGCGGCGGGTTCGGCGTGGGAGCGGTGCGGGGCATCGAGGTGACCGAGCGCACCACGTCGCTGCGGGCGGGGACGGTGACCGTGCGCGGCAGCGCGCGCACCCTGCGCCTGCGCGGGGGCGACTTCCGCCGCGCGATCGGCTACGACACGCTCAAGAGCACGCTCTTCGCGGTGGCCATCGACGGCGACGTCGCCCGCTTCTCGGGCCGCGGCCACGGCCACGGGGTCGGCATGTGCCAGTGGGGCGCCAAGAGCATGGCCGAGCTCGGCGCCTCGTCGCGCCAGATCCTCAACTTCTACTACCCCGGAGCGACCCTCTCCACGCTGCGCTGAACCGATACGTCGGCAGCGCCCGGGCCGATGTAGAGTGAGTTCTCGTGGAACTGGCGGAGTTCGACTATTCGTTACCGGCCTCGGCGATTGCCCAGGCCCCGGCGGACGAGCGGGACGGGTCACGGTTGCTGGTGATCGATCGCGCTCGGCGCGCGTTCGCGGATCATCGATTCACCGAGCTTCCCGATCTGCTGCGGCCGGGCGACTGCGTGGTCGTCAACGACTCCCGCGTGATTCCGGCGCGAGTGCTCGCGCGCGACGGCGTGGGGCGCGAAGTGGAGCTGCTCTTCGTGGAGCCTTCCGGCGGGGCCGGGCGATGGCGGGCGATGGTGCGTCCGGGCCGGCGGTGTCGGGCGGGCGCCGAAATGAGCGCTGGAGACGGGGCGGCGCGCTTCAGGATCGTCGCCGTCGAGCCGGACGGGACGCGCACGGTGGAACGGCTCTACGGCTCCATCGCCGACGCGATCGAACGATACGGGGTCCCGCCGTTACCGCCGTACATCGCGCACCACGCCAAACCCGGGAGCGAGGATCGCGAGCGCTACCAGACGGTCTACGCGCGAACGCCCGGGTCGGTCGCCGCGCCGACGGCCGGGCTGCATTTCACCGGGGCGCTGCTCGATCGCGTCCGCGCGCGCGGCATCGAAGTCCACGCGCTGACCATGCACGTGGGCCCCGCCACCTTCTGGCCGATCAAGGCCGCGCGCGTCGAAGATCACGTCCTGCCGACCGAGCGAATGGAAATTCCGGAGTCGGTGGCGCAGGCGGTGAACGCCGCGCGCCGAGAGGGCCGTCGCGTGGTCGCGGTGGGCACGACGACCACGCGAGCGCTCGAGAGCGCCGTCGCCGCCGACGGCACCGTGCACGCGCTGACGGGCCGGGCAAATATCTTCATCGTCCCCGGTCACCGCTTCCGCGTCGTCGACGCCCTGCTGACCAACTTCCACCTCCCACGCTCGTCCCTGCTGGTCCTCGTCTCAGCCTTCGCCGACCGCGCCCTGACCTACCACCACGCCCTCAACGCCGGCTACCGCTTCTACACCTACGGCGACGCGACCCTGATCGTCTGATGCCGAATCGATTCGTGAACTCCGAAACCCGTTCCCGGACGGGTGGCACCGGGGTGGACCCCCCGCGCAGGCGAAGTGGGACCCCTTCGTCCGGTCCGCAGTGCGAAGCACTGCGCTCCGGCGAACGGGTGACGCAGCCTGCACGGGGGGCCCACCCCGGTGACAGGCCCCGTCCGCCTCGCGCGTTCAATCGTCCATGCCAATGACGTTCACGCTCTTGAAATCAGACGGCGCCGCAAGACGCGGACGCCTGACGACGCCGCACGGCATCGTGGAAACGCCAGCGTTCATGCCCGTCGGAACGCGGGGTACCGTGAAGAGCCTCGGCCCGGACGATCTCGTCGCGTCAGGCGCGCAGATCGTGCTCGCCAACACCTATCACTTGCTCATGAAGCCCGGCCACGCGCTGGTGAGAGAGCTGGGCGGGCTCCATCGATTCATGGCCTGGCCCGGACCGATCCTCACCGACTCCGGCGGATTCCAGGTCTTCAGCCTCTCGAAGCTCAGAACGGTCGACGAGGAAGGCGTCCGCTTTCGTTCCCCTGTGGACGGATCCCTGCACGCGCTGACGCCGGAGCTGTCGATCGAGATCCAGCACGCGCTCGGCGCCGACGTCATCCACCCGCTCGACGAGTTCCTCGCCAACCCCGCCACCCGCGAGGACACCGAGCGCTCGCTCGAGCGCACGCTGCGCTGGGCCCAGCGCTCGCAGGCCGCGCACGCGCGCGGCCCTGGCGGACAGGCGTTGTTCGGCATCGTTCAGGGCGGCGCCTACGCCGACGTGAGGGCGCGGGCCGCGCGCGAGACCGTCGCCCTCGGCTTCGACGGCTACGCGGTCGGCGGCATGGCGGTGGGTGAGCCCAAGCCGGTCATGTACGAGCTGACGGCTTTCGTGACCGCGCTGCTGCCGGCGGGACAACCGCGCTATCTGATGGGCGTGGGCAAGCCCGACGACCTCGTGGAGTCGGTGGCCCGCGGCATCGACATGTTCGACTGCGTGCTGCCCACCCGCAACGCGCGCAACGGCCAGGCCTTCACGTGGGACGGTCCGCTCACCATCAAGCAGGCGCGCTACGAGCGCGATCCCGCGCCCCTCGACGCGGCGTGTCCCTGTTACACGTGCCGGACCTTCTCGCGCGCGTACCTGCGGCACCTCTTCATGGCCGACGAGCTGCTCGCGTATCGGCTGCTCTCGCTGCACAACGTGTCGTTCTTCAACGGCCTCATGACCGCCATGCGCGCGGCCGTCGACGCGGGCACGTTCGAGCCATTCCGCGCTCGGTTTTTCGCTCGATATGCAGTATCATCCGACGTTGTTTCGCGCGAGAACATCTCCTCTGCGGAGGCTTGATCTTCCATGAACGTCGCCCACGCTGCAGATCTGACTTTTGCCTCGGCCTTCCCCCCCGGCGGCGGGGCGGGCGGCTCGAACGCGTTGATCACGCAGGTGGTGTTCTTCGCGGCCATCTTCGCGATCTTCTACTTCCTCCTGATCCGGCCCCAGCAGCGCCAGAAGCGTGACCGCGAGCAGATGCTGTCCGCGGTCAAGCGAGGCGACCGGGTGGTCACGGCCAGCGGACTGCACGGCACCGTCTCCGCGCTCAGCGAGCACACGGTGACGCTGCGGGTGGCCGATCAGGTGCGGCTCGAGTTCGATCGCTCGGCGATCGGCCGGATCGTGGAGGGCCAGGGCGACCGGGATGCCTAGACACCTCGCGCTCAGGATCGGCCTCGTGGCGGCCGTGGTGCTGGGGTCGATCTGGTACCTGTATCCGCCGAAGAAGACCATCAACCTCGGGCTCGACCTCCAGGGCGGCATTCATCTGGTCTTCGGCGTGGAGACCGACAAGGCCCTGGCCAGCCAGACCGACCGCGCCGCCGAAGATCTCAAGAACGCGCTCGAGAAGAAGGGCATCGGGGTGACGCGGGTGGCGCGCGAGGGCAACACGGCCATCGTCGTGCAGCTCGCCTCCCCGCAGAGCTGGAACGACGCCGTGACCGTGGCCGGCGAGTTTCCGAACTTCGAGCGGCGGAATGCCGATCAAGGGGCGGGGCGCTTCTCGCTGGTGATGAACGAGAAGGAGGTCAGCCGGCTGCGCGACCTCTCGGTCCGGCAGGGCGTGGAGACGATCCGCAACCGCGTGGACCAGTTCGGCGTCGCCGAGCCCACCATCACCCGGCAGGGTGAGGACCGCATCCTGATCCAGCTGCCCGGGCTCCAGGATCCGGAGCGCGCCAAGGCCCTCATCGGCAAGACCGCGCACCTCGAGTTCCGGCTCCTGGACGAGCGCACGAGTGTCGAGGACGCCCTGGCCGGGCGCCTGCCCGAGACCTCCGAGATCATGTACCAGCGCCGGGTCGACAAGGAGACGAAAGCGGAGCGGAAGACCCCCCACGTCGTCCACAAGCGGACGCTGCTGAGCGGCGCCGAGCTGAACCGCGCCGAGGTCCAGGCCGACCCGAACGCGCCGGGCAACTGGCAGGTGGCCATCGAGTTCAACGCGGTGGGCGCGCGCATCTTCGGGGAAGTCACCGAGGGGAACGTCGGCAAGCATCTGGCCATCATCCTGGACGGCAGCGTGTACTCGGCCCCGCGCATCAACGAGCGCATCCCCGGCGGGCGGGCGGTCATCACCGGCCAGTTCACCGTGGAAGAGGCGCGCGACCTCGCCATCGTGCTGCGGGCGGGGGCGCTGCCGGCACCCGTCACCGTGCTCGAGGAGCGGACGGTCGGGCCCTCACTCGGCGCCGACTCGATCCGCCAGGGCGTCATCGCCATCGCGGCCTCGGGACTGATCGTGTTCATCTTCATGGTCTTCTACTACCGCCTGTCCGGCCTCATCGCCGACGTGGCGCTGGTGCTGAACCTCCTGCTCCTCATGGCGTGCATGGCCGCCTTCGGCGCGACGCTGACGCTGCCGGGCCTGGCCGGCATCGCGCTCACCATCGGCATGGCCGTCGACACCAACATCCTGATCTTCGAGCGCATTCGCGAAGAGCTCCGCGTCGGCAAGTCGCCCCGCGCCTCCATCGACGCCGGATTCAGCCGCGCGTTCCGGACGATCATCGACACCCACGTGACCGTGCTCGTGACCGCGGGCATCCTCTACAACTTCGGCACCGGCGCGGTGAAGGGGTTCGCGGTGTCCCTCTTCGTGGGCCTGGTGGGCAGCCTGTTCACCGCCGTGTTCTTCACGCGGCTCCTCTTCGACCTCATCTACGGCGGCCGCCGCCGTCTGGGAAGCATCTCGATATGATGGAGATGTTCCGGAATCCCGACTACGACTTCATCGGCAAGCGCCGGTGGGCGTACCTCGCTTCGCTCGCGGTCATCTTGATCAGCCTGACCTCCATGGTGCTCCATCGCGGGCTCCACTACGACATCGACTTCCTGGGGGGGACGCTCATCCAGGTCCGCTTCGAGCAGCCCCCGGACATCGGCAAGATCCGCGCCGCGCTCGGCAAGATCGGGATCGGGGAGAGCGTGATCCAGCAGTTCGGGGATCCGCGCGAGTACATCATCCGGCTGCCGTTGACGTCCGCCAACCAGGAGGAGGTCTCGCGCCGAGTGCAGGGCGCACTCGCCGCCGATCCCGCGCTGGGCAAGCTGGAGATCCGGCGGATCGAGTTCGTCGGCCCGCAGGTCGGGCACGATTTGCAGATCCAGGCGATCTACGCGGTGCTGGTCGGGCTCGCCGGGATCCTGTTCTACATCGCCATTCGCTTCGATCTCAAGGGTGGGGTCGCCGCCGTGGTCGCGGTCTTCCACGACGTGATCGTCTCGCTCGGCGCCATCTCGCTCACGAACCGGGAATTCTCCCTGCCCGTGCTCGCCGCGCTCCTGACGATCATCGGCTTCTCGGTGAACGACACCATCGTGGCCTACGACCGGCTCCGCGAGAACCGTGGCCGGGGCACCCCGCGGGGCACCACCTTCGCCCGCCAGATGAACATCGCCATCAACCAGACGCTGTCGCGGACCGTGCTCACCTCGCTGACCGTGTTCTTCTCGACGGCGATCCTCCTGTTCTTCGGCGGCAAGACCCTGGAGGACTTCGCCTTCGTGCTGTTCGTGGGCGTGATCACCGGGACCTACTCGACGATCTACGTGGCGAGCGCCATCGTCGTCGACTGGACGAACTACGTCGAAGGGAGGTTGCGGAGGCCGAAAAAAGCCGTCGCCAAGGCCTAAATCCGCGTGTAAACTCAACCAATTACCCGGAGGGCCCTGACGGCGTGACCGAACTCTCGACCCTGATCGAGGCCATTCCGAAATACCAGCCGGGCGCGGACCTCGACGTCCTCACCCGGGCCTACCGCTTCTCTGCGTCCTCGCACGACGGCCAGCAACGCGCATCCGGCGAGCCGTACCTCTCGCATCCGCTCCAGGTCGCGGGCCTGCTCGTCGACTTCAAGATGGACGTCACCACGGTCACCGCCGGCCTGCTGCACGACGTGCTCGAGGACACCGCGGTCACCAAGGACGACCTGGTCCGCGAGTTCGGCCAGGAGATCGCCGAGCTGGTCGACGGCGTCACCAAGCTCGGCAAGCTCGCCTTCTCGTCGCGTGAGGAGCGCCAGGCCGAGAACTTCCGCAAGATGCTGGTGGCCATGGCGCGCGACCTGCGCGTGCTGATGATCAAGCTGGCCGACCGTCTCCACAACATGCGGACCCTCGATTACCTCCCGTCGGACCGGGGCCGCAAGATCGCCCAGGAGACGCTCGACATCTACGCCCCGCTCGCCCACCGGCTCGGCATGGCCAAGGTCAAGGCCGAGCTGGAGGACCTCGCCCTGCGCGCGCTGGAGCCCCAGGCCTACGTCGATCTGCAGAAGCGCGTGGCCAAGCGGCGGCTGGAGCGCGAGGCCGACATCAACCAGGTCATCGCGATCATGGAGCGGAAGCTCTCCGAGGTGGGGATCGAGGCGCAGATCCGGGGCCGGCCCAAGCACTTCTACTCGATCTGGAAGAAGATGCACGAGCAGGGCCGGGAGTTCGACGAGATCTACGACCTCACCGCGGTGCGCATCATCACCGGCTCGGTCCGCGACTGTTACGGCACCGTCGGCGTGGTGCATTCGCTCTGGAAACCGGTGCCCGGGCGCTTCAAGGATTTCATCGCGATGCCGAAGGTGAACATGTACCAGTCGCTGCACACCACGGTGATCGGGCCCAAGGGCGATCCCGTGGAAACCCAGATCCGCACCTGGGAGATGCACCGGATCGCCGAGGAGGGTATCGCCGCGCACTGGCTCTACAAGGAGAAGAAGTCGAGCAAGGACAAGCTCGACGAGTCGCTGATCTGGCTGCGCCAGCTCCTGGAGACCCAGCAGGACCTGAAGGACCCGCGCGAATTCCTCGACACCGTGCGCGTCGACCTCTTCCCGGACGAGGTGTACGTCTTCACGCCCAAGGGCGACGTGAAGGCCCTGCCCGAGGGCGCGACCCCCATCGACTTCGCGTACACCGTCCACACCAAGGTCGGCGAGCATTGCGTGGGCGCCAAGGTCAACGGCAAGCTGGTCCCGCTTCGCTACACGCTCCGGCAGGGGGACATCGTCGAGATCGTCACCTCGCCCAACCAGCATCCCAGTCGCGACTGGCTGCAGATCGCCAAGTCCACGCGCGCCCGCTCGAAGATCAACCAGTGGCTCAAGATCGAGGAGCGCGAGCAGTCGATCGACCTGGGCCGCGAGATGTTCGACCGCGAGGCCCGCAAGTACCGGCTGAGCGGGCCGGGGCTCCTGGACGGCGACGAGGCCAAGAAGGTCGCGGCCGACATGGGCTTCGCCAACGTGGACGACCTGCTGGCCTCCGTGGGCTACGGCAAGACGTCGGTCCACCACCTGCTCAACCGGCTGGCGCCGGGAGGGCTGCTGGAGGCGCCCGAGCGTCCGAAGGCGCCGGCCGCCACGCGCCCGCGGGCCGACGAGGGCGTGCGCATCCGCGGCGTCGACGATCTGTTGATCCGCTTCGCCAAGTGCTGCAACCCGCTGCCCGGCGATCAGATCGTGGGGTTCATCACCCGCGGCCGCGGGCTCACCGTGCACTCGCGCGACTGCCTGGCCGTGGCCAAGAGCGTGCTCGACCGCGAGCGGCTGATCAACGTGGAGTGGGACGTCGAGGCCCCGACGAGCCGGCCCGTGCGCATCGCGGTCTACATCGGGCGCGACCGTCCGGGGCTGCTCTCGGAGATCACGGGCGCGATCTCGGCCAAGAACGGGAACATCACCAAGGCCGAGGTGACGGTCACCGACGACCGCAAGGGGATCAACAACTTCGTGGTCGAGGTGGCCGATCTCGCCCAGCTCCAGGGCATCATGTCGGCGATCCGCTCGGTTCGCGACGTCATCAACGTCGAGCGAGTGCGCGGACTCTGACTCGAAAGCAGTTCGAGCACGTCGTCGAGAGGGCGCTGGTGCGCCTGCCTCGTGTGTTCAGAGAAAAGCTCGCCAACATCGTGGTCGTGGTCGAGGACTGGGCCGACGACGAGACGTTGGACGAGATGGGGATCGAGCCGCCGGATACGCTCTACGGGCTCTATCGCGGGGTCGATCTGACCCAGCGCGATTCGACCTACGGGAACGTCCTCCCCGATACCGTGACGATCTATCAGGGGCCGATCGAGGAGGACTGCGAGGACGAGGCCGAGATGGAAGATGTCATTCGCGACACCGTCGTCCACGAGATCGGCCACTACTTCGGCCTCGACGACGAGACCATGCACCGCATCGAGGACGGCGAGACGTAGCGCTCGGCGGCATCCCGCTCCGTTTCGAGGGCCCATACCAAAAGTGTTGATCTAGAAGTCCAGGAATACCGATCGAGCCATTTCTCACCCCGTGGCGCCCTTTCAGACCCTACCGACGTGCTCTTCTAGGTGCCGACCGTAACTTTCTAGTTGACAAGGGGTTTCAATAGTCCGTATGGTTTCAGCAGATGCTGAAGCGCTCGGAGCAAGAGAAACATGCTCAAATCCGAGGACATCCGGCGGCAAGCAGCCCAGCGCCTCAGGGAGGTCTTTCCCACGGCGACGGGCTGGGAGGAGACCGTCGGAGCCCGGTTCCGCAATCAGGAAGCCGACTTAGTCGTCAAGTTCAAGCTCGGCGACCGGGAGCAGACACTGGTGATCGAGGTCTGCTCCCTGGGTCAGCCTCGTCAGATCCGGGCCGCGGTGACGCGGCTCCGGGAGATCCGCCGGGAGATCGAGCACGCCTACCCGGTAGCCGCCGCCGTCTACATCGGTCCCCAGAGCGCCCGGATCCTCAAGACCAACGGCCTCGGCTACATCGATCTGTCGGGCAACTGCTCGCTGGCCTTCGCTCACGTGCTGATCGACAAGGAGGGCAAGCGCAACGTCCGGCCGTCGACCCGGCCCCTGCGCTCGCTCTTCGCCCCGAGGGCCACCCGTGTGGTCCGCGTGCTCCTCACCGAGCCCGCGCGGGCGTGGCGCCTGGAAGAGCTGGCCAAGGCGGCCGGCGTGAGCCTCGGCCACTCGCACAACGTGATCAAGCGCCTGGGCGATCTCGCCTGGGTCGAGCGGGACGATCGCCAGCGCATTCGACTGATGAAGCCGGCCGACCTGCTGGAGAGCTGGTGCGACTCCTACACGTATCGCGAGAGCGAGATCACGTCCTACGTGGTGCCGGAGAAGATCACGCGCCGCTTCATGGCCGAGCTGGCGCGCGTGGCCGGGGCGGAGGGGCGGCGCTACGCGTTCACGCTGAATGCGGGGCTGGCGCTGGTCGCGCCCCATCTGCGCCTGCCCGCGATCCACTCCTACCTGGAGGGCGATCCATCACCGGTGGCGACGGCGCTCGGTCTGCGTCCGGCCACCGAGACGGAGGGCGCGCTGCACCTGCTCGCGCCCTACGACCCCGGAGTCTTCTATGGCGTGCTGGAGAAGAGCGGGCTCAAGGTGACCTCGCTGCCCCAGCTCTACGCCGACCTCGCGAGCTACGAGCGCCGCGGCCGGGAACTGGCGGAGCATCTGCGGCGCGAGGCGATGGGCTACTGAGGCCCGGGGACCGGAGCGAAATCCCCAACGAAAGGGGGTGAACGAATCCATGGCGAAGAAGAAGGCGGCCAAGAAAAAGAAGAAGTAAGGACCTGTGAATGCAGGACGAAAGACTCCCCAGGGGAGGAGGTGAGATCCTCACATGGCGAAGAAGAAGGCGGCCAAGAAGAAGAAGAAGTAACGCTGCATCACGCGGCAACGGTGGGGGGTGGCGGCCTCCCACCGTGCATGACCCTCTCGGGAGGGGGACATCCACCCCTCCCGAGCTGTGCTTAAATGACTTTCGTGACCTTTCCGCCCTTCAAGCAGCGCGTGCAGACCCGCACGCGCGTCGCTTTTCCCGACACCAGAGCCCGCATGGAGATCAGATTCGGCAGCCAGCGCCGCTTGGTCAGCTTGTGAGCGTGACTGATCGTATGACCGACCGAGGGGCCCTTGCCGCACACATCGCACCGCTGCGCCATGCCTGCTGCTCCTTGGAGTTCTGAGTGGGAACGACGAGGACAACCAGACCTAATAGCACAGGCGGACGGTCCAGGCAAACCGCGGAGACCGGCCTGGGCACCCCGCTGCAGTTCGTCAAGGGCGTGGGCCCGCAGCGGGCGGCCGCCCTGGGGCGCAAGAACCTCCACACCGTCGAGGACGCGCTCTTCTTCGTCCCCCTCCGCCACGAGGACCGCACCCGGCTGACCCCCCTCCGCGAGCTGCAGCCCGGCACGACCTACACGTGTTCGGGCGTCATCGTGGGACTGAGCCCGCCCCCGCCGGGACGCTTCCGGGTGCCGTTCTCGATCATGCTGCGCGACGAGAGCGGCTACCTGACTGCGAGCTGGTTCGGCGGCGCCTATCTCTCCCGCGTGCTCAAACGCGGACAGCGTCTGATCCTGCACGGCCGGGTCGCGCGCTTCCGCGGCGCGCCGGTGCTCCAGAATCCCGACTACGAGATCGTCGAGTCCGATGAGGACGACCGCCTGCACGTGGGCCGCCTCGTCCCCGTGTACTCCACGACCGACGGACTGCCCCAGCGCCCGCTGCGCCGGTTGATGTGGCAGATCGTCGAGACGTGGGCGCCCGACGTGGTCGACCCGCTGCCCGACGCCGTCCGCGCCCGGCGCGAGCTGGCCCCGCTGGCCGCGGCGCTCCGCGACGCGCACTTCCCCGAGACCGACGCCGCGCTGGCCGCGGGCCGGCGCCGGCTGGCCTTCGACGATTTCCTGCTGCTCCAGCTCGGGCTGGCGATCCTGCGCTCGCGCACGACCCGCGCTCAGGGCATCGCGCTCAACCCGAAGGGCGCGCTCGCGCGCCGCCTGCTCGCCGCGCTGCCGTACGCGCTCACCGCGGCCCAGGAGCGCGTGTGGAGCGAGATCCGCGCGGACATGGCCGCGCCGTTCCCCATGCACCGCATGCTCCAGGGCGACGTGGGGTCGGGCAAGACCGTGGTGGCCGCGCTCGGCGTGCTCACCGCGGTGGAGGCGGGATACCAGGCGGCGATCATGGCCCCCACCGAGATCCTCGCCGAGCAGCATTTCATGACCTTTCGCCAGCTCGTCGAGCCGCTCGGCGTCCCGGTCACGCTGCTGACCTCCTCGCTGCGCGGCCGCGACCGCGAGGCGCGGCGCGCGTCGGTCGCCGCCGGCGACGTCGGCTGCGTGGTCGGCACCCACGCGCTCGTGCAGGAAGGCGTCGAGTTCCGGCGACTCGGGCTGGCCGTGGTCGACGAGCAGCACCGCTTCGGGGTCGAGCAGCGCGCGCGGCTCAAGGCCAAGGGCGAGCGGCCCGATCTGCTGGTAATGACGGCCACGCCGATCCCGCGGACGCTGGCGTTGACGCTCTACGGCGACCTCGAGGTCAGCGTGCTCGACGAGCTGCCGCCGGGGCGCCGTCCCGTGAAGACGGTGGCGCGCACCGAGACCAAGCGGCGCGAGATCTTCGCGTTCCTGCGCAAGGAGGTCGCCGACGGGCGCCAGGTCTACGTCGTCTACCCGCTCGTGGAGGAGTCGGAAGTCGTCGATCTCAAGGCCGCCACCGACATGGCGCGGCGGCTCCAGCACGACGTGTTCCCCGACCTGGTCGTCGGCCTGCTCCACGGCCGCCTGGCCTTCGACGACAAGGACGCGATCATGCGCCGCTTCAAGGCGGGCGAGATCCAGGTGCTGGTCTCCACCACCGTGATCGAGGTCGGCATCGACGTGCCGAACGCCTCGGTGATGCTGATCGAGCACGCCGAGCGCTTCGGGCTCTCGCAGCTCCATCAGCTCCGCGGGCGCGTGGGGCGCGGGCCGTGGAAGTCCTACTGCATCCTGCTCACCGGCTCGTCCCTGGGCGAGGACGCGCAGCGCCGCGTCGACGCGATGGTGGCGACCACCGACGGGTTCAAGATCGCCGAGGCCGATCTCGAGCTGCGCGGTCCCGGCGAGTTCTTCGGCACGCGCCAGTCGGGGCTGCCGGAATTCCGCGTCGCCGACCTGCTGCGCGACGCCGCACTCCTCGAGCAGGCCCGGCGGGACGCGCAGGGCATCATCGCCGCCGATCCGGAATTGCGCGATCCCGCCCACCGCGGCCTGCGCGAGACGCTGCTCGCGCGCTGGCGCGGCAAGCTCGCGCTCGCGAGCGTGGGTTGAGGAATGACGGTCGAATGAGAATCATCGCGGGGGCGCTGAAGGGCCAGCAGCTCGTGACGCCGCGGGGCCATCGCACGCGGCCCACCGCGGACCAGGTGCGGATCGCGCTCATGGACACCTTGATGCCCGTCCTCTCCGGCGCGCGGTTCCTGGACCTGTTCGCGGGAGCCGGCGGTGTCGGGCTGGAGGCGCTCTCGCGGGGTGCCGAGCGCGCGGTGCTGGTCGAGCGCGACGCCGACGCCGCGGCCGCCCTCCGGCGCAACGTGGCCACGCTGCGCGTGGCCGGCCGGACGCAGGTGCTGCCCATGGACGCCGCGCGCGCGCTCAACCGGCTCGCCGCCGCCGGCGAGCGGTTCGATCTCGTCTTTCTCGACCCGCCCTACGGGACGGGCCTCGTGGAGGACACGCTGCTCCGTCTCGGCGGAGGCGCGGTCATCACCCTCGACGCGATCGTGGTCGCCCAGCACTTCACCAAGCACGCGCCGCCCGAGCGCATCGGCACCCTCGCCGCGTATCGCGCGCGCCGTTTCGGCGAGACGACCTTGACTTTCTTTCGCCCCGGCGCCTACGATGCACCGATTCCAACCAGCGAGTGAGTCGAGGAGCGCCCTTGGGAAAGCGCGCGGTGTACCCCGGAATGTTCGATCCCGTGCACAACGGGCATCTCGACGTCATCGAGCGCAGCCTCCGTCTCTTCGACGAGCTGATCGTGGCCGTGGTGGCCAACCCCAGCAAGCAGCCGCTGTTCACCGCCCACGAGCGCCTCTCCATGATCGACGAGGCCACCTCCGAGCTGAGCAGCAACTTCCGGATCGTGGGCTTCGACGGCCTGCTCATCGACCTCGTGGAGCGCGAGCGCGCCGACTGCATCGTGCGCGGCATCCGCGCCGTCTCGGACTTCGAGTACGAGTTCCAGATGGCGCTCATGAACCGCAAGCTGCGCGGCACCGTGGAGACCGTGTTCCTCATGCCCCACGAGAAGTACACGTACATCTCGTCGCGCCTCATCAAGGAGGTGGCGAGTTTCGGCGAGTCGGTCGCCGGTCTCGTCCCCCCGATCGCGGAAAAGCGGCTGTCCGAGAAGTACCCCCCGAAGACGCCGGCCTAACGAGGGCCGGCAGGAGTACGAGCCGTGCTGGCTGAGCGGATGAAGAGCCTTGCCCCGTCGTCGACCCTGGCCGTCCAGGCCAAGGCCAAGGAACTGCGCGCCCGCGGCATCAACGTGATCTCGTTCGGCGCCGGCGAGCCGGACTTCGACACGCCCGAGCGCATCAAGGACGCGGCGATCCAGGCCATGAAGCGCGGCCAGACGAAGTACACCGAGGTCGGCGGCATCCCGGAGCTGAAGGCCGCGCTGTGCACCAAGTTCCAGCGGGACAACGACCTCCACTACGAGCCGGCCGAGACGCTGATCTCCGTCGGGGGCAAGCACACGATCTTCAACCTGTTCACCGCCGTGCTCGATCCCGGCGACGAGGTGGTGATCCCGACCCCCTACTGGGTCTCGTATCCCGAGCAGGCGCGGCTGGTGGGCGGCGTACCGGTGCCCGTGGCCACCGACGAGGCCACCGGCTTCGACCTCGATCCCGACCGCGTGCGCGCCGCCGTCACCCCGCGCACCAAGATCGTCGTGGTCAACAGCCCGAACAACCCCACCGGCGCCATCTTCTCGCGGGCGAAGCTGGAGGCCATCGCGCGCCTGGCCGTCGAGCGCGACCTCCTCGTGCTCTCGGACGAGTGCTACGAGCCGATGACCTATGAGGGGCGGCACTTCTCGATCGCCCAGCTCGGCCCCGAGGTCAAGGCGCGCACGCTGATCGTGAACACCTGCTCCAAGGCCTACGCGATGACGGGCTGGCGCATCGGCCTGGCCGCCGGGCCGCGCGCGCTGATCCGCGCCATGACCGACGTGCAGAGCCAGGTGACGTCCAACCCGTCGTCGATCGCCCAGTGGGCGGCGGTGGAAGCGCTGTCCGGCCCCCAGGACGACGTGGCCAAGATGGCCGCCGAGTTCGACCGCCGGCGGCGCCTGATCGTCGCGGGCCTCAACGCGCTGCCCGGCGTGAGCTGCGTGATGCCGAAGGGCGCGTTCTATGTGTTCCCCAACGTGTCCGGGCTCTTCGGCCGCCGCGCGCCCGCGTCCGACGGCGCCCCAGCCAAGACGCTGACCAGCTCCACCGACGTGACCGAGTTCCTGCTGACTCGCGCCCTGTGCGCGGTGGTCCCCGGCGTCGACTTCGGCTCCGACGCCCACGTCCGGATCTCGTACGCGACCAGCACCGAGCTGATCCGCGAGGGGCTCGATCGAATGGCGGCGGCGCTGAAGCTCCTGTCGTAGACCCGTGCCGCCCCCCAACGACTGGCGGGCGGCACTCGACGCGGCGCTGGCCGCGGTCCTCGAGGCTCACGTCACCGTCGTCATCGGCGCCAGCGACGCCGGCAAGACCACGCTGGTGGCCGCGCTCGCCTCCGAGCTGGCGTCGCGCGGCGCGCCGGTCGGCGTGGTCGACAGCGACGTGGGCCAGTCCGAGATCGGTCCCCCCACTACCGTGGGTCTGGGTCGGGTCAGTGCGCGGATCGCGCGCCTCGCCGAGGCCGAGCTGATCGCGTTTCAGTTCGTCGGCGTCAGCTCGCCGGCCCGCGACATCCGCGGCGTCGTCGAGGCGACGCGCCGGATGGTCGACCGTGCGCGCGCCGAGGCCTTCGAGCGCGTGCTGATCGACACCAGCGGTCTCGTGCTCGGTTGGCCGGGGCACCGCCTCAAGGGGGAGAAGATCGAAGCCGTCGCTCCCGACCTCGTGCTGGTCCTCGAGCGCGCGGACGAGTGCGCGCCGATCGTCGAGCGATACGCGGGGGCCTCACGCCCTCGCGTGCTCCGCCTGCCCGCGCGGGGACGCCCGGGCAGTCGCAGTCAGATCGCGCGGCGCCGGCATCGGCTGGCGGCGCTGGAGGCGTACCTGCGCGGGGCGCGATCCGTGGACGTCGACCGATCGACGGTCGAGCCGCCGCGCGGACTGCCGTGGGCGGAGATCGCGGGAGGGTTGTGCGGGCTCGACGACGCCGACGGCGACACGATCGCGCTGGGGCTCGTCGCGGAGATTGGGGACGACGTCGTGCGGGTGCTGGCCCCGCTGTCGCGCGACGCGCGGGTGACGCGGGTTCGCGTGGGGCGCGAGCGCCCGGACGGGACGGCGCTCGGAAGCGCCCCGGCGAAGCCGGGGCGCTCCTCAGGTTAGGTCTACGTGGTCCCTCCGTCGTGGATTCGAATCCGTCGGTGGTGACTGCAACGGGGTGCCGCCGACGGGCGGCTTGCTGTACGCTGAGCGCCTGGCGAGCAGAAACGTCACAGGATGAAGGAGAATTCACCATGAAGCTCGAGGGCTCGTACGAGATTCCCGTTCCCCGCGAGCGGGTCTGGGCCGGCTTTCTCGATCCGGAAACGCTGCGCCAGGCCATTCCCGGCTGCGAAAAGCTCGAGGCCATGGGGAACGACGAGTACAAGGCCACGATGAAGGTCGGCGTGGCGGCGGTGAAGGGCACCTTCGAGGGCAAGGTGCGGCTGTTCGACAAGCATCCGCCGGAGTCGTACCGCATGGGCGTCGAGGGCAGCGGCGGTCCGGGCTTCATCCGCGGCGAGACCCACATCTCGCTGAGCGACTCGGACGGCGGCACCAAGGTCAGCTACACCGCCGACATGCAGGTCGGCGGACTGATCGCCGGCGTCGGCCAGCGCATGCTCGGCGGCGTCTCCAAGATGATGGCCGATCAGTTCTTCACCAAGATGGTTCAGCTGCTGCAGAGCCAGAGCCAAGCATGAAGGCGGCGTTCTTCAAGGAGCACGGGGGATCCGAAAAGATCCTCTACGACGATTACCGCGATCCTCACGCCGAAGCCGGCGAGGTCGTGGTGCGGGTGCGGGCGTGCGCGCTCAACCAGGTCGACATGCTGCTCCTCGACGGCCGCTTCCCGCCGCCCGAAGGACTGCCTCACGTCAACGGCTGCGAGGTCGCGGGCACCGTCGAGTCGACGGGCGCGGGCGTGAAGGGGTTGTCCGCCGGCGGGCGCGTGGTGATCTTCCCGGGATTTTCGTGCGGCGCCTGCGAGTACTGCCTGCGTGGCGAGCGCACGGTGTGCGTGCGTTACGGCTACCTCGGCGCCCACAAGGACGGGGGCTACGCGGAGCTGGTGAAGGTGCCGGCCGTGAATGTCGTGCCGCTGCCCGAGACGATCTCGTTCGAGGCCGGCGCGTCGGTGCCGCTGGCCATGCTGACGTCGTGGCGCGCGGTGGTCACGCAGGCCCACGTGCGCCCGGGACAGACCGTGCTGGTCCAGGCCGCGGGCAGCGGCGTGGGCAGCGCGGCCATCCAGATCGCGCGGCTGTGCGGGGCGCGGGTGATGACCACGGTCGGCAGCGACGACAAGATCGAGTTCGCCAGGTCGCTCGGCGCCGAGGAGGTCGTCAACTACCGCACCCACGACTTCGTGGAGGCGGCCAAGGCATGGACCGGCAAGCGCGGGGTCGACGTGGTCATCGAGCACATCGGGGGCGAGACGTTCGAGAAGAGCGTGTACGCGCTCACCCGCCTGGGCACGCTCGTCACCATCGGCTCGCACGACACGCACTGGGGCCGGCTCGACCTCCGCCACGTGTACTCGAAGAACCTCTCGGTGATGGGCACGAACCTCGGCTCGCTCCCCGAGTTCCGGACCATGCTCGAGCACCTCGCCGACGGCCGCCTGCGCCCGGTCGTCGATCGCGCCTTCCCGCTCAGCGACGCGCGGGGGGCCGTGCAACACGTGCTGGATCGCCGGAACAAGGGCAAGGTCCTGCTGCTGCCCGCGTGAGGACTCGACCCTGACCCTCGCCCAGCTCCTCGAGCGTGCGGCGCTGCGCCGCCCCGACGCCGATGCTGTCGTCGACGGCGTGGTTCGGCTCAGCTACGCCGAGCTGCACGCGCGCGCGCTGACCCTCGGCGCCGCCCTCGCTCGCCTCGGCGTGGCGCCCGGCGATCGGGTGCTGATCGCGCTCAAGAACCGGTGGGAGCACGTGTGCGCACACTGGGCGCTCCAGGCCATCGGCGGCGTCGCCGTGCCGGTGAATCACCGCTTCGCTCCGGCCGAGATGGCGTACGTGCTCGGCGACTCGGGCGCGCGCGTGGTGCTGTTCGAGCGCGCCACCGCAGCGGCCGTGCTCGAATCCGCGCGGGGGCCGTCGACGCGCCTGATCTACGCCGACGCTGATCCGCCCACCGATGCCGTCGCGTTCTCCGAGCTGCTCGAGCCGGTCGCGTCGCCGCCGCGTGCGCCGGCCGAGAACGATCTCTCGCTGATCCTCTACACGTCGGGGACGACGGGACGGCCCAAGGGCGTGCCGCGCACTCACGAGAACCACGTGGCGGGCGCGCTGGCTCACGCGCTCCAGTGCGGCTACGAGTGGGGCGAGCGCACGCTCGGGGTCATGCCGCTCTATCACACGATGGGGATTCACTCGCTCACCAGCATGGCCGCGATCAACGGGGCGTTCGTCTGTCAGCGCGACTGGAGCGCGGCCGGCGCGCTCGCGCTGATCGCGCGGGAGCGTCTGAGCGCGCTCTACCTGATTCCCACGCTGTTCTACGACCTCGTCCACGCGCCCGAGCTGGGACGCACCGACGTCACCACGGTGCGCAAGCTCGCCTACGCGGGCGCGCCCATGCTGGCGCCGCTGACCGACGCGTGCGTGAAAGCGTTTTCGCCCGACGTGTTCGTCAATCACTACGGGTCGACGGAAATCTACACGTTCTCGATCCGACCCGACGTGCACCTGAAACCCGGTTGCGCCGGTCGTCCGGGCCTTCACTCGACCCTGCGCGTGGTCACGGCGTCCACCGAGCGCCGGGTGGGGCCCGACGAAGTGGTGGCCGCGGGCAACAAGGGCGAGATCATCGCGCGGGTGGACTCGGACGAAGCGTTCGCAGGCTACTGGAACCGTCCCGACGCCGACGCCAGGGCGCTGCGCGACGGCTGGTACTTCACCGGCGACATGGGCTATCTCGACGGCGACGGCGAGCTCTACGTCTCGGGCCGCGTCGACGACATGATCATCAGCGGCGGCGAGAACATCCACCCCGTCGAGGTCGAAGAGGTGCTGGCGCGGCTGGCCGGGGTCCGGGACGTGGCGATCGTCGGCGAGCCCGACGCGCGGTGGGGCGAGCGCGTGGTGGCCTTCATCGTCGCGCCCGGCGCCGGACTGACCGCGGAGGGCGTCGACCGCTACTGCCGCGAGAGCCCGGACCTGGCGAGCTTCAAGCGTCCGCGCCGCGTCGTCTTCGTCGAGTCCATTCCCAAGACCGCGTCCGGAAAAATCCTGCGCCGGATTTTACGAGACGGCGAATACCGGGAGATCACGCCATGAGCGAGTTCGTGCGGGTGGAGCGGAGCGGGGCGATCGCCACGGTCTGGATCGATCGTCAGGCCAAGATGAACACGATGACGGTGGCCATGCGCGGGGAGTTCCCCGCGATCTTTCGCGAGCTGGACGCCGACGGCGCGATCCGTGTGCTCGTCATCCGCGGCGCCGGCGGCAAGGCGTTCAGCGCGGGCGGCGACGTCGCGGAATTCCTCACGCTGGCCCCGGCCGACCTCGAGCAGTGGGGTGACACGCTGACCGAGGCCGAGCGCTGCCGCAAGCCCGTGATCGCGGCCATCGACGGGTTCACGATGGGCGCCGGTCTCGAGCTGGCCGTGGCCTGCGACTTTCGCATCGCGACCCGCCGATCGGAGTTCGCGTTCCCGGAGATCCGGCTTGGCATGATTCCCGGCAGCGGCGGCACCCAGCGCGCGCTCCGGCTGATCGGCATGACCCGCGCGAAGTTGTTCATGCTGACGGGACAGCGCATCTCCGCCGAGCGGGCGGAAGCGTGGGGACTGATCACCCAGGCGGTGCCCGACGACGGGCTCGACGCCGCGGTGCAGGCCCTGGCCGGCGAGCTGGCCGCGCGGGCCCCGCTCGCCCTGCGCACGCTCAAGATGGTGCTGAACCGCGGCGCCGACGCCCCGCTGGAGACCGCGCTGGAGCTGGAGCGCAAGTCCTACGCCTGGCTCCGCTCCACCCACGATTACGAAGAAGGCGTGCGCTCGTTCGTCGAGAAGCGCGAGCCGAAATACGAGGGGAGATAGTCGTGAGTCACTCATCGTTCGGATTGACGCTGAGCAACCGCGCGGTGGTGCTGGGTCGGGTCAAGGCGTCCGACCTGATCGAGCTGAGCGTCGAGGCCGAGGCCTCCGGCGCCTTCGACGCGGTGTGGGCCGGCGACAGCCTGCTCGCCAAGCCGCGCCTCGAATCGGTGACGCTGCTCTCCGCGCTGGCCGGGGCTACGCGTCGGGTCCGGCTCGGCGTGGGCTGCATGGCGACGTTCGTCCATCGCCATCCGGTCATGCTCGCCCACGAGTGGGCGAGCCTCGACGTCATCTCGGGCGGCCGATCGTGGCTGGCCGTGTGTCTGGGCGGCCCCGACGAGATGAGCGTGGCCCAGGCCCTCGAGCATCGGGTGATGGGCGTGAAGGCCGCCGACCGCGTGGCGCGTCTCGAGGAGGGCATCGTGATCCTCCGGAAGCTGTTCGCCGAGAAGAACGCGTCCCACGCCGGTCGCTTCTACCAGTTCGAGAACGTCACGCTGCAGCCTCAACCGGTCCAGCAGCCGTGCCCGATCTGGATCGCCAGCAATCCGACCGGGCTCACGTGGAAGGGTGGGGCCAGCGCGGCCGAGCCGGCCGTCGAGCGTGGCTTGCGGCGGGTGGCCCGCTACGCCGACGGCTGGATGACCAACAAGCTCTCGCCCGACGAGTTCCGCCAGCAGTGGTCGCGGGTGACGGCGATGGCTCTGGAGGAAGGTCGCGACCCGTCCAAGCTCGGCAGCGCGCTCTACCACAACATCCATCTCGACGACGACCGGTCCCGCGCGCTCGCTGAGACGAAGAAGTTCCTCGACACGTACTACACGTCGAACTTCTCGCCGGCGTTCGTCGAGGGGTGGACGGTGGCGGGCGGCCCCAAGGAATGCGTGGACCAGTTGCGCGCGTACTTCGACGCGGGCGTCGGGCACATGGCGTTGCGGCTCACGTCTTGGGATCAGAGAGGGCAGCTGCGGCGGTTTCTCGACGAGGTGGCGCCGGCGTTTGCGTAGCGTCTTGTCGCGAATGACATCGCGCGAGGCGGCGGGGTCCTGTCACCGGGGTGGCCCGGCCGTGCAGGCTCCGTCACCCGTTCGCCCGAATCGCAGCGCTTCGCGCTGCGGGCGGGACGAAGGGGTCCCACTTCGCCTGCACGGCCGGGCCACCCCGGTGCCACCCCGCCGGGATCACGTACTGCGCCGCTGGAACAGTGTTGCGGAGACGGGCGATGATACCTATGATCCCGCCCGAGGAGGAAGTAACGCCGATGCCCGTCGGCCGTCGACAGCCCCATCGTTACCATCTTCGGGCCACGGCACCCGGCCGCGCGGTCCGTCCCGCTCTACGCGACGGGATATCCGACGCGCTATCCCGCGATTTCTCTCGCGATAGCACGGATAGCCGCCGGCCCGCTCTCACGCACGCAAGGGGCCGCCGCACAAGGCGATCTGCCGCCGTCCTCGTCCCGGCTCGGGCCGTGCTACACCGCGACATCCCGCGGCCTCCTCGACGCTACGCCGACCGAGCTAACGCGGGACCGAATTGTAGTTGGGCAGAGTTGAGGCGAGCCTCTGGCGCTTCGAGCATCGTGCGCGCCACGGTAGAATCGATCCGTGCCCGCGCTGCTGAGGATCCGTGGCTTTCGGTTCTTCTTCTTCTGTTTGGAGGGTCGAGAGCCACCGCACATCCACGTCGGTCACGCCGGACGGTACGCGAAGTTCTGGCTCGACCTGTGACGCTCGCGGACGTGCGTGGCTTTCGAGACCACGAGCTCACGGAAATTCGACGGCTCGTCCTTCAGAACAGGCAGTTCTTCTTGGAGAAGATGGCATGAGTACTTCGGTGGAGAGCCCCAGAGCCCTGGCGGTTGACGTGTCTTGCTCGGACGACAGCCTCAACGTCGTGCTGGCCGACGGCCGTACCATTTCCGTCCCCCTCGCTTGGTTCCCTCGGCTCCTCGAAGCGAGCCCCAAGCAAAGGACGAAGTGGGAATTCATCGGCGGCGGCATCGGCATTCACTGGGAACCCATCGACGAAGACATTTCGGTGGCGAGCCTCCTACAGCCCGAGAACTTCATGCGCCTGCCCGACAAGCGCATCCAGCCGACGCGCGGGAGGCGGCGTGCCCAAGTCGGAAGTCGCGGCGCGCGCGGCTGATACGCAGCGTCCGGCAGCTGACGCTCAGTGGCGCCTTGGGCAACGGAGAGACATAATGACGGCCGATGCGTTTCGAGATCGTCAGCGAGATCGTCGGCGTCGCGACGATCGCAGAGGGGTCTGGTGTCCGGGATCGGGTTCGGCTTCGCAGGCCGTACGGTGGACGGCGTTGGCGGAAGATGAAAGGGGTTGCCGTCGGTGATGTCAGGTAGATCGCGCACGGAGCGGCGGCGGCCGGCGGCCAGATTCGTCGTGTGCATCGAGAACTCGGCGTATCCGGTCTCGCTCGAGCGGCACAAGATTTACCGCGTTCTTCGTGATGACGACGCGGCCAGAGACGGTGACCTGCGTATTGTCGACGAGAGCGGCGAGGACTACCTGTACCCGGCTGAGTGGTTTGCTGCCGTTGATTTGCCTCGGCGAGTCCGGACATCTCTCCTGCGACAGTCCGCATAACTTCGCAGAGGAGCGGACGCCTCGGCACCAGCAGGTCATGGGCAAGGTCGAGAAGATCGAGGAAGACGTTCAGGCGCTCTCTCCCGATGAGCTAGCGCAGTTCCGCGTCTGGTTTCTGGAATACGACTGGACGGGGTGGGATCGCCAGGTCGAACGAGATGTCCAGGACCGCAGACTCGACGCGCTTGCGGGAAAGGCTCTTCGCGACCACGCTGCCGGCAAGACCACCCGGCTCTGACCCCGCCTGGTGTGGTTCTGGATCGGGGCCATGACTACGACCGGCTGCTTGGCTAACGGACCGTCGACCCGACGGCCATTCTCTCTGCCGGCGGACGGGGCTCGCTACGACGGCCGCTAAAATCTCGCTCTAGGAGAGCATCGATGGGCTATCTGAGAGTCGGAATCATGAGCGCTGCGGTTCTGCTTGCCGTCTTCACGGCGACTCTTCCTTCGACGGCGCAGCAGCAGTCGCAGCAGGCGGTGACGCTGGCGTTTGCCACGCTCGATACGGGAAGTGCTTGGTATGTGTATGGGGCGACGATGGCAGAGTTGTTGAGGAAGGCTCTGCCGCCCGGGTCGAACATCGACGTGAAGCCGCGGTCGGGTGGGGTGGGGAATCCGCGGCTCGTGGCCAAGAATGAGACGCCGCTGGGGTTTGGGTTTACGGTCACCAATCGGTGGGCGTATGAGGGGAAGGAGGCGTACGACGCCAAGCTCGACAACCTGCGGGGGTTGGTCGGGGGGCTCGATACGTACTACCTGGTGGCGATCGCCTCGAAGAAGCTGCCGGTGGCGTCGATCAAGGAGATCAAGGACAAGAAGGTTCCGGTCAAGATGTTCACCCAGCCCGTGGGGTCGCTCGGGGAGTTCGCGGGACGGCAGCTGCTGCGCTCGGCGGGCGTTTCGTATGCCGACATCAAGTCGTGGGGCGGGTCGACGCAGCACGTCGGCTACAACGTGATCGTGGATGCGTTTCGCGACGGACGCGCCGATATCCTGTTCGCGGTGGTCACGCCCAAGCATCCGTCGGTCAGCGAGATCGTGACGTCCGTGGACGTGAAGTTCATCGGGCTCGATCCCGCGACCATCACCGCGCTGGGACCGCTCGGCTACAACCCCGCGACCATGCCCGCCGACACGTTCAAGGGGCAGACCGAGCCGGTGAAGACCGTC
>Ga0193725_1000053_pt1 | contig 39932 bp, 38 predicted proteins | sample H2a2metaG_FD_143058 | JGI IMG/M metagenome (GOLD analysis project Ga0193725, IMG submission 143058) | Soil microbial communities from a riparian zone of the East river system, Colorado, United States - H2a2 | ecosystem: Environmental > Terrestrial > Soil > Riparian zone | place: USA: East River... | reverse complement strand
ACCGCGCCGTTCCGCGAGCGGCGCAAGGACGTGGTCGAGAAGGTCGCGACCATGATTCGTTCGACGCCGCCGCGCGGTTACGCGGGGTGCTGTCACGCGATCTCGGCGCTCGATCTGACGGACCGGATCGCGGCGATCTCGATCCCGACCTTCATCATCGTCGGCGAGGAGGATCAGGGCACGCCGGTGGCCGCGTCGAAAGTGATGAACGAGCGCATCAAGGGGAGCGAGCTGGTGATTCTCCCGTCGGCCGCCCACTTGTCGAACCTCGAGCAGCCCGAGGCGTTCACGGGCGCTCTGACCGGGTTTCTGGCAAGGGCTTGACAGCCCTGACGGTGTAAGGGCATTCTTCTGGTCGGACCACCGGACCAGCTCAGGACCAGCAGGCTCAGGAGGAGCGCATGGCAGCGTTGACCGCAGAAATCGTCTACCGGGGCATTTTCCAGAAGAACCTCGCGGCGCGTATCGTCCGCGGCATCGTGCTGTCGTCACGGAAGGCCGGGCGATGGGGCATCGCGTTCGGACGCTACGGCGACAGCCCGCAGCGAAACGGCATCCCCGCCAAGGACTTCGCGATCGTCGCCGACACGAAGGAAGAGCTCGAGCAGAACATGGCCCGCTACGAGCCGAAGTCGGTCGACGTCACGATCTGCGTCGACGACACGCTCTCCAAAGGCGTGGAGTCATGGGCCTGGTACGGTCTGCAGCCCATCAACCGGGTCACCCAACCCAACGGCACCCTGCTGATGACGTCGATCCGGTCGTTCGACGAGCTGCTGCGCGACATCCACAAGAAGGAGGCGCCCTACACGCTGGCCCTCATCCGGGCCAAAGCGTCCTTCTCCGGCCTCTGGGTCTACAAGGAAGACCACACCGAAGCGCGCATCCTCGGCGCGCTGGCCAAGATCGCCCCGTCGTTCCTGAGCCTGGACGCCGTGTGCGAGGCCATCGGCGAGATGGAGTGGGGCTCCGAGCTCAAGGTCGCCTCCGCCCGCAAGGCGTACGACCGTCTGGAGAGCCGCGCCATCAAGATGACCGAGGGCAACACCGAGGTCCCGTACTCGTTCGAGAAGCCCAAGTGGTGGGAAATGCGGGAAGGCGTCACCATCCCGGCCATCCCCGTGGGCAAGCCCAAGGAAGAGGGCAAGGGGTACGTGCCCGAGCGCAACCCGTACTTCAAGAAGTACACGACCCGCACCATGCGCCCGGTCATCGACTTCGACACCTGCGTGAAGTGCAACCTCTGCTGGATCTCGTGCCCCGATTCCTGCTTCGACGTCATGCCCGACGCCACCTTCGACGCCAACATGGAGTCGTGCTGCGGCTGCGGGGTGTGCGAGGCGGTCTGCCCCGTCGAGAACTGCATCACGATGGTCAACGAGTCGCAGTTCGACGACAACGCGAGCCAGTGGGAGATGTGGCGCACGGACAAGCCCGCGTACAAGACGTGGATGCTGGGCAAGATCGGCGACAAGAAGGCGACGGTCCGCTCCCACGGCTTCCGCTTCCGCGGCCAGTACGACGAGGAGCTGAAGCAGGACCTCGACCTCGGCGGCGTGGAGATCACCGCGGGCATCCCCGGCGAGAACGCCGCGCACAAGACGGTCTAGCAGGGCGAGCCGCAGCACGTCGCGGGGCTGGGGCCCCGCCGTGCGAGGCGAACATATCCAAGGAGACGACGATGGCAGTCGCGACGCAGACGGCAGCGGCACAGACCGAAGACAAAGAGCTTCTGATCTCGGGCAGCGAAGCGGTCGCCGAGGGCCTGACTCTCGCCGACATCGACGTGGTCACCGGGTATCCGATCCGTCCCTACGACACGGTCATCCAGGCCATCGCCAAGAAGATCGCCAACGGCCAGCTGGTGGCCGAGTACATCGTGGCCGAGGGCGAGCACAGCCAGTTCGAGATCGTCAAGCACGCCTCCACGGTGGGCGCGCGGGTCTTCTGCGGCTCGTCGGGGGTGGGCTGGGCGTACGCGATGGAGTGCCTGGTCGTGACCCCGCCGCTGCGGGTGCCGATGGTGTGCCTGGTCGGGAACCGGGCCCTCGACGATCCCGGCGCGTTCGGCGTCGAGCACAACGACGCGCTCTTCGTCCGTGACCTCGGCTGGATGCTCTGCTGGATCGACACCTCGCAGGAGGCGATCGACACCACCCTGATCGCCTATCGAGTGGCCGAGGATCGGCGGGTGCTGCTGCCCCTGGCCATCTCGGCCGACGGCGCCTTCCTGACCCATTCCCAGGCGCTGACCATGGTGCCGCCCAAGTCGAAGGTGGACAAGTTCCTGCCCCGGTACGATCGCGGCGACCTGCTGCTTCATCCCGACAACCCGATCACGGTCGCGCCCCAGGCCAACGAGGACTGGGTCATCGAGATCCGGCGCCAGAACGACGAGGCCATGAAGCGGGCCACGACCGTCATCGAGGAGGCCTACGCGGACTTCCGCAAGGTGTTCGGCCGTGGCCCCGAGAACCCGTGGTTCGAGGAGTACATGACCGAGGACGCCGAGATCATCCTGGTCGGCATGGGGACGATCTCGCTGCCCATCAAGGTCGGCATCCGCAACATGCGGGCCCAGGGCAAGAAGGTCGGCCTCCTGCGGCTGCGCTGGTTCCGGCCCTTCGCCACCGAAAAGATCGTCGACGTGCTCTCGAAGGCCCAGGCCATCGGGGTCATCGACCGCGACTACTCGTTCGGCTCGCCCTTCAACTCCGGCGTGGTGGCCACCGAGATCCGCGCGGCCATGTACAACGCGGACAAGCGGCCCCCGCTGCTCAGCTTCATCTGCGGCCTGGGTGGCCGCGAGGTGACGCTGGAAGACGTCTATCACGCGACGGACCTCTGCTACAATGCCGCCAAAGCCGGCAAGTCCGACGCAAAGACCCACTGGCTGGGCGTTCGTGAATAAGGATCAATAGGAGATACGCTCATGGCTGAGACCACGACGTTCAGCAACGCGACCCAGGTCCTCGAGGCCTTCCGCGGGATCAAGCGGGTGACCATCGAGGAGTACTTCACGTCCGGACACCGCACGTGCCAGGGCTGCGAGTCGGCCCTCATCATGAAGCTGATGGTAAAGGCGGCCGGTCCCCGCACGATCGTGCTGGGCTCCACCGGCTGCATGTACGTGGCGAACACCACGTACTACACCACGCCCTGGGTGGTGCCGTGGATGCACACCCAGCTCGGCTCGTCGGGTTCCGCCGCGCTGGGAACCGCCGCCGGCCTCAAGGCGTTGATGGCGAAAGGGAAGATGAAAGCGGAGCCGATCAACGTCATCGCGTTCTGCGGAGACGGCGGGGGGGCCGACATGGGGCTCGGCGCGATTTCCGCGACGCTGACCCACAAGGAGTACAACTCCCTCATCCTGATGTACGACAACGAGTCGTACGCCAACACCGACATCCAGCTGTCGGGATCGACGCCGTATGGCGCGAATACGACATTCAGCCCGCCCGGCAGCGTCCACCGCATCATGCACAAGCGCTGGAAGAAGAACATGGCGGGCATGATGGCGGCCGGGCACCCGGAGTGCCGGTACGTGGCCACCGTCTGCGGGTCGTACGCGGTCGAGATGATGAACAAGGTCCGCCGGGCGCTCGCGATCGGCGGCCCGACATTCATCCACTCGCTCGATCCGTGCCCCAAGGGCTGGGACTACGACCCGATGCTCTCGCACGAGTTGGGCGAGCTCGCCATCGAGACCGGCATCTTCCCGCTGTACGAGGTCGAAGACGGCGTGGTGAAGTACTACGGCAAGACCAAGGCCATCGTCGAGGGTCGTCCGCGCAAGCCGGTCCGCGAGTACCTGCTCAAGCAGGGACGGTTCGCGCACTTCACCGAGGAGGACCTCGGACACTTCCAGGCCAAGGTCGACGAGATGTGGAACACGTGGGAGATTCCGGCGGTCGTGCCGTTCAAGCGACTCGACGCCGCGAAGACCGCTCTCGGCACGCAGTAACGCGGGGGCGGTTTCGGACACGTGACCTGAGTCGAAGGGGCCGGGTGCCCGGGCGGGCGCCCGGCCTTTTCCATGTTTGGTGAGCCCGCAAGCCTCGAAGGGGAGGGCGTTGAGATGAAACGGACTCTTCGTCTCGCCGTGTGGTCGATCGTGGCATCGCTGGCCCTGGTCTTCGTCGGTGGCGTTGGCGCAGCCGCCGTCGCGTGGGAGCCGACCAAACCCATCGAGTTCGTGATTCCCGCCGGCACCGGTGGGGGCGCCGACCAGATGGCCCGCCTCATCGCCGGCATCGCCGAGAAGCACAAGCTCTCGCCCCGGCCCCTGATCGTGATCAACAAGTCAGGTGGCGCGGGTGGCGAGGGCTTTCTGCACGTGAAGGAAAAGAAGGGTGATGATCGGAACTATTCGATCATCATCACGCTGTCGAATCTCTTCACCACGCCGCTCGCCACCGGGCTTCCCTTCAGCTGGAAGGACTTCACTCCGGTCGCGCGGCTCGCGCTCGACCAGTTCATTCTCTGGGTCAACGCGGAGACGCCGTACAAGACCGCGAAGGAATACCTGGCCGCCGTGACCGCCAAGCAGTGCAAGGACCGCCAGGGTGGGCAGTGCATCATGGGTGGCACCGGCTCGGCTCAGGAAGACCAGATCATCACGGTCCAGCTCGACCATGCGCTCAATGTCAAGTTCACCTACGTGCCGTTCAAGGGCGGTGGCGAGGTCTGCGTCAACCTGGTGGGCAAGCACGTGGATTCGACCGTCAACAACCCGATCGAGTGCGTGAGCCACTGGAAGGCCGGCCGCGTCCGGCCGCTCGCGCTGTTCGACGGCGCCCGCATCCCGGATCCGGAGTGGAAGGACATCCCGACCGTCAAAGAGGCGCTCGGGATCGACATCCAGTATCTGATGCTGCGCGGGATCTTCGGCGCTCCCGGCATGAACAAAGAGGCCGTCGACTGGTACGTCGGCTTCCTCAAGAAGGTGTACGACACCGCGGAGTTCAAGGACTACCTCAAGCAGGGCGCGCTGAAGCCGGCCTTCGCCAGCGGGGCCGAGTACGTGAAGTGGGTAGAGGAAGCGGAGGCGCTGCACCGCGATCTGATGGCGAAGGGCGGCTTGCTCAAGAAATAGATGCGCCTCGCCGATCTCGCCACCGCCGTGGTGCTGATGCTGTTCGGGGGTCTCGTGCTCTGGGACGCCCTCCGGCTCGGCGTAGGCTGGGGCCCGGACGGGCCGCGCAGCGGATTCTTTCCGTTCTGGCTGGCCGTGCTCCTCCTCCTCGCCTCAGTGGGGGTGCTCATTCAGGCGCTGCGCCGGAGCGCGATCCAGAGCTTCGTGACGCGCGAGCAGCTTCGCCCGGTCCTTCAGGTCGTGCTGCCCATGGCCGCCTTCGTGCTGCTGATCGCTCCGCCCGGATTGCCCTGGGGTCTGGGCCTCTACGTTTCGGGGGCGATCTACCTCGCGTTCTACATGCGGTGGGTCGGGCGGCACGACTGGCGCGCGGTGATCGCGCTCGCCGTGCTCGTGCCCGTGGTGACGTTCATCGTCTTCGAGCGCTGGTTCCTGGTGCCGATGCCCAAGGGCCCCCTCGAAACCTGGCTCGGGTTCTGATCCGTGGGGATCGAGAACCTTCTCCTCGGCTTCCAGGTCGCCGTGACGCCGTTCAACCTGTTCATGGCCGTCGTGGGCATCACGCTCGGCACGATCATCGGCGTGCTCCCCGGTCTCGGCGGCGCCAACGGTGTCGCCATTCTGCTGCCGCTCACGTTCACGATGCCGCCGACCTCCGCCATCATCCTGCTCACCTCGATCTACTGGGGGGCGCTCTTCGGCGGAGCGATCACGTCGATCCTGTTCAACATCCCCGGCGAGCCGTGGTCGGTGGCCACCACCTTCGACGGATACCCGCTGGCCAAGCAGGGACAGGGGGGCCAGGCCCTGACCGCGGCCTTCACCTCGTCGTTCGTGGGCGCGTTCTTCTCGATCGTGCTGATCACGTTCTTCGCCCCCCTCCTGGCCGAGATCGCGCTCAAGTTCGGCCCGCCGGAGTTCTTCGCGATCCAGTTCCTGACGTTTTCGAGCTTCGTGGGGCTCGGCGGCGGCAACCCGCTCAAGTCGCTGGTCTCCATCCTCATCGGGTTCATCCTGGCTGCGGTCGGCCTCGACATCGTGACCGGTCAGCTCCGGATGACCTTTGGCTTCACGGAGCTCATGAAGGGCTTCGACTTCATCGTGGCCGTCATCGGCCTCTTCGGCATCGGCGAAATCCTGTTGTCGGTCGAGGAGGGCCTGCGCTTCGAGGGCGCCCGGACGGAGATGAACCTGCGGGTGGTCCTGGACACCTGGAAGATCTTGCCGCGCTACTACCGCACGTTCGTGCGTGGCTCGATCATCGGTTTCTGGATGGGCTTCAAGCCGGGCGGCGCCACGCCGGCCTCGTTCATGAGCTACGCGTTCGCCAAGCGGTTCTCGCGGCACCCCGAGCGGTTCGGCAAGGGCGAGCTGGAGGGAATCGTGGCCCCGGAGGTGGCCGCGCACGCGGCCGGGGTCGCGGCCATGCTGCCGATGATCACGCTCGGCATCCCCGGCTCGCCGACCGCGGCGGTGATGCTGGGAGGGCTCATCATCTGGGGCCTCCAGCCCGGCCCCATGCTGTTCAAGGACAAGCCCGATTTCGTCTGGGGGCTGATCGCCAGCATGTACACCGGCAACGTGATCGGGGTCCTGATGGTGCTGGCCTTCGTCCCGTTCTTCGCGGCGATCCTTCGCATCCCGTTCGCGATCCTCACCCCGCTGATCGTGGTGGTGTGCGCGATCGGGGCCTACGCCGTACACAACTCGATGATCGACATCTGGTACATGCTCATCTTCGGGATCGTGGGCTACGTGTTCAAGAAGCTCGACTATCCGCTGGCCCCGCTCGTGCTAGCTCTGGTCCTCGGTGACATGGCGGAGAACGCGCTCCGGCAGAGTTTGATCATGTCGCAAGGGTCGCTCAAGATCTTTGCGACCCGTCCGATCGCCGCCGTCATCACCGCGGCGGCGCTCTTCTTCTTCGCGCTGCCGATCCTCACGCCGTGGTGGCGCCGCCTGCGCGGCCGGCCCAACCCGGCCGCGCCCTCCGCCTCCCACGGATAGCCGAACCGCCCCATGGACTGGCTGGCCACTCCGGAGTTCTGGCTGCGACTGCTCAGCATCAGCGTGCTGAACCTGCTCCTGTCCGGTGACAACGCGCTGGTGATCGCGCTGGCCGTGCGCACGCTGCCCCGGCGACAGCGGATCGCCGGCCAGCTGTGGGGGGCCCTGGGGGCGGTCGCGCTGCGCTTGATCTTCGTGGGCATCGTGAGCGTGCTGCTGAGGATTCCGTTCCTGCAGTTCGTGGGCGGGGCGGTGCTGGTGTGGATCGCGCTGAGGCTGGTGCGTCCCGAGGCGGAGGGCGAGGGCAACGTTCGCCACGGCACCTCGCTGCTGGAGGCCATCTGGATCATCATCGTGGCCGACGTTACGATGAGCCTCGACAACGTGCTGGCGATCGCCGCGGCCGCGCACGGCGACTTCACGCTGATCATGTTCGGTATCGGGCTGTCGCTGCCGATCGTGGTGTGGGGCGCGGGCCTGCTCGCGCGCCTGATGAACCGTTACATCTGGATCGTGTGGCTGGGAGGCGGACTCTTGGGATACGTCGCGGCCGAGATGATGCTCGAGGATCCCATCGTGGTGCGGTGGCTGGGCGAGCCCGCGGCGTTCCTGCACCGGCCGTTGCCCATCGCCATCGGCGCCGTGGTGACGGCGGTCGGCTGGTGGCTGGCCATGGGCAAGCGGGCGAGGGTGCCCGAGAAGCTATGACGCTGCCCGATCGTCGTCGACCGGCGGCCAAGGCCGAGCGCGAGATGGGCATCGAGCCCATCAAGTCGACCCGCATCTACGAGGCGATCGTGCGGCAGGTGAAGGCGATGATCTCCGAGGGACGGCTCAAGAGCGGCGATCAGCTGCCGCCGGAGCGCGACCTCGCCGAGAAGTTCGTGGTCAGCCGCACGTCGGTTCGCGAAGCGCTGCGGGCGCTGGAGAGCCTCGGGCTCATCGAGATCCGGCCGGGCGAGGGGACGTTCGTGCGCGAGGTCTCGGTGGAATCGCTGATCGAGCCGCTGGCGCTGGTGATGCTGTCCCAGCGCGAGGCGATCGGCGAGCTGTTCGAGGCCCGCCGGCTGCTCGAGCCGTCGATCGCCGCGTTCGCCGCGCTCCGCGCGACGCCGCACGAGGTGGAGGAGATGGCCCGCATCCTCGACGAGCAGGCCAAGGAAGTGACGGCCGGCCGCACGGGACTCGTGCAGGACGCGGATTTTCACTCCGCGATCGCCTCCGCGGCTCACAATCGCGCGATCAGCCGGCTCGTGCACGGCATCATGGACCTGCTCACCCAGAGCCGCGAGGAATCGCTGAGCACGCCGGGCCGCCCGACTCGCTCGCACGAAAGCCACCGGCGGATCCTGGCGGCGATCACCGTGCACGACCAGGACGCGGCCCGCCAGGCGATGCTCGATCACTTGCTCGGCGTCGAAGCCCTCGTGCTCGGCCCGGAGGCGTTCGGCAGGACCTCGACGCCGCCACCACGCCCCGTTTCGGATTGACACCGTTATGACCGTCGCGTAGAGTCATCCCGATATGCACACGATGTCGCGGACGCTGTCGCTGGGACTGATTCTCCTGGTACTGCCGGGCCTGCCCGGAGCATCCGCGGACTAACACGCGACGGATGCCACGGGCAGGCGGCCCGTGGCTGGAGAGCAGCACTTCAGGGCCACGGGTCGTTCGACCCGTGGCCCTTCGCATTTCCTGGGGGGCGAGACGTGGCCGCTTCGTTGACACTCGCGCGAGGTATCCTGTAGTCTTGAAAGACTTTTTCGGTCCTCACGGACGGAGACCCGAGCCTATGACGAAATACGTGTACTCGTTCGGACGCGGCAAGGCTGAAGGATCGTCCGTGATGCGCAACCTCCTCGGCGGCAAGGGATGCGAGCTCGCCGAGATGACGAACCTCGGCATTCCCGTCCCTCCCGGCTTCACGGTCACGACCCAGACGTGGGCCCACTACAACCGGGCAGATCGGCAGTGGCCGGAAGGTCTCTGGGACCAGATCCTCGAGCAGCTCAAGAAGCTCGAGGACATGGCCGACGGGGGACTCGGCGACCGGGACCGGCCGCTGCTCGTCTCCGTCCGTTCCGGCGCCCGCGTGTCGATGCCGGGCATGATGGAGACCGTCCTCAACCTCGGCCTCAACGACGAGACCGTCGAGGGCCTCGCCGCCCGCTCCCGCAACGAGCGCTTCGCCTGGGACTGCTATCGGCGCTTCATCTCCATGTTCAGCGACGTGGTGCTCGGCATCCGTCGGGAGGTGTTCGAGGAGCACCTGGCGGCCGTCAAGGAGCGGCTGGGCGTGCAGGCCGATCCCGACGTGCCGGGGGTCGAGCTGAAGAAGCTGGTACAAACCTATAAGGATCTCGTGGTCGAGCGCACGGGCGCCCCGTTCCCCCAGGACCCCCGCGAGCAGCTCCGGCTGGCCATCAACGCGGTCTTCGAGTCGTGGTGGGCCAAGAAGGCCGTCGAGTACCGGCGCATCCACGACATCCCCGCCGACTGGGGCACCGCGGTCACGGTGATGGCGATGGTGTTCGGCAACCTCGGCGACACGTCGGGGACGGGCGTCGGGTTCACCCGCGATCCCCGCACCGGCGAGCCGAGCTTCTACGCCGAATTCCTCTCGAACGCGCAGGGCGAGGACGTGGTCGCGGGCATCCGCACCCCCGAGCCGATCGAGGCCCTCCGCGAGCGGATGCGGGCCATCTACGACCAGCTCCTGGAGATCGCCGGGCGCCTCGAGCGCCACTACAAGGACATGCAGGACATCGAGTTCACGATCCAGGAAGGCCGGCTCTTCCTGCTCCAGACGCGCTCGGGTAAGCGCTCGGCCCGCGCCGCCGTCCGCGTGGCGCGCGATCTCGTCCACGAGCACGTCATCGACCAGCACACCGCGTTGCTCCGGGTCAAGCCGCAGGAAGTCAACGAAGCGATCCGCCCGGTCTTCGACGACAAGGACAAGGCGCGGGCGATCGCCGACGGGCGGCTGCTGGCGCGCGGACTCGCGGCGGCGCCGGGAGCGGCGGTCGGGCAGGTGGTCTTCGACGCCGACCGGGCCGTCGAGTGGTCGAAGAGCGGCCAGAAGGTCATCCTGGCCCGCCCGGAGACGTCGCCCGAGGACGTGGCCGGCATGTACGCCTCCGAGGGCATCGTCACCGCGCGCGGCGGCCGCACCTCGCACGCCGCGGTGGTGGCCGTGGGCATGGGCAAGTCCTGCGTGGTCGGCGCCAGCGAGATCCTGGTGGATGAGGAGCGGCGCGTGCTCATCGCGAACGGACGCACCGTGCGCGAGGGCGACGTGATCTCGCTCGACGGCGGCACCGGCGAGGTCATCCTCGACGCGGTCGAGACCGTGGAGGGCACGCTCGGCCAGGAAGTCCAGGAACTGCTGCAATGGGCCGACTTCTATCGCCGGGGTGGGCTCGGCGTGCGGGCGAACGCGGACACGCCTCTGGATGCGCAACGCGCGCGCGAGGCCGGCGCCGAGGGGATCGGCCTCGTCCGCACCGAGCACATGTTCTTCGCGCCCGACCGGATCCCGATCATGCGCGAGATGATCATGGCGGCGACGCCGGCCGCCCAGCAAGCTGCGCTCGACCGCCTGCTGCTCTTCCAGCGCGACGACTTCGTCGGCATCTTCCAGGCGATGGACGGGCTGCCCGTCACCATTCGCCTGCTCGACCCGCCTCTCCACGAGTTCCTGGCCTCGCAGAAGGAATACAAGGAGATGGTCGAGGAGAAGAGCCGGCTGGAAGCGCTCGCCATCAATCCCGAGCGGCAACGTTTGCTGGAGACCATCCTCGCCGCCGTCGAGCGCCTCCGCGAGGCGAACCCGATGCTCGGCCATCGCGGCTGCCGTCTCGGCATCACCTCACCGCGCATCTACGGTATGCAGGTGACCGCGATCATGGAAGCGGCGTGCGCGGCGACCGAGCAAGGCGTGCGCGTGGAAGCCGAGATCATGATCCCGCTCACCGGCACCGTCGGCGAGATGCGGGAGACGTACGAGCAGACCCGCAAGGTCGCCGAGGGCGTGGTGGCGCGCACGGGGGTGCCGGCGAAGTACTCGGTGGGCACCATGATCGAGGTCCCGCGGGCCGCGCTCATCGCCGACCAGATCGCGCAGCACGCCGAGTTCTTCTCGTTCGGGACCAACGACCTCACCCAGATGACGTTCGGCTACAGCCGCGACGACGTCGCCAAGTTCCTGCCCGCCTATCTACAAAAGGGCCTGCTGCCGCACGATCCCTTCTCGGTGCTCGATCAGGAGGGCGTCGGCGAGCTGGTGAAGATCGGCATCGAGCGCGGGCGGAAGACACGTCCCGATCTCAAGATCGGCATCTGCGGCGAGCACGGGGGCGAGGCCTCGTCCGTCGAGTTCTGTTACCGAGTCGGCATGACCTACGTCTCGTGCTCGTGGCCGCTGATTCCTGGCGCCCGGCTGGCCGCCGCCCAGGCGCGGATCCGGGACCGGGCGGGGGATTCCAGGAGGGCATCGTGAAATTTTCAGGTGCGCGCATCGTGCTCGAGTGCTTGAAACGGGAGGGCGTGGACACGATCTTTGGGTTGCCCGGGGGCGCCGTCCTGCCGATCTACGACGCGCTCTACGACTTCGAAGGGCTGCGCCACATCCTGGTCCGCCAGGAAGCGGCCGCCGGGCACGCGGCCGAAGGGTACGCACGGGCCACCGGGCGGCCCGGCGTGTGCCTGGTGACCTCGGGGCCGGCGGCGACCAACCTGGTCACGGCCCTCCAGGACGCGTTGATGGACTCGATTCCCATCGTCGCCTTCACGGGTCAAGTCCCCACGCACCTGATCGGCAACGACGCCTTCCAGGAAGCCGACAACGTCGGGATCACCCGGCCGTGCACCAAGCACAACTTCCTGGTGAAGGACGGCAAGGACCTGGCGCCCATCATCCGCGAGGCGTTTCACATCGCGTCCACCGGGCGCCCGGGACCGGTCCACGTCGATCTCCCCAAGGACATCCTGGTCAAGGAAGTGGAGCTCGTGTGGCCGGAGCATGTCCACATGCGCTCGTACAACCCGAACTACGACGGCCACCCCGGGCAGATCAAGAAAGCCGCGCGCCTCCTCGTGCGGGCGCGGCGGCCCGTGCTCTACGTGGGCGGTGGCGTCATTTCCGCCGACGCCCACGCCGAACTGCTCGAGCTGGCGGAGCTGACCCAGGTCCCCCTGACCACCACGCTCATGGGGCTCGGCGCCTTCCCGTCCGCCCACCCGCTGTGTCTGGACATGCTGGGGATGCACGGGTCGTACTACGCCAACATGGCCGTGCACCACTCCGACGTGCTGGTGGCGGTGGGCGCGCGCTTCGACGACCGGGTCACCGGCAAGGTGGAAGCGTTCGCGCCCCACGCCGAGATCGTCCACATCGACATCGACCCCTCGTCGATCTCCAAGAACATCAAGGTCCACGTGCCGATCGTGGGCGACTGCCGTCGCGTGCTGAAGGCGCTGGTGGAGGCGGTGCGCGAGGAGCTCAAGTCGGAGGTGCCCTCGGCCGTGAAGGACGCCCGTCGCGAGTGGCGGGATCAGATCGCGGACTGGCGCGCCAAGTTCCCCCTGCGGTACGACTGGGACGACGACGTCATCAAGCCCCAGTACGTGATCGAGGAGATCTCGAAGCAGACGCAGGGCGAGGCCTTCATCGTCACCGGGGTCGGCCAGCACCAGATGTGGGCGGCCCAGTACTACAAGTTCAAGCATCCGCGGGCCTGGTTCACCTCAGGCGGGCTCGGCACGATGGGTTACGGGCTGCCCACGGCCATGGGCGTGCAGACCGCGCACCCGGGCCGCCTCGTCATCAACATCGACGGTGACGGGTCCTTCCAGATGAACAGCCAGGAGATGGCCACCTGCTTCGTCGAGCATCTCCCGGTCAAGACCGTGATCCTCAACAACAGCGGTCACGGGATGGTCCGGCAGTGGCAGCGGATCATCTACAAGGAGCGCTACTGCTCCATCGACCTGCCGGGCATCCCGGACTGGGTGAAGCTGGCCGAGGCGTATGGCTGCATGGGCCTGCGCGTCACCAAGCCGAGCGAGGTCGGGCCGGCCATCGAGAAGATGATCGCGACTCCGGGGCCTGTCATCCTCGACGTGTGCGTCGACAAGAACGAGTGCGTGTTCCCGATGGTCCCGGCCGGCGGCGCCAACACCGACATGATCCTGGCCCTGCCCACCCGCGAGGTGCGGGACAAGGCCGCCAAGTCGCAGACGGGATTCTAGGATGAACGGCAACGGGAGCGACCCGCGCAAGCACACGGTGGCCGTCCTCGTCGAGAACAAGTTCGGCGTGCTCTCACGGGTGGCCGGGCTCTTCTCGGCGCGCGGCTACAACATCGAGAGCCTGTCGGTGGGCGAGACGCTGGACCCCACGGTGTCCCGCATGACGCTGGTGGTCCGCGGCGACGAGTTCGTGATCGAGCAGGTCATGAAGCAGCTGCACAAGCTCATCGACGTCATCAAGGTCAGCGACCTCACCGACGACAGCCACGTGGAGCGCGAGCTGGTGCTGATCCGGGTCAACGCCGAGCCCCAGCACCGCGCCGAGGTGCTGAGGACCGCCGACATCTTCCGCGCGAAGGTGATCGACGTCACCCCGCTCTCCTTCACGCTGGAAGCGACCGGAGAAGAGGGAAAGCTGGAGGCGCTCATCGAGCTGCTGCGGCCCATGGGCATCCAGGAGATCGTGCGGACCGGTAAGGTGGCCATCGCGCGCGGGCCCAAGACCCGCGTGCGTCGCGCCGAGCCCGTCAAGCGAGCGCGTGTCTCCGACGACCCCAAGGTCGTGGGATTCGCCGACTAATCACATGGGGGGCACGAGGCGCACCCCCCAAACCCCCGAGGGTGGCTCGGGGCACCCCGGCAAAGCCGTGGCGCCCCTCGGGATTGCGGGGACGGACCGATAACGATCAGGAAAGGATAGTCATGCCGGCCAAGATCTACTACGACCAGGACGCGGATCTCGGGCTTCTCCGAGGCAAGAAGATCGCCATCATCGGTTATGGCAGCCAGGGGCACGCCCACGCCCTGAACCTGAAGGACTCCGGCCAGGACGTGGTGGTCGGGCTCTACAAGGGCTCCAAGAGCTGGACCAAGGCCGAGAAGGAAGGCCTGCGGGTGGCCACCGTGAACGAGGCCGCCCAGATGGGCGACGTGATCATGATCCTGCTGCCCGACCAGACCCAGCGCCACGTGTTCGAGACCGAGATCAAGGGCGGGCTCGGCAAGGGCAAGATGTTGATGTTCGCCCACGGCTTCAACATCCACTTCAACCAGGTCGTCCCGCCCCCCGACGTGGACGTGAGCATGATCGCGCCCAAGGCGCCCGGCCACATGATGCGCGACCTCTTCACGCAGGGACCGGGGGTGCCGGGACTGCTCGCGGTCCAGCAGGACGTGAGCGGCAAGGCCAAGGATCTGGCCCTGGCCTACGGCAAGGGCGTGGGATGTACGCGCGCGGGCGTGCTCGAGACCACGTTCAAGGAAGAGACGGAGACCGACCTCTTCGGTGAACAGGCGGCGCTGTGCGGCGGCATCTCGCACCTCATCAAGGCGTCGTTCGACACGCTGGTCGAAGCGGGCTACCAGCCCGAGGTCGCGTATTTCGAGTGCATGCACGAGATGAAGCTGATCGTCGACCTGTTCTACCAGGGCGGGCTCGCTTACATGCGCTACTCGGTTTCCGACACCGCGGAGTATGGCGACTACACGCGAGGGCCGCGCGTGGTGAACGAGCAGACCCGCGCCGAGATGAAGAAGATCCTCGGCGAGATCCAGTCCGGACAGTTCGCGCGTGAATGGGTGCTCGAGAATCAGGCCAACCGCCCCTCGTTCCTGGCCACCCGGCGGCGCGAGGCCGAACACCCGATCGAAGAAGTGGGCAAGCGGCTCCGCGCGATGATGTCGTGGATCCAGCCACCCCGGATGGGTTGAGGAGCGCCATGGCTTTGCCAGGGCGCGACGGACGTGGCAGTGCGAGGTGAGCCGCGCTCGGGAGGCGAGCCGAGCCCTTCAGTGATCGAAAGAGGGGCTTGGGGGGCCCGTGGCTAGGCCCCCCATACCAATAGCCCGTGAGGGCTGGCCCTTCATCTTTGGGTCCGCCGTCGCCGCGGCCGCGCTGTTCCTCACCGGCCGTCGCCGGCTGGCGTGGCCGTTCGCGGCGGCGTCGCTGGCCTCGCTCGGGTTCTTCAGGGATCCCGAGCGTGAAGTCCCGGTGCTCACCCGCGCGGTGCTCTCTCCGGCGGACGGGCGGGTGACCGACGTCGCCGACGCCCTCGATCCGTTCGTCGGTCCGTCGATCCGCGTGTCGATCTTCCTCTCGCCGCTGGACGTGCACGTCAACCGCGCGCCCATCGGGGGCCTCGTGGTGGGGACGACCTACACCACCGGGCGGTTCATCGCCGCCTACAAGGCCGACGCGAGCGAGATGAACGAGCGGTGCTCCGTCCACCTGCAGGGCGAGCACGCGCGGGTGACCGTGACCCAGATCGCCGGGATCGTCGCGCGGCGGATCGTGTGCCGGGTCGGCGCGGGCGACAAGCTCGAGGCGGGCCAGCGCTACGGGATGATCCGCTTCGGCTCTCGCACGGATTGCTCGATGCCGCGCGGCACCGACGTGCGCGTCCGCGTGGGCGACCGGGTCACCGGCGGGGTCTCGGTGCTCGGGGTGCTCGGATGAGAGGACGGCTGCGACAGCGGCGACTCGCCGGGTCGGGCGGCGGCTTCGCCGGCGCGATCGATCGGGGTCTCGGGGGGGGCCGCCGTGGGCCGCTTCGTCAGAAGATGCGCGGCCGGGGGATCTTCCTGCTGCCGAGTCTTTTGACCACCGGCAATCTCTTCTGCGGCTTCTTCGCGCTGCTGCTGACCGTCGAGTCCCGCTACTTCGAGGCCTCGCTGGCGATCTTCGTGGCCATGGTCATGGACATGCTCGACGGGCGGGTCGCGCGGCTGATGAAGGCGACCAGCCAGTTCGGGGTGGAGTTCGACTCGCTGGCCGACGTCGTCTCCTTCTGCGTGGCGCCGGCGTTCCTGATCTACTCGTTCGCGCTCGCCGGCCTCGGCCGCCCGGCGTGGTTCGCCGCGTTCCTGTTCGTGATCTGCGGCGCGCTGAGACTGGCCCGCTTCAACGTCTACACGGGAGTCACCGACCGGCGCTTCTTCGTCGGCCTGTCCACGCCGGCCGGGGCCGGCGTCCTCGTCTCCACGGTGCTGCTGCTCCATCGGGAGGAGGCGGCGCGCTGGATGCTGGTGGCCATCGCGATCGGGACGTATCTGACCGCGCTGCTGATGGTTTCCACCTTTCGGTACTGGAGCTTCAAGGAGATCGACTTCGCGCGGCGTCGCCCGGCGCAGACGCTGCTCGTGGTCGTCCTCGCGGTGATGATCGTGGCCACCAACTACGAGCTGTTTCCGTTCCTGCTCTTCGGGATCTACGCGCTCTCCGGTCCGGTGCGCTGGCTGGTCGTGGGACGGACCACCGCGGCGGGGCACGGGGAGCTGAGCACCAAAGAATCGTCGTAGACGCTTCAGGGGGGACGTATGGATCGCGTCATCATCTTCGACACCACGCTGCGGGACGGCGAGCAGTCGCCAGGATTCTCGATGAACACGATGGAGAAGCTCGAGATGGCCCGGCAGCTGGCCCGCCTGAACGTCGACGTCATCGAGGCCGGCTTTCCGATCTCCTCCGAGGAGGACTTCGAAGCGACGCGCGAGGTGGCGCGGCAAGTCGGCACCCTGGACGGCGCGCCCGCGATCTGCGGGCTCTCCCGGGTCGGGCTGGGGGACATCGACCGCTGCTGGGAGGCCGTGAAGTACGCCCGCAAGCCGCGCATCCACACGTTCGTGGCCACCTCCGACATTCATCTCAAGTACAAGCTGCGCAAGTCGCGCGCGGAGATCCTGAAGGCGTCGGTGGATGCGGTACGCCACGCCCGCGCCTACTGCGAGGACGTGGAGTTCTCGCCCGAGGACGCCTCGCGGACGGACTTCGACTACATGTGTGACGTGCTGTCGGCGGTCATCGAGGCCGGCGCCCGCACCATCAACATTCCCGACACCGTGGGCTACGCGATTCCCGCCGAGTGGGGTGAGCGCATCGGCAAGATCCGCGAGCGCGTGCGGGGAATGGAGAACGTGGTGCTCTCGGTGCACTGCCACAACGACCTCGGGCAGGCCGTAGCCAACTCGCTCACCGCGGTCATGAACGGCGCGCGCCAGATCGAGTGCACGATCAACGGGATCGGCGAGCGGGCCGGCAACGCCTCGCTCGAGGAGATCGTGATGGCGCTCACGACGCGCAAGGACTTCTTCGGCGCCGAGACCCGCGTCCGCACCGAGGAGATCTTCAAGTCGTCGCGGCTGCTCTCCCACATCACCGGCATCCACGTGCAGCCCAACAAGGCCATCGTGGGCGAGAACGCCTTCGCCCACGAGGCGGGCATCCACCAGGACGGCGTGCTCAAGGAGAAGCTCACCTACGAGATCATGCGGCCGGAGGACATCGGGCGCCCGTCCAACAAGCTCGTGCTCGGCAAGCACTCCGGGCGTCACGCGCTGGCCGCGCGGCTCAAGGACCTCGGCTTCGACCTGAGCGGCTCCGACCTCGATCGCGCGTTCAAGAAGTTCAAGGACCTGGCCGATCGCAAGAAGGAGGTCTTCGACGAGGACCTCATGACCATCGTCACCGACGAGGCGACCCAGGGCCGGGAGACGTACGCCCTCGAGTACCTGCACGTGATCAGCGGCACCGGCGTGGTGCCGTCGGCGACGGTCAAGCTGCGGCGCGACGAGCAGGTCTTCCAGGACTCGGGCGTGGGCGACGGACCGGTCGACGCGGTGGTGGTCGCCATCGAGGCCATCACCGGGCTCAAGGGCCGGCTGCTCGACTACTCGCTGCGGTCGGCCACGTCCGGCAAGGACGCGATCGGCGAGGTCTCGATGAAGATCGACTTCGACGGCGCCGTGGTCTCCGGGCGCGGGTCGTCGACGGACGTGATCGAGGCCAGCGCCCGCGCGTACCTGAGCGCGCTCAACCGGGTAGTGCAGCCGTCGGCCCCGCGCGTGAAGGAGGTCGGTCCCTGATGACGACCTATCGCATCGCGGTGCTCGCGGGCGACGGCATCGGTCCCGAAGTGACGGGCGAGGCCGTGCGGGTGCTGGAGGCCGTGGGCAAGCGCTCCGGAGTCGGCTTCGCGTTCACTCCGGCCCTGATCGGGGGCGCGGCCATCGACGCCACCGGCGGACCGCTGCCGAAGGAGACGCTCGAGCTGTGCCGAGCGTCGCAGGCCATCCTGTTCGGCGCCGTGGGCGGCCCGAAGTGGGATCACCTGCCGCAGGAGCAGAAGGCCGAGCGAGGGTTGCTGGCCATTCGCAAGGACCTGGACCTCTTCGCCAACCTCCGGCCGGCCGTGTGCTTCCCGATGCTCGTCGACGCCTCGCCGCTCAAGCGCTCGGTCGTCGAGGGCACGGACATCATGGTGATCCGCGAGCTCACCGGCGGTCTCTATTACGGCGAGCCGCGTGGTATCGAGCAGTTCGCCGACGGCAGCGCGCGCGCGGTCAACACCATGGTGTACACGTCAGGGGAGATCGAGCGGGTGGCCCGCGTGGCCTTCGAGGTCGCGCGCAAGCGCCGCCGCAAGCTCACCTCGGTCGACAAGGCCAACGTGCTGGTCGTGTCCACGCTCTGGCGCGAGGTCGTCACCCGCGTGGGCCGGGACTATCCGGACGTGACGCTCGAGCACATCCTGGTCGACAACTGCTCGATGGCGCTGGTGCAGCGGCCCACCCAGTTCGACACCATCGTGGCCGAGAACACCTTCGGCGACATCCTGTCCGACGAGGCGGCGATCCTCGCCGGCTCGATGGGCATGCTCGCGTCCGCCTCGATGGGCGGCAAGGTCGGACTCTACGAGCCGGTCCACGGCACCGCGCCGGACATCGCGGGGCAGGGCGTGGCCAACCCGATCGCGGCCGTCCTGTCGGCCGCCATGCTGCTGCGCTACTCGCTGGACCGGGTCGACGACGCCGATCGCGTCGAGCGGGCGGTGCGGCGGGTGCTCGAGAACGGCCACCGCACGCGCGACATCGCCGAGCCCGGCGGCAAGACGGTGGGCACCCGCGAGATGGGCGACCTGATCGTGGGCGCTCTGGAGGGGTGAGACCGATGCCGAGCGGAGTCCGGGTAGCGGTCGTCGGCGCCACCGGGGCGGCCGGGCAGATGACCCTGCGCATCCTGGAGGAGCGAAAGTTCCCCGTGCGCGAGCTGCGGTGCTTCGCCTCCGAGCGCTCGGTGGGCAAGACCGTGACCTTTCGGGGCGACGCCCTCCCCGTGCGGCGGGTGGAGGCCTCCGCCTTCAAGGGCCTCGAGATCGCGTTCTGCTCGGCCGGCTCCGCCCAGTCCCGCGAGATCGCGCCCGTGCTGGTCGCGGCCGGCGCCACCGTGGTCGACAAGTCCAACGCCTTCCGGATGGACCCGGACGTTCCGCTGGTCGTCCCCGAGATCAACCCGCACGCGGTCAAGACTCACCGGGGCATCGTGGCCTCGCCGAACTGCACCACCATCGTCACGGTCATGCCGCTCAAGCCGCTCCACGACGCCGGTCGCCTGCGCCGGGTCGTGGCCACCAGCTACCAGGCGGTGTCGGGGGCGGGCGTGAACGGGATCGAGGATCTGCGCCAGCAGACGCTCGCGTGGGCGCGGGGCGAGGCGATCACGCCGCGGTTCTTCCCGCACCAGATCGCCTTCAACCTGATCCCTCACATCGACGCGTTCGGGTCAGACGGGTACACCGGCGAGGAGCGCAAGCTCGTCAACGAGACCCGCAAGATCCTCGAGGCGCCCGACCTTCGGATTTCGCCCACCACCGTGCGGGTGCCGGTCTTCACCTGCCATTCGGTGGCGGTGAACGCCGAGACCGAGACGCCCATCGGCGCCGAGCGCGCCCGCGCGCTCTTCGAGCGGTTCCCGGGGCTCCGGCTGTGGGACGATCCCGCGCAGGGACGGTATCCGATGCCGGTCACCGTGGAGGGCCAGGACGACTGCTACGTCGGGCGCATCCGTGACGACCTCTCGCACCCCAGCGCGCTCAACTTCTGGGTGGTGGGCGATCAGCTGCGGAAGGGCGCGGCCACGAACGCCGTTCAGATCGCGGAAGTGCTGCTCGGATTCTGATCGCGAGGGCCGGCGCATTGGGTCGATTGCGGCGCTACTACCACCGGCGAGGCCGCTTTCATCTCGCCGTCCTGCTCACGATCGTGGTGGTCACCTACGTGCTGGTGCCCTGGATCGTCAACCTGATCGACGCCAGCCGCGGCTACAACCCGTTCTACTACGAGCCGAAGGATTTCAGCCGTCAGGACTTCCTCGCCCGCCATGGTGTTCGCCCCTCGTCCGTTTCGCCGTGGCAGGCCGCCGTCAACGTCGTGCTCGTCTTCGCGGTGGTGGTCGTCTGGCTGACCGTGCTGCCCCGTCGACGATAGCCCCGGGTCGATCACGGTGAGCCGGGCTTGGCGCGTCGTGCTCGCGTACGACGGGACCGCCTATTCCGGATGGCAGATCCAGCCCGGGCGGCCGACGGTGCAGGGGCTCGTGGTGACGGCGGCGCAGGCGCTGCTCGGCGACGGCATTCGCGTGACCGGGGCCAGTCGCACCGACGCGGGCGTCCACGCGCTGCGACAGGCCGTGTCGATCCGGGCCGGGCGGGAGGTCCCCGCCGACGTGGTCAAGCGGGCGCTGAACGCCACGCTGCCGCGGGACATTCGGGTGGTGGCGTGCGCGGAGGCGGACGAGCGTTTCGATGCGCGGCGTGCGGCGCTCGGCAAGCGCTACGGCTATCTCATCGAGAACGGGTCGACGCCGTCGCCCTTTCTGCTGCGCTATGCCTGGTCCGTGCCCCTTCGGCTCGACGTCGAGCGCATGCGGTGCGCCCTCGAGCCGCTGCGCGGCCGTCACGACTTCAGCGCGTTCTGCGCGGCGCCGGGGCGGGAGCACGAGCCGACGTGCACGGTGCGCGCGCTGCACGTGCTCCGTCGTCGCGATCGGATCGCCGTGCTCGTCTCCGGCGACCGCTTCCTGCACCACATGGTCCGCAACATCGTGGGCAGCGCCGTCGAGGTCGGGCGCGGCGCCCGCGAGCCGGGCTGGCTCGCCGACGTGCTGGCCAGCCGCGACCGCCGCCGCGCCGGCCCCACCGCGCCCGCTCACGGCCTGACCCTCCTGCGGGTGATGTATTGAATCGTCGAACGTCGTTTTTCGAGCGGCGGCTTTGCCGCCGCAATCCGTCCATCCGCGCTCGAGATTCGAACTCGCGGCGGTGGGGGGTGTCGGGCCGGGGAGCGCGAGGGGGCGTAGCCCCTTCGCTCAGACCCCGCGTTCGCTCCCCCCGACGTCAATGGACTAGAATGCGAGCGAGATGCGGACGTATCTGAAGGTGCGCGGTGAGCGGGTGGAGGAGATCACGGGCGAGGTCGTCCGTGAGCAGCCGCTGACCGTCTACGTCAACGGGACTCGATTCCTCACGCTGCTCTGTACGCCCGTCCAGCTCGAAGCGCTGGTGATCGGCTACCTGTGGATGGAGATGGTCATCGGCGACGTGCGCGAGATCCAGACCCTCGACGTCTCGCCGGTCGACGGGCGTGTAGACGTGACCCTCGACCATCCGGTGGATCTGCCGACGGAGCGGATCCTGACCTCGGGTTGCGGCGGCGGGATCACGTTTCGGATCGACCACCGTCTGTTTCCCCGATTGGCCAGCGGACTCCAGATTTCGGCGGCCCAGCTGGCCGCGCGCATGCGGGACCTGTTCGCGTCCGCCGTTCTGTACAAGGCGTCGCGGGGCATCCACGGCGCGGCCCTCGCCGATCCCGAGGGCGTGCTTCTCGTGGCCGAGGACGTCGGCCGCCACAACGCCGTCGACAAGATCAAGGGCGAGGCGCTGCTGCGCGATATTTCGACCGTCGACCGCATTCTCCTTTCGACCGGACGCGTGTCGTCGGAGATGCTGCTCAAGGCCGCGCGCATGGGCGTGCCCATCGTCGCCTCGCGGACGTCGCCGACGGAGATGGCCGTCGGCTTGGCCGAGCAGCTCAACATCACGGTGTGCGGCTACGTGAGACCGGACGGCTTCAACCTCTACGCGGGGGACGGGATCGTGCTCGGGGTCCAGTCGGCGGGCCAACCCGACTGATCGAGAGGGAAGGCTCGTGGCCGGGCCGCGCGTGCGATAGAATCCCGTCCCATGGCCGGGGCTGGCGTCCCTGAACATCACGACGATCCCAACGACCGGCTGGTCTTCCGCCGGGGCAAGCTCCGGCCCCGCGAGAACGACGAAGTCCGGATGATGCGAGAAGCGCTCGAACACCTCGACGACCTCCCTCGGGTCAAGGGGATCCTTCTCGAGCTCGAGCGCTTCTACAATCCCGTGACCAATGGGTCCGTCGTCGCACCGGACCTCCGTCGGCTGGTGGTCGGCCTGCTGGAAGCCGGCGACGACCAAGGGGCGCGCGCCCTGCTGGAAGCCCATCTGACGGAGTATCAGAAGATGGACGACCGACCCGACCGCCGTCATTGAATTCTTGACACGGTGGTCTGACCGCTCTACTCTCCCGGCGGCAGGTCCAATCGGTGTCGGTCCCCTCGTAACGTGAGCGGGTCGACCTAACCGAAGGAGGGGCAGGGCCATGACGCAAAGCCTCACGGATTGGCTCCAGCACAGTCGAGTCACGGTGGTGGCGGTCGACCCCGATCACCATCGCCTGCGCGTCAAAGGTGAGGGCTGCACTGATCTCTCCTGTCACGAACGCACCGTCGTGATCACCGAAGACGGTGTCGAGGCGCCGCTCGGCGCGCTGAATCCCGGAGACGTCGTACGCATCGACGAAACGGACCGCGGAGTCGCGACGGTCGTGGTGCTCAGGCGCGTCTGGGAGCAGATCGCCAGCCCCGAGCTCTGACCGAACCGACGCGATCACGGAACTCGCTGTCGCACAAAGGAGTGCCCCATGAGCCTCTCACGACGCGAATTCCTGAAGTACTCGGGAACGTCCGCCACCGGCGTCGCGCTCGGCGCGCGCGGAGTCAGCCTGGCCCCAGTCGAGGCCGCCGCCACCTCGCTGCGAATCAAGGAGGCCAAGGTGGTTCCGGGCGTGTGCCCATACTGCGCGGTGGGCTGCGCCCAGCTCATCTACGTCAAGGACGGCAAGATCGTCGACATCGAGGGCGACCCTGACACCCCGCACACCGAGGGCGCGCTCTGCCCGAAGGGCTCGTCGACCTACCAGCTGTCGATCAACGCCAGGCGGCTCACCAAGGCGCTCTACCGGGCGGCCGGCAGCGACAAGTGGGAGGAGAAGCCGCTCGACTGGATGATGGCGGAAATCGCCAAGCGGGTGAAACAAGCTCGCGACGAGACCTTCGTCGAAACCGTCACCCTGGGGGGCCCTCCCAAGGAGGAGCCGAAGGTCAAGAAGGGCGAGCCCGGCAAGCCGGGGCAGGCCGACTCTCCCTACCCGGCCGAGATGAAGAAGACCGCGCCGCCAGCGAAGGTGGTCACCGTCAATCGCTGCGAGGGCGTGGCCTGGCTCGGCTCCTCGGTGCTCGACAACGAGGAGAACTACCTGATCGCCAAGCTCTCCCGCGGCATCGGTCTCGTGAACGTGGAGAATTCGGCCCGGCTCTGTCACTCGGCGACGGTGCCCGCGCTCGGCGCCAGCTACGGCCGCGGGGCGATGACCACCAACCTGATCGACGTCATCAACGCCGACGTGATCATGCCCACCTCGAACTGGGCCGAGTGCCACCCCGTGAGCTACAAGTGGGTGATGAAGGCCAAGGAGCGCGGGGCCAAGGTCATCCACGTCGATCCGCGCTTCACCCGCACCTCCGCGACCGCGGACTACTGGGTGCCGATCCGGTCGGGCACGAACATCGTGTTCTTCGGCGGCCTCATCAGCTACGCCATCGAGAGCGGCAAGTACTTCCACGACTACGTCGCGCACTACACCAACGCCCCCTTCCTGATGGACCCGGCCTTCAAGACCCCCACGGACCTGGACGGGTTCTTCTCCGGGTTCGATCCCGAGAAACGGATGTACGACCAGTCGACGTGGAAGTACCAGCTCGACGGCGAGGGCAATGCCAAGCGCGACATGACGCTCAAGGACCCCAACACCGTCTTCCAGCACCTGCGCCGGCACTACAGCCGGTACACAGCGGACATGGTGGAGAAGGTGTGCGGTATTCCCAAGGCCAAGTTCCTGGAGGTCGCCGACGTGTACTGCTCGGCCTCCGGGCCCGAGAAGACGGCGACCGCTTCCTACGCGCTGCAGCTCAATCAGTCCACGAATGGCGTCCAGCAGATCAGGGCACTCTGCATGCTGCAGCTCGTCCTCGGCAACGTGGGCCGTCCGGGCGGCGGCGTGGTTGCGCTGCGCGGCCACTCCAACGTGCAGGGCGCCACCGACATGGGGACGCTCTATCACATGCTGCCGGGCTACCCGCCGATGCCGCTGCAGGGCCCGCACCCCACGTTCAAGGACTACCTGGAGAAGACCACCCCCACCACGAGCTACTGGGTGAACAACCCGAAGTTCGTCATCAGCCAGTTCAAAGCGTGGTGGGGCGACGCCGCCACCAAGGACAACGATTTCGCCTACGACTACCTGCCCAAGCGCGAGAAGGCCGACGCCTACTCGCACCAGCACTTCATGGTCGGCATGCGCGAGGGCAAGGTGAAGGGCTTCATCTGCCAGGGCCAGAACCCGGCCGTGGACAGCCCCAACGCCAAGATGGTCCGCGGCGCCATGCGCAACCTCAAGTGGATGGTGGTGGCCGACCTCTTCGAGACGGAGACCGCGCAGGTCTGGAAGGAGCCCGGGATCGATCCGAAGACCTGCCAGACGGAGGTCTTCTTCATTCCCGCGGCGCCGGCGGCCGAGAAGGATGGGTCCCTCACCAACACCATGCGTCTGGCGCAATGGCATCAGCGGGCCGTCGATTCTCCGGGCGACGCGCGCTCCGACGCCGCCTTCATCGTGGATCTCGGCAACCGGCTCAAGAAGCTCTATGCCGAATCGAAGGAGAAGAAGGACCGGCCGGTCCTGGACCTCGTGTGGGACTACAAGCCCGAGGGCCCGAAGCAGGAGCCCAACATCGAGCTGGTGCTGCGCGAGATCAACGGCTTCGCCACCCGTGACATCACGGACAAGGACGGCAAGCCGACATACAAGGCGGGGCAGCACCTCAAGACCTTCGCGCACCTGGCGGACGATGGCTCGACGGCCTGCGGCAACTGGCTGATGACCGGTATCTTCCCCGAGGAGGGCAAGAATCTGGCGGCTCGCCGCGAGCGAGCCAAGGGCGCCGACTACATGGCTCACAACTGGGGCTTCGCGTGGCCGGCTAACCGCCGCATCCTCTATAATCGCGCGTCGGCCGATCCCTCCGGCAAGCCGTGGAGCGAGCGGAAGAAGCTCATCTGGTGGGATCCGGAAGCACCGGGCGCCACGCCCGACACGAAGGGGAAGTGGGTGGGCGGCGACGTGCCGGACTTCGGCGCGTTCACGGCGCCCAACGCTCCGCGGGCGAAGGACGGTCCGTTCAAGGGAATCGGCGGGACCGACGCCTTCATCATGCGGGCGGACGGCAAGGGCGGGCTCCTGGCCTCCGTGCTCGACGGGGCGTTTCCCGAGCACTACGAGCCCTTCGAGTCGCCGACGAAGAACCTGCTCTCGAAGGTCCAGAACAACCCCGTGGCCAAGGTGTGGAACATCGGCGACACCAACGAGCTCGGCACCCCCGACAAGTACCCGTACATCCTGACCACGTACCGCCTCACCGAGCACCACGCGGCCGGTACCTCGCGGCACGTGCCCTGGCTGTCGGAGCTGTTCCCCGGACACTTCGCGGAGATCGGCGTGGAGATGGCCAGGGAGCTGGGCATCGCCAACGGCGACATGATCACGGTGGAAACGCCACGCGGGAAGATCAAGGTCCGCGCGATGGTCACCGAGCGCATCAAGCCGTTCATCATCGACGGCAAGAAGGTCTACCAGGTCGGGATTCCCTGGCACTGGGGGTGGGCGGGCGTGATGCAGTCGTCGCGCGGCGACATCACCAATGACTTGGTGGCCAGCCTCGGCGATCCCACGACGTTCATCCAGGAGTCCAAGGCGCTCCTCTGTAACGTCCGGAAGGGGGTGGCGTAGCCATGGCCCGCACCGTCGCGATGTTCACGGACGTTTCGCTGTGCATCGGCTGCCGCGCGTGCCAGGTGGCGTGCAAGCAGTGGAACCAGCTCGCCCCCGAAGAGCCCGAGTGGACCGGCAGCTATCAGAACCACGCGACCTTCACCGACAAGAGCTATCGACTCGTGCGGTTCTTCGAGGAGCCCGGCGACGACAAGGTCGGCATGCGCTGGCACATGATGTCGGACGTCTGTAAGCATTGCGCCCAGGCGGGCTGTCTCGAGGCGTGTCCGACCGGCGCGATCTATCGGACGGAGTACGGCACCGTCAACATCAACCAGGACATCTGCAACGGCTGCCGCTACTGCGTTTCGGCGTGCCCGTTCGGAGTCGTCTCGTTCAACCACGATACCGGGACCGCCACCAAGTGCACCTTCTGCAACGACCGCCTGCACAACGGTCTCGGTCCCGCGTGCGCGAAGGCGTGTCCGACCGAGTCCATCCGCTTCGGCTTCCGCGACGATCTGGAAGCCAAGGCGCGCAAGCGGGTCGACGAGCTCCAGAAGATGGGCTTCAAGGACGCCCAGCTCTATGGGGCCGACAAGGGGGGAGCGCTCGGCGGGCTGAACGCCTTCTTCCTTCTCCTGGCCAAGCCGGCGAAGTACGGTCTGCCCGAGCAGCCGAAGCTGCCCCAGCGAAACGTGGTCATGGATTCGCTGTTCTCCATCGGTGCCGCCGTCGCCGTCGGGCTCGGCGCGCTGCTCGCCTTCCGTGGCCGGGGCGACGACGCCGGAGGATCGTGATGGAACCCGGACTGCTCCAGAGCTCCAACTGGCCGCTCCTGATCGACCTCTACTTCTTCCTCGGCGGCGTGGCCGGCGGGGCGTTCGTCATCGCCACGATCGCCAACCTCGTCGACGGCCGACGCTACCAGGACATCGTGCGGATCGGCTATTACGTGGCGTTCCTCGCCCTCCTGCCGTGCCCGATCCTCCTCATCGTCGACCTCGGTTACCCCACGCGGTTCCTCCACATGCTGATGGTGTCGAAGCCATCGACCGCCATCGGCATGGGCGCGGTGACGGTCGGGCCGCTCCACCTGAAGCCCTTCTCGCCGATGAGCGCGGGCTCCTGGGCCCTGCTCGTGTTCGGACTGTGCACGTTCCTCTGTGCGCTGGACGTGTTTCTCACGGACCGTGGTGGCCGCAGCATGATCCGTCTACGCACGGTGGTCGGCCTGGTCGGCAGCGTGTTCGGGTTCTTCATCGCCGCGTATCCGGGCGTGCTTCTCGGAGCCACCGCCCGGCCGCTCTTCGTCAACGCTCACTGGCTCGGCGCGATCTTCCTGGCCGTGGGCGCCGCGACGGGTGGTGCGGCGATTGCCCTGGTCCTCGCGCTGCTCCGCGGCGCCGGCGCGCGAGAGGGGTTGACGCGGGTGATGCGCGTCACGTCGATGGCGCTCGTGGTCGAGCTGATCGCGCTGATCCTGTTCGTCGTCTCGGTCAAGATGGCCGGCTCCGCCGGGATCTCGGCGGCCTTGGGTCGGTTGCTGGCCGGACCGTACAGCATTCCGTTCTGGCTGGGCGCCGTGATCGTCGGCATCGTCGTGCCCCTCGTGCTTCAGCGGCGGGCGGGCGCGCCGGGAATGGTGGCCCTGGTGTCGGCGCTCGTCCTCGTCGGGGGCTTCCTCGTGAAATACGTCCTGATCGCGGCGGGACAAGCATCGTAGACGGAGGGACGTTGCTCACCGAGTGGGAGGGCCTGCTCCAACGCCGGCCGACCTTCCACGAGACGCTGGAGCCGCTCAGTCGGGTGTTTCGGGCGTGGGCCGAATGGCAGGGTGAGCGGCCCGCGCCCCTTCGCTGGAGTGCCGAGGCGTGCCGCGCCTGTTGGTCGAAGGGCGCGCCCTTGCTGGCCCAGGCATCGCCGAGCATCGCGCCTGACAGTCTGGAGAGCCTGCTCGACTCCGGCCTGGAAGTTCTTGCGCTCTTCGAGGAAGACGTGCGGGAATTCGCCGGGGCGTGGGACCACGGCGAGATCGGGCCGACCGCGTTGTTCCCGGAGCGCGGCCGGATCGCCTCCATCGAAGTCCAGGAGCGCTCCCAGCTCTCGCAGAACGCGCTGGCGTTCCTGGCCGTCGTCGGTCTGCGGCCGGCGCTCGACGCGTACTTCGCCGACTGCCGCGAGTACATCGAGGACAGCGGGTGGGACCTGGGGATTTGCCCGTGCTGTGGCGCCCCCCCGGGCTTCGCCGATCTGCTCGAGGACGGGCGCCGACAGCTCATCTGTCATGTGTGCGGCACCGGCTGGACGTTTGCCCGTCTCGCGTGCCCGTTCTGCGGCACCCGGGCCGCGGCGGACTTCGTCCGGCTGATGGCCGAGGGCCCGGACGAGGGATACGCCGTCAGCGCCTGCCGGTCATGCCGTGGTTACGTCAAGGAGCTCGACCATCGCGTGCGCTGGAACACCGGTTGTGGCCTGGTCGAGGATTGGGGCTCGCCCCATCTCGATCTCATCGCGCACCGCCAGGAGTTCTGGCGCCCGATCCCGACGCTGATCCAGCTGGTCCCACCGGCCGAGTAATCTGCCCGCGCCGTATGGGCCGCGTCTATCTGGTCAGCGACGACGGAGAGATCGCGCGACGGCGCCGCGAGCTGCCGGGCCTATTGATCGAGGCGTGGCCCGACCTCTACCGCGGCGACCTGTTCTGGATGGGTGACGACGAAGCGCGTCGGGCGGCGTACGCGCTCGAGCATCGCGAACCGCTGCCCGGCGCACTTTACTGGATCGGCGAGGCGAGCAAAGTGACGCTGGACCGAGTTGGATCGCCACTCCCGTGGGATCTCGCCATCGAAGAGGCCTCGGTGCCGATCTACTACGGCCCGAGGCTCACGGACATCGGGTCGCTTCCGGCCGAGGACTCCGTGCGCGCCCGCGTGCTCTCCGCTCATGGAATCGCCGCCCTGTGGACGACCTACGACGCGTCAGGCGCTCGCGTCGAGCACCGGCCGAGCTCTCCGATCGATCCCATCTTCCATCTCCGCCGTCCGGGCGGAGCGACCGTTCACCTCTTCCGTACGCTCACGACTCGGGCCGAGGCGGTCGACATCACGGCCGCTGGTCCTTTGCACGACCCCGGGGCGTCCGACTGGGCCGAGAAGCTTCCGGCGGAAGACTTCGCCGATCTCATTCGACGCCACGCCGCGCAGCCATGACGGCTCGCCTGGGCGTGCCCGCGACCCTTTAACCCATCGGAATTGTGCTAAAGTCCGATACGCTGAGAACGTAACGTCTATGTACGCATCGGTCCTCAACCTCGCCGTGGTCGGGTACGTCTGTGCCACCGGTCTCGCCCTCGCCTATCTGATCCAGCGAGAGGAATTCGTCCATCGGCTGGCCTCGCTGGCGACGGCGGCCGCCTGGGCGTTACACACGCTCGGGTTGATCGCCCTGGCGATCCAGACGGGACGCCCGCCAATCGGCACGGTCCCCGACTCGGTATCGACAGCGGTTTGGGTCGTGGTGCTGGTCCAGCTGTGGATCGAGCGCCGCTACCAGGTGAAGGTCCTGGGCGCCTTCGTGTTGCCGATCGTCGTCGTGCTGAGTCTGAAGACGATCATCCGCTCGGCGGGCCTGGCGCAGATCGGTCCGACGCTCGGGAGCGCTTGGATCTGGGTCCACATCACACTGGCCACCGTCGGGATCGCCGCGTTCGTCCTCAACTTCGCGGGCGCGGTGATGTATCTCCTGCAGGAGCATCAGCTCAGGACCAAACGTCTCGGCGCGTTCTACTACCGCTTGCCGGCGCTCGAGACGCTCGATCGGCTGACCTATCGCACGCTCGCGCTGGGATTTCCCTTCCTGACCGTGGGGCTGATCCTGGGCGCGTTGTGGGCGGGGACGGCGTGGGGGAGCCTGTTCGCGTTCGATCCGCTGGCCCTGTTCTCGTTCGTGGCGTGGACGATCTACGCGGCCACGCTGGCCGGACGGGCGGCGGCCGGCTGGCACGGTCGCCGCGCCGCGTACTTCGCGGTGGTCGGCTTCGCCGCGCTCGTGGTGACGCTGGGGGCGGGCCTCTTCCTTCCCGGACGTCACGGCTCCTGATGGCGCTCTTCGTCGCCGGCCTGAACCACCGCACGGCCCCGGTCGAGCTGCGCGAGACGCTGGCCGTCGAGGAAGACAAGCTGCGGGAGCTGCTCCGCGACGTGCAGGACGCCGGCGTGGTCGACGAGGTCGTGGTGATCTCGACCTGCAACCGCGTGGAGATCTACGCCGTGGCCGACGTCCCCGGCGAAGCGCGATCCGTCGCCTTTCGCCGTCTCTGCCGGAACCGGGGACTCGATCCCGCGACCGTCGAGCCGCTGCTCTACACGCACCTCGACGCCGAGGCCGTGCAGCACGTCTTCCGGGTGAGCGCGAGCCTCGACTCGATGCTGATCGGCGAGCCCCAGATCCTGGGCCAGGTGAAGGACGCCTTCGCGCTGGCCCAGTCCTGCCAGACCGTGGGCCCGACCCTCCACACGCTGTTCACCCAGGCCTTCGCGGTGGCCAAGCGAGTCCGCACGGAGACGGAGATCGGCCGCCACGCGGTCTCGGTCTCGTTCGCGGCCGTCGAGCTGGCCCGCAAGATCTTCGCCGGCCTCTCCGGCAAGGCCGTGCTCGTCGTGGGCGCGGGCGAGATGAGCGAGCTGGCCGCGCGTCACCTCGTGGAGCAGGGCGCGTTTCCGATCTACGTCACCAACCGCACGCTGGCCCGCGCCCAGGAACTGGCCCGCGCGCTCGCGGGGACCGCCGTCCCGTTCGACGAGCTGCCCACGGCCCTGGCCAGCGTCGACATCGTGATCACGTCCACCGGAGCGCCCGAGCCGGTGATCAGCCGCGAGATGGTCGAGCGGGCCACGCACGGGCGGCGCAATCGCCCGCTGTTCTTCATCGACATCGCGGTGCCGCGCGACGTCGAGGCCAGCGCGGACACCCTCGACGACGTCTACTGCTACGACATCGACGACCTCAAGCAGGTGGTCGACGCCAACCTCCGCGAGCGGGCGCGCGAGGCCCAGCGCGCGGAAGCCCTCGTCGAGCGTGAGGTCGCCAAGTTCCGCGCCCGCCTCGCCGACGTGGAAGTGATCCCCACCATCGTGTCGCTGCGCGAGCGGCTGGAGGGCATCCGCGCGGGCGAAGTCCAGAAGGCGCTGGCCCGGATCCCGGAGGCGTCGCCGGAGACGCGGGCGGCCCTCGAAGCGCTGTCGACCGCGATCGTGAACAAGATCCTCCACGCGCCGATCACCAAGCTGCGCCAGTCCTCGCGCGCCGGCGCCGGACGCTCCTGGACCGAGCTGGTGCACGAGCTGTTCGGCCTGCGCCCGTCGCGATGAAGGTCCGGATCGGCACGCGGGGCAGCGCGCTCGCCCTGGCCCAGGCCGGCTCCGTGGCCGCCGCGCTGCGCGAGGTGGGGGCGCGGGTCGAGATCGTGTCGATGCGCACCGAAGGCGACCGGCGCCAGGACGCGCGGCTCGCGGACGTCGGGGGCAAGGGGCTCTTCGTGCGGGAGATCGAGAAGGCGTTGCTGGCCCGGCGCGTGGACCTCGCGGTGCACAGCCTCAAGGACTTGCCGGCCGACACGCCCGACGGTCTCGCGCTGGCCGCGTTTCCGCCGCGCGAAGACCCGTGCGACGTGCTCGTCACGCGCACCGCGGCCGGCCTCGACGAGCTGCCCGCCGGCGCCGTGATCGGAACCTCCAGTCTCCGCCGCCGGGCGCTGCTGCTCGCCGCGCGGTCCGATCTTTCGGTGGTCCCGCTCCGGGGTAACGTCGACACCCGGCTCGCCAAGCTGGCCTCCCGCGAGTGCGACGCGGTGGTGCTGGCGGCGGCCGGTCTCCGCCGCCTCGCGCTGGATCCCCCTCACGTGTGCCGGCTCGACGTGGAGACGTTCGTGCCGGCCGTGGGGCAGGGGATCCTCGCCCTCGAGATCCGCGACGGCGACGGAGCGATCCGCGACCTCGTGGCCGGCTTGAACGATCCGCTCACCGAGACGTGCGCGCGGGCGGAGCGCGCCTATCTGAGACGGCTCGGGGCCTCGTGCCACACCCCGATGGCCGCTCACGCCACCCTGGTGGGGCTCGTGGAGCGTCCGCGGCTCTTCATGAGCGCCCTCGTGGCGAGCGAGGACGGCCGCCAGGTGCTGCGCGCCGACGCGGGGGGAGCGCCCGGCGACGCCGAGGCGATCGGGCGCGGGCTCGCGGAGCTACTGCTGGAGCGCGGCGCGGAGGCGCTCACTCCGCTCCAACCAACGCGATGGTCGCCATGAGCGCGCCCCGTCCGCTCGACGGCCGGACCATCGTGGTCACGCGCGCCGCCGAGCAGGCCGGCGCGTTCACCGCGCTGCTCGAGAGCGACGGCGCGCGCGTGATCGAAGCGCCCACCATCGTCATCGAGCCGCCGGAGAGCTGGGCGCCGCTCGACGCGGCCCTCGCCGACGCCTCTCGCTTCACCTGGGTCGCGTTCACGAGCGTCAACGGCGTCCTCATGGTCGACGAACGCCTGCGTGCTGTCGGCCGCGGATGGTCGACCTTCGGTGGTATCCGAATGGCGGCCATCGGCCCGGCCACCGCGGCGGCCCTCGAGGCGCGCGGCGTTCGCGCCGACGTCGTGCCGGGCGAGTATCGCGCCGAGGGCCTCGTCGAGCGGCTGCGCGGCCTCGTGGCCATCGGGGATCGGATCCTGCTGCCCCGCGCCGCCGAGACCCGCGACGTGCTCGTCACCGAGCTGCGACGGCTCGGCGCCGAGGTCACCGAGATCGCGGCTTATCGCACGCGTCCGCCCGGCGAGGTGTCCGGCGTGCTCCGGGCCGCCCTGGCCGCCCACGAGGTCGACGCCCTGACCTTTACGAGCTCGTCGACCGCGCGCAACTTCGCCCGACTCTTCACCGACGACGAGCGACGGGCCTGGTTCGCGGGTGTGACCGTGGCCTCGATCGGCCCGATCACCGCGGCCACCGCCGCCGAGCACGGCTTGACCACGACCGTGATGCCATCCGACTACACGATCCCCGCGCTCGCGAGGGCGCTGGCCCGGCATTTCGGAGCCCGAGCCGGCGCGCCGTCGCGCACGTGAAAGGAGCTCAGCATGGCGCACATGGTGTTTCGTCCCCGACGGTTGCGTGAGAAGCCGCTCTTGCGGCGGATGGTGCGCGAGACAACGCTCAGCGTCGACGACTTCGTCTATCCGCTCTTCGTGACTCACGGGCGCTCCGTGCGCGAGCCGATCTCGGCCATGCCCGGCCAGTTCCGGGTGTCCATCGACGAGCTGCTGAAGGAAGCCAAGGACGCGGCCGGCATGGGCATCCCCGCGATCCTGCTCTTCGGCGTGCCCGCCGAGAAGGACGCGCGCGCGTCCGAGGCGTACGCGGAGGACGGCATCATCCAGCAGGCGGTGCGGGCGGTGAAGGACAGGGTCCCCGACCTGCTGGTGATCACCGATGTGTGCCTGTGCGAGTACACCAGCCACGGGCACTGCGGGATCGTCGAGGACGGCACCGTGCGCAACGATCCCACCCTGGAGCTGCTGGCGCGGACGGCGGTGTCCCACGCCGAGGCCGGCGCCGACGTGGTGGCCCCGTCGGACATGATGGACGGTCGGGTCGCCGCCATCCGCGAGGCCCTGGACGAGGCGAGCTACATCGACACCCCGATCATGGCGTATTCGGCGAAGTACGCCTCGGCCTTCTACGGACCGTTCCGCGAGGCGGCCGGCTCGGCGCCGCAGTTCGGCGACCGCCGCGGGTATCAGATGGATCCGGCCAACGGCATCGAGGCCATGCGCGAGATCGCGCTGGACGTCGACGAGGGCGCGGACATCATCATGGTGAAGCCGGCCTTGCCGTATCTCGACATCATCTCGCGGGCCAAGGCGGACTTCGGCCTGCCGCTGGCCGCCTACTCGGTCTCCGGCGAGTACGCGATGATCAAGGCCGCCGGCCAGCTCGGCTGGCTCGACGAGAAGCGGGCGATGATGGAGGCCCTGACCTCGATCCGTCGCGCCGGCGCCGACATCGTGATCACCTACTTCGCCAAGGACGCCGCGCGCGTGCTCGAGCACGGCGGCGAGGCCTGAGCCGGACGCGGCGCCATGCGGGTCTCGGCCAAGGCCGAATACGCGATCAAGGCGGTGCTGGACCTGGCCATGCACCAGCGGGCCGAGCTGATCCCCATCCAGGACATCGCCGCCCGCCAGGCGATTCCGCAGCGCTACCTCGAGCAGGTCCTGCTCGCGCTGAAACGGTCGGGACTCCTCACCTCCAAGCGCGGCTCGTCGGGCGGCTATCACCTGACCCGCCCGCCCGAGGAGATCACGGTGGGGGCGGTGCTGCGCGCGGTGGAAGGCGAGCACGCGCCCTTCGAAGTCATGGGCAGGCGCGGCAACGGGTACGACCTGATCGAGCTGTGGACGGAAATCGGCGAGGCGGTGTCGAAGGTGGTCGACGGCCTCACCTTCGGCGAGCTGGCCTCGCGCGCGCGCGAGCGGCGCGCCGCCGTCCGCTCGATGTACTACATCTGATGGCCGAGCTTCGGATCGCGCGCAGCGTGCTGGAGCTCATCGGTCACACGCCCCTCGTCCGTCTCAACCGACTGCCCAAGCCCGAGGGCGCGGTGGTCGTCGCCAAGGTCGAATCGCTGAACCCGGGCGGCAGCGTGAAGGACCGTATCGCGCTCTCGATGGTGGAGGACGCCGAGCGTCAAGGGCTCCTGCGTCCCGGCGGCACGCTGGTGGAGCCGACCAGCGGCAACACCGGGATCGGTCTGGCCATCGCGGCCGCCGTCAAAGGCTATCGCCTCATCCTCACCATGCCCGACGACATGAGCGTGGAGCGCCAGCGCTTGCTGGCCCGGCTCGGCGCCGAGATCCATCTCACCCCGGCCATCGAGGGCATGACCGGCGCCGTCTTCGCCGCCCAAGAATTGGTCCGCGAGCATCCGGACTACGTGATGCCGCAGCAGTTCCAGAACCCCGCCAACCCCGAGGCGCACCGGCGCGGCACCGCGCTCGAGATCCTGGAAGCTCTCGGCGGCCAGAAGCTCGACGCGTTCGTGGCGGGGGTGGGCACGGGCGGCACGCTGACCGGCGTGGGCGAGGTCCTCAAGGAGAAGATCGCGGGTCTGCGAGTCGTGGCCGTGGAGCCCGCGCGCTCGCCGGTGCTCTCGGGGGGACGGGCACGGCCCCACGCCATCCAGGGCATCGGCGCCTCGTTCGTGCCCGGCGTGCTGAACCGCGACATCATCGATGAGATCATCACGGTGAGGGACGAGGACGCCATCGTCTGGTCGCGCCGCCTGGCGCGCGAGGAAGGCTTGCTGGTGGGCATCTCGGCCGGCGCCGCCGTCTTCGCGGCGTGCGCGGTGGCCGCCACCCTCACCCCTTCGCAGCTCGTGCTCACGGTGTTGCCCGACACCGGCGAGCGCTACTTGAGCCTGGGTTAGGAGGACGTCATGTCCGTGACCGTCTACATCCCGACGCCGTTCCGGCGGGCCACCAACAATCGTGATCGCGTGGAGGGTCATGCCCCCACGATCGCCGGGCTGCTCGACGAGCTGGAGGGCGAGTACGCCTCGCTCCGGGGCCTGGTGCGGGGCGAGGGCGGGGAAGTGCACCGCCACGTCAACATCTACGTCAACAACGAGGAGATCGAGGCCCTGTCGGGTCTCGCCACTCCGCTCAAGGACGGCGACGAGGTCACGATCATCCCCGCCCTCGCCGGCGGCAGTTTCAGGCGAGCCGGATGATCCTCACCCCGTCCGAGCTGGAGGCGATCCGCAAGCAGGCCGTCGATGAATACCCGGCGGAGTCCTGCGGGCTCGTCTTCGTCCGCGGCACCGAGCGGCTGGTGTTGCCCTGTCGCAACGATCAGGACGCCAAGCACAAGGAAGATCCCCAGCGCTATCCGCGCGACTCGCGGACCGCGTACTACATTCACGCGGACGACCTCAAGCGCATCGCCCAGCTCGAGCTGCAGGGGTACTCCATGGCCGTCATCTATCATTCCCACATCGACGTCGGCGCCTACTTCTCGCCGACCGACAAGAAGCAGGCGCTCATGAGCGGATACCTGGATCCGGTCTACGTGGTGACGTCGGTCGTCTCCGGCCAGGCCGAGGCGACCAAGGCGTTCCGCTGGAGCGCCGACCACAACGAGTTCGTGGAGACCGAGCGGTGAGCGAATCGGCGAAGCTCTTCACGGCGGCCCAGCGCATCATCCCCGGCGGCGTCAACAGTCCCGTGCGGGCCTTCCGGGGGGTAGGCGGGCAGCCGTTCTTCGTCGCGCGCGCCGAAGGCGCCCGCCTCTGGGACGTCGACGGGCGCGTCTACATCGATTACGTGGGATCGTGGGGACCGCTGATCCTGGGCCACGCGGCGCCGGCCGTCGTCGAGGCCGTGGCCGCCGCCGCCGCGCGCGGCACCAGCTACGGCGCGCCCACCGCGGGCGAGGTCGAGCTGGCCCAGGCGATCACGCGGGCGTACCCGTCGATCGAGATGATGCGACTGGTCAGCTCGGGCACCGAAGCGGCGATGAGCGCGATCCGCGTGGCCCGCGGAGCGACCGGCCGCGACGTGATCGTCAAGTTCGAGGGCGGGTATCACGGCCACGCCGACAGTCTGCTCGTCAAGGCGGGCTCGGGCGGCGCGACGTTCGGGATCCCCGACAGTCACGGCGTCCCCGCGGCGCTCGCCGCGCTCACGCTGACGGTGCCGTTCAACGACATCGCGGCGGTGCGCGCGATCTTCGACGCGCGTGGGCGAGAGATCGCGGCGGTGATCGTGGAGCCGGTCGCCGGCAACATGGGTGTCATCCCGCCGGGGCCGGGCTTTCTCGAAGGGCTGCGCGACCTCACCACCCGTCACGGCGCCGTCCTGATCTTCGACGAGGTCATCACGGGATTTCGCGTCGACCGCGGCGGCGCCCAGGCGCTCTACGGCATCCGGCCCGATCTCACGTGTCTGGGCAAGATCATCGGCGGCGGTCTGCCCGTCGGCGCCTACGGTGGGCGGGCGGATCTCATGAATCACGTCGCGCCGCTCGGAGGCGTGTATCAGGCCGGAACGCTGTCAGGCAATCCGCTCGCCGTGGCCGCGGGCCTGGCCACCGTCCGCGCTCTCGGTACCGCCGGCGTCTACGAGCGGCTCGAAGCGCTCGGCGATCGCCTCGCCCGCGGACTCGTGGACGGCGCGCGCCGGGCGTCCATCCCGCTCACCGTGAACCGCGTGGGCTCGATGCTGACCGGCTTCTTCTGCGACGGTCCGGTCACCGACTACGCGAGCGCCAAGCGCGCGGACACGGCACGCTACGCGAAGTTCTTCCACGCGTTGTGCGAGCGGGGCGTGTACGTGGCGCCGTCGCAGTTCGAGGCCGCCTTCGTGTCGCTCGCGCACACGGAGGCCGACGTCGACGAGACCGTGAAAGCCGCCGCCGACGCGCTCGCGAGTTGAGCGCCCGCGGCGCTCACGCGTGAGCGCCGAAGCTCGCTCCGTGTTGACTTGTTTCGGAAGCAAGTGATAGAGTTCACGAGCTTCGAATCGGTCGCAACACGTTCCGGAGGGATCTCGACTCGTGACGGCGAAGGCGGGGGTGGGTGTGCTCGGGGCCGTGCTCCTCGCCGTCCTCGTTTTTCTCGGGCTCTCGTCGTGGAGCCGCCGTCCCGCGGTGGCCGAGCCGTCCCTGCAGCCGATCGCATTCCCCCACAACGTCCACGTGCAGACCTACAAGATCGACTGCCAGTACTGCCACACCGACGCGCGGCGCTCGGAGTTCGCCGGCGTGCCGTCGGTGACCCGCTGCATGGGCTGTCACAAGATCACCGCGGCCGACAAGCCGGAGATCAAGAAGCTCGCGGAGTACGCGGCCAAGAGCCAGCCGATTCCCTGGCAACGGGTCAACGTGCTGCCGGAGTTCGTCTACTTCCCGCATAAGGCCCACCTGCGCGCGCAGCTGAAGTGCCAGACGTGCCACGGCCCGGTGGAGACCATGACCACGTACGCCGCCGTGCGCACGGGTCAGCGGCTGTCCAACGATCTGCTCAATCTCGTCGGGCTTCGCCCGGCCCAGCCGCCGCTCACGATGGGCTGGTGCATCGACTGCCATCGCGACCAGAACGCCAAGCGCGGCGCCAAGGCGCCGCTCGACTGCGTCACCTGTCACCACTGAGGGACGAACGGAGCCCATGAACCGGCGAGACTTCTTCAAGATCGTGGCGACGACGGGGGCGAGCGCGGCCGCGGCCGGCTGTCAGCAGGCCACGGAAAAGCTGCTCCCGCTGGTCGTGCCCAACGAGCAGATGGTCCCGGGCGTCGCGTCGTGGTTCTCGACCGTGTGCCGCGAGTGTCCGGCCGGGTGCGGGGTCATCGCGCGCAACCGCGACGGCCGCGTGGTCAAGCTCGAGGGGAACCCCGACCATCCCGTCAATCACGGCGCGCTCTGCATCCGCGGTCAGGCCGCCCTCCAGGGCCTCTACCATCCCGATCGCTTCACGAGCCCCCAGCGCCGCGAGGGCGGGGCGCTCAAGCCCGTGAGCTGGGACGACGCGCTCAAGCTCGCCGCCGACAAGCTCGCCGCCGCGCGGAGCGCCGGCAAGGGCAAGGGCATCGTGCTCGTGTCGCAGCTGGAGAACGGGAGCCTCGGCGTGGTGATGGACCGGTTCGGAGAGGTCCTGGGCGCGCGCGGCCGCGTGACCCTCGAGCCCTTCGGCTACGAGTGGATGCGGGCCGCCAACCGGCTCGTGTTCGGCCGCGACGCGATCCCGTACCACGCGTTCGAGGAGGCCGAGGTCGTGCTGTCGTTCGGCGCCGACTTCCTCGAGACCTGGCTGTCGAACGTCGCCCACGCCCGCGGCTTCGGCCAGATGCACGGGTTCCGCGCCGGGCGCGCGGGCACGTTCATCCACGTCGAGCCCCGACAGTCGATCACCGGGTCGAACGCCGACGAGTGGATCCGCAACGCGCCGGGGACCGAGGGCGCGCTGGCCCTCGCGGTGCTGAAGGTGATGGTCGACGAGGGCATGGTCGACAAGCGCTTCGGCGAAGCGGTGGCCGGCGTCGACGTCGCCAAGGTGGCAACCGATAGCGGCGTGGCGTCGGAAACCATCAAGCACATCGCCCACGTCTTCGGGAGCGCCAAGCCGGGCCTCGCGGTGGGCGGCGGTGTCGCCGCCGCCGGGTCCCACGCGGTCCAGACGCTCGCCGCCATCAATCTGCTCAACGCGGCGGCCGGCAACGTCGGCAAGACCGTGCGCTTCGGTCCGGACTCCGCGTACGGGAAGGTGACGCCGTACGCCGAGGTCGCCGCGCTCACCCAGGCCATGGCGAAGGGCGAGATCGAGGTGCTGCTGATCGGGCCGGGCGTCAATCCCGCGTTCACGCTGCCGGGCGGCCTCAAATTCGCGGAGGCGCTGGCCAAGGTCCCGTTCGTGGTCAGCTTCGCGAATCAAGGCGACGAGACCTCGAGGCTCGCGCACGTGGTCCTGCCCGACGTCCACTGGCTCGAGGGCTGGGGCGATTATTCGCCGCGCGAGGGCGTGCTCGGGCTCATGCAGCCGACCATGTCGCCGATCCGCGATTCGCGTCCGATGGG
>Ga0193725_1000052_pt1 | contig 40034 bp, 35 predicted proteins | sample H2a2metaG_FD_143058 | JGI IMG/M metagenome (GOLD analysis project Ga0193725, IMG submission 143058) | Soil microbial communities from a riparian zone of the East river system, Colorado, United States - H2a2 | ecosystem: Environmental > Terrestrial > Soil > Riparian zone | place: USA: East River... | reverse complement strand
CGATGGAGTCGCCCGCGAGCGCGTTGACCGGGACCGGGTCGAACCCGCCATTGGCGACTGCGGTGACGATCGACCCTGCGTCGCCTACACGCCGGATGCTTGCGGTGCGGCCGCTGAGGCGCGTGCCGGGCGGCAAGGAGACGTAGGCCACGCCCTCGGCGTCGGTGCTCTGTAGGGTCACTCCCGCACTTGCTGACGGGGCGAGGCTGCCTGTCGGGACCTCATCCGAAACGATCAAGCTGTCGGATGTTGGTGGGTCCACCGGATCGACGGGAGTCTCCGAGCAGCCGCCGAGCCATCCGAGAACACCCACGATCGTCACCGCGATGCCGACGCGCACAGCTCTCTTCAGGTAGCTCACGGTGCCGTGATACGGACGAGCCGGACGCTGCTGCTCAAGTGGATTCATCGGCCGGTTACCAGCGCAAAGCCCGCCCAGAAGAACGGATGCGCCGTTGCCGGATTACGGGCGGCGGCGCGCTGCACCTCCGCGAGCGCCTCGGCTTCGGGTCGACCGGCTGCGAGCTCACGGTAGAACCGCTCCATCAGCCGCGCCGTCGCCCGATCCTGCACCGGCCATAGGGTCGCCAAGACGTTCGACGCGCCGGAGTAGAGGAATGCCTGCGCGAGGCCGACCCAGTCGTCACCCGCAGGCACGTCGGCGAGCGTGCCCGCGCCGAGTCCGGTTTGGCATGCGCTCAGGACGAGGAGACGCGCATGGAGCGAGAGTCCAAACACCTCGTGGACCTCGAGGCGACCATCTTCACCGCCACCCGCGCCGAGCTCGACATAGGAGAACAACGGGTTGTGCTTATTGAGCACGCCGTAGGTGGCGAGATGGATGATGCCCTGCTCGGGCGCTAGGGTGCGAAACGCGCGCTCGGTCGCGCCGGCTCCGACCAGCACACGCGACCGATTGCCGTGAATGCGTCTGATCGCGTCCACCTCTGCCACGGACCCCGGCAAGGCAGACGCTCGAGGCGCAAGCGCGAGCACACCACCGGTACCGGGCGCGGGACGGGTCCTGAGGCGTAACCACACCGACGCCGACGGCACGTACTCGATGACGTAACGCTCGATCAGGAGACGCTCCGGCGTTCCCGGCCAGACGAGCGCGGCAAACGGCAAGTAATGGAGCTCAACGTGGGGGGTGATCAACAGGCGGCGCTTGTCGGCCAGGATGCCCGTCGCTTCTACTGGTGCCACGAGCATGCGAAACAGCCGACGCATCGGGGCCCGCCACGCCTGTCGTGCGGGTCCCTCGGTGGGACTGCCCAGCGTGCCGCGCGAGAAATCCACGAGCCCGGCGATCGTGCTGCGCGTCACGTTGAGGTCGAGCGCCGCGACGGTGTCTGCCGTGACGACGAAGACGATCGTCGTCGAATCGCCCACGAGATACTCGAGGAACACGTCATCCGGCGCGAGTGCGCGCCTGACTTCGCTCACCGGCGCGACCTCGCCGTGTACGAGGGCGGCGTACGCAGGATTTGCCTCGCGCATGTCGATCAGCAGCTCGCTGTACGCGTCCTGGGCGCGCGCGAGTGCCTCGCGAGTCGTCGCGGCCGCCTTTCCCGCCAGCATCGGTCCCCGGAGCTCGGGGTCGACGTCGCCCGGATTCTCGAGTTGTAGCGTGAGCTCCGTGATGCGCCGGCGGACATCCTGCTCGCGTTCGGTCAGCTCACGCGACGCCTCGCCCCCGGGGGCGACTCGCCCGCCTGCAAGTAAGTCCAGCATCTGTCTTGCCCGGAGCCGCTCGCTCGCCTCGAATGCGGCTTCCGGTCGCCCGAGAGTTCGCTCGACCAGCGCCAGGTCGACATATGCCTCCCACTTGTCGGCGAGAAAGGCTGTCCGGTTCTCTTCGATCGTCAAGCGACCGGACACGCGCTCGATCTCCTGGATCGCCGCGCGCAGCTCCGCGGTTCCGTCTGCGAATGCGCTCCGCCGCCGCAGGGCTCGTGCGAGGCCGGCGTGCAGCTGCCACGCGATGTCAGGCGCCGGATTCGCTCCGAGGCGCGCGAGTCCTTGGCGGTACAGGGACTCGGCCGCGAGCGGTAGACCGATCTGCAACTCGAGATCACCGAGCGCCTCGAGCGCGGCGGCCTCTCCCGCCGCGTCGCCCAGCGCGCGCAACGTGTCGAGGGCCATGACGAGCTCGCGGCGCGCGGCTGCCGTGTCGCCGGCTTGGCGGTCGGCGTACCCGATCAGTAAGCGCGTGAGCGCGGGCTCGCGTCGATCGGTCAAACCGCGTTGGGATTGTAGCGCGAGCTCGAGCGCGGTCCGTGCCCGAGCGTAGCTCTCCCGCATGATGAGGACGAGTCCCAATCCCTGCTGTGCGGCGCTACGGATCTCGTCGTCTCGTGTCTTCCGGGCGAGCCGCACGGCTCGCGCGTAGTGCCGCTCCGCCTCAGGCAACCGGTTGAACTGGACAGCGAGACTTGCCCGAGCGAGGGCAAAGCTCGCGCTGCGATCGGCACCCACGATTGCCTCAGCTCGTCGCAGCTGGGTTCGAGCGCCTTGAAGGTCGCCGACGGCGGCGAGCGCGGCCGCGAGGTCTGACCGCACCGCGATCTCTTCCGCCGCGGGTCCAGTGCGCCGGTAGGTCTCCACGGTTTCGGTGAGTGCCGCGACCGCCGCGCCGTAGTCGCCGCGACGCACCGCGAGCAGGCCAAGATTGTGGAGCACCGACGCGGCGTCAGGCCGATTCCCGCGTTCGCGATAAATGGCGAGCGCTTCGCGATAGCGCGCCTCGGCTTCCGCGTAGTCCCCCTCCAGACTGGCGACGTTACCCAGGTTCACGAGATTCGTCGCCGCGGGCTCGGCACGGCCTGCAGCGCGATTCGCCGCGAGGGCGGCAGCGTACGCGCGGCGCGCACCGGCGAGGTCGCCGAGGGCTTCGGCAACGAGGCCGAGGTTGTTGCGATCGGATTCCAGCCCGCGGGCATCACCAGTGCGCTCGCGCAGCTCGCTGGCGCGTGCGTACAGCTCGCTCGCGCGCCGCAGGTCGCCACGATCCTTATTCACGCTCCCGAGCGTACCGACCGCATTACCGAGCGTGCGATAATCCGCAATGCGCTCGGCGAGGTCACGCGAGCGCTCGAGATAGACCTCTGCGCTATCGTATTCCTGCGCGAGATAGAAGCCGGCGCCGATGTTTCCGAGGGCGGCTGCGATGCCGCTGGTGTCGTTGAGTACTTCGAAGCGCCGCAGGCTCTCCCGCCACGCTCGCATCGCGGCGTCGACTCCGACGCTCCCGAGGGCCGCGTTACCCGCGAGACGCATGCTGTCTGCCGCGACTCTGCGTTGGCGGTCGGCAGGCGACAGGGCGTGAAACCGCGCGACTTGCCGAACGAAGAACGAGTCCTGCCACGCGACGGCGTACGCCCAGGCGAGGCGATCGGCGTCTACAAAGGACGGGACCGGCGCTCGCGCCGCATCGGCCAGGAGCTGACGGAGTGCTTCGCGCGTTTCATTCGGCCGTTGCCGCGTCCGGGCGATGAGCACCGAGTCCGGACCGTCACGGATCAGGGCGCGCACTTCGTTTACGCTCTCAGGCGACTGCGTCAGACTCAAGGCGAGAGCCAGGGTGGCGATCATCGCCGCGCGCGAGCGACCTGGAACGACACGAGGTTGGAGGCGGTCCACCGCATTGGCTCCGCCTGTGCCTCCACACGCCAGAAGTAGGGCACTCGCGCTGCCAGCCTGATCGAGTCCGCAAGCGCGACCGACGTATCCGTGCTCTCGATGGTCCACAACGTCGAGCCCTCGCGATCATACAGCCGCACGCGATACCGCTCCGCTCCCGGGACGCTGGACCAGACGAGTCGATCGACGCCGGTAACCGTTTCGCCGGGAGCGGGCGCAATCGGGACGGGCGCGATGGTGCTTGTGACCGTCGGCTCGCGAAGGGCGGGCGACGGCTGATTCCCATCGCCACGCGGCATGAGCACCAGAACCAACGCGGCTGCCGCGGCGAGCCCCACCGGCAACGCCCACCGGCGCGATTGAGGCGCGGGAGCGGCCGAGTCTTCGATCTCGCGACTCGTTGCCTTGAGGACCAACCGGCAGCGTGCGCATGTCAGGAGGTGGGCGACGACCGAGTCGCGCAGCTCGTTGTTGAGTCGCCGCTCGGCGAAGTCCGCCAGAGTCAGCTCATCCGGGCAATCCGGCGTCTCGACTCGCCGCTCCAGAGACCGGGTACCGCGCAGCAGGCCGGTGGCTTCTTGGAGGCGCTCGATCTCTGCCTGACATCTCGCACACGTCGCAACGTGACTCGCGATGGCCGGGTCATCCGCGCCGAGGGCGAATGGGATCAGAGACTCCGGGCGCGGGTGTGTCACGCGCCGCAACCGTGCCATGGCTTGAAGCATCGGCGTCGTGGTACGGACACAAAACGACGTTGTGCTCGGACCGAGCTCACAGGTCACCGCTCCTGATCCCTGCCTGCTCCAGACTGGCGCGCACTACCGCGAGAGCCCGATAGACACGGTTATAGACCGTTTTGGCATTGGCGAGTCCGAGTGCGCGCGCCACCTCCTCGGCGGGCACCTCATCGATGACATACAGTTGCACGGCCAGCCGATCCTCGGGCGGGAGTGTCTCGAGGGCTCGGGCGAGGAGGGTTTGTTGCTCGACCAGCTGTGCGGGATCCGCGGAGCGATCGATGTCGTCGGGTGGCGGAGCGGCGAGCTCCGCTGAAATTCGGCCGCGGCGGCCGCCGGTGGCGACAGTGTAGGTCGCCGTCAGCTGTTTGAGGAACTCTCCGAACGACAGGCTCGCGCCGTCGCGGGAGCAGACTAACTCGTAGGCCTCGACGTGCGAGCATTGGTCGAGGAACACGTACTCGAAGATGCGCTGCTGGAGCGGAGGAAGGGTTGCTACGACCGACGAGAGTCGCGAGCGACCGTCGCGGTGGCGGAACCAATCGATCGTGAGATTGTGGACGACCACGACGAGCCAGGTAGATAGTGGGCGCGTCGGCTCGGCATGCGCGGCACAGCGGCGCAGCCGGGCGAAGTCGTTTTCACGGAACGCCTCGCACACGCGGGCGAACACGTCCATCACGTCGTCAGGCTCGCCGGTGTAGTGGCGGATCGCGCCGAAGATCAAACCACGGTAGCGCTCGACGAAGAGATCCCACGCGCGCTCCGCGTCCCCTGCGTTGAGCGGAGCGATCCAGCGTTCCACCATCGCCGCCTCCGACCGACCAACGCGCCGGATATAGCCGTGGAGACGATGACGGTCAACCGGCCCGCGATCGAATGCCCCCGGCGGCGATGAAATGGTGACGGCTCTCACCCCTCACGGGACAGTTTCTCCCTGTGGCGCACGAATCGATCTTAGTGGTGCTCGCAACGAGTGGCGCGACGCTCGAACGTGACGCGCTCGACGTGTTGCCGGAGACGACGGTCACATGGTGTCGCGTCGAACGGGAGGGTCGGGTGGCCTGTCTCGCTGCCCGGGTGCGTCATCCGGACCCAGTTTCTGAATTCCGAGTCAGAGTCCGGCAATGGGGTGCGGCACGCGGATGGGGCGTAACTGTTGCGCCGTGCAGCCCGGCTTGCTAAGATACGTTACATGCTTGACTTGGGAGCCCCGGTCACTGGATATGGCGATGGACCGCCGCGGCTCCCGTCACCCCCCCCAAACCGCCGCTCCGTATTAGCCCGCTGGTTCGACAGTTGGATGCGCTCGCTTGGCATGGCGCTCGTGCTCTTCCTCATCATTCGCACCTTCCTTCTTGAAGCTTTTCAGATACCCTCCGGCAGCATGGAACGCACACTCCTGGCGGGGGATTTTTTGTTTGTGAATAAAGCCGTCTACGGTGCGCAGATTCCCGGCACGAACGCACGCCTGCCCGGTTTCAATACGCCACGCCGCGGCGACGTGATCGTGTTCGCCTACCCGAAGGATCCGACGCTGAGCTACGTGAAGCGCGTGATCGGCGTACCGGGCGACATCGTCGAAATGCGGTTGGGCCAGGTCTACGTGAACGGCCGGGCGATCGAGGAGCCGTACGTCCAGCGCAAGGATCCGCTGCACGACGGTTTTGATCCCGAGTTCAACTGGCAGCGCGAATATCTGGTGCGGCGCACCGACGAACAGCGCCGCCGCTATCATCCCACGCGTGATACGTGGGGCCCGTTGCGTGTTCCCGGCGACAAGTACTTCGTGCTGGGGGACAATCGCGACAATTCGGCCGATTCACGCTATTGGGGCTTTGTCGATGCGAGCGCGGTGAAGGGTCGCCCGCTCGTCGTCTATTTCAGTTACGATCGCGGGACGCGCGATGCGCTTCCCTGGCTGACGGACATTCGCTGGAGCCGGCTCGGTTCGCTGATTCATTAGAGTGGTAGCTTCCGCAACGAGAGGAGTGACCACCGAATGCAATTGAATACGGCGAGGCGCGCATCATTTGACGAGGGATCTCTGGATCAGTATCTGCGGGAGATCAGCCAGTATCCGCTGATAACGCGAGAGGAAGAGGTCACCCTCGCGCAGCGGATCAAGCAACAAGATCCGGAGGCGCTCGACAAGCTCGTGCGCTCGAACCTGCGTTTCGTCGTGTCGGTCGCCAAGAAATATCAGAACCAGGGCGTCTCCCTTTCCGATCTGATCAACGAGGGCAACCTCGGCCTGATCCGCGCGGCCCACAAGTTCGACGAAACCAAAGGCATCAAGTTCATCTCCTACGCCGTCTGGTGGATCCGCCAGGCGATCCTGCAGGCGCTGGCCGAGCAGTCGCGCATCGTGCGCGTGCCGTTGAATCGCGCCGGCACTTTGCATCGCATCGGCAAGCGGTCCGCGTCGCTGCTCCAGGAGCTGGGGCGCGAGCCGACGGTCGAAGAGATCGCCGAAGGCATGGACATCTCCGAGGAAGAGGTCGCGAAGACGCTGTCGATCTCGCAGGCGCATCTGTCGCTCGACGCCCCGCTCACGCCCGGCGAAGACAACAAACTGCTCGATTACCTGCCCGACACGACCAATCCGGGTCCTGACGACGAGATCTTCGAGCACGCGCTCACCGAGTCGATCGAGTCGGTGTTGGCAACGCTCAAGGAGCGCGAGGCCAGAATCCTCAGGCTGTACTTCGGGCTCGAGGGCCAGGAGCCGATGACGCTCGAGGAGATCGGCTCACAGCTCGGCATCACGCGGGAACGGGTCCGGCAACTCAAGGAGAAGGCGCTGGCGAGGCTCCGTCACGTGTCCCGAGCCCGCGCGTTGGAAAGCTTCCTGTCCTAGGGTCGGGGCGGGTAGATTACCCGCCCTATGGCCTCCACCGCATCGTTTGACGTTTCCACCGGCGCCGACCTGCAAGAGGTCGACAACGCCGTCAATCAGGCGCAAAAAGAAATCATCCAGCGCTACGACTTCAAAGGCTCGAAGGCGTCGATCGCGTTCGATCGCCCCAAGGCGATCCTGACGCTGATCGCCGACGACGACTTCAAGATGAAAGCGCTGTTCGACGTGCTACAGTCGAAAATGATCAAGCGCGGCGTGCCGGTGAAAAACATGGAGCTCGGCGTGATCACGCCGGCGGCGAACGACACGGTGCGGCGCGAAATCAAGCTGACGCAGGGCATCCCGCAGGAAAAAGCCAAGGCCATCGTGAAAGCAATCAAGGACAAGAAATTCAAGAAAGCCCAGGCGTCGATTCAGGGCGAAGAGATCCGCGTGCAGGCCCCGTCGAAGGACGAGCTCCAAGAAGTCATCGCGTTCTTGCGCGCGCAGGACTTCGGCATCGAGCTCCGGTTCGGGAACTACCGGGGGGGCGGATGAAGCTGGGCGTCATCTCCCTCGGCTGCGACAAAGCGACGGTCGACTCGGAACGGCTCGTGGGCGAGCTGGTCGGGCACGGCGCCGTCGTTACACCCGATCTGCCGGCTGCCGACGTGATTCTCGTCAATACCTGCGGTTTCATCGATGCGGCGAAGCAAGAGTCGATCGATGCGATGCTCGACGCTGCCAAGCTGAAGGAAGGCGGAGTGAAGGCGGTCGTCGCGGTCGGTTGCCTCATTCAACGCTACAAACAGGAGCTGCAGCAGGAGATTCCAGAAGTCGATCTTTTTCTCGGCTTCTCAGAGCTCCATCATCTGATCCCAGAGCTTGCCCGCCGGGGCCTGATCGCCGATCCGATCGCCGAGCATCCGGGCGTCCGGCAATTTCTCGGCGATCAGCCGCATGTGCGCTATCTCAAGATCTCGGAAGGGTGCGATCACACGTGCGCCTTCTGCGCCATCCCGCTGATGCGCGGCAAGCATCGCTCCGAGCCGCTCGCCCGACTTGTGCGCGAGGCCCAGCAGCTCGAGGCGCAGGGCGCGAAAGAGATCAACCTGGTCGCGCAAGACTTGGGGCATTGGGGGAGGGATTTGGGACTCGGGGGTCCTAAGCTCCCGGACCTGCTCGAAGCGCTGCTGCGCGAAACGTCGGTGCCCTGGTTTCGGCTGCTGTACGTGTACTCGGCGGGGATCAACGAGCGTTTGGTCGAGCTGATGGCGCGGAACCCGAGGATCGTGCCGTACATCGACATGCCGATCCAACACGCGACCGACCGAATGCTCGAGCGGATGCGGCGCCCGGAGCGGCTGCGCACGTTGCGGGAGAAGCTCGCCTGGTTGCGGGGGGCAATTCCGGACCTGGCAATCCGGACGACCTGCCTGGTGGGCTTCCCCGGGGAGACGGACGAGGATTTCCGCGCGCTGCTGGCATTCCTCGAGGAAGCGCAGTTCGATCGCATGGGCGCGTTCGCCTACTCGCCGCAGGAAGGCACGCGGGCGATGCAATACGAGGACGACGTAGAAGACGGCGTCAAGCGAGATCGTCTAGAGGAAATCGTCGAGGTACAGCGTGCGATTTCTGCCGAGCGATTGGCGCGGTTCGTCGGGCGCGATGTCGACGTGCTCGTGGACCGGCTGGAAGAGGAAGAAGGGATCAAGGTCGGGCGGGTGCAGTGGCAGGCCGATGACGTGGACGGCGTCACCTACCTCGAGCGCGGCGGCTGGGCGGAGCCGGGCGGCTTTGTGCGGGCGCGGATCACGGCGAGCGAAGACTACGATTTCCAGGCGGCCGCGCTGACGTGACACGATCGAGCGAGCTTTTCGACCGGGCGAAACGGGTGTTGCCCGGTGGCGTGAATTCACCCGTGCGGGCGTTCCGGGCAGTCGGCGGGACGCCCTTTTTTGTTGCGCACGCCGAAGGCTCACGGCTGATCGACGTCGACGGCAAAAGCTACATCGACTACGTCTGCTCCTGGGGTCCTCTGATTCTCGGCCACGCGCACCCCGCCGTACTCGAGGCAGTCCGCCAGGCGGCGCAGCGCGGCTGGACCTACGGGGCACCATGCGAAGCCGAAGTCGAGCTGGCCGAAGAGGTGCGGCGGCGCATGCCGAGCATCGAGATGATGCGGTTCGTGAACAGCGGCACCGAGGCCACGATGGCTGCCGTGCGGTTGGCGCGGGCAGTGACCGGACGTGAGCTCATCGTGAAGTTCGACGGATGCTATCACGGCCACGCCGATGGCTTTCTCGTGAAGGCGGGTTCCGGTGTGGCAACGCTGGGTCTGCCCGATAGTCCCGGTGTGCCCGCCGCATTGGCGAGTCTCACGCTGACGGCGCCGTTCAATGACGCACGGGCCGTCGCCGACCTGTTTCGTGAGCACGCCGGTCGCATCGCGGCCATCATCGTCGAGCCGTATGTGGGGAATGTCGGGTTCATCAATCCGGACTCCGACTTTCATCCGGCCCTGCGGGATCTCTGTGACCAGTTCGGGGCGCTGTTGATCTTCGATGAAGTGATGACCGGATTTCGTGTGGCCGCCGGCGGTGCCCAGGAGCGCCTGGCTGTCACGGCGGACCTCACCACACTGGGCAAGATCGTGGGCGGCGGGTTTCCAGTCGGAGCGTACGGTGGCCGCGCCGATCTGATGAAACGCATCGCACCGGAAGGCCCGGTGTATCAGGCGGGGACGCTATCGGGCAATCCCGTCGCGATGGCCGCCGGTCTCGCGACGCTGCGAGAGACGAATCGCCCCGGCTTCTACGAAGCGCTCGAGCAAAAGACCAAGCGGCTCCTGGCTGGACTGGAGCGTGCCGCGCAGCGCCATGGCGTGGCAATCACAGTCGGACATGCGGGGTCGATGTGGGGAGTCTATTTCACTGCAGACCCCGTTCGGAACTACGCCGACGCGAAGCGAACCGACACCGCGTTGTTCGCGCACTGGCACAAGGCCGCGCTCGCGCGTGATGTGTTCCTCGCGCCGTCCGCGTTCGAGGCCGGCTTCGTCTCGTCCGCCCACTCCGACGCCGAGATCGACTTCACTATCGAGCAGCTCGATGCCGCGCTGGCCGAAGCGCGCGCTCGTTAGTCTCGCGCTGATCGCGACGACCGCGTGCCCGCGCGCACCGCGCGCGCCGACGCCCGCGATCGGTGAACCCGAGCTGCGGATTGGCCTCGCCGTGGGGTTGCCCAACGCCTCGATCGGCGGGCCCGAAGGTGGCGAGCTGTTCGTCAGTGAAGCGGCGAGCGGCACGGCGGTGGGATCCATCCCGGCCGGCGGGCGGTGGGTCGTGTTGCCCGATTCGGCTGATCCCTTTCGTCTCCGTCTGCTCAAGCCCGATAGCACGCGAACGGACCCGCTGCGCGGCATTGCCGTCGTCAACGTCACCGAGCGCCGGTTCGTGGTGGCGAACGGCCGGCGCTATCGCGGACGCATCACCATCACGTCGGGTCGCGGCGGGCTCACCGTGGTGAATCGCGTGAATGTCGAGAGCTACATCGCGGGCGTCGTGCCGCCGGAAATCGGGGGACGCCGGCCCGACGAGGTCGCTGCCGTGCTCGCCCAGGCGGTCGTCTCTCGCACCTTTGCCATCAAGAACCGTGGCCGGTGGGAGGCATTCGGGTTCGATGCGTATGCCGACACGCGCGATCAGGTCTACCTGGGCGTCGCTGTGGAAACGGAGCAGGCCTGGGACGCCGTGCGCAAAACGGCCGGACAGGCCCTGCGGTACGACGGCGAGGTGATCGACGCGTATTTCCACTCGACGTGCGGCTTCAGCACCGCCGGCGTCGAAGAAGGCTTCGCCACCTCGCGCACGCGTCCCTATCTGCGACCGGTGTCCGATGCCCGGGGCGACGGGGGGGGGCACTACTACTGCGACATCTCACCGCGATTTCGCTGGCGCGAAGAATGGGATGGCTCCAAGCTGCGCGCTATATTGTCGCGGACGCTGCCCACGGTCACGCCGCTCTCTGGCGACGGGATGCAGCGCATCACCGACGTCACGGTGAGCCGCAAGACACGGTCGGGCCGAGTTGGCGAGCTGCGGATCGTGTTCGAGCGTGGCGACATTCGGATTCCGGGGCCGGACGTGCGTGCGGTGCTGCGGCCCGAGGCGGACCGCTTGCTCTCCAGCACCGCGTTTCAGCTGACGGTGACCAAGACCAATGGTGAAGTCTCGCGCGTGGTCGCCGCCGGATCAGGGTCCGGACACGCGGTGGGGATGTGTCAGTGGGGGGCGATCGGCCGCGCGCGCGCGGGGCAGGACTATCGAGCGATTCTGACTACTTATTTCCCAGGAACGAAAATTGAGAAACTCTACTAGGGCGGTTGGGCGGTTGGGCGGTTTGGCGGTTAGAACTGCCGCCGTTCTGGCGCTCTTGCTAACCGCCGAACCGCCAAACCGCTTAACCGCCCAGGGTGTTTTGAACCAGTTCTCCTACGACAACCTGCGGTTGTCGGGCATCCAGCTCGACGCCGGGCTGCTCGGAGCGTCAGACCTCACCGGTTCGACGATCGGGGGACTGCGCCTCGATTACGGCCGGATCGCCCCAAAGGTGCGACTGCTGCTCGGTCTGTCCTACTTCCATTCGCGATTCGATCAGCGGGCGATCGACCGGTTTGAACGGCGCCTCGATAGCATCGTGAATCCCGGCACTCCCGATAACATCAATCTCGGCCGGATCTCGCTCAGTGATGTGGTCGGAGATGTCGATTTCCAGTTCGTCTTCCCCCAGGGCCACGGGGTCACCGCGTATCTCGGCACCGGCATCAGCGTGCACGTCCGCAATGGCAGCGGCGCCGCCATCAACGGCACCTTCATGGAGGACGCGCTCGACGTCATCACGGCGGGGTTGAACGGCACGATGGGTTTCGAGTTCAATCTCTCGCGCGCGTGGCGCTTCACCGTGGATGGACGCGGCGTCCTGTCGAGTGGCCTGCGAAGCGTCAGTCTCCGGACAGGCATCATGTACCGGCTTCGCGGGAGCCGGGAGCCGGGAACGGGGAGCAGGACCAACAAGTGAACGACCCGATTCGGGTCGGGGTGCTCGGCGCCGGCGGGATCGCCCAGGTCGCGCACCTGCCGGTTCTCAGGAGGCTCCCCGGGGTCGAAGTCGCCGCGATCTGTGACAATGACGTCGGGAAAGCGCAGGCGCTCGCTGCCCGCTTCGAGGTGAAAGACACCTACGACGACATCGAGGAAGTCCTGCGCTACGCCAACGTCGACGTCGTCGTGATCTGCACACCCAATCATCTGCACGAAATCCACGTGACGTCGGCGCTCGCCGCCGGCGTGCACGTCCTGTGCGAGCGGCCGCTCGCCCTGACGCTCGCCGGCGTCGAGCGCGTCCTCGCCGCGAGCGACAAGTACGGCAAACGGGTGATGGTCGGCATGAACCACCGGTTCCGCTCCGACGTGCAGGCGGTGCGGGGGTTTCTCGCGGGCGGCGACCTCGGGCCATTGCAGGCGGTGCGGGGCGGCTGGTACACGTTCCAGCCGAGCCGCCAGATGCTGGGATGGCGGCTGCGGCGCGAACAGGCGGGCGGCGGCGCCGTGCTCGACCTCGGCCTGCCGCTCATCGATCTCGGGATGTGGCTCGCGGGCTGGCCGACGCCGAAGCGTATCTCCGCGCACCTGACCAGATCGGGAAAAGACGCGGTCGAGGATATGGGGTCGGCGCTGATCGTGTGTGAGAACGGCGTGTCGATCACCATGGATGTGAGCTGGCGCCATCTGGGGGAAGGGGAGCGGTTCTGGTTCGACATCGTCGGGGCGAAGGGCTCTGCGATGATCCAGCCGCTGCGCATCTTCAAGGAGCAGCACGGCGCCGCGGTCGACGTTACGCCCACCGGCGCGACGGGACGTGAAACGCAGTTCATCCAGTCGTACCGTGCCGAGTGGATGTACTTCCTCGCGGTGATCAAGGGCGACGTCAACGCGCCGCCGCCCCGCGACCAGCTCGCACTGCAGCGCGTGCTGGACGCGATCTATCGCTCGGCGGACGAAGGGCGCGACATCTTGTTGTGAGTCGCCGTCGCCTGGTAGTGCTCATCGTCCTGGGCGCGATCGCGCTCACGCTGAGCTATCCGCCGTTCCTCATCCCGCCACTCAGTTTTTTCGCGATCATCCCCGCGATCCTGCTCGTGCAGCAGGCGGTGACGGAGTCGAATCCGCGCGCCGCGTTTCGGTGGGGCTGGTGGTACGGCCTCGTCAGCAACGCGTTCGTGCTGTACTGGATGATCGTCGCACTCTGGCATTTCACGCCGCTGTCCGCGCTCGGCTATCTCGCGACGATTGCCGTCCTCGGGTTGCTCACCGGCAGCATGTTCTGGTTCGTTACCCGGATTCGTCTGGGCGTCCCCCGCGTGCCGCTGTGGGTCGTCCTGCCCGTGGCCTGGACGGCGCTGGAGTGGCTCATCGGGCATCTCGGCGACGGTCGCTTTCCCTGGCTCGGCCTCGGCACTTCGCTCGCGGATGCCCCGGTGCTCGTGCAATGGGCGGACATCGCCGGCGCCCGCGGCGTGACGTTGTGGCTCGCGTGGTGCAACGTCGCGATTGTCGACGCCGCAACGGATGGCCGCGGTGCGCGGTATGCGGTGCGCGGTTACGCGACCGTGGTGGTGACGTTGCTGCTGGCGCTGGGGTACGGCGCGTGGCGGATGAAGACGCTGCCGCTGCGGGACGTCGGCGTGATCGGCATGGTCCAACCGAACGAAGGGTTCAGCGAGAAGGGGGACCCTGCGCACGCCGACAGCGTGGTCGGGACGCTGCTCGAGGGCTCCAAGCACGTCGCGGACGAGTTTCCGCGACCGAAGCTGATCATCTGGCCGGAAGCCGCGATTCCCGATTTTCTGTGGCGCCGGCCGGAGTGGGTCGCGCGCATCACGAGCTTTGTACGGGAGAACCACGTCCCGATCTTCACCGGCGTCGTGTGGGCCGACTCCACCTGGCGCAGCCGGCTCGATCCATTCTACAACGCGGCCATTTTCATCGATACCGCCGGGAACTGGCGGCCCTATCCCGTCTACGCGAAGCATTATCTCGTGCCGGTGACCGAGCGCGTCCCGTTCGTGCCGGTGGCCGTGTTCCGGGCCATTCCGGGACTCCGCAATTGGTCGGGCGGGTTTTCCCCTGGCCGCGACCTGCCCCTGTACACATCCGAGCTGGGCCGCTTCGGCGTCATCATCTGCTACGAGTCGGCCTTCGAGGATTTGCCGCGCAAGTACCGCGCGGCGGGCGCGAATTTCCTGGTCAACATCACCAACGATGCATGGTTCGGCAGCACCAGCGCGCCCAAGCAACATGCCTCCCACCTCGTGCTGCGCGCCATCGAGACGCGCATGGGTGTGGCGCGCGCGGCGAATTCGGGAATCTCGGAATTCGTCGACCCGATGGGCCGCCCCTATCTCGCCACCAAGCTCGATGAAATGACGTACGTGGCCGGCGTCCTTCGTACCACCGACGTGATCCCTCTGTACGTCCGGCTCGGCGACTGGGTCGGGACGCTGGTCGTCGTGCTGACGCTGGGCGGCGGGGGACTGCTCCTCAAGCGGCGTTTCCGTCCATGACGCGCGTCGGCGTCGACGTCGGCGGGACGTTCACCGATCTCGTCGCAGTCAGGCCCGACGGGACGCTCGAGATTCGGAAGGTCGCCAGCACGCCGCAGGATCCTTCACAGGGGTTGCTGCGATCCTTGGAGGCGCTCGGAGGGGACGCCGTGGAGGTCTTGGTCCACGGCACGACCGTTGCCACTAATGCGCTCCTCGAGCGCCGCGGTGCACGCGTCGTCCTCGTCACAACGGCAGGCTTCGAAGACCTGTTATGGCTGCGGCGCCAGGATCGGGCAGCGCTCTACGATCTCGCCAGGGCCCATCCCGAGCCCCTCGTCGCCCGCCGGGACGTCGTCGGCGTTCAAGAGCGAATGGGACCCGACGGCGCAATCGCGGCACTCACGGAGCGTGAGGTGTCGCGAGTGACGGATCGTGTGCGCTCGCTGGCGCCCGAGTCGGTCGCGATCGCGCTGCTGTTTGCATTTCGTCATCCCGAGCACGAGCGCCGTCTTGCCGCTGCCCTGCGCGCCGGGTTGCCCGGCGTTCCGGTCACCGCCAGTCACGAAACCCTTCCCGTGTTTCGCGAATACGAGCGCACGAGCACGACGACCGCGGAAGCGTATCTGCGGCCGAAAGTAGCGGCCTATCTGCGGAAGACTCAGGCGATGGCCGAGCAGCAGGGCGTGAAGACGCTGCGGATCATGACGTCGAGCGGGGGAACGGTGTCGCCGGAGCAGGCTGCGAACCGCGCTGCGAGTCTGGCGCTCTCCGGTCCGGCCGGTGGCGTCGTCGGGGCCCGGCTAGTCGGCGCAGCGGTAGAGACACACGATCTCCTCACGCTCGATATGGGCGGCACGAGCGCCGATGCGAGTCTCATCAGCGGCGGCGTGGCGCTCACCGAGGGGGCCGAATCTGTCGCAGGGGTGCCAATCGCTCTTCCCGCCATCCTCATCGAGACGGTGAGCGCGGGCGGCGGCAGTATTGCGTCGGTGGACGAAGGTGGCGCGCTTCGGGTCGGCCCGCGCAGTGCCGGCGCGGAGCCGGGCCCGGCGTCATACGGGCGGGGCGGCACAGAGCCGACGGTGACCGATGCCTGCCTCGTACTTGGCTGGCTCGATCCCCAATATCCGCTCGCGGATTCTGTCCACCTCGACAGAGCCGCGGCCGAGCGGGCGCTGTCGAGGTTGCCGTTTTCTCACGACGTCTGTGTGATCGCGGCCGGCATCGTCCAGGTGGCCACCGCGGTGATGGCACGGGCGCTGAAGCGCGTGAGCGTAGCCCGCGGCATCGATCCGCGTGGCATGGCGCTGCTGCCGTTCGGCGGTGCGGGGCCGCTGTTCGGCTGTGCGCTCGCCGATTCCCTGGGGATGTCGCGCGTCGTCGTGCCGCCCCATCCGGGCGTGCTGAGCGCGCTCGGACTCGCTGCCGCGCCTGAGCGGGTCGACGTCCTGGCGTCGCTGCACCGGTCATTGGCCGGCATCGGCGACGGAGAGCTGGCGGGTGCGTTCCGGCCGCTCGTCGCCGCGGCGTCGGCCGCGCTCCCAGACGCCGGGATCACGCGGTTCGTCGATTGTCGATACCAGGGTCAGGGCTATGAGGTGACCGTTCCCGCCCCGCGCGATGATCCGCCGGCGCTCGCGGCCACGTTCCGCGCCGCGCATCGCGCGCGGCACGGTCACGGAGACTCGGACCAACCGATCGAGCTCGTCAATTTGCGCGTCGTCGCTGAGCGTCCCGTCTCGGCAGCGCCGGTAGGCCGGCGCGCCGGCGTCGGCATTCCGAGCGCCGGACGCCGCATGATCGTGACGCGCGATGGGAAGCGCGTGCGCGCCGATGTGTGGCCGCTGGGAGAGCTTCCCGCGGGGCGTCAGCTCAATGCCCCCGCGGTCCTCGCGGGGCCGGATGCTACCGGACTCATCGAGCCAGGGTGGCGCGGCACCGTGCACGCATCCGGGGCGGTAATCCTGGAGCGCACATGAAACTCGACGCCGTCGGTCTCGAGGTCATGGCACACGCGTTCGCATCGATCGCGGAGGAGATGGGGCTCGTACTCGTCCACAGCGCGCTGTCGCCGAATATCCGCGAGCGCCGCGATGCCTCCGCAGCGCTGTTCGATGGCTAGGGCGAGATGATCGCGCAGGCGGCGCACATCCCCGTGCACCTTGGTGCGCTGGCGGACGCCGTGGCGGCGATCCGCAAACTCGAGCCGAGTCCCGGCGAGCTGTTCCTGCTCAACGATCCGTACGCCGGCGGCAGCCATCTTCCCGACCTCACGCTGATCGGCGCGATCGAAATCGACGGGCGCGTCGGAGGATACAGCGTCGTTCGTGCCCACCATTCGGACATCGGTGGGATGACGGCGGGAAGCATGCCGGCGGGCGCGCGCGAGCTGTACCAGGAGGGCCTGATCATTCCGCCGACGCGGCTGACGGCCGATCTCGAGCGCCTGTTGCTCGCCAACGTGCGCACGCCGGCGATGCGGCGCGGCGATCTGGCAGCGCAACGGGCGGCGGTCGAGCGTGGGGCGAGTGGGATTCGGGCGCTGGCCCGGCGCCACGGTTGGGCCGCGCTGAGCGATGCGGCGCGCGAGCTGCTCGAGTACGCCGAACGCCGCACAAAAACAGCGCTCAGCCGTCTGCCGTCAGCAGCGCCGATGACTGCAACAGATTATCTCGAGGGTGACGGCGTCATCGATGAGGATCTCGAGATTCGTGTAAGAATCGAGATTAAGGACGGAGTCTTTCATGCCGACTTCACGGGAACGCGGGACGCGGCGCCCGGCAACGTGAATTGTCCGATCGCCGTGACCCGCTCGGCGGTGCTGTTCGTGGTGCGGACCCTGTTACCCGAGGACGTGCCGATGAACGGCGGCGTGCCGCGCGCGATCCAGGTGACCGCGCCGCCCGGCTGTCTGGTGAACGCGCGGCCGCCCAGCGCCGTGGCCGCGGGAAATGTCGAAACGTCGCAGCGTATCGCCGACACCGTGTTTCGCGCGCTCGCGGCGGGCGGCTGTGTCGTGCCGGCGCAGGGGCAGGGAACCATGAACAACGTGACTTTTGGGGGGCTGGGGGTGGGGGGTGCGGGTTCAGGGGAAGGCTGGACATACTACGAGACGATCGGCGGAGGCCAAGGCGCGAGTCAGGGTGCTAACGGACCGTCCGGCGTGCATGTCGGGATGTCGAACACGTTGAACACGCCGATCGAAGTACTGGAGATGGAGCACCCGCTGCGCGTGCGCACCTACGCGCTGCGCACTGACAGTGGCGGCCCGGGGCAGTGGAAGGGGGGCGACGGCGTCGTGCGCGAGTTCGAGGCGCTGGCGCCGATGGAGGCGACGCTGTTGACCGAGCGCCGGCGGCACGGACCTGCCGGCGGCGCGGGCGGGCAGCAAGGCAAGGCGGGAGCGAATCTGCTCAACGGTCAGAGACTGGCGTCGAAGACCACTATGCGATTGGCCGCGGGGGACGTCCTCCGCATTGAGACCCCGGGCGGTGGCGGCTGGGGGAAAGGACGCGAACCATGACGTGGGTTTTGGTCTCGTTGCTCGGCTTGCTGGCGGGCGTCATCTCGGGGTTGTTCGGCGTGGGTGGCGCGGTTGTCATCATTCCGGGGCTCGTCCTCATCGCCAAGCTGCCGCAACATACGGCGCATGGGACGTCGCTGGCGGCGCTGCTGCTGCCGGTCGGGTTGCTCGGCGTGCTCGAGTACTCCAAACGCCAGCAGGTGCATTGGGCCTATGCCGGAGTCGTCGCGGTGGGCCTGCTGATCGGCGCCTATTTCGGAGCGCGGCTCGCCGGATCGATTTCTGACGTGACGCTGCGAAAGGCGTTCGGGGGGTTTCTGCTGCTAATCTCGGCGAAGCTCTTGCTGAGTTAGCTACTGACGTCCTCGATCTGTCGTTGGAACACTTTGCCTTCGATGAACAGCCTGAATAGGTCCTGGTCGAGCTGCCCTTCCTTGACCTCGGTAGTGAGGATATCGAGCGCGCGATCGATGGAGACGGCGCGCTTGTACGGCCGGTCCTGCGCCGTCAGCGCGTCGTAGATGTCGCTGATCGTCATCATTCGCGTCTGAATCGGAATCCCCTCGGCGGTGATGCGCCGCGGATAGCCGCGCCCGTCCATTTTCTCGTGGTGGCCGTACGCGATGAGGGGAATGTGCTGCAGCTCCCGCGTCCACGGGATGCGCTGCAGAAACTCATAGGTGTGCGTGACGTGGCTCTCGATCTCGTGCCGCTCGGCGTCGTCGAGGCTGCCTTTGCGGATCGTGAGATAGCGTATCTCGTCGGGTGAGAGAAACGGCTCCGTCGCCCCGTCGAATGCGAGATAGCTCCGTTTCGCCCAGGCCTTGAGCTCTTCGAAGCTGCCGTCGGGAAGGATGGTCGGTTCATTGGCCTGCAGGACGATCTCCAGGAACCGATCGAGGTCCTTGAGCTCCTGCCCGTGCGCCGTTTCGAGCTCCTTGATGAACACGTCGTAGCCCTTCTGCCCGTGCGACTCGAGATACTCGGTGCGCTGGCGCCAGAACTCGCGCTCGGCCGTGCGCCGAATGAATGCGTGGCGATGGCGGACGAGCCCCAGATCGGACGGGTAGAGTTTCTTTGCCTTGATGAGGACTTGCTCGCGCACGCCCACCTTGCCGAAGTCGTGCAGCAGGGCTGCATAGCGGATTTCTTTCAGCTGTTCGCGCGTGAACGTCACGTCGCGATAGGGACCGTCGCCGGACCGGTCTACGACCTCCGCGAGCCCCACCGTCATCCCCGCCACGCGCCCCGAGTGACCATACGTCGTCGGATCACGCTGCTCGATGGCGTGCACGGCCGCGAGCACGAAGCCCTCGAACAGCTTCTCGATGTTCTCGTACAGCCGGCTGTTCTCGATGGCGACGGCCGCCTGACCGGCGAGTGCCGTCACCAGCTCGACGGTGCGCTTGGAGAAGGGCACCACCTGCCGGTCGACGTCCGCGGCGGTCGACAGAGTGGCGTCGAAGTTGCGCTTGCGGTTGATCAGCTGCAGCACGCCGATGATTTCGTCCTTGTGATCCTTCATGGGAAGCACGAGCATCGACTTGGTGCGATAGCCGTAGCGTTCGTCGAAGGACCGGTTGATCGTGTACTCGACGTCCGGCGGCAGGAAGTACGCGTCGTCGATCACGAGCGGATCGCCGGTGACCGCGCAGTAGCCGGCGAGGCTCGTGCGATCCACTGGAATGGTGAATTCCACGAATGGCGCTTCGGGCTTCGAGAAGGTCTGGGCGAGCCGGAACCGGAGGCGCTTCGTTCCCTCCTCGTTGAGCTCGACGAGATACAGGCTGCCGGCATCCGACTGGGTGATGCGCCGCGCCTGCGTCAGAATCAACTCGAGCAGCGTCTTGATGTTGCGCTCGGTGCCGAGCGCGACGCCGATCCGCGTCAGCTCACCGATCTCCCGCGCGCGCTGCGCCGCCTCGCCACGCGCGCGCGCGGTCTCGGCCCGTGCCGCGGCTTCGCGGAATCCGGCCCGGATGGCGACCAGCAGCCGCCGCGGACTCGTCGGATACGTGAGGAACCCCGACAGGAATTCCGTCGGCAGCGTTTCCGGGACGTCGCTCTCGCCCTCCCGTCCGAGTGCCACAATCGCGCCGCCCGCGTCCACAAATGCCCGCATGACATCGACGGGAAACAGGGAGCGGCTCTCCGCGTCCAGCAGCAGGACGGTGGGGCGGTCGTCCACGACGGCCACCTCCCGGGCCTGTCGGACCGGCCGGGCCTCCACCTGCGACGTCTCGAGCGCCGGCGCGACGGCGTCAGGACGCCACATCGGCGGATGGAGCAGGATGTATCTCACGGCTTGGCGCCCACCGATCCGGCTTGGACGGTGTCGCGCGGCGGCAGCGGCTTCACGCCGGTGAGCGCCCGGAACGGGCGCCGTGACATCTGGTCCACGAAATTATTGAGCTGCCGTGATGCTTCCGTCAGGTTCGCAACGGTGAGCCGCAGATCGCTGCGGTTTTCCGTGGCGAGCGAATGCGCTTCATGCGCCAGGGAGTCGAGCCGTAGCAACAACCGATTCGTATTCGCGACCGCGATCGAGACCGAATCGGCCAGCCCGCGCTGCGCAAACCGGTTCACCATCGAGTCGAGCCGTCCCATCGTCGAGGCGACGCCGGTCAGCGTGCGCTCGACGTCGGGGGTCACGTCGCGCAGCGTGGACTGCACGCGCACCAGGGTCTGTGTTGCGGTGCGCACCATCTCCTGCACGCGCTGCGACAGCTCGTCGGCGACCTCCGCCACGGCGTCGAGCGCGCTGCCCTTGCGATGCGAATTGAGGGTGTCGCCGGCCTGTAGGTAGACGCGCCGCACGCGTACCGTGTCGGGCAGTACCAGCCGGATCGCGACGGCGGGCGAGATCTGGCTCGCCTGGACCAGCTCGGCGCGCGTCCCGAGCGGCAGCTGCAGGCTCGAGCCGTCCTCGAACCGCTCCTTCACCGAGAGCCGGGCGACGAACGAAATGCGCCGGGTTGCCGAGTCCACGCGGGGGGATATGCTGGTGACCTGTCCGACGTCGAGTCCTTCGATGACGACCGCGGTGCCGCGCGAGATGCCGTCGGCGCTCGCGACTCGCACGTACAGGTCATAGCGTCGCTCACCCCAGCCGCTCGTGGCGATCAACGCACCGATCACGAGCGCAATCGTCGCCACAATGAGCACCCCGACGTAGAAGTCCTGCCGCGTTTCCACGAGTCCCTAGCCCCTAGTCCCGAATCCCGAGGTTTTCCGGTTCCAGCATGCCGGCGCGGGTGAGCCGGTAGACCTGATCGACCCGCCGCAGGATGATCGGTGGAATCTCCTGGCCGGTCATGAAGATCGTCCGCCGGGCGCCTTCCGCGGATTCGCCGCCGCGCGCGATCTCCAGCAGCTCCGACGCCACACGGGCCGTGAGGCCGTCGAACGGCTGCTCCAGAATGAGCAGCGCCGGATCGAAGGCGATCGCGCGCGCCAGCGCGGCGCGCCGCCGCTCCTCTTCGTTGGCTTGGGCCGGCCGCAGGTTCGCCGCCCCGGTGAGGCGCAGGGCGGTGAGCATGACGGTGACGCGGCCCTCGATATCGCGTGGGGTGGCGCCGCTGCCGAATCGGAGCGGCAACGCCACGTTGTCACGCAGGGAGAGATTCTGCAGGAGACCGTCGCCGGCAGGAAGGTAGCCTACGCGCCGTCGAAAGGCTAAACGCTCGGGCTCGGGGAGCAGCGCGATCACGGTGCCGAACACGAGTGCGCGCCCCGCCGTCGGTCGCTCCAGGCCCAGCGCATAGCCGCCCAGGAGTCCCACCCCTGAATTCTCGTCGCCCAGCACGGCGATCGTGCGCCGCTCGGGGACCTCGAGCGAGAACGGGACCGACGCCTGGCTGGCGATGGGGATGGAGTCAAAAACGAGGGGAGCGGTCATGATCTACACGAGCGCCACGAATAACGCTGAGCACAGGAAGATCCCCACGATGGCTGCGACGACGGCGCGGCTCGCGGCAATCGGGATCTCGGTCGACGCCTGGCGGACCGCGAGCCCGAAATAGGTCGGCACGATCCCGACGATCGCGCCGAACGCCAGCGCCTTGAACACGGTGAGCCACACGTCGCGGTTGGTCAGCGACTCGAGGACGATCTGGAAATAGCGCGGGCCGGGCAGGCCGTTGAACCGTGCAGCCGCGAAGCCCGCCATGATCGCGACGACGTCGAACAGCACGAGCAGCGCGAAAACGCTCACGAGCGATCCGACGACGCGCGGCAACACGAGGTACTGCTTGGGATCGATGCCGAGGAACTCGAGCGCGCGGACTTCGCCCATGACCTGGTTGGTCGCCAGCTCCGCCGCGATCGCGGTCCCGGAGCGGCCGACCACGACGAGAGCGGTGAGCAGCGGTCCGAGCTCGCGCACGATCGCCACGACGATGACCGTGCCGATCAAGTCCGTCGCGCCGATGCCTTTCAGCTCGCGCGTCAATTGGGAGATCACCAGGAACGACAGAATGCCGGACAGGAGCGTCACCAACCCGACGGCGTGGAGCGCCGTGAAACGGACCTGGTTGACGGCGAGGCGCAGCGTCACCGCGCGCCCTGCCGCCGTGAGCCGCGTGGCGGACCGCAGGGCGCCAAAGCCGAAGCGCGCCAGCGCTCCTAATCGGGAGAGCCGGCGCGCCGCCTGAGACCCTAGGCGAGTGATCGGATTCGTTAGGACCGCTGCACCCGCTGCAGGCCGTCCTTGGCCTCAGCGTACCCGGGGAAGATCTCGATCGCGCGGTTGAACATCTCCACGGCCTTGTCCTTCTGGCCGTGATCGGAATAGAGGAGCGCGCGCGAGTAGTAGGTCAGCGCTTCGGTCGGGACCTGACGGCCCATGCGCTGGTCCGATGCCTGCCGCTGGAGCGCGGGCAGGTTCGCATCCTTCATGAGCCGCGCCGCGATGTTGCGGATGATGTCGAACATGTGATCGCGCTGCATCCGCTCCGATTCGGTCTTCACGATCTCACCCGTCTCGGTGTTCACGAGGCGGACGTCCACGCGGAAATCGCCGTAGAAATCGATGAAGGTGCCGAGCACGGTGTACCGCGCGCCCACCAGCTTGCCGACTTTGGCCGCGGTCTGGGGATCGACGCGTCCCTGCGCGCTGAGGTTCTGCTCGTCCAGCAGGCGCTGGATTTCCTGGCGCTCGACCACGCGCGCCGCAGGATTCTGCGACAGCTCCGAGATCATCATGCCGGCAATGCCGCGCTCGAGTGCGTCGAAGTCCTCTTTGCCCTGACCGTAGGAGCCGCCGTTGTTGAACGGGAGAACGGCGATGCCGGGGCGGGTATCCTGGTTGCGCTGTTGCGCTCCCAGAAGCACCGGAACCAGGCTCAACACCGTCGTCATGACTGCACGCGCGCGCATAGCTACTCCTTGGGTCACAGGGTCACCTTCATGCCTTCTTGTGCTGCGTCTACTTCGAGCGGGCCGCCGCGCGTTTTGGCGAACTTCCGCGCCGCGGCCAGCAGTCCGTCCATTTCCTTGTCGCCGTGCTCGGGCTCGTGATGAAACAGCACGAGCTTCTTGGCACCGGCGTCCTGGGCGAGCGTCACCGCTTCTTCATATGTCGAGTGTCCCCAGCCGCGGTGCTGCTCGAGCTCCTTTGGCGTATACATCGCGTCATGAATCAGCAGGTCGACGCCTTTGAGGAACGTCACGAAGTCGCGCCGCCAGCTCGCCGAGACTTCGTATTGTCCGCCGCCGCCCAGCTCGTTGTCCGTCACGTACGCCATGCTCGGCCCGCCCGGCGCCTTGGCGGGTGTGAGCCGGAATCCCAGCGTCGTGCCCGGGTGCCTGAGCTTCATCGTGCGGACCCGGAACTCACCGATCGAGAACTCGTCCGCGTCGACCTGCTGCACCGTCAGCGACGCTGACAGCGCGTCGAGCGGGACCGGGAACACGGCCGGGTCCATTTGCTGTCGCAGGATCGCTTCCAGGGATGCCGTCCCCTGGCGTGATCCCCATATGCGCACGGTATTGCCCGGCGCGAAAAACGGCTTGAAGTGCGGCAGTCCTTGAATGTGATCCCAATGCGCGTGCGACAGCAGAATCTCGACTTTCGCGGCGCCGTTTTGTTTGGCGACCAGATCCAGACCCAGACCCCGGATTCCGGTGCCGGCATCGAGCACGACGAGTTGGCCTTCAGTGCCCTCGACGGCGACGCACGGCGTGTTGCCGCCGTAGCGCGACGTCGCGGGCCCCGGAGTAGGAATGCTCCCCCGGGTTCCCCAGAAGGTCACCGTGTATGTCATGCGTGTCGGCTCGCCGATACTCTGGCTAAGTTACTGGTAATTAGTGACGTAGAACCGTGACGCGAGTCACGACCGGCCCGCCGCCTGCTCGAGCGAGCCGCGGTCTTTGATCACAATGTCCTTGCGACTTACGTCAATCATTCCCTTATCGACGAGTTCGCGCATCGTCCGCGACACGGTCTCGCGCGACGATCCGATCATCTGGGCGATGGTGTGGTGGGTGAGACGGCGCGTGATGCGCTGGCCGTCCGTTTCATCGGCGAGGTCGAGCAACAGCTGGGCGACGCGGCCGTGCACGTCGAGCAGCACGAGGCTGCCGACTTTTTCATCCACGCGGCGCAGCCGCCGCGACAGCTCGCGCAGCAGCGCGAGCCCGATGCCGGGTGAGTGTTCGAGAATGCCCTGGAAGTCTTCGCGGCGCAGGACGTACAGCGTCGAGTCTTCCATGGCGATGACGTGCGCCGAGCGCGGCTCGTCGTCGATCAACGCCATCTCGCCGAAGAACTCTCCCTCGCCGAGGACCGAGAGAATGACTTCGCGTCCGTCCTCGCCGATGAGAACGACTTTCACCTGACCCTTGGCGACGACGTAGAGCGCGTCGCCGGGGTCGTCCTCGAACAGGATGACGGAGTTTTTGGGGTAGGCGCGGTCGCGCGCCACGTCCACCACCCGCTGCAGGTCGGTGGGGGAGAGTTGGCTGAACAGCGGGACCTTTTGCAGCACGTCAGCGGCAGACACGCGAACAGCTTACGCCCTGGGTGTGGCGGTGTCAATCGAAGCAAAGCCCAAGCCTTGCAGCCAAGTTGCTGTCCCGATTATATTTCGCCACTTCGTTCCGTCCGACATTTAGGCAAGGATGTGTGCAGTGAAACCCGGGATTCACCCCAAATACCAGCGGGCAACTGTCCAGTGCGCATGCGGTAACACGTTTGTCACGCGCTCGACCACGCCCGTGATTCACGTCGAAGTCTGCGCCAGTTGCCACCCGTTCTTTACGGGCAAGCAGAAGCTGCTTGACACGGCCGGCCGCGTGGAGCGGTTCCGCCAGAAGTACGCCACCAAGGCGAGCTGACCCCGTGGAGACTCGACTCCGCCAAGCGCTCGCGCGGGCGGAGGAGGTCGCCCGGCAGTTGGCCGACCCCGCCACCGCGCGGAATCCGGCGAAACTCAAACAGCTCGGTCGCGAAAACGCCCAGCTCGACGCCATCCAGCGGACGCACCAGCGCGTGGAGCGCCTGGAGGGCGAGCTGGCACAAGCGCGCGAAGTGCTCGCCGACAGAGACCCCGAGCTCTCCCAGTTGGCGCGCGCCGATCTGGAGCGCCTGCAGCCCGAGCTCGAGCGGCTCCAGGCGGCGCTTGCCGAGCTGCTCACTCCCGCCGATCCGTTCGATGACCGCGATGCGATCGTGGAGATTCGTGCCGGCACCGGCGGCGACGAGGCCGCGCTGTTTGCCGCCGATCTGTTTCGCATGTACACGCGCTTTTGCGAACGTCGCGGGTGGAAGGTGGACATCCTCTCCCTGTCAGAAGGAACGCTCGGCGGGCTCAAAGAGGCGGTCTTCGCGGCGCGAGGTCCCAAAGCATACGGGACGCTGCGCTACGAGTCGGGCGTGCACCGCGTGCAGCGCGTCCCCGTCACCGAGCAGCAGGGCCGCATCCATACCTCGGCGGCGACCGTCGCAGTCTTACCCGAGGCCGAAGAGGTCGACGTCAAGATCGAAGACAAGGATCTGCGCATCGACGTCTTTCGGTCGGGTGGCCCCGGCGGCCAGAGCGTCAACACGACCGACAGCGCCGTGCGCATCACGCACCTCCCCACCGGCCTCGAAGTGAAGTGCCAGGATCAAAAGTCGCAGCTCCAAAACAAGATCAAGGCGATGGAGATCCTGCGCTCGCGCCTGCTCGACCGCAGGGTATCGGAGCAGGAGGCCGAGCGCTCGCGCGAGCGGCGCGCGCAGGTCGGCACAGGTGACCGCTCGCAGAAAGTCCGCACGTACAACTTTCCGCAAAATCGCGTGACCGATCATCGGATCCACTTTACAACGCACAGCGTCGATCAGGTGCTGGATGGGAAGCTCGATGATTTGATCGCCGCCGTAAGACAGGTGCAGGAGAAGGAGCGCGTCGGTGTCTGACGGCGTGGGCGGTCAAACGGCACTGCGGCGGTCAAACGGCAACGGCGGCGGTCAAGACACGACGTCGACGGTCTGGGCGGCCATTACGGGTCTGTCGATTGGGGAAGCCTGGCTGCGGCGCGACGAGCCGAAGGCGCCGGAGTTGGTCGCGAAGTATCTGAACGCGATCGCGCAGCTGGATCGTGGAGTCCCCTTCGCATACGCGGTTGGCTCGGTGGGCTTTCGCACGCTCGACTTGAAGATCGATCCACGCGCGTTGATTCCGCGCCCCGAGACGGAAGGACTCGTCGAGCTTGTGCTGGCGAGATGCGTGATCGGACGCGTCGCGGACATCGGGACGGGCTCGGGTTGTATCGCGCTCGCCCTGGCGGTCGAAGGACAATTCGACAAGATCGTCGCGGTCGAACACTCGCCGGCGGCAGCCGCGCTCGCGCGTGAGAATGTGAAACGCGTCGGCCCGAAGACCCCGGTCGAGATCCGGGAGGGAAACCTGCTCGCGCCGCTCGTGGCCAACGGGGAACGCTTTCGCGCGATTGTGGCGAATCCGCCCTACCTCTCCGCCGCAGATCACGCAGATCTCGACCGATCGGTCGCAGATTTTGAGCCGCGCGAAGCCCTCGTGAGCGGGATCGACGGTCTCGAGGTCACTCGCCGGCTGTTTGCCGGCGCCGCCGCGCTGCTCGAGCCGGACGGACTGCTCGCGATCGAGATCGACGAACGGCGAGCCGATGCGATTCGCGCGCTGGGTCGCGACAATGGGTGGAAGGTGGAAATTCACGCCGACCTGTTCGGTTGCCCGCGCTATGCGCTGGCAACACCGGGGCATGGCCCCGGTGCTAATACATCGGAGGAATAGTGCTCGAGGAGAAAGCGGAAGACCTGGGTCGGGTACTCGGTCAGACCGACGAATACAAAGCGTTGCGCCGCGCGACGGAAGGGCTGCGCGAGGACCAGGCAGTGCAAAAAGTGCTCGCCGACGCGGAGCGTCTGGCGCAGGAGATCGAGGGCGTCGCGCAACAGGGGAAAGAACCGACCAAGGAGCAAGTCGAGCAATACGACCACGCGCTCCAAAGCGTGCAATCCAATCCGGTGTACCAGCAGATGGTGGTGGCGCAATCGAATTTCGAGAAGTTGATGGCCCGGATTAATGCCCGGATTTACGAGGGCATCAAGAAGGGTGCGGCGAGTTCCATCATTACACTCGGATGACGTTCGTCGTTGTGGAGGGCCCCGAAGGCGCGGGCAAATCGACGCTGGTGCGGTGGCTCGGCACCACGCTGCGCGCCGAGGGGCGGGCGGTGCTGACGGTGCGCGAGCCGGGCGGCACTCCCATCGCGGAGGCCGCCCGCAAGCTCGCATTGAAGTCGCGTCATGATCGCGCGTTTGGCGCCGAGCTGTTCCTGTTTCTGGCCGCCCGCGCCGATCTCGTGGAGCGGGTGATCCGGCCGGCGCTCGACAACGGCCAGGTCGTCATCGCCGACCGTTTCGGGTTGTCGACGATCGCATATCAGGTCGCCGGCCGAGGGCTGTCGCGGCCCGATGTGGAGGCGGCGTTGCGCGTCGCGACGGGCGGCTTGGTCCCCGACCTCACGCTCATCCTGGACATCCCGGTGACCGTCGGACGGGAGCGCCAGCGGTCGGCCGGGAAGGCGCAAGACCGTATCGAGCGCGAGGATGACACGTTTCACACACGGGTGCGTGACGCATACCGTAGCGCATCCGGGCCCGGGATTGTTCATATTGATGCCAGTCAACCAAAGAAGGCCGTCCAGGACGCCGCCTGGCGGGAAGTCGCCACGGCAACAGGAGCGCTTTCACTGAGGAGTACATGATGATTCGCCATAAAGGGCTTGTCGTTGCCGCCGTCATCTCAGCCGCGTTGATGTCGGGCGCCTGGTTCCTGCAGCGCGAAACGGAGCCGGCCGGGTCGGTCTACCAGCAGGCGCGTCTGTTCGACGACGTGCTGGCGCATGTGGCCGACTACTACGTGGATTCGCTCGACGAGCGTCAGCTCTACCAGATGGCGATCGATGGCATGCTCGACCAGCTGCACGATCCCTACTCGGTCTTCCTGAAGCCTGAGGACTTTCGGCAGCTGTCCGAAGCGACGACCGGGAATTACTCGGGCCTGGGTATTCAGATCGACGTGCGCGACGGCTGGATCACCGTCGTGGCGCCGTTGCCCGACACCCCGGCCGAGCGCGCCGGCGTCCAGACTGGCGACCGCATCATTCAGCTCGATGGTCGCTCGACGGAAGGGTGGAAACAGGATCAGGCGGTGAAGGAGCTGCGCGGGCCGGCCGGCACGGCTGCCGAGCTGTTGATCCGGCGCAGCGGCGTCGACAAACCGATCACCTACAAGCTCACGCGCGCGACGATTCACATCCGTTCGGTCGACCCGCGCATCACGATGATGCTCGACGACCGCGTCGGCTACATCGCGCTCTCGCCTGTGAGCGAAAGCTCGACGCGCGACGTCAGCCTGGCGATCGACACCCTGCTGAAGCAGGGGATGAAATCGCTCATCTTCGATCTCCGCGGCAACCCCGGCGGGCTGCTGGATCAGGGCGTCGCGGTGTCGGATCTCTTCCTCGATCCCGGCAAGGCAATCGTGGAGACGCGCGGCCGCGCTCCCGGTTCATCGCACGAGTTCAGCGACACCAAGGCGCAGCAGTGGCCGCGGCTCCCCATCGTCGTCATCGTGAACGGCGGGTCGGCGAGCGCGGCGGAGATCATCGCCGGCGCGCTCCAGGATCACGACCGCGCCGTGCTGATCGGCACGCCGACCTTCGGCAAGGGGCTGGTGCAGTCCTTCTGGCGGCTCACTCCCGAAACAGGTCTCAAGCTGACGACGGCGCGCTGGTTTACGCCCAGCGGCCGCACGATTCAACGCGTTACGCGCAACGAAGCAGAGCAGGAGGCGCAGGTGATCGCGGCGCAGCGCGGGCAGGATGCGAAGATCGATTCGACGGCGGTCTTCCACACCGATGCCGGCCGGACGATCTACGGCGGTGGTGGGATTCGGCCCGACATCTACGTCGTCGCTGACACCTTCACGAGTGCCGAACGGGCGTTCATCAGGGCGCTCGGCGATAAGGCTCCGGTCTTCCGCGACGCCCTGACGGCGTATGCGATCGAGCTGAAGGAAGGCAACCGGCTGCCCTCGCCGAACTTCAGCGTCACGCAATCCATGGTGGACGACATCGTGCGCCGCATGCGTGCCAAGGGTGCCGACCTGCCGGATTCGGTGATCGCGGGCGCGCGGTCGTTGATCACGCAGGAGCTGGGATACGAGGCGGCGCGCTACGTCTTCGGGCGTTCCGTAGAATTCCGTCGCCGGATGGCGGACGACGAACAGATCAAGCGGGCCCTGGCGTTGGCCGATCGGGCCAAGTCGCCGCAGGATCTGCTGACCCTTGCCACCACGCAGCCCGCGCCGTCGACGGTCCGCAATAGGTGACCCAACAGTCTCCCCGCGCGATCGGGCTCATTGGGCCCGGTCGCGCGGGAGTCGGACTGGCTCTAGCTCTGGCCCAGGCGGGATACTCCGTCCGCCTCCACGGGCGAAACAAGAAAAGCGTACCAGCACCACTGACCATCACCGTCGGCGACGGCGGCAAGCCGCCGCCGTGGATCGCCGACGTCGACACCGTGATCCTCACCGTCCGGGACGATGCCATCACTCCATTGGCGACGTCGCTCGCGACGGCGCGTGCGATCACCGAGCGTCACGTCGTCCTGCATCTATCCGGGGTTCAGGGACAGGAGGCGCTCGGCCCGCTCGTCACCACGCGCGCAGCACTTGGCTCCTTTCATCCACTGCAAACGATCGTTGAACCGGAGTTGACGCCGGGGCGTCTCAAAGGCGCCTGGGCCGCCGTCGAAGGCATGCCACGCGCGATCGAAGCGGGCGAGCGAATCGCGCAGGACCTGGGAATGCGCCCGTTCCGGATCGCGACCAAATCGAAGGCGATCTACCATGCGGGCGCCGTGTTCGCCTCTAACTATCTGGTGGTGGTGGAGGCCGTCGCGCAGCGCTTGTTACGCCACGCGGGATTGTCCGATGCCGATGCGTGGGCGGCGCTGCGGCCGCTGGTGGAAGGAACGTTCGACAACCTGAGCCGTCACGAGCCGCGCGAGGCGCTCACGGGGCCGCTGGTCCGCGGCGACACGGCGACGATCGTGCGTCATCTCGAATCGCTGGCGGTCGACGATGCGAAGTTGTACCGCGCGCTCGGACGCGCGGCGCTCGAGCTGGCACAGAAGACGGGGATGGACGAACAGACTGCGGAGAAGGTTGCGGAAGCGCTGGCTACTGATCGACCACCCGTACTCCGGAAGTCGGGGAAAATCTAAACTCCCGAGCGGGGATCGCCCCGTTCACCGTGAGACGCCGCAGCATGATCGTGCGGCGCTGACCCGAATTCTCGACGATGTCGATCCGCCGTATCAATCCATCCTGTTTCGCGATCCAGACCGTCGCGTCGGTGTAGGGGAGATCGGAAGCCCCCGCCCCCGCCCCCACCCTCGCCCCCGTTCCCGCCACCCGCCGTGGCGTCAGCGCGATGACATCCACCGGGACGCCGTCGACGGAATCGGCCCGCACGTACCGGGCGGTGTAGCGCTCGCGTGGGTGCTCGACGAATTGCCCGATGAGATTGGGGCCGGTCGTTCCCGTGCCGGGAATCGTGGAGCGAATCACCTGACCCGGCGTGGTGCTCGGCGTATAGAGCCACAGGCGGCGACCGTCGGCGACGATGCGGTCGTGCTTCGGGTCGCTGAATCGCATCGCAAAGTAGTTCGGCCGCCGCTGGAACAGCCGGCCACGCGTCGTGTCCGGATCGCCGAGCATCGGGTTGTCGACGATCTGCGTGAAATCCGCAGCCAAGGTTTTCACCGTATCGAAGGAGCTGCTTGCCCGGTCGAGAACGGCCAGCGGATCCTGATACACGTTGGCACGTCGGAACGTCGGCACGAGAGCGAACAGGAGCATCATGCCGACGTGCAGTCGTGCCGACGTGAGTTTCATGCCCCTACAGCTGCCGGCTCAGCCACCCGTCGCCCAATCGCCTCGGCGATTATTCGGACCTCTCGCATCAGCTGCGCAAACTGATCCGGGAAGAGCGACTGCGCGCCGTCCGACAGCGCTTCTTCGGGATTCGGATGGACTTCGACCATGATGCCGTCGGCACCGGCGGCGATCGCCGCGCGCGCCATCGGGATCACCTTGTCGCGCAGGCCGGTCCCGTGCGACGGGTCGGCGATGATCGGCAGATGCGACAGCTTGTGGACGACCGGGATGGCCGTCAGATCGAAAAGATTGCGCGTCGCGGTGTCGAAGCTGCGGACGCCGCGCTCGCACAAGATGACGTCGTGATTTCCTTCGGCCAGCAGATACTCCGCCGAGAGCAGCAGCTCCTGCACGGTCGCGCTGATCCCCCGTTTGAGCAGCACCGGCTTGCCGCAGCGGCCGGCGACCTTGAGCAGCGAGAAGTTCTGCATGTTGCGAGCGCCGAGTTGCACGATGTCGGCAACCTCGGAGACCCAGCCGAGGCCGCTCTCGTCCATCGCCTCGGTACAGATCAGCAGCCCGGTTTCTTCGCGCGCTTTGGCGAGGAGCCGCAGCCCCGGCTTTCCGAGTCCCTGGAAGGAGTAGGGGGAGCTGCGCGGTTTCCATGCGCCGCCGCGGAGCACGACCGCTCCCGCGTCCTTCACCTGTCGCGCCGCCTCGATGATCTGGCGCTCGGTCTCGACCGAGCAGGGGCCCGCGATCGCGACGACCTCCGTGCCGCCGAAGGCGACTCCTCCCGGCAACCGGACGATGGTGGGATCGGCCTTCCACTCGCGGCTCACCTGCTTGTACGGCTGGGAGACGTGAATGACTTCGTGCACGCCCGGCAGGCCTTCGAGCCGCGACGCGTCGACGCGTCCGTCATTGCCGACGAGTCCCACGGCGGTGCGCTGATTGCCGGGCATGGGCTGCGCCTGATAGCCCATCTCCTCGATGACGGAGATGACTTTCTGGACTTCATCGGGCGTGGCTCCATGCCGCATCACGATCAGCACGACTAGCGTCTCCCGTCTCCAATGGTGAAGCGATCCCCGTCTTTCGCCGCGGATACCGGTCCGCCAAAGCGGGTACCGGCAAGTTTTGCCGGGTCCGAAGTCTCTACCGGAGGATAGAAGTGCGTCAAGACTAGTCGCTTTGCCGCCGCTTCTTTGGCGAGGTCCCCCGCACGCTCGGGCGTGAGGTGGAAGTCTATAGCCATCGATTCCGGCAACGAGCATTCCGCCAGCAGCAGGTCGCACCCGGTCGACCAGCGCGCCAGCTCGCTGCTCGGCCCGGTATCGCCGGTGTAGACGAGACGACCCTCCGGCGCGACGAGCGAGATGGCCACGCTCTCCGGCGTGTGCGGCACGGGGAACGTCTCCAGGCTCACGTCGGCGTTCAATGGAAACGGCTCTCCGTCGCGCACGTCGAGAATACCGATCGGGAATCCGGGATCGAGGAGCCAGTCACCGTACCCTTCGGCCAGCGTGCGCAGCAGCTGGACGACTCCCGGCGGGCCGAGGATCACGAACGGCTCGCGGCGCGGGGGGTCGGTCGTGTACTTGAGGGCGTACACGAGCATCGGCAGCTCGCCCCAGTGGTCGGGATGGAAGTGCGTCAGGATGACGTGCGACACCTGACTCCAGGGCAACCCGAACTCCGCGAGCCGGTGCAGCGCGCCGGCGCCGCAATCGAGCAGGATGCGGAGATCGCCACGCTGGACCCAGTGACAGGCAGCGGTGCGGCGGGCAGACGGTGCGACTGTGCCTGTGCCGACGGTAACGAGTTCCATACTCACTTTCCCCGAAAGACGATCCGCTTGAAAACGAGCAACCCCGGCGCCTTGAGCTTGGCGAGATACACGCCGGCCGGCAACGGGTGCCCATCATCGGCGCGACCATCCCACATCAGCCGCGGATCACAGATGCCGCCGCCCCCCCCCCCGGAGCCGCGGCCGTAGCGACCGGGGCCCAAAACGCCCGGAAAATCAGGGCCAGGGACGAAACGGCGCACGCGATTGCCGCGCAGGTCCAGGATGTCGAGCTGGATGTTTCCAGCGATTGCCAGGTCGAACCACAGGCACGTCGAGTCCCGGCCCACGGCAGGGAAGGGGTTGGGGAAATTCTGATACAGCAGCGTGGACGTCGGCATGCCGACATCTACGACGAGAAACGACCCCTGGCTTCGGATGATGCTGGTATCGGCTCCGGCGTGCACCACGAGCAGCCAGCGGTACGCGGTATTGCGCTCGAGGGGCTGCGGGAGATCGAAGGTCGTATCGGTAAGACCGGGGAACGTGAAATCGATGACGCCGGTCGCTACGCGCTGGACCTGCAAGTCGTACGTCAGCGGTCCTGGGGGCGACGACACGCCAACCCGCTTCCAGGTGAACGTCGGCTGGGCCGTATCGATGACCATCCCCGCGGGATTGCTGAGCGACGTGAGCGTGGCCCAGGCAGGGACGGCGACTGGGCCAATCCGGCCGCTCGTCCCGGTCTCGCCGCTCGCCGCCGTCGCATCTACCTGCCAGAACAGATTCCCTGCCTTGAGCGCCTGGGAATTCACGAATGTCTGTGCTGTGGTGAGCCTGTCGATGATGGGGGCCGCCAGCGATGAGTCGCGACCGATCCGCAACCGGTACGTCACCGGGGTGGCGAACGACGGTACCGTTCCCACCGTCCACAGGAACGTGGGCGTGATCGTCGTTAACGGACCGGCGGCGGGCAGCGGGGCGAGCGGTGTGACGCCGCTCGGGAAAACTGCCGCCGCCGCGACGTCAGGACGGCCCCAGCCATAGATCGTGTCGGGTGCCGCGCGCTTCGTGGCCGTGCTTCGGAACGCGGCGCGCAGCTCCATGGGGAGCAGCGAGGGATGCATCTGCTTCACGAGCGCCGCGCTCGCGGCGAGCAGGGGTGTGGCGAACGACGTGCCGTCCTCGCGCCCGACGTGATCGATTCCCGTGAGCACACAGACGGCGACGCCCGGCGCGGTGAAGTCCGGTTTGAGGCGTCCATCGGCCGTCGGACCGCGGGAAGAAAAGATCGCGATCGTTCCCAGCGAATCTTCCGCGCCGATCGTGAGGACGGAATCGGCATCGGCCGGAGTCGAGAGCGTTCGCGAGAACGGTCCGGCGTTGCCGGCGGCGGTGACAACCAAAATGCCACGCTGCACGGCCATGTCGGCGGCGACCGTCGTGACCGCGACATCACCATTCAACTGTGACGGTGTGTAACTGAAGCCGTTGTCGAAGCTCAGGTACCCGAGGCTCGAGGAGACGATGTCGACCCCGATCGAATCGGCCCACTCGAGCGCAGCTACATAGTTGTCCTCCTCGACCCGTGTCTCGCTGCGGACGTCCTCGGTCTTGGCGAGCAGGAAGCTCGCGCCGCGCGCGATGCCATGCAGCCGTCCCGCGACTTCGCCCGCGAACAGGGACCAGGTGGAGGTGCCGTGGGACTGGGCGCCGGCGACATCCGCGGGCTCGTTCCTCACGACATTGTCATTGAACACGAAGTCGTGCTGCGCTGTGATCGTGATGCCGCTGAACGCCGGATTGGCCGTATCGAAGCCGGTATCGAAGATCCCGATCCGGACCCCCGTCCCATCGATCCCCTGATCGGTGAGCGGCCGTAGATGGAGCTGGCGGTACGGCATCTCCGATGGACCCAGAACCGGATTGTCGCCGGACGTGAAGCCGCAGGTGTCGCCCGGTACCAGCGGTGCGGTGATACTGCGGGAGACGGGGCTCGGGCGTCGGAGCTTGAAGCGCCCCAACGGCTGGATCCGTCGCAGGTCGCGGTCCTGCAGCAGCTGCCGGAGCGCAGCCGCGGGCACATCGGCGCTGACGGCGTGAAGCCAGCCGCTGCGGACGCGCACCCGCGCCCCAGCGGCGGTCGCTCGCTCGCTAATCGCTTCGAGGGAAGCGGTCGGCCGCGCGAACAGCCACACCGAAACGGTGGTGTCTTGCACGCGAGCGAGGAGACGCGGCAAGACCGGGGAAGCGGCGGGCCGCTGCGCTGCCAACCCAGCAGGCAGGAGGACGAGCCAGATGCACCGACGCACAAAAACGGGGAAGGGGGAAGAGGGACGAGGGACGGGTGGCCTACACTGGTTCCATTTGGCCGAGACGGACTCCAACGATAGTGGAGACCCCCGGCTCCTGCATGGTGACGCCATAGACGGCGTCGGCGGCCTGCATCGTCCGTGGGTTGTGCGTGATCACGATGAACTGTGTCTGGTCCTTGAACTCGGCCAGGAGGCGAACGTAGCGGCCGACGTTCGCGTCGTCGAGCGGCGCGTCTACCTCATCGAGCAGGCAGAACGGACTCGGCTTGGCGAGGAAGATCGCGAACAACAGCGACACCGCGACCAGCGTGCGTTCGCCCGAGGAGAGCAGGTGGATCCGCTGCGTGCGTTTACCCCGCGGCGCGGCGTGGATCTCGATCTCACTTTCCAGCGGCTCGTCCTCGTTCGCGAGGCGCACATCGCATTCGCCACCGCCGAACAGTGTCTGGAACACCGACCGGAAGTGCTCCCGCACTTTCGAGAACGACTCGAGGAACAGCGTCTTGGCGGTCTGATCGATCTCCCGCGCCGCCTGTTGCAGCGAGTTGCGGGCGGTGACGAGATCGTCGCGCTGGGTCTGCAGAAAATCGAGACGCTTCGTTTCTTCGGCGTGCTCTTCGACGGCGAGTGCGTTCACCGGTCCAACGGCGTCGATGGCGCCACGCAGCCGGTCGTTTTCCTCTCGCAGCCACGCGAGGTCGCCTTCCACCTCCGGTGAATCGGCCAGCAACTTGTCGAGCGGCTTGCGCCACTCGGTCTCGACGCGCTCGACCAGCCCGCGTTTGCGGCCTTCGATCTCCGTGCGCTCGAGCTGCAACCGGTGCTCTTCTTCGCCCAGGGCGGCCAGCGCCTTGCGCGCTTGATCGAGCGCGCCTTCCGCCTGGCCGACGTCGGCGTCGACCATACCAACTTGCGCTTCGGCGTCCTTCGCGGCGGCGTCGAGCTTCGTCACTGCCAGACGGCGCTCCTGCAACGTGTCCTCCCACTGCGCGCGCTGCGTCGTGAGTGACGCCGTCTCGTGCTCGATGCGTGCGATTTCCTCGGCGCGCGCCCCGGCCTGGTCTCTCGACGCTTTCGTGTCGTCCGAGGCGCGGCCGGCGCGCTCTGACGCCGCGGCGAGCCGCGCCTCTACCTGAGCGGCTTCCACCTGCCAGCGCACGCGCTGCTCGCGCGCGGCTTCCTGCTGTGCCTCGAGGTCGGCCAGCACGGCGCGCTCGGCACTGAGCTCTTCGGTGGAGCGCAAGCGCTCGACGTCCTGCTCCTGCAGCTCGACGTGCAGCGCGCCGAGGCGCGCTTCGACTTCCGCCAGCCGCTTGGTCAGTCGCTCGACCTGCGCGGCGGCTCCCTCCGCCTGGCGGCGGGCGTGAATCAGACCGCGATCCGCTTCGCCCTTTTCGGCACCGGCCTCGAGCTCGACGCGGCGCGCCTGCTCGGCGCCATGACCGGCTACAGTCAGCGCCGCTTCAGCGGCCGCGAGCTCCTTGACGGTGGACTCTTCAGTCGTGCGCGCACGATCGAGATTCGTCGTCGCCTCACGTACGTCTTTCTCCAGCGCCTCGAGCTCGGCGCGGCGCTGCAATGGTCCGGCGGCCGGCGTACCGCTGTCGAGGAAGACCGCGCCATTCGCGCGACGCAGCGCGCCCGCGCCGATCACTTCGTGGCCGGCGAGCAGCGCGCGAACCCAGGCTGCCGCGGGACCGTCCACGCGGAGCTCGTCCTTGAGCGGGTGGCCGTCGGCCCCGAGTCGAGGCCCCGGGACGCAGGGCAGGAGCACCAGCGGGCCCGGTTGCGTCGCTGCGTGCCAGGCGCTGATCGCCTCGATGACGGTCGCATCCTGGACGAGGACCGCATGCAGCCATTCGCCGAGCAGACGCTCGGCCAGCTCGGCGTCTCGCCGGCTGGTGCGGACGAAATCAGCGAGCGGCCCCAGAACACCCGGAAGCCGGGCTTTCAGCAGTGCCTGTGCGGCGGGCGCCAGGCCGACGTGCTCGCGGTCGAGCTCGGTGAGCGCGTCCCGCCGTGCCTCGAGTTGCGCCAACGCCGCTTCCGTCTGGCGCCGGGCCGATCGGGCGCCCATCTCCTGTTCATGCAGCGTGCCGACGTGCCGACGCGCATGTTGCAATGCTTCCACCGCCCGAACTGCTGCTTGCGCGTCGCGATTGACGCGCTGCACGGCCGCCGCCGCGTCGCCGGCGGCGGCCTCGGCTGCGGCGTCGCGCGCCCGGCGTTCTTCAGCCGCGAGCGCGAGCTGCTCGCGCAGCTCGCTCCGCTCGCGATCCAACGCGCCGCCCTCGATTTCCAGCGCCCGCGCGGACTCGGCTCGGCGCTGCAGCGCCTCCTCGAGCTCGCGCACCGCGAGCCGCTCCGCGGTGAGCCGGCCGCGGACGTTGTCCTCTTCGCCAGTCCGCGCGCCCAGCGCCAAATGCACAGCGGTGAGATCACGCTCGGCGGCAGCGCGCTCCGCGGCCGCGGCCTGGTGCTCACGCTCGGTCTGCGCCGCCCGCCGCTCGGCCTGGATGCGCTCCTCAGCGGCGGTCTGGCGCCGCTGGCTCGCGTTGCTCAGCCGTTCGGCCGCGAGAGCGATGTCGCTCTCGAGCCGTCCCACTTCGAGCTTGACGTCACCGAACCGGCGCTCGACTTCGGTGCGCCGCGCTTCGGTCGTGTGCCGGGCCTGGACTCGCGCTTCGCGTTGATGCTCGGCATCCTCGAGTCGCGTGCGGGCCGCGGGAAGCTGCTCGGCCAGCTCGCGCGCACGGACTCCCAGCGCGCCGAGTGACAGATCGAAGTCCTCGATCTCCCGGCGCACGAGCGTCATGGCGATCCCAAAACGCTCTTCAATCATCTTGCCGTAGCGCTCGGCGCGGCCGCGCTGGCGCGCGAGGCTGCGGACCTGGGTCTGCACCTCGGCGATCAGGTCCTCGAGCCGGGCGAGATCGACCGCCGTCTCCTCGAGTCGCCGCTCCGTGCTCTTCTTGCGGTCGCGATACAGCCCGATTCCCGCCGCTTCCTCAAACAGCGCCCGCCGCTCTTCGGCTTTTTCGGACAACAGCGCCTCGATCATCTTCGCTTCCATGACGACCGCGGCGTCCGCACCGAGGCCGGTGCCGCGCAGCATGTCTTGGATGTCGCGCAGCCGTACCGGCGCGCGATTCAGCAGGTAATCGCTCTGCCCGGAACGCGACAGGCGACGCGTGACGACGACTTCCTGATAGGCGATCGGGAGGCTGCCGTCGGAGTTGTCGAAGACCAGGGAGACTTCCGCCACGTTCACGGGCCGGCGGCCGGTCGAGCCCTGGAAGATCACGTCCTCCATTTTTCCGCCGCGCAGCAGGCGGGGCGACTGCTCGCCGAGCACCCAGCGCACCGCGTCGGAGATGTTGGACTTGCCGCAGCCGTTGGGTCCGACGATCGCGGTCACGCCTTGATCGAAGGGCAGCTCCACCGAGCCCGCGAAAGACTTGAATCCGGAGAGCTCGAGCCTGCTCAGTCTCATGGTTTCCCCATGCGAGGGAGTAGGTTCGCGCGCACGCCGGCGCGCTTGAGGGCGGTTTGGGTATACGCTGCCTGTTCCGGTGCTACGAACGCGCCAAGCAGGATCACGCCGTTGGACCAGCGTACGGCGGGAAGCCCGCGGCGCCGCAACGTGTCGAGCGACGCGCCCGGCGGGGCGTGATACGAATACGGCGCGAGCAGCAAATCACCGACGCCTTCCGATGCGATCCCGCGATGCCACAGATCCGCCCGCGCACTGCCGGCCGCGCTGCGTGTCGCGTACGAGCCCGCGAGGACCCGATACCAGACGGGTCCGCTGCCGCTCTGCAGGACCGGCGTCACGAGCGCCGGTACACCGGCATCCGCCGCGAGCCGATCGGCATGCGCCAGCGCCTTGTCGAGTGACGCGTACGCCGCGAGCTGGATGGTCCAGCCGAGGGTATCGCGTGGGACGGCGACCGGCTTCGGCGGCGCGTTCGCGGAGGGTGTGGAGGTTGTCGAGGTTGTGGAGGAAGTCGGCGGGACAGGCTGGGGGGGCTGGGCGGACGGGGCGGGAGGCGCGACGAGCGACTCGCGCGCTCGCGCGAGCAGGGCCCATCCTCCGACCGCCAGGGCCGCCACCACCAGCGCGGTAAGCGCCAGTCGCAGACCGGGGCGCGGTTCGTCCGCAACCGGCACCGTC
>Ga0193725_1000050_pt1 | contig 40255 bp, 35 predicted proteins | sample H2a2metaG_FD_143058 | JGI IMG/M metagenome (GOLD analysis project Ga0193725, IMG submission 143058) | Soil microbial communities from a riparian zone of the East river system, Colorado, United States - H2a2 | ecosystem: Environmental > Terrestrial > Soil > Riparian zone | place: USA: East River... | reverse complement strand
CAACGCGCAATCCTCCGCGGTGTGGTGATCGTCGACCTGGAGGTCGCCGCGCGCTTCGACCGTAAGATCCAGGCGGGCGTGACGGGCCAGTGACTCCAACAAATGGTCGAGAAAGCCGACGCCGGTGCGGATTTCGGTCCGCCCCGACCCGTCGACGGCAACGTCCGCGCGGATGGACGTCTCGCGCGTGGTACGTTCCACCTTGGCTGTCCGGTCAGGCTTCATAGCGCGGGAGCCTCCTGCCCGAGCACCGACTCGAGCGCAGCGGTGAGACGCGCAAAATCGGCCGGGTCCCCGGGCAGCGTGATTCTCAGGCTCGTCTCCAGGCCCGCGCGACCAGGGAAGTCGCGAACGAGCACTCCGCGTGCGCGGAGTCCGTCGCGGACGAAGGCCGCGCTCTCAGCGAAGTCCGCGAGCACGAAGTTCGCCTGTGAGGCGCGTGCGTCGGCGCCACGTGACACCAGCAAATCACGAAGCGCCGCTCGTTCTTCGCGAACCCGCGTGACATGATCGCGCAGAGTTGCTTCGCCGGCCCGCAATTGTGCGAGTGCCAGAGCGAGCGAAGGAGCAGCCACAGGATATGGCGCGCCCGCAGATCGCACTGCCGCGATGACACCCGGGCTGCCGAGGGCGTAGCCCACGCGGCATCCCGCCAGACCCCAGGCCTTCGACATCGTTCGAACCACTATCACGTTCTCGAGATCGAGCAGCGCGGGAGTGAGATCCTCGTCGGCGTACTCGACGTATACGTGATCGACCAGCACGACGGCGTTGCGAGCGCCGGCTGCGATGCGGCGCACGTCCTGCCGCGATGCGACCGCGCCCGTCGGGTTGTTCGGCGTCACGACGACGACAACGCCTGTGCGCGCGTCGAGGCGGCCGAGGACGTCGTCGACCGGAAACCCATTCTGGGACCACGTCACTCGCACAATCGGCGCCCCCGCGAGTGCGGCGAACCGCTCGAACATGTCGAAGGTGGGCACGGGGAGCAGCACCGAGCGATCGGGACCTGCATACGCCCGGCAGATGCGGTCGAGCGCTTCATCGGCGCCGGCCGTGACGACCACCCGTTCAGGCGTCACGCCGATCCGGTCAGCGAGCGCCGCTTCGAGCACCGACGAATCGGAGTAGCGGCGCAGCAGCTCCGGCTCCAGGGCCGCCAGCTCGGCAAGGAGCGCTCGCGGTGGTGGCGGGCCCTCGTTGCTGTCGAGACGCAGGACGCGCGCGCTCATGGCACGATCTGCGAAAGTGTGGAGACGACAACGTCGGTGCCGCCCGCCGCCTTCACCGCCGGGATCACCTGCGGCAGCAGCTCGCGCGGAACCGCGGCCTTCACTGCGTATCCGGTGTCGCCAAACAGCCGGGATACTGTCGCTTGTCGCATGGACGGCAAGACGGCCACGACGGCGTCGAGACACGCCGCCGAGGCGTTCACCTCCAGCATCACGCGGCGCCGCGCCTCGAGCACGGAGTTGATCAGCAACACGAGATCGTCGATGAACCGTCGCCGCACAGGATCATCCAGCGCGGCGCGGTGCGCATACAGACGGGTGGAGGAGCACATCAACTTGGCGACGATCGCGAGGCCGTTTGCCTCTAGCGTCGCACCGGTTGCGGTATTGTCGACGATCACGTCGGCGTCTTCGGGAGGAAACACTTCGGTCGCACCATACGAGCGAACGAACTCGGCGCAGAGACCGCTCGCGCTGATCCAGCGGCGCGTGAGCCGCTCGTACTCCGACGCGACGATGAGGCGACGCTTGGGCAGCTGGCCGCTTTCGAGCAGCGCGACGGGCGCGGCTGCGACGAGCTGTACGGGATCGAGCCCGGTGTCGAGCAACTCGACGACGTCCGCCCCACCCTCGAGCTCCGCGACCCAGTCCGCGCCGGCGAAGCCGATGTCGCGGCTGCCCAGGGCGAGCATCTCCACGATGTTCTGGGGTTTGAGCATCTTCGCTTCGGCGCCCGGCAGCGACACGTCGGGGCGATAGCCCCGCGCGCTGGGACGCACGCGAATGCCCGCGTCGGCGAGGAGGGTCAGCACGCTCTGCTCCATCCGGCCTTTGGGAAGGCCGAGACGGAAGGGGACGGCGCGTGGTACGAATGTGGACATCGATCGACTCCGTTTGTTGGCCGAACCGGAGTCCCCCAGGTCACGACGCCGCCCAAAAAGCACGACGCCGGCCCTGGGGGGCCGGCGTCGGTGATGACTCAAGACTCTACACGCCTCCGGCTATCCCCCGTGGACCGAGTGACCGTGGTGATGCCGGTGCGAAGAAGTACGATTCATTGACCGTGATATAGCGCAGTGGTGAAACTGTGTCAATGCGCTGGGGCCGGATCCGCATGATCGCAATCGCCAGTATTCTGCCGTTGCTCTTCCTCGCTGCCTGGCTCTTCATCGTGAAGATGCCCGGGCCGGCGTTCAGCGGTCCGTTGCCGCCTCTTACGCCGAATCAGGAGCTGATCCGCACGGGCTTGCAGCGCCACGTGCGAGTGCTCGCGCACGACATCGGCGTCCGCAGCGATCAGACCTATTCGAACCTGCTGCGAGCGTCGGCGTACATCGAGCGCCGCTTGCAGGATCTCGGATACACTGTCGCGTCGCAGGATTATGCCGCCGGCAATCGCAGCTATCGTAACATCGAAGCGACGCTTCCCGGCACGCCGGGTCACGCGCACGAAGTCGTCGTGCTGGGCGCACACTACGACACCGCCGAAGATGCGCCGGGCGCGGACGACAACGCGAGCGGCGTCGCAGGCGTGCTCGAGCTCGCGCGGATCTTTGCCGGCGAGCGCCAGGCGCGGACCGTCCGCTTTGTCTTTTTTCCTAATGAAGAGCCGCCGTCATTTCCGACGGCCGACATGGGCAGCCGCCATTACGCGACGGCCGCGCGCGAGCGCAACGATCAAATCGTGGCGATGCTGTCGATCGAGTCGATCGGCTACTACGACACCGGCAAAGGCAGCCAGCGCTACCCGTTCCCGCTGAACCTCGCGTATCCGGATGTGGGTGACTTCATCGGATTCGTCTCGAATCTCAGGTCGCGCCCGCTGCTTCATCGCGCGATTGGGGCGTTTCGCGCTCACGCCACACTGCCCACGCAAGGTGCCGCGGCGCCGTCATGGGTGCCGGGCGTCTGGTGGTCGGATCATTGGTCGTTCTGGCGGGAGGGATATCCGGCGATCATGATTACCGACACCGCGCCGTACCGGTATCCGTTCTACCATACTCCGCAGGACACTCCAGACAAGCTCGACTACGACCGAATGGCACGCGTGGTCCACGGGCTGACCCATGTGGTCCGCGCAATCGCGAACTGAGGCTTGCTAGCGGTCGAGGCGCGCGAAGGCGCGCACCGGAAAACTTCCCATTCCCTTCACGCGCGGCGGCACCGCAAAGAAACGAAAGCCGGTCTCCGGCAAGTCGGCCAGGCGCGTCATGTGCTCGACGATCGCGACGCCGGCGCCTAGCAGGATCGTGTGAGCGGGTCGGCTGGCGTCCTTGTCGTCATCGATATTGAGCGAATCGATTCCCACGAGCGCGGCGCCCGCCTTGGCGAGATACTCGGCCGCGTCCTTCGTGAGAAACGGGTGTTGGCCGCCCGAGTAGGTGTCGGTGCGCCAGTGCGCGTCCCAGCCCGTGTGGACCAAGACGGCCTTGCCTTTCACGTCCTCGCCCTTGAATCGCGAGGCATCGATCGCGCGTTTGCTTCCAACACTCGCGCGCACGACGACGCCCGCCAAATCCGCCACGGCTTCCAGCGCGTAGCCCGCGACGTCGCGACCATCTTCGTACCGATGGAACGGGGCATCGATGTACGTGCCGGTGTTCGCGAGCAGCTCGATCCTTCCGATCTGGAATGTGGTGCCCGGCGCGTAGCGAGCGGTCGAGGCTTCACGCGACAGCCAATCGCTGATCGCGGGCGAAGGCAGTCCCCGGTACGTCACCATACCGTGCTCGATCTCGTGACTCAGGTCGATCAGCCGGGCCATATGCGGGCGAGCGCTTTGAGCAGTTGACCCTCGGGGGTCGAACCGTCGGGAGCCTCAGACAGGACCATGGCGAGTCGTCGCCGGAGCAGGGGGTCGCGGGTCGCCTGCGCGGCAAACTGAACGGTCAGAGGAACGAACCAGGGGGCCTGGCGGGCTCCGGACCCGGCCCGGGCCACCGCCGCGTACTGCTCGAATAGGGCGAGCAAGAACGCACCCTTGGACGGGAAATGGCGGTAGATGGCACCTTTGGTAAATCCAGCCGCGAGGGCCACTTCGTCGAGCGTCGCCAGCTCGAAGCCGCGCTCGGCGAAGAGCTCGAGTCCAGCGGCTACGAGCAAGGCTCGAGTCTCCGACTTGCGCCGCTGATGAATGATTCCCACGGGTATCTACGATACTCACGGGGACCTGTTGCGCAAGGCGCTGCCGCTCCCACATTGTGCGGCGTGCCTGACAGCCTCCAGTTCGATCGCGCCGAACCGAGCGCCGGGTGCTCGACGTGCGGCAGCCAGCTGACCGACACGTATTTCGTCGCCAACGGCCGCATCGTGTGCGACAAATGCCGCCGGGCGGTCGAAGCGGAGTGGAACCGAGGGGGAGCCGCGGGTCGCTTCATTACCGCGCTGGGCCTCGGGATCCTGGCGACAATCGCCTGTTCGATCCTGTGGTACGTCGTCCTCAAAGTGACGGGCTATCAGCTGGGAATTATTGCCGTCGCCGTGGGATTCATCGTAGGTGGCGCTGTGCGCAAAGGCTCGAATGGCCGGGGCGGGTGGCGCTATCAGGCACTGGCGATCTTTCTCACCTACACCGCCATCGTGACCTCGTACGTCCCTTTAATCATCGAGGAAATTCGCGAGCAACGGGCGGCGCAAATGACAACCACCGCTACGGCTCCCGACAACGCCAAGCCCGTTAAGGATTCGACGGCTGTGGTGGCCAAGGCCCAAGCGATCGGCCCGCTCGGCTTCGCCATCGGGGTCGTCCTGCTGCTCGCGGTTCTCTATGCGGCGCCGTTTCTCGCGGGCCTCGAAAATGTCATCGGGATTCTGATCATCGGGTTCGCGCTCTACGAAGCGTGGAAGCTCAACCGCCGAATGGAGCTGCGCGTCACGGGACCACACCGGGTCTCGACGACCGGCTCGCCAGCATAGAAGCGGTCTTGCTCGCGTGTCCGAGCTGCGGGACAGAAGTCGCCGCGGCGCTGCTGGTATGTCCCGCATGTGGATGGCTGCGATTCTCCGAGGATCTCAAACACCTCGCCGGCGAGGCCGACGAGTACAGCCGCGCCGGCCGTTTTACCGAAGCGCTGGTCGCCTGGCGTACCGCGCTCGACCTGCTGCCTCCCAACAGCAAACAGTACGCGGCTGTCAGCGAGCGCATTGCGGAGCTGGGCCGCCAAGGTCCGGCGACTCCCCAGCAACCTCGCCCACCATGGACCCGAAGGGCGGGCGTCGTCGGCGCGATTGCCTTGTTCCTCTGGAAGTTCAAAATCGTCATCGCGTTCATCCTCACGAAGGGAAAGCTCCTGCTCCTCGGCTTCACTAAAGCCGGGACGCTGTTCTCGATGCTGCTGTCCCTCGGGGTGTACTGGCAGGCATTCGGCTGGAAGTGGGCGCTCGGCGTTGTCGCGTCCATCTACGTACACGAGATGGGGCACGTCGCGATGCTGCGGCATTTCGGGATCCCGGCCACGGCACCGATGTTTGTGCCAGGAATCGGGGCGGTCATTCGCAGCCGGTTCTATCCGACGGACGTCGCCCAGGCACGCGTCGGTCTCGCGGGGCCAATCTGGGGTCTTGGAGCCGCCCTAACCTGCTTTGGCATTTACCTGCTGACGGATCTCCCCGCATGGGGCGCGCTGGCGGAGATCGGAGCGTGGATCAACCTTTTCAACCTGACGCCGGTCTGGCAGCTCGACGGGGCACATGGTTTCAAGGCGTTGACGAGACAACAGCGCTGGATCGCGGTGGCGGCGGTTGCGGTCGCTTGGGTTCTGAGCAGCAAGGGCATCCTCGTGCTCCTTTTGATCGCCGCCGCGTGGGCCGCGCTCGGTGGCAAGGCTCCTGAGCGCCCAGACCGCCGGACCCTCCTCGAGTACGTCGTCCTGGTTGCCGCGCTGACCGCCCTCGCCACAATTCCCGTTCCTGTGACCGCCCTCGATTAGATACCCGGTAGTATCTTAGATACTGGGGGGTCCCTTGACTGAGCTAACCGCCAGTCTAGGTTTGCGATTCGCCTCCGACAACACGCTGTTTTCGCACTCGGGAGAAGGAATGCCGTACATCATTGCCGAGCCGTGCATCAACGTCAAAGACCGCTCCTGCGTGGACGTCTGTCCGGTGGACTGCATCTACGAAGGGCCGGACATGCTTTACATCCATCCCGACGAGTGCATCGACTGCGGCGCGTGTGAGCCGGAGTGCCCGGTGACGGCGATCTTCCCCGAAGAGGACACTCCGCCGCAGTGGAAGGACTACATCGCCAAGAATCGTGACGTCTTCCAAGGCGAGAATCCGCCCGGAAAACCGCAGCGCAAAGGCTCGTAACTCAGAGCTGGGCCAGGAAGGCGTTCACGGCGTCATTCACCGCCTGCGGTTGCTCCAGCGGCGACAAGTGACCTGCTCCCGGGATGACCGTGAACTCCGCACCCGGAATCGCGCGAGCCATTTCCTCCATTCCTTCGGCCGGCGAGATCTGATCGTCGTCGCCCGCAACCACCAGAACCGGAATCCGAATCTGTCCAAGGAAGGGCGTCGAATCGGCGCGGTCTCGGAGCGCGCGGAGTGTGACGACCATTCCATACACTGGCTGCCTCTCGATCATTGTGGTCACCTCGCGCACGACCGCCGGTTGACGTTCTCGTGTGACCCGCGCGAGCAGTCTGGGCACAAGCTCCGCAGCGATCGCCCCCGTGCCCTCGCGCTCCGCTTTTTCGGCCATGGTGTCTCGCCCCCGCTTTGCTTCCGGCGTGTCTGCAGTCGCTTTCGTGTTGCAGAGAATGGCTGCGCGCACACGCGCCGGGAACGCGCGGAGCAACTCGAACGTGATGTAACCCCCCATCGATTGACTGCACACCACTACCTCGTCGACCTGAAGATCGTCGAGCATGCCAACAAGTCTGGCCGCTTGATCGGCGAGCGAGTACGGACCTGCAGCAGCGGGAATATTCACCAGGCCGGCGCCCCACAGGTCCGGTGCAACGCGTTCCCAGCGCGACAGCGCGGCGATTTGATGTCGCCACATCGCATTGTCAAACGGGAAACCATGAATGAAGAGTACCGGGAGATCGATCATGGCCACGCAAAGGTATGCCAGAATACGACTCGTCGAACGCTCACGTCGGTACGTTGCAAAAAGCCGAAGGCCTTTGCCCCATACGTTGGATCGAGACGCACATCATGCTCGGCGGCTAACGCCCGAGCGCGCTCGCCCTCCGGCGTCGGGTGGCCATAGCCGTTCCCCATCGCGTCCACCACGCGAAGGCGGAGCGTGGATCGCGGAACGCTGAATTCAATTCCCGCGCGACGGAACAGAGCCGCCGCTTTGTGCGCGAGTCGCAACGCACGCCACCGGTTCGCGACGGCCCGCGGCGCGACACGTACCGCGACGACATCCGTGGGCCAGCCGAGCCACGCGACGCCGAGCGCGATGCCGGCTGCTGTTCCGCCGGTGCCGAACGGGACGACGATCGTGTCGGGCGGCGCGTCGACCTGCGAGGCGAGCTCGAGTGTCGCGAGGAAGTGGCCGATCACCGCACGCGGGTCCGCGCCGCCACCGGGAATCCAGTGCGGCGTCCCTCGTCCCAAATGATGCGCCGCCCGCCACGCTCGCAGCACCGCCCACGGCAACGTGACCAGGGAGGATGCGCGGACGACCAGATTGGCGGTTACGGCGATGGAGGCCGCGACTGCGCGACTCGCGTCGGTATCGGGTTGCGGAAATGTCGCGACCACGGTGCGGTAACCGCGGGCCCGCGCGCAGCGGGCGGTCGCCAGGCAGTGACTCGAACCCGTGCCGCCGATCGTCACGAATACCGACTGCGGCGGCGCGCCCGCAAGTAAGAACTCGAGACCGCGTACTTTGTTGCCGCCGTTCTTGTCTTCACGCTTGAGTCGCAGCGCTTGCAATCCGAGCGCGTGAGCGAGCGACGGCGCCTCATCGAGTGGTGTAGGCCACTCGGCGAGACTGCACGGCACGAAGGCGGTGCGTATCTTTGTGGCCAACACAGCGGAGCGATCCATGCAAGTCACCACCGATTACATCCGTCATGCGGCGCGAGCCGCCCGCAAATGCGCGGGCGATCCACTGGGCGGAGCCCCCCAGGCTCCCGATCCCGAATTCTACAAGACGTTAGCCAAGGCGCTGGAACAGATCGCCGCCGGGATGGAGGCGCTAGGGAAGCAGGAGTGAAGTACGTCGACACGCCGCAAGATCTTGCGGCGTTCATCGCTTCCGTGCGCCGGGAATCGCGCGTCGCCGTCGACACCGAGGCGGCCAGCTTCCATCGGTACCGCGATCGCATCTACCTGGTGCAGATCTCGAGCGCGACACAAACCGCGCTCATCGATCCCGTCGCCATCGCGGCTCCCGACCTCGGCCCGGTCGGCGCGTTGCTCGCCGACCCCCAGCTCGAGAAGGTGTTCCACGACGCCGACTACGACCTCCGGGTACTCGACCGCGACTACAGCTTCCACGCGGTGCGCCTGTTCGATACGCGCGTCGCGGCGCAGCTCGCCGGTGAGCCGGCCATCGGCCTGGCAGCGCTGCTCGAGAAGTACGCCGGAGTGGAGCTCGACAAGCAGCACCAGAAGGCGGACTGGTCGCTCAGGCCGCTGACCCCGTCGATGCTGGCGTACGCGGCCGCCGATACGCACTACCTGCTCCCGTTGCGCGACGCCCTGGAGCAACGCCTGGAGTCGCTGGGTCGTCTCTCCTGGGCGCAGGAGGAGTTCAAGCAGCTCGAATCGCTGCGCTGGACCGGCGTCGCGAGCGGTACTGATGACGACAGTTACCTCAGGCTGAAAGGGGCGAAAGGACTGGGCCCCCGCGGTCTGGCGGCACTACGACTGTTACATCGCTGGCGGGATAGTGTCGCTGAACGGGAAGACAAGGCGCCGTTCCGTATCATCGGCAACGACTCCCTGGTCGCTGTCAGTCGCGCGCTACCGGCGAGCCGAGCCGATCTGTCACCCATCCGCGAGCTACCTGGCTCCCTGGCGCGGCGTCATGGTGACGCACTGCTCGATGCCGTGGCCCGCGCGAAAGGACTCAGCGACAGCGAGCTGCCTCGCCTCGAGCGCCGCCCGCGTCCACAGAAGGATGCAGGGTTCGATGTGCGCCTCGAGAAAGTCAAAGCCGTCCGCAACCGCGTCGCGGCGGAGCTTGGACTCGAGGCTGGGGTGTTGTGTGGCAGGACGACGCTGGAAGCGGTGGTGCGGGCCCGGCCGGTCGATCGGGCTGCGCTCGAGCAGGTCAGTGAAGTGCGGCGTTGGCAGCTCGCCGTGCTCGGTGACGCGCTGCTGGAAGCCCTGCGCTAGAACCCCATCATCGCGCGGATCTTTGGATCGATCCGCTCGGGGGTCCAGTACGGTTCCCACACGATATCGATGTCGACATCCTTCACGCCCTCGATGGCGCGCACGACTTTGTAGATGTCGTTCGTGATCATCGGCCCCGCGGGACAGCCGGGGGAAGTCAGCGTCATGTTGATGCGCACCAGCCCGTCCTCGACTTCGACATCGTAGACGAGGCCCAAGTCGACGATGTTCATGTCGAGCTCGGGATCTTTCACCTGGCGTAGAGCCTGGCGCACCGTTTCAGCGCTGAGCACTGCAGTCGTCACAGACGTGTTCTCCTCCTGGCGAACCTAGCGCCCTGGAATCCCGCGCACCAGACAGTGCCGCCGCACCGCGATCCGGGCGTATATCCGGCGGGCGAGCGGCAACACGCCGGGAATCCGAAACAGCGGCGCCAGCCAGCGCTTCCCGGGAAACAGCCGGAGCAGCTCCGGGATCGCATCAGCCCCGGCATACACACGGCCGTCCGGTAACACGAGATGCATGGCAGCGGCGAGCGCCGGCAGCGCGATTGGGAAGCGCGCGACGGCAACCGCGTCCTGGAACGGTATAACCCGCAGCACATGTTCCCGGTCCCAGCGGCGCACCAACTCCACCGACTTGCGGCAGATGCCGCATTCGCCGTCGTAGATCAACGTCGGCTCGGAGAGATCAGTGAACGAGGGCATCAGCGGCGCGCGCCGCGGCGTCGGCGACGCGCCCGCGAACTTCCTTCAGCCGGGTAAACGAGTTTCGCACCCGCGGATTGTACGCGCGATTGGTGAGCAGGAGAACAAACACGTCCCGGTCCGGATCGATCCACAGCGACGTCCCCGTCCAGCCGGTATGGCCATAGCTGTGTGGACCAAACAAGGTGCCGGCACTCGATGTCTCCTCGCCGGTCGGCAGTGCTTCCCAGCCGAGTGTCCGCGCGCTGACTCCGCGACGCGCGGGTACCGCGACCTGGGTGAACTGGTGAACCGTTTCTTTTTTTATGAGCCGGGGGCGATCGGGCAGCAACCCTTCATTCAACATGAATTGCGCGAACCGGGCGAGCCCGCGGGCCGTCGCGAAGACACCGGCGTTGCCGGAGACGCCGCCGAGCTTCCACGCGCTCGGGTCGTTGACGACACCGGCAATCGGATGCCCGCGCCACAGGTTCGTCGGAGCGATCCGCGGCATCAAGCGCTTCGGTGGCCGGAACAGCATTTGTTGATCGAGGCCCAACGGCGCGTAGATCGCGCGCGTCACGAATGCATCCAACGTCTGGCCGCTCACGTGCCGGACGATCTCGCCCAGCAGAATGGCGTTGAGATCGGAGTACAGCATGCGAGTTCCGGGCGGTGAGATCGGTACCGTGGTCAGAACCATGCGCAACGCTGCTGCGCTGTCCGGCGCCTCGCGCAGTGGCAATGTCGCGCGCAGACCCGACGTGTGGGTCAAGAGATGCCGCACCGTGATCCCCGACGTACCGGGACTGTTGAAGGCGGGGAGGTAACGAACGACCGGAGTATCGAGCACGACTTTCCCCTGCTCGACGAGCAGCATGAGCGCGGGTGTCGTCGCCACGACCTTGGTCAGCGACGCCACATCCCAGATCGTGCTGTCGACGCTCACGGCCGCGCTCGCCGCGCTCCACGTCAGGTGGCCGTACCCTTTCGCGAAGAGGATCGTGTCGTGGCGGCCGACGACGAGGACCGCGCCGGGGTAGACGCCTTGCTGGATCCCACCAAGGACGGCGCTATCGAACCCCGGGGGAACGGCACCCTGCACCAGCGCGACAACGAGAGCTACGACCAAATGCCTGGGATCCGCCGGCTACAGGAGGGACAGCGCCCGTCGGCTCCGACGCGCTGCTGTTTGATGACGTAGCCGTAGCGTTCGATCAGCAGGTCCCCGCAGTCGGGACAATAGGTGTGCTCCGAGCGGCCGACCCGCCCCGGGAGATTTCCCGCGTACACGAACCGCAGCCCCGCTCGCGTACCGATCTCGCAGGCGCGCAGCAGGGTCGCGACGGGCGTGTTCTCCGGGTCCGTCATCTTGTAGTCCTTGTGGAACGCCGTGACGTGCCACGGAATCTCCGGCGACACCGACGCGATCAGCTCGGCCGCGCCGGTCAACTGGGCGTCGTCGTCGTTGAACCCGGGCACGATCAACGTCACGATCTCGAGCCAGAAGCCCCGCTCGTGGACCATGCGGATGGCGTCGACGACGTGCTGGAGCACGCCGCCCAGCTCCCGATAGCGCTTATCGTCCATCGCCTTGAGATCGATCTTGTAGCAATCGGTCCACGGCCGGATGTAGTCGAGTACTTCGGGCGTGGCGTTGCCGTTCGAGATGAACGCGGTCTTCAGACCGGCGGGCCGGGCGGCCTTGAATACCTCGACCGCCCATTCGGCGGTGATCAGCGGCTCATTGTACGACGACCCCACCATACGGGCGCCCTGCCGCCCGGCGAGGGCGACGAGCGCCTCGGGCGTCACGTCACTCGGCATCACGCCCGCGGCATCGTCCCGCAGCGCCTGCGAGGTGAGCCAGTTCTGGCAATACCCGCAATGAAAATCGCAGCCGAGCATCCCGAAGGTCAGCGTGTCACTCCCCGGGAGGCAGTGGAAAAAGGGCTTCTTCTCGGTGGGATCGCATTGCAGCGCCGCGACGTACCCCGCCGGCGCGAACAGCGTCCCTTCCTTATTGAATCGAACTTTGCAGATGCCGCGGCGCCCAGGCTTCACGAGGCAACGGTGGCCGCAGGCGAAGCAGCGGACCGCCCCGGCGTTCCAGCTTTTCATCAGCTCTGCTTCACGAACCCGCGTGTCGAGCGTCTGCGAGAGGCTCAGCGCAAATTCCCCGGCGTCAGCTGATACAGGAGCAGCACCGTCCGCGCGTCACGGTCCGAAAGATCGCGGACCTTCGCGGTCGGGAACATGATGTCGGTCGAGTCCTTCGAGTGATCGAGGCCGAGCAGGTGGCCCACCTCGTGGGTGGCGACGATGCGGATGTCATCCGCGTCCATCGGCCGGCCCTTCGGATCGAACGTGGCGAGCGTGACCGTCGCCCCCTGGATGTGGCCGTTTTCGTCCCACGTGACGTCGGTCTGCCCGGTGCGCTCGATCTCGAACTGAATGCGCCACTTCACCGTGACTTCCGCGTTCGTCGAGTCGCCGTCGAAGTCGAACCGGACGGGGACACCGGCGCTGGTCCACAGGCGGAAGGCCGATTTTATCGCCTCGATGAAGGCCGGCTGGAAGTTCGCGGCATGGGTGGGCGCGAACCACACCTTAATCGGCGCGGTCGTCCGATTCTCCCAGCGCCGCAGCGTAGAGTCCCCACCCGTCTCGAGCATCTCGCCCAGATAGGTGCTCGAGCCGCTGGACCGGATGCGGCGCCGGGTCTCCGAGCGCGCGAGCAGCTCGACGTACGTCGGCTCGCGGCCGCCCGGGCCGGCGGGGATCGCGGTCCCCTGCGAACTGGTGGTCGGCGGTGTCGGTTGCGGAAGCGGGGCCCCGGGCGCCGGCGGCGGCTCGGCGATTCGGAGCGGCGCGTTGGCATCGGGATCGGTAGTGGCGCGGCGGGGCGTGGGTCGAAACGCGTCCCAGAAAATGAACAGGACGATGAGGACTGCTGCCGCGGCGATCATCCCCGTGAGCCGACGTTCCACCATGGGCGCAATATGCGAAGAACGCAGGTCGCGACGCTAGCATTGCACTTCGCACGTCCCTATGATTGTGGCCCGCATGTGCTTGGATCGTAGGTGATCGCGCTACCCGCCAGGCAGATCGTCCGCTGGCGCGGCTGGGTCATCGGCGCGTGGGCGGTGCTCGCGCTGCTGTTCGTCCCGAAAGCCGCTCACGTGCAGCGCGTCCTCGCCGTGCGCGGGATGAACGTCGCGGAAACGGAGTCGGCTCGTGCGGCGCAGCTCATCCGCGAATCGTTCCCCAATCCGATCGCGGAATACGTCGCTATCGTCGTGCACGGGCCCGTCCGCTACACCAACCCGCGATTCGCAGCCGTCATCGATTCGGTCTCGGCGGCACTCGCCCGCCAGCCGTACATCAGTCAGGTCGTCTCGGTCCGCAGCATCGGCGAATCGACGTTCGTCAGCCCCGACCGCCAGACCACGTTTCTCATCGCGGCGCTGACGCCGGCCAGCACGACCGACGTGAGCCGGACGGTCATCCCCGAGCTGCGTGAGACGGTGCGGAGCACGCTCGGGCGCCTGCCGCACGCCGACGGGTTCGACGTGAAGGTCACGGGAAACCCGGCACTCGATTACGATGTGCGCACGATCAGCACCGCGGACACGCGGGACGCCGAGCGGCGGGCGGTGCCGCTGACACTGGCCGTGCTCGTGCTCGCCTTCGGCGCGCTGGTCGCGGCGACGCTGCCCATCATCGTCGGCGTGCTGGCGATTACGATCGCGCTCGGGATCGTCGCCGTCGCGGCCCAGTTTCAGACGATGTCCGTCTTCGTGCTCAACATCACGACGATGGTGGGCCTGGGCGTCGGGATCGATTACTCGCTGCTCATCGTCACGCGCTTTCGGGAGGAGCTGAACCGCGGTCTCTCCCCATCCGACGCCGCGGTGCGCACGATTCAGACGGCGGGCTCGGCCGTCGTGACGTCGGGACTGACCGTCGTGGTCGGATTCGCCGCGCTCATCCTGACGCCGCTGACCGAGACGCGCTCGGTCGGGGTCGGCGGGTTGATCGTCGTCGCGGTGGCGGTATTGCTCGCGACGACGTTTTTGCCTGCGGCGCTCGCGATCCTGGGCCGCGATATCGATCGCCCCAGGTGGCTCGCGCGGATGCTCGCCTGGATTCATACGCCGCAAGGCTGGGAGCGGTGGGCGCGCTCGCTCGGTCATCATCCCTGGCGCGCAATTCTCGGCGGCGGGCTCGTGGCGGCGCTCCTGACGTTTCCCCTGACCCAGATCAAAATCGGGCTCCCCGCCCGCAACTGGTTTCCGCCGGACGCCGAATCGGGACAGGGGCTTGCGGCGCTGCGGGAGATGGGGGCGAGCGGGGTGATCCAGCCGCTGCGTCTGGTGGTGCAGCTGCCCGCCGGCGAGTCCGCGTTGTCGGGACGCCGGCTCGCGGGACTCAAGGCGTTGAGCGACTCGATCGCCAAAGATCCGCGTGTGCGCGAAGTGCGCGGCGTCGCGACGCTCCGGCCCGGCATGTCCACGCTGCAGCTGGCGATGTTCTACGACGACCCGGAAGCGGTGCGCGAACGCTATCCCGAGTTCTTCAATGCGTATTTGAGCGCCGACCAGCGCACCACACTGATTGACGTGATTGCCGCGGACTCCGTGTCGCTGACCGGAATGATGGATCTGGCGCGCCACGTGCGCGGAACGATCGCGCGCGGCACACGCCTGCGCGGCGCGGAGGTGGTCGTCGGAGGCTTCGCCGCGTCGAGCCTGGACCTGCAGGAGAATCTGCTCGCGCGGTTCCCCGGCATCGTGGGGATGATCCTCGGCGTCACCGCGATCATGTTGTTGATCGCCTTCCGCTCAGTGCTCGTCCCGCTGAAGGCGGTCGTGCTCAACTGCGTTTCCGTCAGCGCCGCCTTCGGGGTCACCGTCCTCGTCTTCCAGCACGGCTATGGGGCAAGCCTGTTCGGACTCGAGGGACCGACCGAAGCCATCTTCGTCGTCGTGCCGGTACTCGTCTTCGCGACGGTCTTCGGGCTCTCGATGGACTACGAGGTGTTTCTGCTGACTCGCGTGAAAGAAGTGTTCGACAAGACCGGGCGGAACGATCACGCCACCATGGAAGGTCTCTCGACGACCGCGTCGACGATCACCTTCGCGGCACTGATCATGATTATCGTGTTCGGCAATTTCGCGTTCACGCGCGTGCTCGCCGTGCAGTTCATCGGATTCGGGCTCGCGGTGGCCGTGCTGCTCGATGCCACGCTGATCCGGATGGTGCTCGTGCCCGCCATCATGCACATCGCCGGGCGGTGGAATTGGTGGCCGGGCGTCCGAGCGCCGCGGCGCGACCCCGAAGAGACTAAGTAGGATCCAGCAGGCGCAGCTTTTCCCCCCACACATCCCAATGCCAGGCCTCGACGCGGACGCCGGTATCCGGGTCCTTGAGCGGCTTGTACTGCAGCCAGCGGGCGTGAAATCCCAGGGTCCGGCCCAGCTCCAAAAGCCGTTCCTTGTCCGAGCTCACCAGATGAACCATCGGTTCGTCGCGGATCTTGTGGCGGTGAAGCCAAACGCCGCCGTTGAGGGCGAAGCGCATCCCCTCACGGCGGCGTTGGAATTCCCGATACGGCGGCTCTAGGTGCAGGTAATCTTGCCCTCGGCTGTCGCCGGTGCGACCGGCGCCGCGCTGCCCTGGTACAACACGCACTGCCGCGTCGTCTGGGCGTGAACGGCCTGTGCCGACCAGCCGCCCGGCGTGGCTTCGAGCACGTTCAACGTCACACCGGTCGATGACCGGAAATTGTTGAGCGACACCAGGTTCGTGGTGTAATAGGTGCTGTCATAGAAGAAGGCTTCCTCCGCCGTCGCCAGATTCTTGAGGTCGGACTTCATCTGGGCGACGTACGCCTTCTGCTTCGTGGTGGAGAGCTTCGGGATCGCGATAACCGCGAGCAACCCGATGATCACCACCACGATCAGTAGCTCGATCAGTGTGAAACCGCGTGACTTCACCGCTTTACCCTCCGGGCGCGAAAGGGCGTCGATCCGAAAAGCCCGAATCGACGCCCCTATTGTGGGCCCGGGCCCCCATTCCTGCAAGAGGCGTGCTTAGCCCTTCGCATCAATCCAATTCCTTCCGGCACCGACAGTTACGACGAGCGGCACGCGCAAGTTGGCAACCCCCTCCATCTCGCGTTTTACAAGGGCTCCGGCATCCGACCGCTCGCCCTCGGGGATCTCAAACACAAGCTCGTCATGCACTTGTAGGAGCATCGTGGTATGCAGGTTTGCCGCCTTGAGTGCGGCATGAATGCGGATCATCGCGATCTTGATGAGGTCGGCCGCCGAGCCCTGAAGTGGAGAGTTGGTCGCGGTGCGTTCGCCGAAGGAGCGGATGCTGAAGTTTCTGTCCCGCAGCTCCGGGATGTAGCGGCGCCGCCCGAACAGCGTCTCCACGAACCCTCGCTGCCGTGCTTCCTCGACGGTCTTGTCGAGCCACGCACGCACGCCGGCGAAGCGCTCGAAGTACTGCTTGATGAAAGACTTTGCTTCTTCGAGCGTAATGCCGAGCTGCCGCGACAACGCCATCGCGCCCTGACCGTAAATCGTCGCGAAGTTGATGGTTTTGGCGCGCGCGCGCATCTCCCCCGTCACGTCCGCCTCCGCCACGCCGAAGATCACCGCTGCCGTCTGCCGATGGATGTCGCCGCCGCGCTGGAACGCCGCAACGAACGCGGGATCGTCCGAGAAATGGGCGAGCAGCCGCAGCTCCACCTGGGAATAGTCGGCGGTCAGGAGCAGATGACCGGGCGGCGCCACGAAGGCGCGCCGAATCTCGCCACCCCGGCGCGTGCGCACGGGAATGTTTTGCAGATTCGGATCGGAGGACGACAGGCGCCCCGTGGCCGCCCCGGTCTGATTGAAGCTCGTGTGGACGCGGCCGGTGTCTGCCCGGATATATCCGGGGAGTGCGTCGATGTACGTGGACTTCAATTTCGTCAGCTCGCGATACTCGATCAGCAGCCGCGGCACTTCGTGCCCCATCGACGCCAGCTGCTCGAGCACCTCCACATCCGTCGACGCCCCTGTCTTGGTTCGCTTCTGCACGGGCAACTTCAAGCGCTCGAACAGGACGGTGCGTAGCTGCGGCGTCGAGTTGATGTTGAATTCGCCCCCGGCGACGCGATAAATGTCGAGCTCGAGCTGGGTCAGCTCTTTGTTGAATCCGCGCGACATCTCGCCCAGCAACACCCGATCGACGAGAATCCCGGTGGCTTCCATATCGACCAGCACCGGAACGAGCGGGATCTCGATTTCATCGAGCAGGCGCGCGAGGTGGTGTGCTTCGATGTCGGAGCGGAAGGCCTGCTCGAGCCGCAGGACCATTTCGGCCTGCGCGGCAGAGACGCGCGCTGCTTCCGCGGGCGGGACCTGGGCAAACGTGCGTTCGGTCCCCCCACCCTTCCCTTTTCCCAGCAACTGCGCCGTTGTGGGCAGCTCGACGGAGAGATGTTCGCGCGCCAGGTCGTTGAGGGCGTGCGAGCGGCTCCCCGGATCGAGAACGAAGCTCGCCAGCATCGAGTCATAGGCGACGCCGGCGAATGGGATGCTCGCGCGCGCAAACGCGACCCACGCCGCCTTGATGTCGTGCCCCGCCTTGCGGACGGCCGGATCGGCAAGCAGCGCGCGCAGCGGGGCAAGAGCACTGCTCGTGATCGGTGGCAGGTTGCGTGGTGGAGTGGCGTCGAACTCGCCCTCGCGCGGCCGATGACCGAAGGGGAGATACCACGAGCGGCCGGGCGCCACCGCGAAAGCGAGTCCGGTGAGTCCCGGCTCCGTCTCGAGCGCGACGAGTCGCGTAGCCCGCAGCTCCTCGACCATCGCCGGGAGGTCGGCGGGGTCGTCGACGATGCGCGGATCGGCGAGCTGCAGGGCCCGCGGGCCGGCCGGCGGAGGCTCAGCCGCCGGCGCGAGACCGACGGAGGCCAGGTCGTCCAGCTTGGGAATCAGCGTACGGAATTCGAGCTCCGTGAACAGCCTCGCCAGCGTGTCGGCCTCGGGCGTGCGGACGCGCAGCTGATCGAGATCGAGCTCGACCGGCACGTCGCGCCGCAGCGTCACGAGCTGGCGCGAGAGGCGAGCGTTATCCGCCTGCTGCAGCAGCGCTTCGCGTGGCCGTTTGCCGGGGATATCCGCCGCGCGAGCGAGAATCGCATCGAGGTCTCCGTAGGTCTCGAGCAGCTGGATCGCGGTCTTGTCGCCAATGCCCTTCACGCCGGGAATGTTGTCGGAGGTGTCGCCGACGAGCGCGAGATAATCGACGACGCGCTGGGGCGGCACGCCGAGCCGCTCGCTCGCATTGGACTGATCCACCCACTGCTCCTCCACCGCCGCCTGCCCACCACGGCCCGGGTTGAGCAGCGCGATGCCGTCGCCGATCAGCTGATAGAAATCCTTGTCGCCCGAGACGATGACCGCCTGCAGGCCATCGCGCGCCGCGCGCTCGGCGAGCGTCGCCACGACGTCGTCGGCCTCGTAGCCGTTGATGGCGATGACGGGAATATGGAACGCGTCCAGGATCTGGCACACGCGCTCGAGCGAACGGTCGAAATCCTGCTGCAGCTCCTCGCCCAACTTTTCGCGCGTCGCCTTGTACTCCGGGTACTGCTCCTGGCGGAAGGAGACGCCGCGATCGTGCACCCAGCCGATGTATTCAGGATGGTAGTTCTCGTAGAGACGCAGCAGGAAATTCGTGATGCCCCAGACTGCCGACGTGTTCTCACCGCTCTTGGTCGTGAGGGGCCGCGCGATCATGGCGAAGAACGCGCGGTAAATGAGCGCGTAGCCGTCCACGAGAAAGACACATGTTTTCCCAGCTGCGGTGGCGGGGATGGGTGGAGCCGGGCGCGGCGGCATGGCGGGAAAACTAAACCCCGCCCAAAGAATCGGGCGGGGCGGAATGGTCGGGTGAAGGGCGCGTGTTAGGCGCGCACGACGTTCGTGGCGTGGAGCCCCTTGTCCCCCTGCTTCACTTCGAACTCCACCACCTGACCCTCGGCGAGGGTCTTGAAGCCGTCCATCTGAATCGCCGAGAAATGCACGAACACGTCTTCGCCGCCTTCCTGTTCAATGAAGCCATATCCCTTGGCGTCATTGAACCACTTCACCTTTCCCTTGATCACGTTCCGCCTCCTGCAGAGTCTTGTGCTTACCCACCGTGGACGCGCTAGAAAAGACCGGGGGCGCGGAAGGCTGTCAAGCGGGATTTCTACGGTTCGTACAACGCGCGATACAACTCGCGATTTCGCAAGAGACTGCGGACATAGCCACGGGTCTCGGGATACGGGATCAACTCGATGAATCGATCGGGGTCGTTGGCACCGGCCCGCTCGAGCCAGCGGCGCACGGGACTCGGCCCGGCGTTGTACGCCGCGATGGCCGCGTCGATGCGGCCGAAGCGCCGGAGCAGCTCCGCGAGATGCGCCGCCCCCAGGTGGAGGTTCAGATCGGGGACCGTGATCCAGTCCGGGTAGAACGTGACGTCCAGCCCGCGCGCCATCAGCGACGCCGTGCTCGGCAGCAGCTGCGCGAGCCCGCGCGCGCCGGCCGGCGACAGCGCTTCGACGTCGAACACGCTCTCCTGACGGACGAGCGCCGCGAGCAGTAGCGCGTCGACGCCGAATTCCTGCGCCTCCGCTTCGACCGCCGCCCGATTGGGCCAGGGGAAGATTGCGCGCAACACGCGCGTGTCGCCCGGCGCGAGCAGCGCGGCCTGCCAGCCGAGCCGGACGGCGGCGGAGCCGTAGCCGCGGATTCCCAGTCCCTCACTCCAGGCAAGGAGTGCGTCGAGATCGGCGGGCGGGTGCGCCAGCACCACGCGCACTTCGGCTTGGGCTTCGCTGTCGAGCCCGGCGAGGAGCAGCGTGTCGATCCGCGCGAGACCGGCCGCGACGGCGGGCGGCGGGGCCGGCAGGGCGGCAGGGGGGGCCGCAAAGGCGAGAGGCGGCAGACCGGTTTCGCGCCGCGCGCGCATGCCGTAGTAACCGAGCGAGTCTTCGCGCGCCAACGCGAGCCAGGTGCTGCGCGCCTTCGCCGAGTCACCGCGCGCCGCTGCCATCTTCCCGAGCCAGAATCGCGCAGCGGTGCGCTGCGGGCCTGCCGCGTCGATCTCCGCCTGGTAGAGGGAAGCGGCGTTGTCAGGGTCGCCGGTCTCTTGGGCGTGCGCGGCGAGCCGGAAGCGCGCGAGTGACGCCCGTGGATCGGCGGGATATCGTTTGATCAACTCCCCATACCAGCGGCCGGCCTGCCCCCAATCGTCCCGGTCGTCCTGCATGTCCGCCAGGATGTAGAGCGCTCCCGGGGCGGCACTGTCGGTCGGATAGCCCGCGGCGAATCCGGAGAGAACGGGAATCGCCGTCGAATCACCCAGCCGCACCAGCACGCGTGCGCGCCGGTAGATCGCCAGCGGCCGAGCGGCGGAGTCGCGGGCGGCGGCGGCGAAGGCCCGCACGGCGTCCCGCATCAGTCCCGACGACACGAGGAGCTCGCCATAGAGAAGAAGCGTGGCGGCACTCGAATCGCCTCTTCGCAGCGCGTGCTCGAGGTGGATTCGGGCATCGCGCAGCGAGCTGCGCCGATTCAGCGCACGCGCCATCGCGACATGCTCGGCGGCGGCGCGCGGGGGCAACGGACCAAGCGCCAAGCTCACGCCGGCAGCGGCGTCGTCGCTGAGCGGGTCCCGCGCCAACAAGCCGTAGAGCATCGTCCGGCCGCGCGCCGAATCGCCCGTTGCGAGAGCCAGGCGCACGGCGTCGAGACTTCCCCCCTTCCCTGCCGCGACAAAAGCGTCGAGCGCACGCGCGGAATCGCCAGCCAGCAACAGCGAGCGCGCCCGCGCGACCGGCGCGTCGCGCGCGGCAGGTGCCGGCAGGTCGGCGAGGAGCTGGGTCGCAGATGCGGTATCCCGCGAGACGCGGGCCTGCCGCACGCGTAACCAGGTGTCGATGCTGGCCAGCTTCCCGCCCGCGCGGGCGGCGGCGAATGCGGCGGCGGCACTATCGGCCTGCCCCGCGGCGTCGAAGGCGAGCCCCGCACGAACGGCCAGCAACGGCACGCGGGCGGCCAGCGCGCGGGCGCGCGCCATCTGAAAATGCGTCGCCGCGTCGGCGAAATGGCCGACGCCGTACTCAGCCTGCCCGAGCAGGGCCAGCGCCTCACCGTCGAGGTAATCGAGGAGCCACGGTTGGCCCGCGAGCAACGTGCGTGCGTGCTCGTAGCGCTTGGCATGGACCTCTGCCTTGGCGCCTTCGACGATCAGAAATGCGTTGGGATTCGGGTCGCGCCGCGCGGCGGCGAGGAGCGTTTCGGCGGCATGCCAGGGACGGCCGGACAAGCGCAGCGAATCCGCCTGGTAGCTAGCGGGTGGTGCGGCGGTCTGGGCCCGGCTTGACGACGCCAGTACCAGATCCCCAGCGAGGGCCGCGATCCAGATGGCGCGGTGGCGTCTCACAGTCGGGCTTGCCTCATCCGCATCACCACGCGCTGATACTCGGCACGCGAGGCCGGCGCCAGACGAAAGCGGCTGAACCCGGTCTGATCCTGGAAGTAGAGGACGAGCCGTTCGGACGCGTAGGTCCACCGTTGCACGCGCACGCCATTCCGATCGACGCCGTTCGACAGATCGATCATCTCATCGGGCTCGCCAAGCGAGATGAATACCTCACCGCGCTCGGTCAGCCATCCCGGTCCCCCCTCGTCGGGGAATCGGATGTTGGCCTGCTGCACCCGCCGGAAGTAGTCATCGATCGCTTCATTCTCGGGAGTCAGCGGCACCGGATCGGTGGCCTTCCAGAACTGACGCCAGACGTCGGGGCGGCGGTCCGGCGACGCCCGACGCAGGGAGTCGACCCAATCCTGCCGAGCGAAATAGCGCAGCAGGCTCATCATCTCATCGAAATTCGTGATCACCCATTGATTCGAAAAGCTCACCAGGAAGCGGGTGTGGGTCGTATCCCCGCCCCCAACCGTGAGCGTTTGGAGCTCCGCCTGCCCAACCGGGAGGTTCGCCGGGACGACGACAATCGTCGCCGATGACAGATCGGGACCGCCGGTGAGCGGCACGGAATCGCGCCAGAGCTCGTGATCGGCGTCGTCGACGACGCGCGCGACAATCGGACCGGGCTTGGCCCCGTAGCGCTCCACATAGAAGCGCATGGAATCGGGACCGTACGGCAGGGTCGCCCGTGGGTTGGCGACCAGCTTCGGGAGGGCACTACGCTCGGCTCGGCCCTCAGCCGTATAGACCGCGATCGGCTCCGTCAGCGCCGGCCCGGCGAAGCGTGGGGCTGTGTCGGCACGCTCCGCACGCGCGTAGGCGGGTCCGTTGCGATCGCGCACCATCGCCATCACGTAGTAGACACCCGGCGGCACCATCACGAACTGCTGGTAGATCACGCTCTCATCGGTGCGGAGCGTCTCCTGGAAGTTGCGCACCCGCACCTGCTCGTCGCTCCCAATCTGCCGCACGGCCGCGAGACTGGTACTGTCGCTGCGGAAGGACGCCTCCACGCGATACTCCGCGACGAAGTCCGCGCCGCGGCGTTGGAACGTGAGCGTCTGATTCGTGAGCGACATGGAAAAGAGGGCCAGCGTCGAGTCGGGCGTCGGCCCCGCGAGATAGCGTACGGACGCGATGAACGGCAGGGCGCCGCCGCCCACGAGCGCGCCCATCGACCGGTAGACCGATGACGCATCGAACAGCCGCGGTGACGCGTTGCCCCGGGAGGCCGTTTCCGGCATCCCCGCGCGCGGCATCGATCCACAGCCCGCGGCGAGAACCGCGGTCAGCACCAGCGCAACCCATCGCGTCACTTGCCGAGCCTCAAAGCGAGACGTTAGTTTCGCGCACAAACCTCATGGCTCTCGAAAACCTGTCCGGCAGGTCGATCGCCGGCTACCGTCTCCTCGAGCGCATCGGCGAAGGAGGGACGGCGGAGGTATACCGCGCCGAACATCCCGAGCGCGGCGCCTGTGCGTTCAAGGTATTGCGCGAGCGTCTCAGGGGCGACCCCATAGTTGTAAAACGATTCCTGCGGGAAGCGGGATATGGCTCCCGCGTCGTGCATCCAGGTGTGGTCCGCACCTACGACTTCGGCGAATCGGACGGCCTCTACTACCTCGCGCTCGAATGGGCCACCGGAGAATCGCTCGCCGACTTCCTACACCGCGAGGCCCCGCTCGCTCCTGCCGACGCCGTCGCGCTGGTGCGCCAGCTCGCCGACGCACTCGCGGCCGCGCATGCGGCGGGCATCATCCATCGCGACCTGAAACCCGAGAACATCATGTACGATCCGCGCGCGCGCACGGTGATGCTGCTCGATTTCGGAATCGCGCGTGACGCCGAGCAGCCGCCCGAAGAGCGGCTGACCAAGACGGGGTTTTTCGTCGGGACCTTGCAGTATGTCGCGCCGGAAGCGTTGTCGGGCGAGCTGGTGGACGGTCGCGCCGACATCTACAGCCTCGCCAAGATCACGTACTACATGCTGTCCGGCGGTCATCCCCACGACGGGCGCAGCCCGCGCGAGCTGTTCCAGCAGCTGTTGAGCGGAAAAGCGACGCCGTTGTCCGAGGTCACCAACCGCAAGTTTCCACCCGGGCTCGAGGCAGCCGTGATGAAGGGGTTGTCGCGCAACCCTGGCGACCGCCAGCCGACGATGTCCGCATTCGCGGCGGACTTGGAAGCGGCAGTGGCTCGGACCAAGGACGCGGGCAAGTCCGGCGGGCTGCTTGGGGCGCTCAAGAACATTGTCGGCAAGCGGAACAGTGAACAGTAGTAGCGACTACTACTACCTCAGAAACACGCTCAAGGATCTCCTCCTCGCGCGCTCCGTGAAGCGCGGCGAGTTTGTGCTCGCGTCCGGCCGCCGGTCCTCGTTCTATGTCGACGCCCGTCTCACCACGATGTCCGGCGATGGCCTCGCCGTGATCGGGGGGCTCGGACTCGATCGCATGGCCATACGCGGCTGGACTCCGCGCGCGGTCGGCGGTCTCACCCTCGGCGCCGATCCGATCGCCTATGCGCTGGCGTTGACCGCCCGCCGGCGTGGCCAAGTGCTCGACGCGTTCACGGTGCGCAAGCAGCCGAAGGACCACGGCACCGGTCAACGCATCGAAGGGTGCTTCATGACCGGTTTTCCCGTGGTCATCGTCGAGGACGTCCTCACCACCGGACGCTCGGCCCGCGAGGCGATCAAGGCGGTGGAGAGCGAAGGCGGGCACGTGCTTGGCGTGATTGCGGTGATGGACCGCGAGGAAGGCGGCAAAGAGGCGATCGAGCGGGACGGATATCTGGTCGAAGCATTTCTGACCGCGTCGGACCTTGGCTTGGGCCTCCCCAAGTGAGCGAACCAACCCGCCGCCTGTCCTTCGCAGCCCGCGCACGTGGCTGGCACGACGACGCCACCGCGCTGGAGCAGCGGTTCAAGGATCTCGAAACGTTCGACCGCAGTCACCGGCGCCGTTGGTGGATCGCCGCGGCGCTCTTCGTGCTCGGCGTACTCGGCAAGCTGGGCGGCATCACGAGCGCACGGCTCGGCACGATCGTGCTGGTCGCAGGCGCCGCCGCCGTGATCAACGCGGTCGTCGGGCTGATCAATGAGCGCGGCTGGTACCGTTGGTGGTTCATCTATCTGCTGCCGTTGCTCGATGTCGCGCTCGTCAACGTGCTGGTCGTGTGGTTCGGTCATGGCGGTGTTGTCGCCGCGTTGTTCATCGCCGTTCTCCCCTATGCGTTCGATCAGGGACAGGCCGTCGGCGACTTCCTCGTGCTCGTCGCGTCGATCGCGTACCTGCTCGCGAGCTGGGCGCACGGGGAGCTGTACCCGGGCGGCTCCGGGCTCGACACCACGGCGTATCTCGAAACCGGCATGTTCATCGTCGTCGCGATGGCACTCAAGCGGATTCCGTCGGCGCTCATCCAGCGGATTCGCCGCGCGCGCAGCGTCATGGGCGAGGCGGAGCAGGGGTACCTCGCCGTTCGGGCTGCCGCGGCGGAGGCCGACGAGCTCGGGTTCCTGGAGAAGAGCTTCAACCGCATGCTCGAGGAGATCGGCACGACGATCTCGTCGGTGCAGCGCGAGGCCGACGAGGTCGCCGCATTCGCCGAGGAGCTGGCCGCTGCCGCGCAGGAGCTGCACGCCACCACGGAATCGCTGACGCAATCGTCGCAGCGCCTGGCCGGCGATCTCGGTAATCAACGCGGCCTGGCCGATGGCGCGCGGGGTGAAAGCGCGAAGGCGGCGGACCAGGCGGAATCCCTCCGCGTGCGCGCCGAGTTGATGCAGGTCGACGCTTCGCGACTCGTCAGCACGGCGGAGCGTGGGCGCGAGCGCGTCGCGCGCGCCAGCTCGACGCTGCGTGCGGTCGGAGAGGAGGTGCGCGCGACCGCGTCGACGGTCGCGGGGTTGTCCGGGATGTCGGAGCGGATCGGCGTCTTCGCGCAGACGATCGCCCGGATCGCGCGGCAGACGCACTTGCTCGCGCTCAATGCGGCGATCGAAGCGGCGCGCGCCGAGGAGCATGGGGAAGGCTTTGCGGTCGTCGCCGACGAGGTCCGCACGCTGGCCGCCGAGGCAGGGAAGTCGGCGCGCGAGGTCGCGGAACTGGTGAGCGACCTGCGCACGGGGATCGACGCAGCAGCGCGCGCGATGCAATCGGGGGAGACGAAGGTGCGCGACATCGGCGCGGTGGCGGCTGAGGCCGACGGCGCATTGCAAGAGCTGCATCAGGGCGTGCAATTGATGGGCGATCTCGTGAATGCGACGGCGGAGGTCTCACGCAGCCAGGCGCAGCGCCTGGCCGCTTTGGCACAATCGCTACAGCAAGTCGCCAGTATCTCGACAGCGTCGTCCGACACGGCTAACAACGCGGCCGCCGCCACCGAAGCCCAGATTACGTCGATGGGCGAATTGACGGCAACATCGCAGCAGCTCGCGCAGCTAGCCGAGCGACTGCGAGGCGGCATGGCACGATTCTCGGTGCTGCGGCGCGACCAAACTACCACCGACCATCAGGTAAGACCCGCCGCCGATTAGGCCTCACCCCTGTCCCCCTCTCCGTTCCGAGAGGGGGGATCACCCCGCCCGGGAGACCGCTACGGTGCTCGGGCCTTGGTCCCACGACCCCGCGTTGAAGGGGTGTAGCGCCCGCAGGGCCTCCCGGTACGGGGTGATGAGCAGATCGATGTAGCGCGCCAGCGCCACGTCAAACGGAAAGCGGCGGCGAAACTCGCCGGCGGTGACGCCAAGAACCGCGCGCAGATGCCGGCCGAAACTCTGCGGCGAGGAGTAGTCCATTTGGTACGCCACGTCCGACACCGAGAGACCGGGGTTCTGAAAGAGGAACGCGGCATGCAGCAGCCGCATCCCCGCGAGATAGCTCTTGGGCGACGGAATCCCGGCGCGATGGAATCGCGACATCAGCGTGCTGGGTCGCACGCGCAGATGGCGAGCCAGGCCCCGTACAGTGCTGAGCGCCGGCGCCAGCCTCGCTACCGCTTCGAAGAACAGCCGCGTTTCTTCCGACGGTTCGCCCAGCGGGGGGATGAGGCGGGCGAGGATGCGGGCGGCAACAGGCGAGGCCGGATGCCCCACGAGATCTCGCAACCGTCGCCATCCATCGGGCTCGGTGCAGTCGACGGCGTTGCGGACACCGGTCGCGCCCAGGCGCAACAGCGTCTCCGTCGCCTCGCGATCGTGTCGTGACACCAGGGCGACAGCGGGAATGGCAGGGAACTCGCGCACGAAGCGCGCGACGCCGGGCAGCGCCTCGCCGTGGCAGCGATGGACGGAGATGATGACGGCGTCTACGCGCCGGCGACGCGCGACGTAGAGCGCCTCCCGCAAGGACTCCGCGTGCACGGTGTCAAAACAGCCGTCGCCCGCGGCGTCGATGCGCGGGCGCTCGGGCGGGGGAAGAACCGTGCACACGGTGACCATGCGCCACCATGGTAGCGGGTCCCCTTCAACTGTCGGTCATCGGCACTGCATTGCGCGGACCAGGATGTGAGGTGAATTTCCGAGCGGAGCCTATGCAAAAATACGCTCTCCTAACCCTCTGCGCGCTCGCACTCGGCTGCGACGCGCTCCCCAAGTTTCAACTGCAACTCCAGTCGGAGATCCAGCGGGAATTTCAAGTCACCAACGCCATGGTCATGATTGTCGATACGAACATGCTGGTGGCAATCTTTGATGACGCACACGCTGCCGACGAGGGGAAGGCACTCGTGGCGTTCCAGGAGCAGGTGGCCCAGTACGCGGTCACGCATTACCAGCGATCAAAGCTGCGGATGGTGGCGGTCATGGTCGGGCGCGCGACGCGCCGCGGATCAGACCGTGAGCCTCTCGCGATCGTGTTTGTGCCCGAGTATCACCCGGATGGGACCGTGCGCCTGGCCGTGATGCCTTCGCGACGAGCGATCCCGCGACCTGCGGAGCGCACGCCGTAACTTCGGACTAGCGTCCCGCTCCCTGGACCGACGCCACCCAGGCATGGATGCGGGCGTCGAGCACATCGAGCGGCACGGCCCCAGCCCCAAGCACCTGGTCGTGGAACGCGCGCACGTCGAACCGCCCGCCTAACGTCGTCGCCGCGTAGGCACGCAGCTCCTTGATCTTGAGCTCGCCGATCTTGTATGCGAGCGCTTGCCCCGGCCAGACGATATAGCGATCGACTTCTACGGTGATGTCGTGCTCCGTCTTGGCCGCGTTGGCCTTGAAGTAGTCGATCGCCTGTTCGCGGGTCCATCCCATCGTGTGAATCCCGGTGTCGATGACCAGCCGGATCGCGCGCCACATTTCATACGTGAGCTGGCCGAACTTGCTGTACGCATCGGTATACAGCCCGAGCTCTCCGCCCAGGCTTTCGCTGTAGAGCCCCCAGCCCTCGACGAAGGCGGTGTAGCCGCCGAAGCGGCGGAACTCAGGCACACCCTCGAGCTCCTGTGCGAGCGCTATCTGGAGGTGGTGACCCGGTACGGCTTCGTGCAGGGAGAGGGCTTCCATCTCCCACTTGGGACGGGCGGGCAGGTTGTAGGTATTGACGAAGTAGGTGCCGGCCCGATGCGACAGCGGGCTCCCCGGCTGATAGTACGCGGTCGTCTGGGAGCGCTCTGAATAAGAAGGAATAGGCGAGACCCCATAGGGGAGGCGGGGCAGCGTCCCGAAAAGGCGCGTGAGCTCGGGATCGATACGCTTCATGAGCTCACGGGACCCGCGGATCAGGTCCTCCGGTGTGGTCCAGTAAAAGCGCGGATCGGTACGCAAAAACTGCACGAACTCCGCGAAGGTCCCCTTGAACCCGCTCGCGGCGATGACGCTGTCCATCGCAGCCCGAATTCGCTTCACTTCCGCGAGCCCAAGGGCGTGAATCTGCTCGGGTGTAAGGTCGGTCGTGGTCGACGCCCGCGCACGGACCTGGTACCACGCCATCCCGTTGGGAAGGTCGCGAATCCCGGTCGTGGTACGGGCTCCCGGGACATACCGGTCCCGCAGAAACGCACTCAGCTTGCGAAACGCCGGGGCGACGGAATCGCGATACGTGGCGACGGCCGCCGTGCGCAGCCGCTGCTGGTCCGCCGGCGGCACGCCGGCCGGAAAATGCGTGAAGGCCGTCAGCAAGGGGCTGGTGAGAGGATCTTCCACCACCAGGTCCTGCGCCTGAGACGGCACGTCGCGCAGCGTGATCCGGGGTGGGGTGATGCCCGCCGTGAGGCCGCGCTGCAGCAGCACGATGGTCTGGTTGACCAGAACCGGCACGGCGCGCAGCCGGGCGAGGATGTCTTCGTACTCACCCACCGTGCCGGCCGCCATTTTCGCGATCGTGCTCGGCACGTCCTGCTGCACGCCGTCGAGCTGAGTAAGCGGCATCATCTCGCCCGGGAAGCGGCTTTCCGCGAGCGCGTCGCTCAGATTGCGACGGAAGAGATCGTAGTTCAGCTGATCGGTGGGGCCGAGCTTGGCGCGGTCGATCGCACGGAGCGCGTTCAAGGGATCGTTCAGGTCACGCTTGCGCCGGGCGATCGCCTCGACCGAGTTGTCCGTCCAACGCGCGTTCTGGCCCGGGTAGCCCACGGAGGTCGCAAACTCCGGATACTCGCGCATCGTGTACTCCCACTGCTGTGCGAACAGCTGATGAAGGCGGACGCTGTCCGGCGTGGCCGGTTGTTGAGCGAAGAGTGCGACGGGGAGAACGGTCAGGAGAACCGAGCGCAGCACGCGAGAGACTCCTTGTGAACGGGAGGGCAGAATGCGAAGCTACACCAATTGACCTCAAAGCGTTGGCTCATCGGACTCTCAGCCTTGGTCGTCATGCTCACCGTGGCGGGCGCCGTGAGCTTCGTCCGCTACGCCCGCCGGCACAAGCTTGATCCGCAGCTCGCCGCGATTGCCCCATTCGACATCTTCGTGCCCGGACTCGAACCCTGGCGCGTGCGCCTGGCGGAGGGTCTGACGAAGCAGCTCGACAGCTTGCCGCCGCTCGCCGCGGTATCCCAGGATGTAGTGCGGGAGCGCTGGCGCGGCCAGGCACGCCCGGAGCTCGCGGCGCTGGAACTCGCGCGTGGCACCAGCGCCGGGCTGGCGATCTATGGGCGCATCGACCCAATACCGACGAGCCGCGATTCGGTGCGCGTGCAAATGATTCTGGTCGCCTCAGGTGACGGGCGGCTGCTTCTCACGAGCGACCGGCCGTGGGCCGTCGCTGATCTGGAGACGCTGCCGCGGGCGCTCGCTCAACAGGTGCGCCAGAACTATCGTTATCCGAGTGACTGATCCGTTTGCAGATTTGAACGCCGCGCTGCCCGATCACTACGTCATCGATCGGGAGTTGGGCCGCGGCGGAATGGCGCTGGTCTATCTGGCGCGCGATACGCGCCACGATCGCTTCGTGGCGCTCAAGACGTTGCGTCCCGAGATCGCGGTGGCCCTCGGTCGCGAACGGTTCCTGCGCGAGATCAAGCTCTCCGCGCGCCTGCAGCACCCGAACATCCTGCCCGTGTTCGATTCGGGTGACGCGGGCGGAACCCTGTTCTACGTCATGCCTTTCGTTGAGGGTGAATCCCTACGCGACCGGCTCGACCGCGAGCCACAGCTGCCGGTCGACGATGCGCTGCAGATCGCGCGCGAAGTCGCCGAAGCGCTCGCCTATGCGCATGACCACGACGTCGTGCATCGCGACATCAAGCCCGGGAACATCATGCTGTCCGGCGGTCACGCGATCGTCGCCGACTTCGGCATCGCGCGCGCCGTCAGCGCCGCGGGCGGCGACCAGCTGACGCAGACCGGACTCGCGATCGGGACACCCGCGTACATGTCGCCCGAGCAAGCCTCGGGGTCCGGGCAAGTGGATCGCCGCAGCGACATTTACAGTCTCGCGTGCGTGCTCTACGAGACCCTGGCGGGTCAGCCGCCATTTACCGGCCCGACGGCGCAAGCGATCATGGCACGCCATTCGCTCGATGCGGTGCCGCGGCTCAAGATCGTGCGCGACGCGATTCCGGACGAGCTCGAGGTCGTCATCGAGCGCGCGCTCGAGAAAGTGCCGGCCGATCGCTATCAAACGTCGGGAGAGTTCGCCAAGGCGCTCGCGACCGCGAGCACGGGTGCGGTTTCGCGCGTCACCGCGGCGCCACGACTCTCGCGCGCGCAGCTCACGTCGCGCCGCCGCATGAGCATCGGCATCGGCGTCGGCGTGATCGCGCTCGTCGCGGGCGCCTGGATGCTGTTCGGCCGCCACCGCACGAATGGGGGAGGGGGCACCGGTTCGCTCGTGCAGAATCGCGTCGCGGTGCTCTACTTCACCGATGAGAGCCGAGACAGCTCGCTCCGATATCTCGCCGACGGATTCACCGAGGCGCTGATCGATCAGCTCAGCACGATTCGCGCACTCGATGTCGTGTCGCGCGGCGGCGTCGCCCCGTTCCGGGGGCGCGACATCGAGCGCGATTCGATCGCGCGCGCGCTCGAGGCCGGGACACTCGTCGAGGGCTCGGTGGAGCCGGTGGGATCGCGGGCGCGGGTCACCATTCGTCTAGTCGATGGCGCCAGCAGCGTGGATGTGCGGCGCCAAAGTTTCGAGTTACCGCTCGCCGCACCCCTAGCGATGCGCGATTCGCTCGTGAGCCAAGCGGCGGTATTTCTGCGGGAGCGGCTCGGCGACGAGGTCCGGCTGCGCGAGCAAAGGTCCGAGACCAAGAGCGTGGAGGCATGGTCGCTCGTGCAACAGGCGCAGAAGGCCCAGAAGGACGCGCTCGCTGCCGCAGTGCGCGATCCTGCCGCCGGCGCAACACTGTACGCGCGCGCGGATTCGCTGCTGGCGCAGGCGGAGCACGGGGACCCGGCGTGGGTCCAACCGATCGTGCTGCGAGCGCGAGTCGCTTACTTGCGGTCCCGGCTCGAGCAAGTGCCGCATGAGCAGGACAAGTGGCTGACGATTGGCTTGGGGGACGTGGAACGTGCGTTGCACGCCGAGCCGCAGAACCCCGACGCGCTCGAAATGCGTGGGACGCTTCGCTTCTGGCGATTCTCCCGGGGACTGGTGCCCGATTCCACCGATGCTGACAAACTGCTCAGCGCCGCGCAGACGGATCTCGAAGCCGCCACGCGCATCAATCCACAGCAGGTGGGCGCGTGGAATACGCTTTCGTACCTCTACTATTTTCAGCGAAAGGACCTGGTGGAGGCCAATCGGGCAGCCCGCAGCGCGTACGAGGCGGACGCCTACCTCGGCTCGGCCGACGCTATCCTGTATCGCCTATTTGTCACGTCCTACGATCTGGAGCTCTTTGCGCCCGCCGCTGACTGGTGTGAGAAGGGTCGTCGGCGGTTCCCCACCGGTCCGCAGTTCGCGCAGTGTCAGCTGATGCTGCTCACCACCAAGGCCGCGGATCCCGATGTGGACCGCGCCTGGCATCTAGCGAACGATGCAGCGCGCCTTTCCTCGGAGCGCAGCCGCCCATTCACCCAGTTGTTAGGACAGATCTTCGTCTCCTGGGTGCTGGCTCGCGCTGGACTCCCCGACAGCGCACGGCACGTTCTGGAGCGCTCGAAGGGAAATGCGGACGTCGACCCGCAGAAGGAACTGCTCGGCTATGAGGCGGTCGGGCGGGTGATGCTGGGAGACAAGGACGAAGCGCTGCACCTGCTGAACGAGTATCTCATCGCCAACCCCAAGCACCGCGAGGGTTTCCGGAAGAGCGTGCATTGGTGGTGGCGACCGATTCAGAATGATCCGCGCTTCAAAGCCATCATTGGGGCTCGATAATCGTCTGTGTGATCTAGATCACAATCGTGTAGGTCGAGGGTCTAGCGCTAGGGTTAACCCTAGGAGAATTTCTAGGCGTTCCGCTGAACCGTAGCCCGTCGTCGCTGGCGCTCCCCTAGACGCGCCGCACATCTCGGGTCCATGTGTGTCGCAGGAGCGCCCATGAGACAACTCACGCCTTTTATCGCCGCCATCGTCGTGCTGTCAGGGTGTACTGACAATTCGCCGCTGCAGCAAAACGCCCCGACGCTCAATGCGCTGATCTTCGACGGCGCACACTCCGATGGAAACAAAGACTTCTTCTTCCTCCCACCGCTCGTTGCCAGTCCCGTCGGCTCCGCCAACTACGATGCCGGCAAGTTCAACGCACATCTCTCACCGTTTGTCGAGGTATGCGAGCTGAGCGCTAATCCGATCGTGGTTCCGACGACGGATTGCAACACCAGTAAGCCACTCGCATTCGGCCCGGCGCGGATGTCGCTCGACGGCGAACAGTATCAGCTGAACTGGGACACCAGGTCCTCGGCGCTGGACGCGACGCGTTTCTATCGCATCACCGTCCGCGGCGCCGCGCGCGGCACGGCGCTCGGGTTCCTGGACGTCGATCCCGTCACTGGCGGGATGAAAAACGTGAAAACCGGAGATGTCTACGCATTCCAGGACGGGCGGACGCTGCCGATCAAAGTGCGGATCGAGGCGGGGGCGTTCGGGGGCGGCAGCAACACGAACGACTTCGTGGAGCAGGTCGTGGCGAACGTGCTTCCCGCCACCGGACTCGACGTGACCACGAATACGGGATTCGCAGGCGCGCATTTCTCGAATGGCTGGCTCCCGCTCGTCAATGGACTGCCGCTCGATCAGGTGGTTGTCATCATTGAACGCGTTGGCGTCAGCAACGGCGGGGAAACGCGGTGCTTGAATACGAGCTTCGAACAGCTCGAAGGGTGCTACCGGTTCCGGACCGATCCCGATCTCCACACCCTGGTTCCAGGCACGAACCTGCTTTTCAGAGTACCGGCGATCGCGGGTGTCTGTTTCCAGTTTCCCGGCGACGTCGGCCAGAGCAACGACCATCCGTTCGAGCTGTATCGGAGCGAAGAGATCGGGGGTCGTGTGACACCGGCTCTGCCTTTGCTCGACGAAGTGCCGGCGCCATTCCTGCGCTGTGACGGCTTTGGACCAACACCGCCGTCGATCGGCGCGGCGTTCCGGTCAGGTCGTCTGGGCGACATCGCGAAAGCCGGCTGGTTTGCGGTCGCGCATACGATCGGGCGAATCATCCAGCCGCGGGCGTTGTACGCCGTCGACCTGGGCGCCGGTGGCAGCACAAACGAGTTCAGCCGGTTCGGCTTTGCGCGGCCGGCGAGCATGTCGGTGAACTCCGGCAATGGGGCCGTCGCTCCCGCCGGCTCGACCGTGCAGGCGTCCGTGAAGCTGCAGAACAACCATACCCACGGTATCTCGGAAGTTGACGAGACCTCGCCGGTCGTCGGACAGTCGGTGACCTTCACGGTGACAACAGGCGGGGGGGCGGTCAGCACCGCCGCGTGCACCCCCGGGAATTCCTGCCCGGCCCTCACGGTGGGTCCTGACGGAATTGCGACCGTGTCGTGGCAACTCGAGCTCGGTGTGAACACGCTCGAGGTCACAACCGACGAGGTCTCCAACAGCCCGCAGATCATCACGGCCACGGGAACGCCCAGTGCGCTGGGCGCGTACGAATTCGCGACGTCGAACGCGATCACCCTGCCGGCGCGCACGGGATTCGCCCGCGATGTCGCGACATGCCCCGCGGGCAAAGTCGTGCTGGGTGGCGGCACGCAGGTGATCGGTGAAGGCACCGATGATTTCAACACCCGGCTGCAGGAGTCGGCACCCGGGATCGTAAACGCGGCAACGAATGTCTGGCTGGTGTCCATCGACAACGAAGATGCGGCCGACCACGATGTTCGGTTCTTTGCTGTGTGCGCGACAGCGCCATACCGCTATGGAGTTGTGACGACGGACGCGGTGATTGCCGCCGGCAGCTTCGCGCGCCAGACCGCGAATTGTCCGACCGGCACGGTCGTCCTGGGCGGAGGAGCACAGGTGGCCGGCGAAGGCGTCGGCGACTTCAATACGCGCCTGCAAGAATCCGGTCCCGGTACCATCGGTGGGACGACGAATGCGTGGCTCGCATCCGTGCGGAACGAGGATGGCGTGTCGCACACGGTCCGCATTTTCGCCGTGTGCGCGTCGCCGCCGCTGGGCTATGAAGTCGTGACCGGAGCCGTTACGCCACTGGCGGCAGGCGGGGGATTCAGTCGCGATGGCGTCCCATGCCCCGCGGGCAAAGTCGTGCTGGGTGGTGGCGCGCTGGTGGTCGGCGAGGGCTCGGGGAATTTCAACACCCGTCTGCAAGAATCCACTCCCGGCCTCACCGGGCTCAACAACGCCACAAACGTCTGGCTGGTCTCGATGAAGAATCTCGACGCGGTCGCCCACAACGTGCAGTTCTACGCGGTGTGTGCCAACGCGGCTTGACGCACTGATGCAGGCGTGCAACAAGGGCGGCTCTCCGGAGCCGCCCTTTCTTTTCCCCACTCTTTGGGATTAGACCGTCCGGTAGGCCCCCCGATCACTCCGTCGCCCGATGGTTTTCCACACAGCCGCGTTTAATTCACAAGGTCGTGCATCTCGTTCCGGTCTCGGGGCAGGAGTACACCATCATGAGGCGCAGCATGAAGTGCCCGGCGTTCGTGGCATTCGTTATCCTTGGAACGGTGGGCTGTTACGGCGATCGCACTCATTCGCCGAGTGCATCGGCGCTGATACAGGACGCCAACCACCTCGACGGCAACGCGTTCTTCGTCTGGCTCCCGCCGCTTTTGCAACAAGAGGCTCCGGCGGAGCAAGTATTCTCCGAGCAGCTCCAACCCACCGTCACGATCAGCAACCTCTGCAGCGGCGCCGTCATCCGCACGTTGTCGGGCTCCGAGGTGCAGATCTCGGACGCCAAGTATCAGGTGAACTGGCATACTGCGGACGACAATCTCGACGCCAGCTGCACGTATCGTATCGCCGTACAGACCGGCTCTCGGCAGCTCGGTACGGCCGATGTGGATGTCGTGGACAATGGCCGCGAGCTGAAGAACGTGGACACCGACCAGTTTATCCCGCTGCTCGACGATCGCACACTGCCCATCAAATTCTACATTGGCGTCGGCTCACAATGTCAGCGGGTTGACTCAGACTGCGGCGAGGGGACTGCGCAGCCCGATCAGAACACCACCATCGTGACGACGCATGGTCAGGCCGGCGTCTTCATCCCCGCCGGCGCGGTGGACCAGCCGGTCACGATCATCATCGAGTCGGCGGATGATCGTCCTTGCATTACGGGGCTGCTTCAGCCGGTCTTTTCGGGAAACCTCGGGGCAGTCGGCAATTCGTGCTACGACATTCATACCGACCCCCCGCTCACCGAGATCAACGCGGCTGGCAAGTTCAACACCAACGTGACCGTTGGGATGTGCGCGCAAACCGGCAGTCTCGATCATGCGACGCGCGACCTGCTCCAAATCTTCCAGCTCCATATCGGCGCAGACCCCGCGATCCGCGCGCTGAACAACACGCGCGCGCCGTTCCTGTCGTGTGATCCGTCGTCGCCGCAATTCCTTGGATCCCGCCGCTCGAAGTTGGGAAATCTTGTGGCGACCCTCGGCTCGCTGTTCGTCCCGCGTCCGCTGTTCGCACGCACGACCGCAGCCCTCGATCTCGGCGCCGGGGGTCAAACGGACATGTTCAGCCGGTTTACCTGGGGGCTGCCGAGCGTGCTGGACCTGAATTTCGACCAGGCGCCAGATCTGAGCTCGATCTTGCCAGGAACCGCCGTTAACTCCGTCTATTCCCACCGCGGCGTTACGTTCAGCCGCTCCAGTCCGCTCAGCCTCTGCCCCGGAACGGCGGTCTACGCCAACGATTACGGCGTGCTCGGATTCCACTCGGGGCAGAACAACATCAGCGTCTGTCCCCTCGGTGTGGCGTCGGATTTCAGTGAAGCCGCATTCGGTAAGATCAAAGCGACGTTCGCCGTTCCGGCGGTCGGGGCCTGCATTACCGCGACGCCGCGGGGGTTCCACAGCATCTTCCCACTGTCGGGCGGAGTCGCGTTCCTCGAGGCACTCGATGCGAACGGCAATGTCGTCAGGAGAACCGAATCCACGACCCAGCGGGTACCACAGCAGCTGTGCGTGAGCAGTCAGGGTATCGCGGCCGTGCGGTTTGCGGGCAAAGGCACGTCGTACGCCATGTTTGACAACCTCCAGTGGACGCCGGCGCCGCCGGGCAATCAATAGGCGCGGTCGATCCTGCTAAAAATGGGGCGGCTCTCCGGAGCCGCCCTTCCTTTTTATGGCCCCGGGCCGCCTATTGTGCCGCGATGGCTCGCGAACTGATCGGACGGGTCCGCCAGGCCCTGGGCGACCGTTACAACGTCATCACCGCGGTGGGGCGCGGCGGAAACGCCACGTTGTACGGTGCCCTCGACAAAGACGGCCGCAAGGTGGCGATCAAGGTGCTGCACCCTGAGCTGGCGGTCTCCGTTGCCGCCGACCGCTTCCTGCGCGAGATCCGCTGGGCTGCCAAGCTGGACCATCCGCATATCGCGCCGCTGCTCGATTCCGGCGAAACCGACTACCTGCTTTGGTTCGTGATGCCGTTCGTGGCGGGAGAAACGCTGCGAGACGTCGTGCGGCGCGACCGCTCGCTCCCGATCGACCGGGCGGTCCGCATCGCCACGGAAGTGCTCGACGCGCTCGGCCACGCGCATGAGCACGGCCTCGCGCACCGCGACATCAAGCCTGACAACATCGTGCTCTCGGCGGAAGGCGGCGGCGCGATTCTCGTCGATTTCGGAATCGCGCGCGCGATCGCCACCTCGGGAGAGGACCGCGTGACCCGCAGCGGCTTTGTGGTGGGCACGGAGGAATACATGAGCCCCGAGCAGGCGGGCGGCTCACCCGATATCGACGGGAGAACCGACCTGTACTCACTGGGCGTCGTGTTGTTCGAGGCGCTCACGGGCCGGCCGCCATTCTCGGCGGCGAGCGCCGCCGCCGTACTCGACATGCAGCAGCACGCGGCGCCGCCGGACCTTCGCAAGCTGCGGCGCGACGTGCCACGGGCACTCAGCGACGCGGTCATGAAGGCACTGTCCAAGGCGCGCGAGACACGCTGGCAAACCGCCGCCGACATGCGGCGGGCACTGCTCCCTTACGCCGTGGTGACCTGACATGCGATTGCTTCCCGCCGCCCTATTGCTCGTCGCCTCCACCGTGCAGGCGCAGAGCCGGCCACGGGCACGCGATCTCGGCGTCCCCTTCGACGGCACGCCCGGTCCCCTCAACGCGATCACCGACGTCGCCGGCGTCACCGTCGGCCACGCGACAATCATCAAAGGAGAGGGGAAACTGGTGGTGGGCCAGGGCCCCGTGCGCACCGGCGTCACCGCCGTCTTCCCGCGCGGCGCAACGAACGGCGATCCCGTGTTCGGCGGCTGGTTCACGCTGAACGGTAATGGCGAGATGACGGGCACCACCTGGCTCGAGGAGTCGGGGTTCCTCGCCGGGCCCGTGATGATCACGAACACGCACAGCGTGGGAGTCGTGCGCGATGCGGTCATCGAATGGCTGGTGCGCAAGGGATTCGAGTTCGACTGGTCATTGCCGATCGTGGCCGAAACGTGGGACGGGTCACTCAACGACATCAACGGCTTCCACGTCACGAAACAGCACGCCTTCGCCGCGTTGGACAGTGCACGCGGCGGACCCGTTGTCGAAGGCAGCGTCGGCGGCGGGACCGGGATGATCTGCAATCAGTTCAAGGGCGGAATCGGCACGGCGTCGCGACGGCTCCCCGCGGACCGCGGGGGGTACACGATCGGTGTCCTCGTGCAATGCAACTATGGCTCGCGCGCCCGTCTCTCGATCGCCGGCGTCCCCGTCGGTCAGGAGATTCCCGATTTGCTGCCCTGCTACGACTCGCTGCCGGGCACGCCACTCGCCGGACGCCGCTGCCTCGATGGCGAAAAAGGTTCCATCATCATCGTGATCGCCACCGACGCGCCCCTGCTGCCGCATCAGCTCAAGCGGATCGCCAAGCGCGCCGCCCTCGGCGTCGGCCGGCTGGGTGGGACCGGAGGGAATCCGTCGGGTGATATCTTCGTCGCGTTCTCGACTGCCAATCCCGGCGCCGCGAAACCCGATGCAAATGTGAGCGTGACGATGCTGCCGAACGAGCGGATCGATCCGCTGTTCGCCGCCACGATTCAGGCGACAGAGGAAGCGATCGTCAACGCTATGGTGGCGGCCGAGACGATGACGGGAATCAACGGCAGGCGGGTGTACGCGCTGCCGCATGACCGGCTGCGCGCCGCGCTCCGCAAGTACAACCGCCTGGTCGAGTCGCGACGGTGAGGCGCCTGTGTCTCTTCCTGCTGTTGCTCGTCGCAGCTTGCCAGACGGAGGCGCGTCGCCTTCTCGTCGTTGACCTGACGCTCGCGGATCCGCTGACCCTCGAGGCGACCGCGGCCCCGTGGCATGCCGCCGGCTATCACGTGGAGTACCGCCGCTTCTATCCGCATCTCACCCGCCAGGATCTCGAGCGTTATCGCACCGTGCTCGTGCTCGGCGGGCGCGAGCCCGAAAGCCGGTCCGACGCGCTCACGATCGGCGATCTCGCGATTCTCAATGAGTGGATTCGCCGGGACGGCGTCGTCGTGCTGGGCTACACCGAAAAAGGAGGCGCGCTCGACCGCTGGATCATGAACCGCTGGCTCATGTCACAGGGGCGCGGCATCCCCTTCGGAGGCGGCTCGGGGGCGGGGGGGGGAGAAGCGCAGCTCATCGATGTATCGGCCACTCCCCTGCCGCACTCAGCACTCGATAATGCCGGCTTCGCTCCGTTCCCAGCAGGCCGGAACTATCCGTTGCTGACCCGCGACAAGAGCCAGACCCTCGCACGTGCCGGCGGCATGGCGCTCGTCGCGGCAACCCGCGTCCAGAATGGCCTGATCGTCGTGGCGAGTCGCAGCTTGTTGGCGTCGATCAACGCAGACCCAGGGGGACGCACGCGCGATTTTCTGGTCGCCCTCGCCCGTTTGACCCGGCGGCCCGCGGAGTGGGCCGGCATCGGCGCCGCTACACGTGCCGCCCCGCTGCACCTCGCCGGGGGACCACAACCGGTCGCCGTCCACGCTCCGCCGCTCGCTCCACCGGCCGGGCGAGCGGCCGCCCCAATCGTGCTGCCGCAGCCGCCCTCGACCAACCGCGAGGACACCGTGGGGGTGGGAGCCGGGGGGCGGGCTCCCGTGTCGATCGTGACTCCCGGCTGGATCTCGCGCCAGGGCATGCGCGTGTTGTGGAGCCGGTTCGCGCTCTACTCGCTCGATTCGTTGCTCGGATTCGTGGATGCCGCGGCGCTCAATGCGCTGGCGACGACGATTCCCGTGCAGGCGCTCATCGATACCGCGAGTACGCGCAACCTCTGGAGGATCGCCGCCGACCGGTTGCAGGCGACAAGCATCCGCTGGTTCCCCGCGGTCGCGTTGCGCGCGATTCCGTCAGAGGGCGCTGATGAAGTGGATCGGCACGGTACGCTCACGCCGATCCCCTGCGGCCTCGATTCGCTCTACTGGCGTGGCGCGCTGCGCCCGGTACTCCGCACCATGACGCGCCTGGGTAGGGGTGGGGGTGGG